>Ga0207710_10000112_pt1 | contig 103005 bp, 98 predicted proteins | sample KBSS24metaG_FD_184400 | JGI IMG/M metagenome (GOLD analysis project Ga0207710, IMG submission 184400) | Switchgrass rhizosphere microbial communities from Kellogg Biological Station, Michigan, USA - KBS S2-4 metaG (SPAdes) (version 2) | ecosystem: Host-associated > Plants > Roots > Rhizosphere...
CGGCTGGCACCGCCGGGGCGATCGTCTGGCTGGCCGGCAACCTCGGCGGCCTCGTCGTCGCCCTGGTCGTCCAGGCGCTCGTCCACCACCCGCTGCCGGCCTTCCTGGCGATGGCCGCGATCGCCCTGCCGGCGCTGCCGCTGGCCGGCCGCTTCCCGGCCTCGCGTCGAGTCAGCGTGACGCCTGGATCTCCTCGCAGAGCGCCGCGAGGCTGATCGCCTCGATGGAATCCCCAAGCCGGAAGCGGTCCTCGCCCGGGTATACGACGAAGCTGCGCTCGGGTTGGATGTCCTCGATCGCGGAGCGCATCCCTCGCTCCAGCTTCGGGGCCAGCGTCCGCTTCACCTCGATCGCCCACTCGCGACCATCGGGCCAGCCGAGCACCAGGTCGATCTCGGCTCCCGCGCTGGTCCGGTAGAAGCTCGGCTCGGCCTGCTCGTCGGATGCGCCGATCGCGCTCTCGATCGCCATGCCCTCCCAACTGGCTCCGGCAACCGGGTGGCCGAGCACCGTCTCCTTGTCGGCAAGGCCCAGCAGAGCATGGGTGAGGCCGCTGTCTCGCACGTACACCTTGGGAGCGCGAACCAGGCGCTTGCCGGCGTTCGCCAGCCGTGGCGGCAAGCGGCGCACCAGCAGGAGGTCGACAAGAAGGTCGAGGTAGTGGCCGACCGTGACGCCGCTGAGGCCGAGACCGCGGGCCAGCTGGGACATGTTGAGCAGCCCGCCCTGTTGGTGGGCGAGCATGGTCCACAGTCGTCGCAGCGTCTCGGCGGGGATTCGCGGCCCGAGCTGAGGGATGTCTCGCTCGAGGTAGGTGCGGATGAAGTCGCGCCGCCAGCGCAGGCTCGACGGGTCATCCGCGGCCAGGAAGCTCTCCGGAAAGCCGCCGCGGACCCAGAGCTCATCGAGTCGCGCGGCGCCAACCTCGGTCACGTCAAAGGGGGTCAGCTCGACGAAGGCGACTCGTCCGGCCAGGGTCTCGCCGCTCTGGGCGAGCAACTCGATCGCCGCCGAGCCAAGCAGGAGGAACCGGCCCGCTTTCCGGCCTTTGCGACGACCGCGGTCGATGCTGCCCCGCAAAGCTTCGAAAAGACCCGGCGCGCGCTGAATCTCATCGAGGACCACGAGGTCGTCCAGGTGGTCGGCGAGGTACAGCTCAGGCTCGGCCAAACGAGCTCGATCGGCTTCCGACTCGAGATCCAGGTAGATGGCATCCCGAGCGCTTGCCACCTCGAGTGCCAGCGTCGTCTTCCCAACCTGCCGCGGTCCAGTCAGGACGACAGCGGGGGTCTGCAGCAGGAGCGCGGAGACTTCGGGGGCGATTCGGCGAGCAATCATCCTCGCAATTCTAAATCAAATATTTAGATTTGCAAGGTTCTGGATTCCTCGAGCCGGGGATTCGATCGCTCGCGGCCGGGGTACTTATGGCCCGGCAGGCAATGGGAGAACTAGGAGGATCGAATGGACACGCGAGCAGATCGCCGCGGTGGTGTCGGCGGAATCTCGGTTGGCGGCATCATCGTGATCATCGGCATCGTCCTGATGTTCGTCTGGAGCTTCTGGGTGGGTCTGATCGTCGCCCTGGTCGGGCTGATCGCCTTCGGCGGCTTCGCGCGGGGTCGCTGGTACTGACGACCTGACTACGCCTGGGCGCGCGGTTAGAGTCAAGCTGTGCGCTTCGCTTCGTTGCTGGCCGGCTGCTGTCTCGCCCTCACCGGAGTCGGTGCCGTGCAGACGGCGCCGGCCGGCGCCGCCGGCCTCGACGTCGCGGTCGTCTCCTGCGTCAGCGGCAACAGCCACGCCGCCGCCCGCCAGCACTGCGCGACCGTCCCCGGGGCCGGCTTCGAAGGCTCGCAATCCTCCGGTCTCGACGGGGCGACCGCCCTGACGGCGGCGCCCGGCTCGCTCTACGCGGTCGGCAACCGCAGCAGCGCCGTCACCCAGCTCGCCGCCGGCAGCCACTCGCTCTCGTTCGCCTCATGCCTGACCGGCGACAAGTTCCTCGATAACTGCACCCAGGTCCCCGGCGCCACCTCGAACGCGCCCGAGGCGCCGATCTCCTATCCGACCGCGTCGGCGCTCAGCCCGGACGGACGCTTCCTATATGTAGTCAGCGGCGATTTTCACGGCTCGGTGATCGCCCGCTTCGCCCGCGACCCGCTCAGCGGCGCGATCGCCTACCTGGACTGCCTCAGCGGCGACGAGGAAGCGGGACCGGCCGGGCCCGCCGGCTGCGCCCTGATCCCGACCTCCACCCGCGAGGGCTATGGCTCCGGCCTCTACGAACCGAGCGGGGTCGCGATCAGCGCCGACGGCCGCCACCTCTACGTCACTGCCGCCGGCGACGGCAGCGTCGCCTCGTTCGGCCGCGACCCCGCCAGCGGCGCCCTCACCTTCGTCGAATGCCTGAGCAGCATCCGCCAGGGGAGCGGCTGCGCGCGCGCTTCGGGAGGCGGCCGCCGACCGATCTTCCAGGGCATCGCCGCGCCGCTGATCTCGGCCGACGGTCGCTACCTGTACGCGGCGGCGGGCGAGGCGGAAACGGTCGCGACCTTCGCGCTCTCCAGCTCCGGCAAGCTGCGCCTGGCCAGCTGCCTCAGCCGCCGCGACGACGCGGCTCCCTGTCGCCCCGGGCCGCGGCCGGCGGGACCGGTGGCGGCGCTGAGCAATCCCGGCGGCCTCGCCGCCAGCCCGGACGGTCGCTTCCTCTACGCCAGCTCGACCTACGGGACGATCGTGACTCTGCGCCGCGACCCCGCCAGCGGCGCCCTCGCCGCCAGCAGCTGCGTCAGCAGCGAACGCTCCGACGCCCGTCGCTGCACCCTGCTGCCGGCGACGCCGAAGCGCAGCAAGGGCACCCACCACGCCTCGCTGCTGACCGGCGTCCGCACGCCGCTGCCAATCGGCAGCGGCAGCGTCCTCGCCCCCGTCCGCACCATCGACGGCATCCTCCGCTTCCACCGCGACCCGCGCAGCAGCGCCCTCTCCTACCGTGCCTGCGCCAGCGCCCAGATCATCCTCAGCGGCAGCCACGGCCCCTGCGCGCGCCTGCCCGGCGCCACCCGCAAGGGCCCCGACAGCGGCTTCTACAAGCTCACCACCTTGCTGCCGGCCCCGGGTGGCCTGGTCTATGCGGCTGCCTCCGGCGACGCGACGGTCTCCCTGCTGCGGCCCTGAGAAAGCCCGTCCCCCGCGTGCGCGAGTCGGTGCCGCGCACATAGTTGACAAATCTTGACTAATAGGCGGTGGCGCGTTATCAAGTGGGCATGGCCGCGAAGACGAAGCCCGTCGCCATCCTTGCTGCGCTCGCCCTGGCCGCCCTCAGCGCCCTCGCCCTGATCGGCCTCGGCGGCGTCAGCAGGGCCGAAGAAGGAGGGCCGCTGTTCACAGGCGTCTCCACAAAAGGCGGCGTCCACGGCACCGTCTCGACCAAACTGACAGGGACGCAGATCGGCGCCGGCCTGAAAATCCACAAAATCAACGCAGGCACCGGGAAACTCGAACCGAACCCGGTCGAATGCGCTGCGGTCACCTTCACCGGCACGATCCCGGCGGGCATCTCGACCGAAGCCACAGTCGCTCCCACCTTCGGCGGCGGCTGCAAAGGCGGCGGCTTCGGCACCGTCACAGTCAAAACGACGGGCTGCTCCTTCAGGTTCTACAACCTGGCGAAAGTCAAAGCCGACGTCTACGGGTCGACACTCGAACTTGAGTGCGATCCGAACAAAGACATCGAGGTGCAGATGTTCGCGGCGGCGGATGAGAAAGTCGAAGAATGCAAACTGACAGTGCAGACCGCCAACAACACCAAACTCGAGGGGATCACCTTCGACGACAACACAACCCTCAACCCACTCACAGACGTCGTCGCCACAATCGACACCAAACTCGAATACAGCCAGAGCGGCAACTGCGGCGTCGTCAAAGGCGCCTTCGCGACAATGACAGGCGAAGTCACATTCACCGGCGACAGCGAAGTCACCCCCACCGAAGCGGTGGACGTGGAGATCAGCGGCTAGACCCGCGCCCGCCCATGTAGCCTCCTGCCGTCCCCGGCGAGGAGAGTCCGAAGATGAGCGAGCAGCTGTCAGCCCCAACCGTGAGCCGCGACGGCGAGCTGCTCTTGCTCGACCTCGGCGACGGCGAGAACCGCTTCAACGCCGAGTCAGTCGAGGCGATCGAGGGGGCACTGCGCGAGGCCGAGGAGCTGGAGGCGCCGCGGGCGCTGGTCACGGTCGCCTCGGGAAAATTCTGGTCGAACGGCCTCGATCTCGAATGGATGGCGGCCAACGGCGACCAGGTGCAGGCGTTCCTGGAGCGCCTGCACGGCGTCTTCGCCGCCTTCCTCGGCAGCGGCGTGCCCACCGTCGCCGCGGTCCAGGGGCACTGCTTCGCCGCCGGCGCGATGTTCGCGCTCGCCCACGACCAGGTCGTGATGCGCGAGGACCGCGGCTTCTTCTGCCTTCCCGAGATCGACATCCGCCTCCCCTTCACGCCCGGGATGAACGCGCTGCTGAGCTCCCGGCTGGCACCGGCCGTCGCCCACGAGGCGATGACCACCGGCCGCCGCTACGGCGGCGCCGAGGCGGCGGCGGCCGGGATCGTCGCCACCGCGGTCGCCGAGGACCGGGTCCGCGAGGAGGCCTGCGAGCGCGCCCGCGCCCGCGCCGGCAGCGACCCCGCCACCCTCGCCGCGATCAAGCAGCGCCTCTACGCCGAGCCGCTCGCCACCCTGCGCGGCCCCCAGGCCTGATCCCGCCCCGCGGGGTCGCGGGCGAAATCCGATGCTTCGGCTCGGGATTGATAGGGTGCGCGCCGCCTGGAATTAGGGCACCCTAATAACCGTCCGAGGAGCATCCGTGTCCGATCTCGTCTTCGCCCCGTCCGGTCCCCAACCGGCAGTCCCCCGACCGCGTCAAAGCCAGCGCCGCCGCTGGCGCCCGCGGCTGATCCTCGCCAAGGCGCACCGCTGGGGGTCCTTCGCGCTGGGGCTGCTGCTGCTCGCGATCGTGCTCTCCGGGGTCGCCCTGCTGCTGGCGCCGGAGATCGAGCAGGTCACCCATCCGGGCCTCTACGACAGCGCCGGTGGGCCGGTCCGGGTGCTGCCCGGGGAGGCGCTGGCGACGGTCCACCGCGAGGCTCCCGACCTGGACCTGACCGGGGCCACCGTGGTCCGCAACCGCGGCGCCTGGGAGGTGATGGCCGCCGGCGAGATCGCCCGCGTCGGCGAGACCGACGGCCGCTTCCTCGGCACGATCGACCGCGAACACGGGGTGATGGCGTTCATCGCCAACCTGCACGAGTGCGGGCTCGGCTGCGAAGGGATGAGCGGCTACGTGGGCTTCCTGGCCAAGCCGGCGCAGGTCGACGGCTTCGACCTCAGCCTCGGCAACGAAGGCACCTGGGGCGGCCTGATCCTGCTGGTCACGGCGATCACCCTCCTGGCCCTGGTCGCCTCGGGCCTGGTCCTCTGGTGGCCGGGTCGCGGGCGCTTGCGCCGCGGTCTCAAGGTCCGGCGCGGCCGCGGCCGCTACAAGTTCCAGTACGACCTGCACAAGGTGGCCGGCCTCGTCGCCCTGCCCTTCCTGGCGATGTGGGCGATCACCGGGATCAACTTCGAGCTGCCCAAGCAGACCGAGGCGGCCTGGTACGCGCTCACCCCCGGCGAGGCCCAACCGGAGTCCGATTTCGAATTCGAGTCGAGGCCCGGCTCGGGGCCTGGCATCGGGATGGAGGCGGCGATCCGCGAGGCGCGCGCCGCGGTCCCCGCCGGCTCGGAGCTGGTCTCGGTCAACCACCCCGACCGCGGCGAAAAGACCTCCTACTACGAACTCTGGTGGAGCCACGGCGTCGACCCCTACGCCTACGGGACCTTCCCCGGCAACTACGGCGTCTACGTCGACCGCTACAGCGGCCGCGCCGTCCGCTACTGGCCCGACCCCGCCAACGGCTCGGTCACCTCGGGCTTCTGGCAGAACTGGACCGGGCCGTTGCACATGGGCTTCGTGGTCGGCTGGATCCCTCGCCTGGGTTGGGTCGCCTTCGGCCTGGCGCCGCTGCTGCTGGCGATCACCGGGATCACGACCTGGTCGATCCGGCGACGACTGCGACGGCGTGGGCGGGGAAGCCGCGCGACCGACGACGCCCCAGCGGCCGCCTCATGACCGGCCGCGCCGCCGCGGCCTGCGCCCTCTACGCGGGCTTCCTCGCCTGCTGGGCGCTGGGGGCGGCGGCGACTCGGCACCGCCCCGGTCCCTACCTGGCGCTGGGCGCGACCCTCCTGGAGGCGACGTTGGCGGTCGGGGCGCTGCTCGGCCTGATCGGCCTCGGCGGCACCGAGCCGACGGTCCACGCCGGCTATCTGCTGGGCTCGGTCCTGGTCCTGCCGCTGGGGCTGCTGATCGCGCGTCGTCCCGACGGCGAGCTCGACCCGGGCCCACTCGCCGTCTGCCTGGCGGTGCTGGCGATCGTGATCGTCCGCGTCGACGCCACCGCGTGAATGCCACCAGGGCGCTGCCGGAAGCGCGAGACGGCTGGGCCCGGGCGCTGGTCGCTGCCTACGCCTTCATGGCGCTCGCCGCCTGCGCCCGCTCGGCGGTGCAGATCGCGACGCGCTTCGACGCCGCTCCGCTGGCCTTCTCCCTCTCCGCCGTCAGCGGCGCGATCTATCTCCTCGCTGCTGCATCCCTCGCCCGCGGGGGAAGGCGCGCCCGTCGCCTCGCCACCGCTGCCTGCTCGCTGGAGCTGGCGGCGGTTCTCGCCGTCGGCGCCTGGAGCCTGCTCGACCCGGCGCTCTTCCCGGAGCCGACCGTCTGGTCGGGCTTCGGCGGCGGCTACGGCTTCTTTCCCCTGGTGCTGCCGGTGCTGGGATTGCTGTGGCTGCGGCGATCACGTCCGGGGGCGTGGCGAGGATTCACCTCGTGAAGACGTACGGGGGCCGCATCCGGCGCGAGCTGGGCGGCAAGTCGATTGCTCTCATCGTGCTCGCCGCCATCGCGGCGATGCTGGCGATCCCGGCGGCGGCCCTGGCGGCCCCGATGGCGAAGCCGACCCCGAAGCCCGCGCCCGCCAAGATCCGTCCCGAACGCGGCGCCCTCGTCCAGCTCGCCGGCCGGAGCGGCTGCCTCGTCGACCGCTCGGCCGCGGCCAAGGGCTGCGGCAGGGCCCGCGCGCTGCAGGGCCCAGGCCCGTTCATGGGCTCGCGCGCCGTCGCCGTCAGCGCCGATGGCCGCAACGTCTACGTCGCCTCCTCGCGCAGCAACGCGATCGCGGTCTTCCGCCGCAACCCCGGTAGCGGCGCCCTCAGCCAGCCCGCCGGCGCCGCCGGCTGCATCGCCAGCAAAGCCGCCGAAGGCTGCGCCCGGGCGATCGGCCTCGGCGGCGTCAACTCGCTCGCCCTCAGCCCCGACGGTCGCAACCTCTACGCGACCGCGCGCGGCAGCGACGCCGTCACCGCCTTCCACCGCAACCCCTCGACCGGCGCCCTGCGCCAGCTGCCCGGCACCGCCGGCTGCTGGGCGGGCCTGCCGATCCCCGGCTGCGGCCAGGGCCGCGGCGTCGTCGGGCCCGACGTGCTCGTCGCCAGCCCCGACGGCCGCAACGTCTACGTCGGCTCCTTCTTCGGCAACGCCGTCGCCGTCTTCGGTCGCGAAGCCAAAGGCGGCGGCCTGACCCAGGTGGCCGGCAGCGCCGGCTGCGTCGCCACCGCGATCCCCGGCTGCGCGACGGCGCTGGCCCTCGGCGCCCCCGAGGGGATGGCGATCAGCGCCAACGGCGCCAGCCTCTACGTCGCCAACTCGGTCGCCAACTCGGTGGTCACCTTCGTCCGGGACGCCTCGACCGGCGCTCTCGCCCAGGCCACCGACGGCAGTGGCTGCACCGTCGACGCTCCCCTCACCGGTTGCGCCAACGCGGTCCAGATCGAAGGCGCCAACGCGATCGACCTCGCCGGCGGCAAGGACGTCTACGTCACCTCGCTGCTCAGCGACAGCGTCACCTCCTTCAGCCGCGCCGGCAGCGGCGTGCTGACGCAGCTGCCCAACACTTCGGCCTGCCTGATCTTCCTGCGCTCCGCCGGCTGCTCGTTCGGCCGGGCGCTGAGCGCCCCGGAGGGGATCGCGGTCGCCCCGGGCGGCGCCAACGTCTACGTCGCTGCCTTCGCCAGCAGCGCGATCGACGTCCTCGAGCGCAACCCGAAGAGCGGCGTCGTCGTCCAGCGGCCCGGCGCGGCCGGCTGCCTGGCCGCCGCGACGCTGCCCGACTGCACGCCGGCGCGAGCGCTGAAAGGGGTCAGCTCGCTGGCCCTCAGCCCCGACGGGCGCAACCTCTACGCGACCAGTTTCGGCAGCAACGCGGTTGACGTCTTCAGGAGGAACAAGTGAGCGAATCGGAGCAGGGGCAGGGACTGACGCGCAAGCAGCTACTCGGCGCCGGGGCGGGCGTCGCCGCCGGCGCCCTGCTTGGTCAGAGCGGCGTCGAGCGCGCCCTCGGCGCTGCCAAGGGCGGCGGTCAGGGGGCCGCCGGGATGAACGTGATCCTCTTCCTCACCGACCAGGAGCGGGCGATCCAGCAGTTCCCGCCCAACTGGCTGCGCGAGAACCTGCCGGGGATGCGGCGCCTGCGCCGCCACGGGGTCAGCTTCGAATCGGCGACCTGCAACGCCTGCATGTGCTCGCCCTCGCGCTCGACGCTGATGACCGGCAACTTCCCCGCCCAGCACGGCGTCAAATACACGCTCGAGGAAGACATGTCGCCGGAAAACGGCAATCCCCAGGTCGAACTGCCGCTGCCGGCGACGATGCCGAACCTGGCGACGATGATGAAGGCCGCCGGCTACAACCCCGTCTACAAGGGCAAGTGGCACTGCGCGAAGCCGGAGGAAAAGGAACACGACACCCCTGCCGACCTCGAACGGTATGGCTTCCTGCGCTGGAATCCGCCCGACGCCGGCGCCAACCAGTCCGTCCCCCAGGCGGCCGGCGGCTACGTCGACAACGACGGCCGCTTCGTCGACTCCAAGGGCGAAGTGTCGGCCGGCGCCGAGGGCACCCTCGAGTACCTCAGCTCGGCGGCCGCCCAGCAGCAACCGTTCTTCCTGGTCATCTCACTGGTCAACCCGCACGACGTCCTCTTCTACCCGAGCAAAACCTTCAGCGAAGCCGGCTATGACGAAACCTGGCTGGAAGGCGAGATGGAAGTGCCGGAGACCTGGGAAGAAGACCTGGCGACGAAGCCGAAAGTCCAGGAGCAGTTCCTGCGCATCTTCAACCTCACCGGGATGCCGGAAAGCAAAGCCGAAGTGCGCAAGTACCTGAACTTCTACGGCAACCTGATGCGCTCCTCGGACAACTATCTGGTCAACGTCCTCGACAAGCTCGAAGAGACCGACCTCTTCGACAACACCCTGATCGTCCGCACCTCCGACCACGGCGAGATGGGCCTCAGCCACGGCGGCCTGCGCCAGAAGAACTTCAACTTCTACGAGGAGACCCTGAAGGTGCCGCTGGTCTACTCGAACCCGAAGCTGTTTCCGCGCCCGCAGCAGAGCGACGCCCTCGTCTCCCACGTCGACCTGCTGCCGACCCTCGCTGGCCTGGTCAAGGCGCCCGCCTCGTTCGCCTCCGCCTGCCAGGGGGTCGACTACTCCGACGTCGTCCTCAACCCAAAGACCGCCGCCGACCCCCAGGACTACACCGTCTTCACCTACGACGACTACCAGTCCGGGCAGGCCAAAGGGCCCTACCCGCACGGCGCCAACCACATCGTCAGCCTCCGCGAAAAGCGCTGGAAGCTGGCCAAGTACTACGACCCGGAAGGGAAGCACCCGACCGAATGGGAGATGTACGACCTGCGCGAAGATCCGGAAGAGACGGTGAACCTGACGGCCAAAGGGTTCAAACGGAGCGTCACTCAGGAGGCGCAGTTCGTGCGGTTGAAGAAGAAGCTGGCGCGGGTCGAAGCGAAGCGGTTGCAGCCGGCGTAGGTGGCTGGGGAGCGGGGTGGGTGCCCCTCTCCCCGAGGCCGTCGCGCAGCTGGGCGAACCCGGCGGGTGCGGAGCGTCGCCGCGGGAGCCTCTGGGAGAGGGGCACCCACCCCGCTCCCAAATCTTCAGGCCGGTTCCAAGGGCGAGTACTTAGAAGAGAGGCGTGCCCTCTCACTGCATGAAGTGCCGGTGTGCGGTCACGCCACTACTTGACGAGTACGGCCGTCCGAGCTCGGAGACCGGTACTTCGCGAGTGACTAGTAGCCGGCCGGGGGTTCTGGCGGTGTGAAGTTGTAGGAGGGTCCGGTGCCCCTTCCCCAGAGGCTCCTGCGGCGACGCTACGAAGCGCCGGGTTCGCCCCAGCTGCGCGACGGCCTCGGGGGAAGGGGCACCGGACCCTCCCCCACCCCCAACCCACCAACCAACAACCGAGCCCCTACTGGTGCGGCTCGGGCTCTCGGGGGGGCATCTCGAAGGAGACGAGGACGACGCGGGCGCTGAAGGTCTCGCTGAGGCGCCCGCCCTCTTCGAGGCGTTTCTGCGTCCGCCGCTGGATCTCGATGCACTCCTCGAGCGTTCCCTCCAGAGACTCGCTGAGCTCCTGCCAGCCACGCTCGTCGAGCCGGACGGGAAGCCGGACCAGGAAGCGCTCTGGGCGGGAGTCGAAGGTCCCTGCCACGGCCGCTTCCTCCATCTCCTTGCCGATCAGCACGCCAATCTCGGCGCTCATCTGTTCCTGTTCCTCCAAAGTGAACTCGGCCCACTGCGGGGTCTCGAGCAGGGGCCAGCGATTCTCATAGAGGCGCTCGCCGTTCTCTCCTTCGACGACCGCGAGTTCGGCCAGCGGTTCCTCTTCGATCCGCGCCAGCGAGAGCTCGACCTCCGCCGGGGTGAGGTCGATCTCGGCGGCGATCTGCTCGACCGTCACCGGGCCGTGGCTGAGGGCGATCAGGAGGCGGTCGCTGAGCGGGTTGATAGTGGCCAGCCGCACCGACTCGGCGGCATCCAGGCCCGGCCTTCGGTAGCTCTTGCCCTCCGCCGCGGCAGTTGCCGACTCGATTCCGAGAATCGGCGCCAGGGCGATGAAGGTGCTGATCTGGGTCAGCCCGGGCAGGCCAGCCGCGCCCACTTCGACGAAGCGCCGCCGCGTCAAGCCGAGGAGGCCGCCGAGGATCGCTCCCGAGACCACCTTTCGTGCCGCCGCGAGGCGGGCCGGCGCGGCCCGCATCAGCAGCAGCTCGAGTGGCCAGAGCGCCTCGCTGCGGCGCTCGAGGGCGGGGGCGCCGCCTTCGTACACGGCCTGGAGCAGCAGGTTCGCCATGTTCGGTCGCGAGCCGAGCAGGCCGAACATCGCCCCCAGGGCGCCGCGGACTCCATCGGAGGGGTTGTCGGCGCGGCGGTAGGCGGGCAGCGCCGCTGCCACGACCAGCGCCCCGGCGCTGTCGATCGCCGCGATCATCAGCTCCTCGCGCCCGGCGAAGTTGGCATAGAGCGTCCGCACCGACATCTTCGCCCGCTTCGCGACCTGCTCCATGGTCGTCTCGGTGTAGGGCTGCTCGGACAGCAGGGCTTCGAAGGCGCGCAGCGCCCGCTCCGCGTGGTCGCTGGCTTCCTGCTCCTCGGGCCGGGCTTTCGGGGGTCGCGCGGCCGAGCGCAGCGCCCGCGTCGGCGGCTCGTAGGTGAAGAGCAGCGTGGCGATTTCCCCTGCCACCTCCGGCAGCAGGCGCGCCTGCCCCTTCAGCAGCCGCGACCGGAAGCTCTCGATGAAGGCGAAGACGGCGAACCTGGGCATCTCCGGCGGCAGGTCCGACCAGCGCGTCGACGCTTCGAAGCGCTCGCGAATCAGCGCCTCCGCGCGGACGAAGGAGTCCTCGATCTGCCTCGCTGCCGCGGGACCGCCGACGTAGGTCTCGACCAGACACATCTTCGCTGCCGCCGGTTGGGCCGCCGCCAGCGTGGCGAGGCCGGTGAGGCGCTGACGCAGGTCCTTTTCCCAGTCGTCCTCATGGGGTTGGGCGAGCACGAACTCGACCGTCCCCTGGACGATGGCCTCGATGGTGGCGACGAAGCAGGCGTCCTTGTCGGCGAAGAGCTCATAGAAGCTGCGCAGCGAAACACCGGAGATCTCGGTCAGGTCGGAAACGCGCGTGTTCCAGTAGCCGCGCTCGGCGACGCTGGCGACCATTGCCCCGAAGAGGCGGCGGCGCTGATTCTCAGCGACCGCCTGCGGGGTGTTCGCGGGTCCCGGGGGCAGCATCTGCTCCCGCAGCGCTGCCGAATCTCCCCACGGAGTCATCACCATTGCAGGCACCCTAGTGGCCGCGACCGCAACAGGGAAGTCTCGGAAAAGGAAAGGTTTCCCATCGTGCGATTCCCTTTAACTCCCAGATTTCCAACCATTTAGCGCTTGACATGGAAATGCGAGCCTCTCTATCCTGCCACAACCGTGCGGAGGCGCGGAGAGGAGAAATCAGGTGCTCGAACTGAGCAGAAAAATCGATAGGCGCGCGATCACCGTCCGGGAGCTGATCATCCGCGGCGAAGTCGGAGTCGAGGGTGACCAGCAAGCGAGGGATCGCGAGAACTGCTTCGCCGAGATCTACGAGGTGGAGGCCGAGGCACTCTGCGTGGCGATGCTCGACGCCGGCCGCCGTGAGGCGACCTGGCGCGAGGGCGTCCGCGCGGCGCTGATGACGGTGCTGGAGTTCGCCGCCGAGCAGCCGGCGATGGCCAACGCGCTGTTCCGCGAGGTCCACATCGTCGGCGGCCCGGCCCTGGCCAAGCGCGAGGAAGTGGTGGAGCGGGTGACCAGCGCTCTCGAAGGAGGCTGTGACCAGATCGAGGACGCGGCGATAGTCGTACCGAGGCCGGCGCGGTTCGTCGTCGGCGCCGTCGAGGGGGTGATCGCCGGCCACCTCTCCCGCAACGAGGCCGAGCGACTGCCCGGCATCGGCCCGGAACTGACCCGGTTCATCGTCGGCGCCTTCCTCGGCATCGAGGCGGCTGCCGGGGAGCTCTCGGCCGACGCCTAGGCTCCTCGGCGACGCCCGCGGTGCGGCAGAATCGCCGTACCGACCGTGGAGATCTGGCTCGCCTCACTTGACGACGTCGACCTCGAGCCGGCGGGCGGTGCGTTCTCCGCCGCCGAGCTGGCGCGGGCCGATCGCATCGCCTCCGCCGAGCGCCGTCGCCGCTTCCTCTCCCGCCGCTGGGTGGTGCGGGCACTGCTCGCCAGGGCGAGCGGGGCCGCCGCCGGCTCGGGCGAGCTGTGGTGGTCGGCCGCTTCCTCGGCCGGCCTGGCGGCGCTCGCGATCGCTCCACGGCGGGTCGGGCTCGACCTCGAGAGGCAAGCCGAGCGACCGCGGCGGGAAGGGATCGCCCGGCGCTTCTATCGCGAGGAGGAGCGCCGCGCGGTGGCTGGGTCGGCGACCCGGTTCCTCGAGTTCTGGACGCTCAAGGAGGCCTACCTCAAGGCTCTCGGACAGGGCCTGCCGGGAGGGCTCAAGGCGCTCGATTGCACCCTTCTCGAGCCGGTCGAGGACGGCTGGAGAGCGAGCGCCGAGCATCCCGGCTGGCGCTTCCGCAACCTCGAGCTCGAGCCGGGCTTCGTAGCGGCGCTGGCTCTCGAAGGAGAGCCGGAGGGCGTGCGGCTGCGGGACTGGGCCGAGCTCTCGCCCGACCCCGCCTAGACGGCGGCCGGGTCCTGCTTCGGCAGCATCGCCGCCGCCCGCTCGATCGTGCGGACGTCGCGGAAGGCGCCGGTGTCGGCCGAGGTCGCCATCGCCGCGTAGGCGCGCAGGGCGGGGGAGACGACGCGCTCGCGCGCCAGCGGCGCGTAGCCACCCGCCTCCTCCAGCGCTCGCCTGCGGTCGGCCAGCTCCTCGTCGTCGACCTCGAGGTGGATGCCGCGCGAGGGTATGTCGATCGCGATCGTGTCGCCGTTCTGGATCAGCGAGATCGCCCCGCCCGCCGCCGCCTCCGGAGAGACGTGGCCGATCGAGAGGCCCGAGGTGCCGCCGGAGAAGCGGCCGTCGGTGATCAGCGCGCACTCCTTGCCGAGGCCGAGGCCCTTGATGTAGGAGGTCGGGTAGAGCATCTCCTGCATGCCGGGGCCGCCGCGCGGGCCCTCGTAGCGGATCACCACCACGTCGCCGGGCTTGACGCCGCCGCTGAGGATCAGGTCAACTGCCTGGTCCTGGGACTCGACAACGACGGCCGGGCCGCTGAAAGTGAGCAGCGACTCGTCGACGCCGGCCGTCTTCACCACGCAGCCGCGCTCGGCGAGGTTGCCGTAGAGGATCGCCAGGCCGCCTTCGGTCGTGTAGGCGTGCTCGACGTCGTGGATGCAGCCTTCGGCGCGGTCGAGGTCGAGCGACTCCCAGCGCTCCGACTGCGAGAAGGCGGTGGCCGAGCGGACGCAGCCCGGCGCCGCGTGGAAGAGCTCGACGGCGACCTCGGCGGGCTTCGGGCCGGCGACGTCCCAGGTCTGCAGCCAGCCCGCGAGCGTCTCGGCGTGGACCGAGTGGACGCCGTCGTTGAGCAGGCCGCCGCGGTGCAGCTCGCCGAGGATCGCCGGGATCCCGCCGGCCCGGTGCACGTCCTCCATCAGGTAGTCGCCGTTCGGCGCCACCTTGCAGATGCAGGGCACCCGGCGCGAGAGCTCGTCGATGTCGCGCATCGTGAAGTCGACCTCGGCCTCGTGGGCGGCGGCCAGCAGGTGCAGGATCGTGTTGGTCGAGCCGCCCATCGCGATGTCCAGCGTCATCGCGTTCTCGAACGCCTCGCGGGTCGCGATCGCGCGCGGCAGCACGCTCTCGTCGTCTTCCTCGTAGTAGCGCTTGGCGATCGCGACCACGGCGCTGCCGGCGTCCTCGTAGAGCTGGCGGCGGGCGGTGTGGGTGGCGAGGGTCGAGCCGTTGCCGGGCAGCGCCAGGCCGAGCGCCTCGGTCAGGCAGTTCATCGAGTTGGCGGTGAACATCCCCGAGCAGGAGCCGCAGGTCGGGCAGGCGGCCTCCTCGATCCGGTCCATGTCCTCGTCGCTGACCTCGTCGGCGACGGCGTCGGCGATCGCCGTGATCAGGTTGATCCGCTTGCGCACGGTGCCGTCGACCAGGACCGCGGTGCCGCCCTCCATCGGGCCGCCGGAGACGAACACGGTGGGGATGTTCAGCCGCAGGGCGGCGTTGAGCATGCCCGGGGTGATCTTGTCGCAGTTGGAGATGCAGACAAGCGCGTCGGCGCAGTGGGCGTTGACCATGTACTCGACGCTGTCGCTGATCAGGTCGCGCGAGGGCAGCGAGTAGAGCATGCCGCCGTGGCCCATCGCGATCCCGTCGTCGACGGCGATCGTGTTGAACTCGCGCGCCACGCCCCCAGCCGCCTGCACGGCCGCGGAGACGACCTCGCCGACCGGCTTCAGGTGGGTGTGGCCGGGGACGAACTGGGTGTAGGAGTTGGCGACGGCGACGATCGGTTTGGTGCCGATGTCCTCGCGGGCGACTCCGGCCGCCCGCAGCAGCGAGCGAGCGCCGGCCATGTTGCGGCCATGGGTGACGGTGCGGGATCTCAGAGCTGGCATGGCTAACAAGGATAGCCCCATGGCGGAGCCGGTCCGACCGCCTGCAGAGCCGTGAAGCGGCCCGGCCATGCCGAACTCCGCTCTAAGGTTGCCGCCTGCGATGAGCCTGGTCACGCCGCCATCTGCCGGACCCACGCTGCTGGAGCGCGACGAGGAGATCGGCTGGATCGGCGACGCTCTGCGGGCGGCCCGCGAGGGCGCCGGCTCCCTGGTCGTGATCGAGGGCCCGGCCGGGATCGGCAAGACGGAGCTGCTGCTCGACGCCCGCGGCAAAGCGCGGCAGGCGGGGATGGCGGTGGCGATCGCCCGGGCCTCCGAGCTCGAGCGGGAGCGGCCGTTCGGAGTCGTGCGGCAGCTGCTCGAGCCACTGCTGGGCGTCGCGACCGCCGCCCAGCGGGGCGAGCTGCTCTCCGGATCGGCGGCCCTCGCCTCACCGATCTTCGCGCCGGAGTCGCAGCTGCCCGCCGCGGAGCAGGGCGACCGGACCTTCGCGTCGATCCACGGGCTCTACTGGCTCTGCGTCAACCTGCTGCAGCGCCAGCCGCTGCTGCTGGCGCTCGATGACGGGCAGTGGGCGGACCTCGCCTCGCTGCGCTTCCTCGCCCATCTCGCCCAGCGCCGCGACGGTCTGCCGCTGGCGCTGCTGGTCACGGCGCGTCCGGCGGAAGGGACCGTCGAGGAGGACATCCTGGTCCGCCTCGCGACCGACCCCCGCGCGACCGTTCTCGCCCCCTCACCGCTCAGCGAAGGCGCGGTCGCCAGCCTGCTGGGCGCTGAGCTTGGGCAGGAGCCGGAGGCGGCCTTCGTCGGCGCCTGCAGGATCAGCACCGGGGGGACGCCGTTCCTGGTCCGCGAGCTGATCCGGGAGCTGCGGGAGCGTCGACTGAGCCCGCGGGCCGTCCACAGCGCCGAGGTGATCGACCTCGGCCCGCGGTCGGTCGCCAGGGCGATCGTCGCCCGCATACAGCGGCTCTCGCCGCGGGCCCTGGCGCTTGCCCAGGCAGCGGCGGTGCTCGGTCGCGACGGCAGCCCGCACCTGCTCGCTCGGCTGGCCCGGGCCGAGGAGGAGACGGCCGCCGCCGCGCTCGACGCGCTCGCGGCGGAGGGGGTGATTCGCGACGGCTGGCCCGTCCAGTTCGCCCACCCGATCCTGCGCTCCTCGCTGTACTCGCATCTGCGCGCCAGCGAGCGAAGCGCCCTGCATGCCGAGGCGGCGCGCCTGCTGGCTGCCGACGGCGCCGCCGACGAGCAGGTCGCCGAGCACGTCCTGGCGACCGCGCCCACGGGGCGCCCCGAGACGGTCGCTCTGCTGCTGCGGACCGCCCGCACCGCGATCGCCCAGGGCGCGGCGGGCTCCGCCGCCGCCTACCTGCGCCGCGCCGCGGCCGAGCCGCCGCCGCTGGAGCGCCGCGCCGACGTCCTCCGGGAGCTGGGCCGGGCCGAGGCGATGGAGGGCCGCGGACCGCGGTTCCGGGAGGCCTTCGCCGCGGCGATCGCCGCGGCTGGTTCGGATCCGGAGCGGGCCGGGATCGGGCTCGAGTTCGGCCGGGCTCTCGCCTCGGCCGGGGACTTCGCGGGCGCCAGCGAGGTCTTCGCCTCGGCCCTGGACGGGCTCGACGGCGGCGAGGAGACGCTCTCGGTCGCGCTCGAATCGGAGCTGTTCACGATCGGCCGCGGCGACTCGATCCGCGCCCGCTTCCGGCACCGGCTCGATCAGCTCGAGGCGGGCGAGCTGGAGCATCCGGCGCTGATCCCGCCGTTGGCGCTCTGGCTCGCCAGCACCAGGTCGCCGGCCAGCCTCGGCGCCGACGTCGCCGAGCGCGCCGCCCGCGAGAGCGCGGTCGAGGTCAACAGCGTCATCCCCGCTGGGGTCGGCAACGCGCTGCTGCTCGCCGGTCGCCTCAAGCGCGCCGATCAGGTCTACCGGCGCACGATCGTCGCCGCTCGTCGCAACGGCTCGCGGATGACGCTGGCCTGGACGAGTGCCTTCCGGGCCCGGGTGCGGATCGAGCGGGGGGAGGTCGCGGCGGCGGTCGTCGAAGCGCGGCTGGGCTTCGAGCTGCTGGGCGACGCCGCCGCCGACGGCACCAGCAGTGGCCGCCTCTGGGCGTTCGCCAACCTGCTCGAAAGTCTGCTGGCGGCAGGCCAGGAGGCCGAGGCCGAGGCCGTCTTGGCGGAAGGCGAGGAAGAGGGTGTCTTCGCTGGCGCCCCTTCCTACGCGCGGGCACTTGCGCTTGGCGCTCGCGGCCGCCTGCGGCTCAGCCAGGGTCGTCCCCAGGAGGCCCTCGACGATGCGCTGGCGTCGGCAGAGCTGACGCCCCCCAACCCCGCCGCCCGGCCCTGGCGCTCGGACGCCGCCGTGGCGCTGCAGGCGCTCGACCGCGCCGCGGAGGGGCGGGAGCTGGCCGCCGAGGAGCTGGCGGCGGCGCGGGACTTTGCCGTGCCCCACGCGATCGCGCCGGCGCTGCGCGCTCTCGCTCGCTGCTCGGACAGCGTGGCGGCGCTCGACATTCGCCGTGAGGCAGTGCGGGTCTTGGACGGCTCCGAAGCTCAGCTCGAGCTGGCGCGCTCGCTGGTCGACCTCGGTGCGGCGCTGCGCCGGCAGGGGGAGCGACGCGAGGCCCAGGAGGTCCTCCGCCGCGGCCTCGACCTGGCGCACCGCTGCAACGCCGCGTCGTTGGCGGCGCGGGCGCGCGAGGAGCTCGTCGCCGCCGGCGCCCGGCCGCGCCGCGCCGCGCTGAGCGGCGTCGAGGCGCTGACCCCGAGCGAGCGTCGCGTCGCCGACCTGGCCGCCGCCGGCCTCACCAACCGCGACATCGCCCTGGAGCTGTTCGTCACCCCACGCACGGTCGAGGGACACCTGACCCAGGTCTTCCGCAAGCTGGAGATCGACTCGCGGCAGCAGATCGCCGGTCTGCTCGGCGACGGCGGCGCCGACTGAAGCGGCCCGCGGCATCCCCCGCCAAAGTCAGGGGGGTCCTCCACGGTGCGCGGCCGGCCGGGATCGGCGAGGCTGGCAAACATGGAATCGACCAGACTCAGCAGCAAGTCGCGACAGGGCCTCGAGGCGATCTGCGACACCTTCGCGCCGGGCGGCGACGGGATCCCCTCGGCGACCGAGATCGGCGTCCCCGACGCTTTGCTCGGGACCGTCGACCTCAACCCGCGGCGATCCGAGCGTCGCCAGTTCGCGAGCCTGATGCGGCTCTGGGACACGCCGGCGCTGACCGCTCTGGGCGGCGGCGGCCTGCGTCGCTTCTCGGAGCTGCGGCCCGAGGAGCGCGAACGGGTGCTGCTCAGCTGGGCCGATTCCCGCTCCCCGCAGCGCCGCGCCGTCTTCCAGGGCCTGCGCAAGGGGATCCTGCTCAGCTACTACGGGCAAGCGGCCGCCGACGGGGGCCCCAGCCCGGTGATGGAGTCGATTGGATATCCCGGGCCGCTCGGCTCCCCCGAGTATCCGCAGCCGCGGGCGATCTCCCCGCTGCAGATCTCCGCCGATACCGAGCTCGAGTGCGACGTCTGCATCGTCGGCTCCGGCGCCGGTGGCGGCGTCGCCGCCGCCGTGCTGGCCCGGGCCGGGCTCGACGTCGTCGTGCTCGAGGCCGGTCAATACCTCTCCGAGCAGGACTTCGACGGCGAGGAGCTGTCCGGCTACGCTCGCATGTACCTCAACGGCGGCGCTCTCAACACCGCCAACCAGTCGCTGGCGCTGGTCGCCGGCGTCGGCCTCGGTGGCGGCACCCTCGTCAACTACAGCTTCTCGTTCCGGACTCCGGAGGCGGTGCGGCGTGAGTGGGCCTCGATGGGTGTGGCCGAGGCGACTTCGGCCGGCTTCGAGCAGAGCCTCGACGTCGTCTGCGAGCGGATCGGCGTCAACCACGAGCACAACCTGCCGTCGGGACGCGACATCGGCATCAAAGCCGGGCTGGACCGGCTCGGCTGGCACTGCGAATCGATGCCGCGCAACGTGCGTGGCTGCCAGGCGGAGGTCTGCCGCCTCTGCCACTTCGGCTGCCAGCTCGGCGCCAAGCAGTCGACCCTGAAGACGTGGCTGCAGGACGCCCACGACGCCGGCGCCCGGGTGGTCGTCGGCACCCGCGCCGAGCGGATCCTCACTCGCGGCGGCAGCGCCGCCGGGGTCGAAGCGCGCACGGCGGCAGGCCACCGGGTCGTCGTTCGCTCGCGGGCGGTGGTGGCGGCCTGCGGGGCCCTGCAGACGCCGGTCCTCTTGAAGCGCTCCGGTCTCTCCAACCCGAACATCGGCAAGCACCTCCGCGTTCACCCGGTCACCATCGTCTGGAGTCAGCTCGACGAGGAGGTGCGGCCCTGGGAGGGCATGCTGGCGGGCCTCTACTCCGACCAGCACGTCGACATGGACGGGGGCTACGGCGTCAAGTACGAGCACGTGGCGATTACGCCGGGGATCCTTGCCTCCGCGGCGCCGTGGCGCGGCGCCGCCCAGCACGCCGAGCTGATGCAGGCGATGCCCCACACCGGTGCTGTCGGCGTCCTGCTTCGCGACCGCGACGGGGGTGAGGTCAGGGTCGGCCGCGACGGCCGCCCGGTCGTCCGCTGGAGCCTCTCCGACTACGACCGCCGCCACTTCCGCCGCGGCGTCGAAGGCGCGGCCCAGATCAGTGAGGCGATGGGCGCCAAGCGGATCTTCGCCTCCCATACGAAACTGGTGTCCTACGAACCCGGGACCAGGGGGGACCTCGGCGGCTTCATGCGCGGCCTCGACGCCGGCGGCTGGGGCCCCGGTCAGATGCAGATCTCCTCGTTCCACATCATGGGCTCGGCTCGGATCGGCAGCTCACCGTCCGCCTCCGCCTGCCGGCCCGACGGCGAGACCTGGGAGGTCGGCAACCTCGTCGTCCTCGATGGCTCCGCCTTCCCGACCGCCTCCGGCGTCAACCCGATGGTCTCGATCGAGGCGCTGGCTCACATGAACGCCAGCGCCCTGGCGGCGCGCCTCACCTAGCTCGCGGGGCGAGCGGCGCTCAGGAGGCGAGCCAGCGGCGCTCCTTCGAGCGCATCACCGGGGTGGCGAGGAGGCTGCCGAGCTGGCGGCGGGCGGCGCGCAGCCGCGAGTCGTGGTCGGGCGGCAGCAGCTTGGCCAGCTGCCGGTACTCGCGGGAGACCTGGCTGGTGCGGAAGACGGTGGCGATCGCGGTCAGCAGGTCGGCCGGGTCGGCGACCGTCGTGCGGGCGATCTCCTCGCCCTCGAAGCGAATCGTCAGCTCGGCCGGGTAGTCGCGCGCCGGCGGCGGCCGCAGCGGTGCGGCGAGGGCGGCGGCGATCCCCTCGGCCAGCTCTGCGTGCGCGGCCCCGGGCTCGTCCGAGCGGGCGCGGGCGCGTCCCTGACCCTCCTTGACGGCGAGCAGGCGGGCGCTGCCGAGCTCGCCGTCGCCGAGCTCCTCGATCAGCCAGCGGTCGCCGGCGAGGAGCAGGATCGGCACCCCCTCGGCGGCCAGCGCCTGGGCGTAGACCTGCGTCTCGGAGAGCGACTCGCCGTCGAGCAGCACCTCCATCTCCCAGACGAAGCTGTGCGAGCAGAACCCGTTCGGGCTCGGGGTGCGGGCGTGGTGGCCGATCATCACCACCGCGTCGAGCGGCCCGCCGTGGGCCTTGCCCATCGAGGGCTCGGCCTCGGTCAGCGCCAGGTCGGCGATCGGCCGCACCTCGACCCCGGCCGGCATCCGCTCGCGTTCGACGTTGGTGCCGACCATGTGCCAGTCGCCGACCGAGATCGTTCCGGCGCCGCCGGCCCGCAGCGCCTCGACCGCGACCAGGACCTCGTCGGTCATCAGCCGCCGCCCGCGCGCGTACGCCGCCCGGTGCGAGGGCAGGCAGTCGCCGTAATCCTCGATCCCGGCGATCCCCTCCATGTCGGCGGCGATCAGGACGTCCACGGCGAGCAGCCTAAGCGAGCTCGGCGAAATCTAAGTCGATAATCTTGATAAACTTAGACAACAATGAACAACGTAGACGTCCATCAGCACCTTCTCGGCGAGCCGCTGATCGAGGCGCTGGTCCGGCGGCGACGGCCGCCCGCGCTGGACCGGCGGCGCGACGGCTGGATCTTCCGCGTCGCCGGCGAGCCCGACAGCGCCCTCTCCTTCGCGGCAACCGACGTCTCGCTGCGCTGGGAGGAACTGCTCCGCGGCGACATCGACTGGGCGCTGGTCTCGCTCTCGACCGCGCTCGGAATCGAGACGCTGCCGGCCGAGGAGGCGCTCCCCCTGCTGGAGGCGCATCACCTCGGCATCGAAAGCCTCCCAGCCCAGTTCGGCGGCTGGGGAGCGGTCCAGCTGGAGCAGCCCGACCCCGCTGAAGTCGACGCCGCTCTCGCCCGGGGCTGCGTCGGCATCTCGCTGCCGGCCGGCGCGCTGCTCACCCCGGACGCGCTCGAGCGCGTAGGCCCACTGCTGGCCCGGCTCGAAGCGCGGGCCGCGCCGCTCTTCGTTCACCCGGGCCCGGTCCTCCACGGTCAGGCCGAGGCGAGGGCCTCGCTGCCCGCTTGGTGGCCGGCGCTGACCGATTACGTCGCCCAGATGCAGGCTGCCTGGTTCGCGTTCCTGCACGCGGGGCGCCAGGCGCACCCGTGGCTGCGGGTGCTGTTCGCGATGCTTGCCGGCGGTGCGCCCCTGCAGATGGAGCGGTTCTCCGCCCGCGCCGGCACGGTCGCCGCTGCACCCGACCCGCTGGTCTTCTACGACACCTCCTCCTACGGGCCGCGGATGCGCGAGGCGATGATCGCCGCGGTTGGCCTGGAGCAGCTCGTCTACGGCTCCGACCGGCCCGTCGTCGAGGCCAACGCCCCGGCCTTGGAGAGCGCCCTCGGCCGGGCCCTGCTGAGCACGAACCCACACCGCCTGCTGAGCCCTATCGAGGAAGGAGCCCTCGCATGAACGAGCCGATCGGCGGCCTCACCCGCCCGAGTCAGCGGGACCTCGGCGGCGAGGAGCTGCTGGTCGTCGCCAACCAGATCGCGGCGCGCCCGGACCTCTGGTCCGAGCACGTCCAGCACGATCCGGCGCAGCGAACCTTCAAGCAGCTGCTGCGCGACGAGCACCTCGACGTCTGGCTGCTCTGCTGGTCCCACGACCACGACACCGGCTTCCACGACCACGACCTCTCAGCCGGCGCGGTCGCCGTCGTCGCCGGCAGCGTCCGCGAGGAGCGGCTCGTGCTGGGCCGCTCACCGGACGCCCCGATCGCCCGCACCGCTGTCGCTGGCGCCTCCTTCCAGTTCGGCGCCAGCGACATCCACCGGGTGCTCCACGCCGGCGGCGAGCCCGCCGTGACCATCCACGCCTACTCGCCGCCGCTGCTGCGGATGGGCAGCTACACGATCGAGCCGAGCGGCCAGCTGCACCGCCACGTCGTCTCCCACGAGGAGGAGCTGCGCCAGCTCGACGCCGCCTCGAGCTGAGGGCTGTCTCAGTAGCCCGGCGGCTCGCGGTACTCGCCCGCCGAGCGCCGATCGTCGACCAGCACTTCGGACTGGCGGGCCCGGCGGGACCAGACGGCCCACTGCCAGATCGCGATGATCAAGCCGACGACGCCGGCGATCATCAGGATCAGGCCGATCGTCCGCAGGTCGAGACCCTTGACGTGGAGGTGGGTCGCGAAGCGCAGGATCGCGCCGACCGCGATCAGGAAGATGCTGCCCGCGAAGGTCATCTCGCCAGCCCCCTCAGACGACCCGGCGGAAGAGGTAGATGACGAGCAGGATGAGGATGATCACGACGAGAATTCCAACGATGGTCATGTGGGGACTCCTTCTGGTTGATTGATCGGGAAATCGGTGACGTGGGGGTGCGGCTCAGAGGTCCTCCTCGATCTCATCCGCTTTGTGGCCGTGCATGCGGGCGCGCTCGCGCTCGCGCTCGACGCGCTCACCGGCGCCCTCCGACTCGTCGGCGAGCTGGTCGGCATGAGCCCGCTTCTGCTCGGCGAGTTGGGCGTGGCGCTCGGCCTCGGCGGCCGCCGCCTCGGCTTTGGCGCGCTTTGCCTGCTCCTCCTCGGCAAGCTGGCTGGCCTTGGCGGCGCGGGTCTGAGCCTCGTCGCGGTGGGCGTCGGCCCGCTCGGCCAGGCGCTGCTTCTCGATCCGGCGGCGGGCCGCGGCGCGGCGGCCGATTACGACCGCGGCCGCGACCAGCACCAATACGACGATCACGATGACGACGATCAGCACGGTGGACATCTGCAATTCCTCTCGTTAGGGCATACGGCGAACTTGGCTCGCCTGCGTAGCCCTAGAGCTCAGAGAGCCGTGCGACGCAGTTCACTTCTCAACCCGATTGACTTTCCTACCCTTTCTTTCCGCAACGAAACGATGCGCGGTTTGTCAGGGGCTGCCGCTTTGGTCCTTCCTGACCTGGGCGGCGGCGACGACGCAGCGGGAGAAGGGCGTGCCTTTCTCGCCGGCGACGTGCTTCTTGGAGAAGTCGCTACACGCCTTCCGGGGCGTGGTTCCCTGGTCGTTCGCGACTTTCGCCATCGCCGTCACGCACTGGCTGAACGGCGTGCCCTTCGTGCCGGCGACGTGCTTCTTGGAGAAGCCGCGGCAGTAGACGCCATAGGCCTTCGCCTTCTCTGGCAGCGGCGCCTTCGGGCCCGGCGTCGGGTGGGCGGGGTGTTCGGGGTGGGCGGGATGCTGTGGGTGTGCGGGCGTGTATTCGACGCCGTCGGCGAGCGCGGCGGCGGGGGCTACCGCCAGTGCCAGCGCGCCGACCAACACCGCGATCCTGGTCTTGAAGTCCATCGACCCTCCTCTGCTTCCGGTCCCTGCTCGGGCCCGATCGTTTGTGCGCCGCAGGAACGGGCCGGGGGCGCCGCCGTCAGGCCCTACTTGGGGCCTTTGCCTTCGGGCTTGCCGGCCGGCGGGCCCGTTTCGGCGGGAGGTTCGGGGGCCGGTTCCGGGTCGCTGGGTTCGGCCTGCTCGGCCGGTTCCCCGGTCTCTGCCGGGTGGGTCGGATGAGGGGGGTGGGAGGCACCGGCGGACCTGGAGCCGCCGGATTCGCCACCGGAGCTGGGCCCCGAGCCGCCCGCGTGTTCGGGTTTGTGGCTGGCCGCCGTTTCCTGTCCGTGGGCCGCGGCCGCCGGGGTCTGCTTCGCGTGGCCGCGACCGTGCGGGTGTTCGACGCCCGACTTGCCAGGGGCCGCGGAGGTGGACTTGCCGCCGGCGCTGGCGGGCGGGTCATGGGAGGAGCCCGAGCCCCGCGTCGCGGCGTGGTTGCTCGTCGGGGTTGCCGCCCGGGCCGTTTCGGTGGAACGCCGCGCTCCGACGGAGCCCTGGGACTTCGGCTGGGCGGTCTGACCGCTCGCCGAATCGACCTCTGAAGGGGACGGTGCCGGAGTCGTTTCGGGCGAAGCGGAGGCACCACCTGGTTCGGTGCCGGACTGCCTCGTCGCCTTCGCGTCGTGGCCGCCGAAATGGATCAGGCCGCCCCGGTCCGCTGCTCCCACTCCGATCGCGGCGACCACGGCCACGGCCGCCGCTCCCTTCAGCAGGGTCGCGGTGCCGATCGTTTTCGCCGCGGTGCCGCCGAGCAGGGCGCCGCCGCCTGCCCCGGCGCCTCCCGTGGCTCCGGCCGCCGCCGCTCCCGCCCCGGCGCCGCCGCCGAGCACGCCGTGGAGCAGCGCCGCCGCCGCGACCGCGGGGAGCGGCGAGATCGCCGCCAGGTCGCCGCGGCGCGAGTCGATTTCCTCGGCGAAGTGGCGGCACTCGGCGCAATCGCGCAGGTGGGCGCGGATGTCACGGCGGCGGCGGACCCGGCGGTCGCCGTCGGAAAGGGCTCTGGTCACGGCGGTGCAGTCCATCTCACGCCCCGCGTTCATCTGCCGCAGGCCCAGGCGGGCCTCGTAGAGGGTCTGCCGGGCGACCGCCGGCGAAGTGCCGAGCGCCGCCGCGATCTCCTCGAAGTCGAGGCCGCCCGCCTCCCGCATCAGCAGCGCCCCGCGCTGGCGCTCCGGCAGCGCCCCCACGTCGACGATCAGCTGGCGGAGCCGCTGGCGGGTCTCCACCTGCTCGGCGAGCCCCTCTCCCACGGCCGGCTCGCTCTCCTCCAGCGAGACGCTCGCCCGCCGGCGGCGCAGCAGGTCGATCGACTCGTTGTGGGCGATCCGGTAGAGCCAGGGCTTCAGGGCGATCGCCCGCTTCTCGCCCGGCAGCGCCCGCAGCACCTTGACCATCGTTTCCTGCAGCGCGTCCTCGGCGTCTTGGCGGTTGCCCAGGATCGCCAGGCAGTAGCGGTAGAGGGGCTGGTGGAACTCGCGGAAGATCTTGCCCAGGGCACGCTCGTCGCCGCCGCTCGCCTCGCGGGCGAGGGTGTCGTCGATCGCCGCCGGGCTCACGCGCGGCCTGTCTCGTCGCTCCGCATCCCTTCAATGTAGGGGCCCCCGCGCTCGCAGTCTTCATCTCGTCGCACCAACGTCGCCGAAGGGGCCGCGTCAGCCCCTTTCTGCTTCGCGCCAGGTTGGGCCTGACAGGAGCTCGGCGGCGCCGTTTAGATGGAGATGGCTATCCAACGGACCCAGGGCCGCGTAGGCACTCCGTCGCAAGTCGGAGAGGAGCGACCGCCTAGATGCTCAGGTGCGACCGTTGTGGAATGGGCTTCGATCCCATTCAAGCCGCAGTTCTCGAGTTCTGCCCCCGCTGCCGATCACGAGACCAGGTCTCCGTCCCGCTGATCGTCAAGCGGGTCCAGGATCCCGAAACCCAGGGGAGCGTCGACTCCCGTCACCTTGCGCCAGACACCGCTCGGGAGGAGGATCGGCCTGGCAGGTAATCGATCGGGTCCTCGGGACCCTGACAGGAGCTGACGATGGCGATCATGCTGATCCAGGAGTTCGAGGTTGAGGAAGACGACCGCGGCACGCCCAACTACGACAGCGTCTCGGAGCGGCTGGACGTCGAGGCCAATCCGCCTGCCGGGCTGATCGTCCACACCGCCGGCTTCACGGGCAGGGGGACCTTCCGGATCGCCGACGTCTGGGAGTCCGAGGGCGATTGGGAGGCTTTTCGCGACGGCCGCCTCGCTGAGGCGCTGAAGCCGATGAGGGACAGCGGCGAGGGGTCGCCTCCAAACGCGGAGTACGCCTACGAGCTGCACGACGTGGTGAAGCCCTAGGCGCGGATGCTCGAAGACGAGCTTCGCCGACGAGCGGCCCGGCAGCTACCGCGATGACCGCCGGCGAGGCCTCGAGCGCGGTCTCACCGACCGCCCACTACACCGGTGAGGCCTGGGTCAGGAACGGCCTTTCCCATCCGCGGCTGGCGACCTGGCAGGGCCGCCTGTTTCACCGGGCGCTGGCCCTGCCGATCGCCGCCAGCAGGACGCTCGGTGGCCCAACCCTGGAAGGGCTGCTCATCGCCCGCCACCGGATCATCGACGCGATCCTCGACGACCTGATCGAGGGCGGCGTCAGCCAGGTGGTCGAGGCCGCCTGCGGGATGTCGCCCCGGGGCTGGCGCTTCAGCGAGCGCTACGGGGATCGCCTCACCTACGTGGAGGCCGACCTGCCGGCGATGGCGCGCCGCAAGCGCGAGGCCCTGGCGGGGATGGGGTCGCTCAGCGAGCACCACCGCGTCGTCGAGCTGGACGTCCTCCGCGACGGCGGACCGGGCAGCCTCGAGTCCCTGGCCGAAGAGCTCGATCCGGCCCGTGGCCTGGTGATCATCACCGAGGGGCTGTTGACCTATCTCGACGACGAGACCGTGGACGGGCTGTGGGCGCGCCTCGCGGGGGTGCTCGGGCGCTTTTCCACCGGCGTCTACCTGGCGGACCTGCGTTTCGCCCGGCCGGAACGGGCCATCGCCGAGCACGCCTTCGACGTCATCCTCGGCGCCTTCGTCCGCGGCAAGGTTCACGCCTACCGCGGCGACGAAGCCACGGCCGCGGCGGCGCTCCGTGGCGCCGGCTTCAAGGCGGCCCAGCTGCACCGCGGCGACCAGCACCCAGCGGCCGCCGAGGTCCGTGGCGATCCGGGCGCCGGGGTCATCTCCGTCATCGAGGCGACTGCGGGCGACGGGGCGCCGCTCAGGCGGGCGGAAGGACGGTGAACGTCGTGCGCTTCACCGGTCCGGTGCCGGCGCTGTTCTTGGCGCTGGCGGTGATGCGGTAGGCGCCGGGCAGCAGGTCGGCGAGCTTGCCGGCATGGCGGTACTGGCCGCTGAAGGGGATCGAAGTACGGCCCGCGACGGCTGCCTTGGTGAGGCGGGTGACGACATGGAAGTGGCGGCCGTGCCCGGCTTCGATCGCGAGCGTCACGGTCGCCGGCGAGGAGAGCGAGAGCTTCACCTTGGTTCCCGATTTGCTTCCCGCCGGGACCCTTCCGAGCGGCTTGGCGTGGAAGCTCTTCGGCTTCACCGCCAGCGAGCCGATCGTCGGCTTGCCGGGGCCGGACTTGGGTGGTGGAGGCGGGTCGGGGGTCTGCCCACCGCCGCCAAACGCCGCTTCCCCGCCCCCGCCCACCGGCGCCGGGCATGCGCCTTCGTGGATCGTGCCCGAGCTCGGGCACGAGTCCTGGCTGACGTCGCCGTAGCCGTCGCCGTCTGCGTCGGGCTCGACGTCGGCGTCGTAGAGGATCGCGCCGTTGTGGGATTCGCCGACGACTCCGGTGATGCCGGGAAAGGGAGCGTCCGTGCGCGAGTACTTCGCCTGTCCGCCGGGGCTCGACTGGAAGGCGGGGATGCTGCTCCCGGGCACCGAGATGCCGACGTAGGCGCCCGCCGGGATCGCCAGCCGGGTCGGGAAGCTGGAGATCCTCGAGAACGCCGGGTTGGTCGGTGCGGTCACCGTCCCGGTTTCGCTCAGGCCGAGCACGTGGTAAGCGTGGGACGGACCGCCGCTGCCGGCGGGATTGTCGGTCAGCACGCTGATCCGGTAGCTGCCGCTGCTGCCGTTGAGGACCCGCCAGCGAACGATCACCCCGGGCGCGGTCGTCGCCGTGGAGGCGCCCCCGAGGGCGGTCTGCACATAGAGGCAGGAAGGAAGGCAGGTCGCCGGTTTGGCCGAGCCTTCGCCCTGCAGATCACTTCCGAAGAGCGAGCCCGAGCAGGACGAGATGGCGATCGGCGAAGCGGGGCAGAGGTCCTGCGAGGCGTCACCGTAGCCGTCGTGGTCTTCGTCGGGCTCGAGCACGGCTTCGAGGTTGACCCGGCGTTCGGCTGCGGCCGAGCCGCCCGAAAGGCTGCCGCCGGCCGCGGTGCCCCCGAAATTCCTGATTTCGTCTCCGGCGGCGGCGGTTTTGAACATGAAAGGCGTTGATTCGATGAAGCCGCTGTCGTGGAAGCGCGCCGCGAGTACGTCGCCCGCATGGGCCGGCAGGCGGTCCAGAAATCGATCGACGCTGCTCGTTGACAAGCCGAAGAGGCTGTGCGCGGCGCCCTCGCTGACGACGGTGCCAGTCGAGGCGCCGTTCCTGTTCACCGTCTGGGCCCGCACGGTGTCGGCCGCTTCGACGGTACTGCCGACGTAGGTGCCGCTGGAAACGATCACCCCGTCATACGGGATCACGTACGAGTTGCTGGTCGGGCTGGTCTCTTTCATCTGCACCGCGGTGCAGTCGCATCCACCCGACGCGGTGGCTCCCCCGGTGGTGGCGGCGCTGCCGGTCTGGCCGAGGAGTACCGGCGCCGGCGCCGCGGCGACTGGCGCGGCAAAAAGCACGGCCGCGGAAACGACCGACAAGACCACGACCCCCGTGAGCGATCGGACCAGACGCACGCCCATCATTCAACACCCAAAGGCGGCGCCGGTGTGAACTTCCTAACCGTCCGGACGAAAGTTCTGACGCTACGGGGCGCCGGTGCGCTCGCGGTGCTTGCATCCCGGCCAGCAGCAGGGCCGTCGCTGACCTTCTTCCAGCTCCTCTCGGGTTCGGCGGATGCGGCGCTCCCGGGTCTTCTCCTGCTTGGCCTCCTCGACCCAGCAGATGAACTCGTTGCGGGCCAGCGGGGTGATGTCCTCCCAGGTCTCGAGGACCGAGGCTTTGGCGACCAGCGCCTCGCGCAGGTCCGCGGGCAGGTCGTGCACCACACCGCCGGAGACTTGCCGTCCGCTCACCGAGCCCATGATGCCAACCGCGCGCTTGGAGCCGCCTCAGAGGTCGGCGCTGGGCGCCTTGTACGGGCCCGGCTTCGGCCGCGGCTCGCCGCCGGGGAAGGCCAGCCGCAGGATCGTCCGCTGGACCATCCCGAACTGCTGCGAGAACGGCCCGGTGTTGTAGGGGAGCCCGTAGCGCTCGCAGACGTCCTTGACCTGCGGGGCGATCTCCGCGTAGCGGCTGCTCGGCAGGTCGGGGAAGAGATGGTGCTCGACCTGAAAGCTGAGGTTGCCGCTGGCGACGTGGAACAGTGGGCTGCCGTCGATGTTGGCGGCGCCGACCATCTGCCGCACGTACCAGGCGCCGCGGCTCTCGTCGACGACCTCCTTGGCGCTGAAGGTGTAGGTCTGGTCGGGGAAGTGGCCGCAGAAGATGATCGCGTAGGACCAGACGTTGCGGACGACGTTGGCTGTCGCGTTGGCCGCCGCCGCCTTGCGGTAGGTCCTGGCCCCGCTGCGCAGGGCGTGCCCCAGGCGCGGGCCGAGGCCGCCGCGACGGCGAACGCCCCGGGCGCTCTTGCCGCCGTTCCCTCCCGATTCCCTCACCGACTCGAGGGCGAAGTCGAAGGTGGCCGCGGCGAGGCCGCTGATCAGCGGCCAGGCGACGTAGTCCTTGACGACCTGGCTCTTCGCCTTGGCGCGGATGCCTTCCAGCTCCCGCTTCACCTGCGCCTTGGACTTCGTCCCCTTGCGGATCGCCTCGAAATCGAGGTCGTGCAGCGCCACGCCCCACTCGAAGAAGGCGGCGAGGATCAGGTTGTAGAGCGGCTGCAGCAGATAGACCGGGTGCCAGCTCTGCCGCGGGTCGATCCGCATGATCTCGTAGCCGAGGTCCTTGTCTTTGCCGCGGATGTTGGTGTAGGTGTGGTGGACGTAGTTGTGGGAGTGCTTCCAGGCCTCGGCGGTGGAGGCGGTGTCCCAGTCCCAGGTGGTGGAGTTGATGTAGGGGTCGTTCATCCAGTCCCACTGGCCGTGCAGGACGTTGTGCCCGATCTCCATGTTCTCGAGGATCTTGGCCGCCGAGAGCGCCCCGGTGCCGGCGATCCTCGCCGGCCGGTTGGCGGCGGCCAGCAGCAGCACCCGGCCGATCACCGCGAGGCGGCGCTGCATCTCGATCATGCTCTCGATGTAGCGGCGGTCCCGGTCGCCGAGCTCGGCGAAGGTGCGGTCGCGAATCCCGTCGAGCTCGTCGGCGAGCGCATCGAGCTGCTCCTTGGAGAGGTGCTTGAGCGGGCTCTCGTCCTTGTCCGTCGGCGAGGTGGTGGCGGTCTCGGTCATCTTGGGCCTTTCATTGGTTCGGGTCTGCCTCCGACGCTCAAAGCGCGATCTCGATCGGGCCCTCTGGCGCATTGACGCAGGTGCGGATCATCTCTCCCGGGCTGCCGTGCACATCCCCGGTTCGCAGGTCTCGGACCTCCCCCGAGCAGAGCCGCCCGACGCAGGTGTGGCAGATGCCCATCCGGCAGCCGAAGGGGAGGGTGGCGCCCGACTCCTCGCCGACAACGAGGATCGGCACGCCGGCCTCGCTTTCTGCCTCGACCCCGCTCTTGAGGAAGCGGATCGCGCCGCCCGATCCCTCGCCGCCGACACCGCCGATGATCGGCTGGAAGCGCTCGATATGGAGCAGGTCGGGGTCGCCCTCGCGCTCCCAGTGCTCGCAGAGGGCGTCCAGCAGGGCGGCCGGGCCGGAGACGTAGGCCTGGCGCTCGCGCCAGTCCGGGCAGCGCTCGTCGAGGTCGGCGGGCACGATCCGGCCTCGCTCGCCCGACATATGGAGCTGCAGGTCGAACTGTGGCCGTGCGTCCGCGATCTTCCCCAGCCGCTCCGCGAAGATCACGTCATCCGCCGTGCGGGCGGAGTGGATGTGGACCACGTCGGTGAGAGCGTCGCGCCCGTGCAGGTCGCGGACCATGCTCATGATCGGCGTGATGCCGCTGCCGGCGCTGATCAAGAGCAGCTTCTCGGGCGGCTCCTCGGGCAGTACGAAGGTCCCTTCGACGCCGCCCAGCCGCACTAAGTCACCCGGCCTCGCCCGCCGGGTCAGGTAGGGCGAGACGACGCCGCTCTCGACCAGCTTCGGCGTGATGCTGATGCAGCCGTCGGGCCGCCCGGGCTCCGAGGTGAGCGAGTAGGCGCGCCAGTGGTGGACCCCGTCGACCACGACCCCGATTCGCAAATACTGCCCCGGCCGGTGCCCCGACCACTCATACCCGGGCCGGATCAGCACCGTCACCGCATTCGGCGTCTCATGATCGATCCGCTCGATCCGCCCCCGCAGCTCCTTCGTCGACCAGAGCGGATTGATCAGCTCCAAGTAGTCGTCGGGCAGCAACGGCGCAAACAGCGAGCGCACGGCATCCAGCGCCTTGCGCCGCATCTTCGGAACCTGTGGTGCCGCTCCTCGCTCAGCCATCCGCACCGATGGTTGCACGGATCGATGTAGAGGTCTGTGACAAGCGCACAGGAGGCAGGTTCCCGGGCGGGGGAGAACTCAACCCGACGGCACCCGGTGATCAGAATGGACCGGTGCCACTACGCGCCCTGGCTCTCATCACCCTCGCCGCGTTCCTCGCCCTCACCGGCTGCGGCGGCGGCACGGAACAAGGTGCCCCGAACGAGTCGAGGGCGGCGACCTCGACTCGCCTCCACCGCATCGGAGAAGCCGAAATGGTCGCTGGGAAGAGTGGCTGGGCCCGCCTCGGCCTCGGCCTCTACTGGACCGACGATGGCGGCGGGCAATGGCGCCAGATCACGCCGCCCCTCCACGACCCGGTCGACCTACGGGGGGCGTACTTCCGCGATCGGCGACATGGCTGGGCGTTGGCCGAAGAAGGCAGCGAAGGCGCCGAACGCCAGGCGATCTTCTCGACCGCAAACGGTGGCCGGAGCTGGCTGCGGACGCCGCTGCGGATCCAACGCCCCCTGCTTCAGGCCGCCTCGGTTTCCTTCTCGGCCCTCGACGACCGCCGCGTCTTTGCCCTGATCAAGCGTTCGGGCGACACCGCCAGCAACTTCGGCGCCCTCTTCTTCAGCGGCGATGGCGGCCGCACCTGGCGGCAGATCAGCCCCTATCCGCCGCAGGCCGGCGAGATCGTCTTCGAATCGCGACGGCACGGCTGGCTCGCCAGCGGATTCCCGGCGGCAAAGATCTGGCGAACCCACGACGGTGGCCGCCACTGGACGGAAGTCGCCCTACCGACGCACCTCGGGAGCGAGCTCGACGACGTCGTCGCCCTGGCGCCCCGGATCGACGCCGCCGGGCACGGCCTCCTGCCCGCCGTCCTCGTGGCCCACCGCCCGCGCGACACCGTTGCCGTCGTCTACTCGACGCAAGACCGTGGTCGCCACTGGGCTCCCGTGGCGAGGACGCCGCTGCGTGTAGGCGGGTACATCGATCCGGCCACCGTCTTCTCCTTCCAGGGCCCCGATCGGGTGCTCGTCGTGAACCCACGCACGCACCGAACCTTCACGGTCTCGCGGCGCGGTGCCGAACTCCCTCGCCGCATCCGCCACCTCCCGCTCGGCGCCCGGCTCAGCTTCTCCGGTCCCCGCTTCGGCTTCGCGCTCTCACCGTTCGGCCGCCCACCGGTCCTCATGTTCAGCGCCAGCGGGGGCGTTGGCTGGACGCCGATCTCCCGGAAACCCGGGTAACTCCACTTCACGCCACGATCGGCCGCGCCGCCCAGCTCAGCACCGCTTTCCCGTGCGTTACGGTGCCGACGCTCGCAGATCGCAATAACTCGGAGGACGCCGATGCCCGACACCACCTGCCACATGTCGATCTCGCTCGACGGCTTCGTCGCCGGCCCGGACCAGAGTCGGGAGAACCCGCTGGGGAAGCGCGGTAGGGAGGTCCATGGCTGGCACCTTGGCGACGAGCGCGCGAACGACGCCGACGCGACGGCAGCGGGCTGGCTGATGCGACCGCGCGGGGCCTACGTGATGGGCCGCAACATGTTCGGGCCGATCCGCGGCGAGTGGGATCAGGACTGGGATGGGTGGTGGGGTCCCGAGCCGCCCTACCACGCCCCGGTCTTCGTGCTCACCCACCACGCCCGCGAGCCGATCGAGATGGAGGGTGGCACCAGCTTCCACTTCGTCACCGAGGGCTTCGACGCCGCCTACGCGCAGGCGCTCGAGGCGTCCGGCGAGGACGGCATCGACATCGCCGGCGGCGCCTCGACCGTCCGCCAGGCCCTCGCCGCCGGAGTGATCGACGAACTCACCCTCGACCTGGCCCCCGTTCTGCTCGGCTCCGGCGAGCGGCTCTTCGACGGAGTCGAGACCCTCGGGTTCGAGCCGGTCGAGGTCCTCCACTCTCCGCTCGCCACCCACATCCGCTACCGACGGGCGGGGTGAGAGTTCATCTCATCGACAGGCCAGCGCGAACCGGAAACCACGGTCCGGTGCCGGAGTCAAGGTGCCGCTACCCAGCGCCACCGGCGGTCCATCTGACCTGGCGCCCTCCACGTGCGCGACACCACCCGCGAACGGTCTCCACCGCGATCGACTTATAGGTGCAGGTCCAGCGGATGCCGGCCGCCCTGCACGAGCGGTGGGCGGTGCACTGTCGCTTGGTAGCCACCTTCAGCCCGACGGAACAGGAGACCCGCCTGACCAAGAGCGGTTGCAGATTGCCGAATCCGCCACCATCAGATGCGGTGGGCGGCGTCGAGCAGCTGACGAACCCCCGGCCGGATTGAGCCGCGTGCGCAGAACCGAGGCAAAAGGACCCGCTCAGCGACAAGGCTAAGGCGGTCAGGACGCCCGGCACCGCGGCCGCCGGGCGGCAGATGGCTCTGGGTACCGCTGGGGCAGTCACAGATAGCGAGAAGGTATCCGTTTTGCGAGGGAGCGATTGAACACTTCTTCTCTCTGCGGGTATCTTGACGGGCGCATGGGAGCGGGAGACTCCATCTCGGGTGACATGAAGCCCGGCGGCTGGGCACTGCCACTGCTCCTGGTGGTCACCTGTGTGGCCGTGATCGCCGTCGCGGCCGGGCGCGCCAGCGCAGAGCCGACCCACGAGCGGAACTGCAGCTTCGTCTCGATTCCTCAGATCATCGAAGGCGGCCCGATGGAGCTGATCGTGAGCGGCCGTAGTCGTCTGCCCACCTGTCGCCGCGTCAAACGGATCGTTCACCTCGTCCCCAAGCGTCTGCCGACCCGCACCTGGGGGTCGGTGGCGGGATGGAAGTGCAACTGGTCGCGCCTCGGCGGAGTCCAGTGCGTGCGCCACGGTGCTGACATCGTGGCCTATCCCGGCGGCGACTGAGCGCTGTCGTTCCTCTGCCGGCTCCCGCCTCCGCCGTGGAAGGCGAGGCGTGATCAAAGACCCTGGGGAGACGTCACTTCACCTGCCGAACGCCGCGCCGTGAGTCCCGCTCCGTCCCGGCACGACTGCCGAAGGGCCCTGAGGGAGGCTCCGAGCTTGGAGTTGAGCAACGTTGCCCGTTCGCAGGGGGTGTCGATGAATGGAGCTAGGCGGATTCGAACCGCCGACCTCCTGGGTGCGATCTCGACCCGGCGGCTCGGTCCCGGACAGCCCTACGGGTGCCAACCGGCCGTCGCCGGGACCGGCTTCCCGCCGAACGAGAGTTGCGGGCAGGAACTCGTGGTCGAGCCGATCTGGTGCTCGATCCAGTACTGCGCGGCTTGCCAGGACGGTTCGTGGTCCAGCGGGTAGTTGCAGACCAGAACTCGCGAGGTGACGTCTGCGTAGGGTTCTTCGCGCATCGAGTTGAAGTAGGCGTTCTGGATGCTGAACGCCCTCGCACGTTGAGTGAGGTTCCCCGCGATGATCACCAAGTGTGCTTTCGGGTTGACGTGGAGCCACCTCTTGAAGGCCCCTCCGGCGTCGTGAGAGAGCTCGCAATCCATGTCCGCGAGGGAGCCGGGATCGATCACCAAGGCGTAGTTCACCTGCTGGAGTTCGGATCGCAGGGCTTCCCGGAAGTAGGCCCAGACGCCCACCTTGCCCGCGCTCCATCCGGCCACCGAGGTGATCGTGATCGGTTTCGTCTTTGCAGCGGCCACGGCGGCGCTGTAGGGGTTTCGGAGATTCTCTCCCGATGCAGTGCAATGGCTCTCCCAGGACTTTCGTTCGATGTCGACAGTTCTGGGGTCGGTGAGCGTGTGGGGCCCGGTGCGATCGTCTCGTGGGTAAGGGTTGAAGTAGATCGCGCCGGGAGGCGGGGGTGCGGAGTTCTGGGGCGTCGACGCGGTCGGGGTGCCGGCCGGCGCCGCTGGGTTGGTGGCGCCCGCGGGAGCGGCGGTTGGCGGGGAGGAGGTGGCCGGCGGCGGAGATCCGCAGAGGCCAACGCCGTACTTCGCGGTCAGTTCTTCGTTCGAGTGATAGCTGCTGTCGTCGTAGTAGGAGGCGTAAAAACCGCTGACCCCGTTGTAGTTAACGCTGAACCAGATCGGCACGCCCCCGATGTTCTGGCCCCAGACGAAGCAGTTGAAGTCCGGGCTCGCTCCTTCGGGCATCCAGCCGACCGCAGGCTGGGAGGTGTTCGGTTCGGGACGAATAAACACCCCTTCGCCGCCGGTGCCCGCGATGTGGATCGGAGCGCTCACCGCAAGAGCACCTTGCGCCATCACCAGGGAGATGACCGCGATGCACACGACGGCGAGCGCGCCTCGAGCCTCTTGTCCGTTGAAGTCGAGCAAGGGCCGCCATCCTAGACCCATGCACGTACCTAGACAAGACCCAAAAAGTCTGCAATATCGCGAGGACCACCCGTTTGCAGGGAGAAAGAGTAGAGCTGAGGCGGATTCGAACCGCCGACCTCCTGGGTGCGATTTAGGGCGCTGGTTGATCTCTGTTCGCCTGAATTCCGCATCACAAGTGGCTTTGCGCCGCTCGCGATTCGCGTCTGACCGAGCCCGATATGCGCGGATATGCGGCAATTGTCGGGGTGTTCAGGCAGAAACGCGGATTTCTGCCCGATCGGGACTACCCTCGGTTTAAAGGAGAGCAATGTCCGTTTAGGACGTACGGCGGTTTTCGTCCAACTGCGTCTTTCGGCTGTGGTACTCGTCGCTGGGTGGCGATTTCAGGCGTCGGCAGAAGAGGCACCGGCACATTCGCGCTGAGCACCCACCTAGGCTTAGCGGATGGAGTATTTAGCCTTCGGCGACCGGCTGTGGCGTCTCATCGCCCCCGTCCACTTTCGAATCTCCCGCTATCTGTATGGACTGGCAATTGTCCTCGGCAGCCTGATCGCCTTCGGCGGGGCTCCAGTCGTCGGACTGCCACTTTTCGTTATCTCGGTAGTTGGCGTCGTCCGTTGGCAAGTTGATCGCCGTCGGAGCGGAAACGGCCTGATCGTTGCCCGATTCAGTGGCCCTGCCGATGTTGCCGAGGAGACCCAGAGGGTCATCCTCGCCTCGTTAGCGCATGAGCTCTCGACCGATGAAGCCAAGCTCGCTCACGGCGTGTCGGTCGTCATCGGTCCTGATGATCGGCGCTTTGCCGCGATCCTCCGGCGCCGGCTCGGTGCCAGATTCGTGCTTCACGGACGCGTGACGAATGAGCGCTCGGTCTTCGCCACGGTGATGCAGCCAATCCGCGAGGGCATCTACCACATCGATTTCCACACCTGGGATACGTCGGTGATGAAAGCTCCATGGAGGTCACTGTTCAACGATCTCTCCCCTGAGCGCTACGTGATCGACGAGGCCTACCCCTACGAGTTCACGCACGAGCTTGAGAGCATTGTCAGAGGTACGGCTGGACAGCTTGCCCTCACCAACGGAGACTACTCTCGAGCTGAGCGGCTTCTCCGGGAAGCGCTTTCCGTGGCACCGGAAAGCACCAGCCATCAGATTGATCTTCTTCGAGTTGATCTGGCCAAGGCCCTGGTCTCCGAAGACAAGATTGAAGTGGCGATCCCGCTGCTTCGCGAACGCGCCGGAGGTCTTAATCCATCGCCTGACCTCCTGCGTCAGCTCGCGACGACGTTGTTCCTGATCTACGGAATGCCGACAGGAGCACCTCCAGAAATCAGGCTAAAGGCGCATGAAGAGGCCCTTGCCGCCCTTCGTCTCGCTGTTCAGACCCGCTCCGACCCTCGGCTACAGCTGACCGAAGCAAATCTTGTCCTTGCCTTAGAGGCCTCGAATCCGACGGCTTGGAAAGAGCGTGAGCAAATCGTCGAAAACCTCCTGGCGAGCAAGGGGCCGTACAGCAAGGCCTGGTATCTGTTTCGGGCATTGGGCGCGGACGCCTGGCATGCTGCTGAGGCAGCGAAAAATTCGGGGGACTCGGTCAAATTGCGTAGCGAAGCGATTAGGGCCGCGCATTGGTATGGCCTGGCGATCCAGAGCCGCCCGCGCTTCAAAGTCCTTGTCCCGACCGAACGGGGGCTCGAGTTGAACTGGATCCCACTTCCGTCCTCACCGGTCCTCTACGCCAACTACTACGACGCGCTCTGGTTCGCCGGTGACCAGGACAAGGCCGAAAAGATGAAGCGCCGCGCGAACAAGCTACGCGGCTGCGAGTACCGAAAAGGCCTGCGCAGAATGAAGCGTGGAAAGTGGAGCGACGCTCAATGGAGCTTCAACAGGGCCCAGGTCGGTTGGCAACAGATCTGGCCCGAGCTCGATGCCCGGCTGATGTCGAGCATTGCAACGAAGCAAATAGGCAATACCGAAGCTGCTGAAGAAATGTGGAACGAAGCCAGTGAAATCGATCCGGAACGAGCCGCAGCCATTCGTCAGCAAGCGTCACAGATCTCGTTGCCTCGAGGCCTCCCCTGATCTGTTGCTTCTGCCTCTCGCAGCCGCTGGCAGTCGCAGCTTGGGAGCGACCCCTCCTGAGGAAGTCGCCCGATTGGTCGTAGATCGGCATCGAGCTTATTTCCGACTCCGTGGAACCGTTCGACTGTTTCAGTGCCAGAATGACCCTCGCGATCTGCACGGGCGATCAGGGACAATGGCGAGATGGCGCTCGTAGAACGGAAGAAGGAGCTGCAGGGCCCGGCGGCCGATCTGGCCGAGGGTCATAAGGGATTCGAGGGCCTGGTGCTGATCCCGGACACGATCAGCGAGGTCTCCGGTCGCCCTGTAGCCGGCTTTCGGCCAGATGCCCAGGCGCTCCGTGTTCTCGCAGCCGAGGCCGGGATAGAGGTCGAGCTGGCGCATCCAGACGATGTAGAGCCTGGCATTTACAGCGAGCACGACGCGGACTGGGTACTGCCGTTGATGCTCGAGCTGACCAACGGCGTCACAGCCGGTCTGGTCGCCAACTATCTCCAGCGCCGCCTCGACGAGTGGAGGGGGCACAACTCCGGAACCCCGACCGCCCGGCATCGGGAAGTGATCAGCGATGGCGACTCAAAGATCGTCCGCGAACTAGAGGGTCCGGCGCCTGAGGTCATCGACTGGTTGCGATCCAAAGAAGCCGATGGCCGGGAAGGCTGACGGGCTGGAGCTATCCGGGTATGCGGCCATCTTTCGGCCGCCTGAGCCGCCGAGCACCCTCAAAGCCAGAGGCTATGCGGTCTTGAGTCGAGCTCAGGCTGGTGGATATGCAGCGCCTTCTGAGGCCGAATGCCGCAGCGGACTCGACGATCTCGTTGACGCCTTCCTGCTCGACCGCCAAGGCTCTTCGTCCTGCTTCACCCTGGCCCATCGGCTAGGGCGAATGGTCAACCAGCGCTTTGGCTGCCCGATGAAACGAACCGGTCGGGGCACCTGGGCGCCCAAATGCCCGATCTCGGCCCTTCATGCTCGCGTCGGCATGAGCTACGGGGGCACGAGTCGCGGGCACTGCTCGATCTGCGGTAAAGGCGACTTGCAGTGCAGCCACGTGCCTGGGCGCACATATGAGGGCGAACCGTGCACACGAATGGTTGACGAGGTCGACCTCGACGAGATCAGTTACGTGTCGTCCCCCGAGGACCCGCGCTGCTACCGGGTCGAGCAGTCGATCAGCGACCAGGAAGTCGAGGCGCAACTCGGTCGACCTCTGATGGATAGCGAGGTCCCGGAATGCCTCCATTGCCCAGAGTGCCACGGCGTGACCGAAGGTCCTAAGCCTGAGGATCTCGATCCGGAGCTCTGGTCGTCATAAACAAATCGATGACGATGGTCTTGATCGATGCCGCCCGCCACGGCCGCGAGCCGCCCGCAACTGAGCTGCGTGAGCGGGGGCTAGAGAAGTTGCGCGGCGCCGTCCCCCGCCTTCTCCATGGCGATACCTCGGCGGAGGCGCGGGTCCGCTCCGGCCTCCGTGACGTCGTTGACGCCTTCCTCGGCGATCGCCGGGCGAACGAGGACCTCTTCTATCTCGCCCATCAGATCGGCGGCTTGTTGAGCACAACTGCCGTGTGCTTCTGGGAACCGGGTGAGGAGAACTACAGCCTCAACTGCCCGATCTATGCCTTGCACCGACCGATGGCTCACAGCATCGCCACGACCGTGACGACGGGGTGCTCGATCTGCGGAGCGGGGGCATTGCAGTGCGACCACCTCCCGGGAAACTTCTATGAGGGCGAGCTTTGCGCCAACAATGTCACCGGGATCAGCCCGCTCGGCCATGTCGCTTTCACCGCCGAGCCTGACTTCATCTACACCTGGCACCAGCCGCTCGAGCAGCGGGTCGACACGCTGATCGAAAGTGGGATTATTGGCCAGCCGGGCGATCCCGCAACTTGTACCCACTGTCAGGAGTGCGAGGGTAGACCAGGTCCCGGCGATCTTGACCCGGTCACGCGCTTCGAGGAGATGGTCGCCAAGGGGATGGCGCCGGACACTCAAGTCAGGCTATAGTGCATACCTCTGATCAGGCAGTTGCCTGATGGGGAGCGCTATTTGGGTCTCGGTTCAAACGACTGCCGGAACCCGATCTTGCGACATGCAGGGGGTTCTGCCGATGGAGCTAGGCGGATTCGAACCGCCGACCTCCTGGGTGCGATCCGCGGCGGCGGCCAGAGACACCTTCTGCAAGAAGTAGCTGATTTCCAGGGACTTCTGCCTACGTTGGTGAGCCCGCCGAGTAGCTAATCTCGCGCCGAATATGCGCGGATATGCGGCGATGTGATCCGAGTCCCGAAATCGCGGAGGCTGGTTCAAAGATGGCCGGCTTTCCGGACCAGCGCGATCAAATGCCATTTCGTTTGCGAATATTCCTATGTCGTCGGGTCTAGCGTCGGCCAGGAAGTCCATGCCAAAAGAGAGATGAGTCGAAACCCCAGTGGGACCTGTTCATAGCCCATGCATCTGAGGACAAGGACGAGTTCGTCCGTCCGCTTGCGGAAAAGCTGGAGCGCTTGGGTGTCGAGGTCTGGTACGACGAGTTTCAGCTCAGGCCCGGTGACAGCCTTGTCGAGACGATTGACCGCAGCCTCGCGAACTCAGCGTACGGCCTGCTAGTTATCAGCCCTGAATTTCTGCGAAAGCCGTGGCCGGGCTATGAGCGGCGAGGTCTGGTCACCCGAGAGCTGTCCGGCGACCTCCGTGAACTCGCCGCAGCCTGAGTGCCGCTCAGCGCCACCCGCCGGCTCGACCGATCGGCTGCCTCAAGTACCGTGGGTTCCCCTCGTTACTATCGTCCGCAGCAGCATTTTTTCGCTCGACGGGGTTGGGTCAAACTCGAAAGTGTTGCCGAACAGTCACTAGATTGATACTTTAGTGGCGAGCAGCGGTCAAAAGGAGCACGACGCAAGTCCTCCTCCCGACGTCCAATGCTCGCCCCAATGTCACCGGCCCGAATGGGCCGCCTACAGATGGAGGACCCAATGTTTCGTGTCGAGAACGCGGATTTCATCGCGGATAAGCTCGCATCCGAGTTGCTGCCAGATCAGGAGCAGCGCGAGGTCTACAAGAACGCCGAGGAGGCAGTAGATCGGAGGTTGCGCGTCGAAGGGCCGAAGTCTTCCGGTCGTATCGAGTTCGATGTCGATTGGCCGATGTACGAGCGGGCAGGAGAGTGGTTCGTTTCTTGCTCGGATGATGGAGACGGCATGTCTCGTGCAGAGTTGGATCGCTACATGACGACCCTTGCCGTGCAGGGTGCTAACCAGAACCAATCGATCATTGGCAACCAAGGAATGGGCCTTAAGATCGCAGGTCCGACCCGCCACAAAAATGGCCTTCTCATTCGCTCTCTGAAGGACGGCGAGAGGACCATGGTGCAGGTGGGGTGGAATGGACAAGAGTACGGTCTCATTCCGCTAGGACCCGACGGAGAGGAGATTGTCTCTGTCGATAAGGAGATGTTTCCTGAGTTCATCCTAAAGCGCGGGGCGGGAACGGTTGTTACCTTTCTCGGAACCGGCGAGGATAAGAACACCTTCCTTCCTGGCGGCCGACCACGTGGTTGGCTTTTCAAGTATCTGCACCAGAGGTTCTTTCGACTTTCCGAGGATGGTGTCGAGGTCCTCGTGCGGGTCCCAACTGGAGATGAAACGGACTGGCCGCAGAGCCGTAAGGAAGCTGATGAACGCCAGCGCGGGGAGGGAGGCAAGTCCTTCAATCTTTCGCGGGTCCGGGGAACCGCAGCGATTTGGGACGACGCTGCCGATAAGCAGGGAAACGGATTTCGTGGAGAGCTGGAGGTCCCAGGTGATCCGGCATCTGATGTTCCCGCTGCTCTCATTCACTGGTGGGTCTTGCCGACCGGTCCGGGCAGTGATGTGTCGACGCGAACCGCGAGCGGTGGCAGTCTCGCGGTGCTCTTCCAGAACGAGTTGCATGACTGGCGGCTCAGTAACCAGGCCAACCCTTATTTCGCTCGCATGGGGGTCCTCTTCGGTAAGACCCGGATCGGGTTTGTCCTGGAGCCTCTCGGAACGACCATCGCATCGGACTTCGCACGGGCTCATGTTCTGGTCGGGGGTACTCCGGTGCTGGAGTCGGACGCTTGGTTGACGTGGGCCGAGCAGTTTCGCGCAGTTATGCCCGAGAAGATCAAAGAGACGATGGCGGAGGAGCAGGCTCGCCTTGAGGTGGAGGATCCCGACCGAGCACGCCGTATCCGCGATCGACTAAAAGACGTCATGCAGCTATTGCGCCCTCGCCGGTTCAAACGGGACAAAGAGGGAAACCTGATCGCGACGGGTCCTGCGGTGACTGGTTCCGGCAGTGGCAATGGCTCTGTCAGCGAAAGGCCGGTAGGCCCCGGACGGCGCAGGAGCACGAGTTCGACCCGGGGCATTGGCGCCGTCCTGACCCAGGTCGATGGCGCTGATGAAGAGCCCGCGAGCGAGGTTTTTTCGCTCCTTCAGATCTCACCTCAATGGGTCAGTGAGTCTGAGGCCGATTCCTTCGCGATCGTTCAGGGGGAAGGCAAGGGTCTCCACGATCGCGCCGCCGCTCTCGCTGGCGAGGACGGCGCAACCGCTGGCATCTTGCTCCTCAATCGCGACTTTCGTGGATACCAGGCGATCATCGCGACGATTAACGAGTGGGCGAATCCCGATGGCGACGAAGACGTCTCGAAGAAAATCGAGACGTTCGCTCAGGAGTGGGTGGAGCAGAAGATGGTGGAGGCAGTCAATGGGCTTCGTCAGCTTGAGAACGGATCTACCTGGACGGCGACTAATTTCGACGACGCGCTATCACCGGTAGCCCTGACTGTTGCCTTCATGGCTGACCGATACCACACCTTACGCGAGGTCAAACGACAGGTAGGGCCTCTGCGCCAAGCTGTTTCTAGCTAGCCGGAATGGGCCGGGGCGGCGGAGTGTTCGTCGCCCCGGGATGACTAGAGAAGCTCTTGGTCAATCAGGGCCTCGACCAGGATCGTAGACAAGAGAGGCGGCGCCGCATTTCCAATCATTTGTGCAAGTTGCCCTCTACGTTCGACTGACTCGAAGGCCATGTAGTCGGGCAGGAATTGCAGGCGGGCCGCCTCGTGTGGGGTCAAGGTTCGAGGTTTTGAAGGGTGGACATATCTGCCTTGTCCCATTGACCCAAAGCCACTCGTGATCGTTTGGGCGGGGGCATCCCAGCGCAGGCGTCCGTACATCGAGCGATAGGAGTGGTCGGACTGGTGGCAGACGGGTCTGCGCTCATTAGGAAGGTTGAACTCCCCATTCTTGAGCAGCCATTCCATACGCTCGCGATTCACCGGCGTTGGGGTAGACGGTTTGTCGAAGGCAGTAGATCCAGCATGACTGACAAGATCCTCGATGGCCCAGCGCACGTCCCGCGGGCGCGTAGTCGGAAGACTCCACTCGAAGGTCTTGCCTTTCGTGGCCACGAGGACATGCCTGACGCGCCGTTGCGGGACACCGATCGTCGCTAAGTCAATCCTGCGAGCGGAAACGTAGTAACCGAGCTCCTCAAGAACAGATACGCAACGAGCAACGGAGGAACGACGGTCACTCCCCACCCCGCGGACATTCTCGACGATCGCTGCTGTTGGTTTTAGGATGCGAGCGACCCGACCAACGGCGAGATATAGATCATTGCGGGGGTCATCATGCCGCGTGTGATTGTTCAAGGCGGAGTGTCCTTGGCACGGCGGCCCAGCGAGAAGAAGAGGCCCCTTGCGAATCCCGGCAAACAGCGATTGCTCGGCGGACGTTGAAGCGCTGCCGACGGGGCCTAATGCATCGGATAGATCCGCGGTTTCCACACAGCGATCAGGTAGGCCGAGCGAATCCTTAAGCACCGATAGCGGTGCGGAATCGTTATCGACGGCAAGCGCCAATCCGCCGCCGCGCCCTGCTCTTCGCGCCCCCTCGATCGCTCCGATGGTGAGGCCCCCGCAGCCGGCAAAGAGGTCGACAATCTCGAAGTCGGGGCCGACGACCGGGGCGGGGCCGTTCTTCTGTTTGAGGAAACGCGAATCAGCTCGGTCCCGCTCGGCACTTTCCGAATCAAGCTCAAGCCTATGCTGCTGCTGATGAGCGCTCGACACGGTCATGGGATTCAGGAGGATGGCATCCAAGTCGGCGGCGGAACCGATCCCGACCAAGCGGCTACCCTTGAAGCAAGGCGCAGGATCATGCGGGCGAATCGTCGCCGGGATACGAAGCCAGAGTTAGCTGTTCGTTCCCTCGTCCATCGCCGAGGACTTCGATTCCGAGTCGATCATCCAATCGCTGTCTTCAAGGGCCGACCGATTAGGCCCGACCTGGTTTTCCGGGGACCAAGACTCGCTGTCTTCGTTGATGGCTGCTTCTGGCACGGATGCCCTATCCATGGCACCTTGCCCAAAGAGACGAATCGTGCTTATTGGATCAAGAAGATCGAAGAGAACCGCGCTCGGGATGTCCGACACCGGCAGCTGCTGGAAGCCGAGGGCTGGACCGTAATCCGGGCCTGGGAGCACGAGCCACCGGAGAATGTTGCGGACGCGGTGGCTCTAGCACTGAAGATGACTTAAGTCATCTGGGAACTACGCGTCGTCATGGGACGAACGATGACCCGAGCCCGCTGTCGCCGGAAATCAGGGCAGAATCGGCGTCAATCCCCGCATATCCAGGCCATTTCGGGAACTAGTTCCCGAAATGAGGGGATAGGAGGCGATGGTTCAAGTTCCCCCCTCGTAGAGCGAAGTTGCCCGTTTGCAGGGGGTGTCGGTGAGTGGAGCTAGGCGGATTCGAACCGCCGACCTCCTGGGTGCGATCCAGGCGCTCTGCCAGCTGAGCTATAGCCCCTTGGGCGCGGGCTGGGAAGTTGCTCCCATCGCCTCGCAGAGGCAAGGATAACCGCATAGTCTTTGAAAGCCTTCGGATCGCCGCCATGAGCATTCTCGACGACGCAATCAGGGAGCACCTCGAACTCAAGCGCCAGCACGGCGCCGACGATGCCGAGTTGAAACGGCTCGAGGACGAGGCGTTTGGGCCGCCGGCGCGGCCTGAATCGGACCTCGATCCGTTTGCCGAGGCGCCGACGGAGTTCCTGGTCGCGCCTGGTGCTGAGGCCCGCGAGGACGAGGATCTTGGCGATGAGGAGTCGACGGGCGGACGGCGGATCAACGTCGCCGACCTGCAGGAGCCGCCGCCGGCGCCCGAGATCGCCGAGGACGACGCACCGGCCGACGAGGCGCCCGCCGATGAGGAGCACCCGGCAATGGAGCACGAGGCCGTCACCGAGCTGCCGGCCGATGCCGAGTCGGGCCACAGCACCGAAGAGCGGCACGCGATTGCCGAACAGCCGACCGAAATGTTCGACGTCGACGCCGAGCTCGCCGCCAGTTCCGAGGTCGACAGCCCCTCCGACGAGCAGCTTCTCGACGCCGAGCTGAACGAGCCGCGCCTCGCCCCGGTCGACCCGATCGAGGGGATCGAGGTATCGGCCGCCGCCGAGGCGCCGCCCAGCGACGAGGAAATCGAGGAGCACGCCGACGAATTCGACGAGTTCTTCAGCGAGCAGCGACTCTCCGACGAGCTCAACCAAGCGCTCGAGGCGCCGCTCGAGGACGAGCCGGCCTTCCCGGCCACGGAGGAAGCCGAGGCGCCCCCGGTGCCACCCGAGAGCGACGAGGCGACGGCGATCCACCCGGTCCCGGAGCAGCAGACCTTCGCCGAGGAGGAAGAGGAGGAGGGCGACCGTCCGGCCGCCGACCAGGAGGCGGACCATCAGGACGCTCTCGAGGAGACCCCCGACTTCCTCGCCGACGATCCCGAGGACGACAACCTCTGGTTCGAGCAGAAGCCGCCGAAGGACATCGACTTCGGCGACTAGGCGCGCTCGTGCCTACACTTTTCAGCGAGGGGCCATAGCTCAGCTGGCAGAGCGCCGCCTTTGCAAGGCGGAGGTCGCCGGTTCGATCCCGGCTGGCTCCATCTCAGCAAGCCGCTGCGAGATCCCCGGCTCAGTGCCCGCCGCTTCCTCGCAGCCAGCTGTTGCGGCTCTTCTCCAGGAAGTATTCGCCGACGACAGGCGTGGCAATGCCATATGGGCACAGCCGGCAAACCGCCAGGTCGTTCGCAACGAAGTGCTGGACTGGCTCCGATTGCGGGAGCGGGAGGCCCAGCTGCTTTGCGGGGCCACCGTCCGGTTTGATGACGTTCGCGAGTTTTTGTTGCTCCAGGTTGAGCAGGAGCGGCCAGGAGCCGCGGCCGCGCATCCGCCGGTAGATGGCCCGGTCGACGATCAGGTCGGTTCGGTCTCGGTCGAGCGGATCGGCGGGATCGGGCGGCGAGAAGTACTGCTCCCGGAGGGCGAAGATCCATGCCACGGCCAGGCCCTGGGAGCGGATCTCGGCGTTGCGCTTCTCCCAGCCGTCGGCACCCATCCTCGTGTCCACGTAGCAGAGCGCCACTTTGCTTTCCGCGGCGTCATCCAAGCGCGCGACCAGAGCGACCGCGACACCCTTCATCTCCGCCTCCGCGATGCCGTTCACATGCTTCTGACCGGCCATCCAGTCGTAGAGGAGGCGATGGGTCGCCGCGGTCGCCCACCGCTGGTGGTGGTCTTCATCGTTCTCCGGCAGGCGGACGTGCACGAAGTGGTCGCGGCGGTCATCGGAACCGCGCGTGGTCAGCTTCGGGGACGAGCAGTTCGGAACCGGGCAGATCAGGGCACCCGATTTGGCGGCTTCGCGGAAGCGGAGCGCGGCGCCGTCCGGCATGAAGACGAGCGGATCGTTGGGCCGCGCATCGGCCTTCCGCGCGTAGACCTGCCGGGAATCGCCCAGCGCCACCTCCGCCCATTCGCGGTACTCGCTGTGACGCATCGTCGAGCGGTTGGACCAAGAGCCGGACACGCCCCATCATCGACGGTCCGCTCGGAACATTTCGTTCGCGCACGAAACTTTGCGCGGTTCTAAGTCAGGCGATCAGGCTCTCGGCCCGATGCGACTCGGGCAGGTTCCGGTCCGCGTGATAGCTGCTGCGGACCAGGGGCCCGGCCGCGACGGACTCGAAGCCGAGCTCGTAGGCGGCCTTCTCCAGCGCCTCGAACTCCTCCGGGTGCCAGTAGCGGACGACGGGGAGGTGGTTCTCGGTGGGGCGGAGGTACTGGCCGACGGTGAGGACCTGGACCTTGTGGTCGCGGAGCAGGCCGAAGGTCTCGACCATCTCCTCGAAGGTCTCACCGAGGCCGACCATCAGGCCGGACTTGGTGACCACGTCGGCGCCGCCCATCTCCTTGGCGGTCTTGAGGACGCGGGCGGAGCGGAGGAACTGGGAGCCGCGGCGGGCAATGGGGTAGAGGCGCGGCACGGTCTCGACGTTGTGGTTGAAGACGTCGGGCTTCTCGTGGATCACCTTCGCGAGGGGCATCTCCTGGCCGCGGAAGTCCGGGGTGAGGATCTCGACCTTGCAGTCGGGAGCCTGCATGCGGATCGAGCGGATCACGCCGACGAAGGCGCTCGCCCCGTAGTCGGGCAGGTCGTCGCGGTCGACCGAGGTGACGACCGCGTGGCGCAGCCCCATCGCCTTCACCTGGTTGGCGACGCGCAGCGGCTCCAGCGGGTCGTTCCAGGTCGGCTTGCCGGTCTGCACGTTGCAGAAGCCGCAGCGGCGGGTGCAGACGTCGCCGAGGATCATGAAGGTCGCGGTGCCGCGCTCCCAGCACTCGCCGACGTTGGGGCAGTTCGCCTCCTCGCAGACGGTGTGCAGGTTGTCGGCGCCGATCGTCGCCTTGAGGCGGCGGTAGTTGGGCCCGCCCGGCGCCGGCACCTTCAGCCACGGCGGCTTGCGCTTTCGCTTGAAGGGGACGGTGCCCTCGGCCTCGGCGGCCGTCCCGCCCGGCTTGGCCCGGGATCGGGTGACGTGGACGCGCTCCGCCGGCACCTCGCCCGCGCCCGCGGCCGGCGCCTTGCTCTGCTCGATCGTCTCGCTCATCGGGGGGAACCGAGACTAGCGACCGCGCCCACCCCGGCCGGCGCCAGGTCGAGGCTCTCCGGCGCCGTCTCCACCGGCGCCCGCTCGAAGACCGCCCCGAAGCGCTCGCTCACCGTGGTCGCGAACGCCGCCAGGTCCTGCTCGGCCCCGAGCTCCCGCCCCAGCGAGGTCACCTGACACCCCTCGATGCCGCAGGGCACCACCCACTCGAACGGCTGCAGGTCGTTGTTGACGTTGACCGCCAGGCCGTGGGTCGTCACCCCGCGGCTGACGTGCACCCCGATCGAGCCGATCTTGCGCTCGCCGACCCAGACGCCGGTCTCGCCCTCGACCAGCCGCGCCTCGACCCCGTGCGCCGCCAGCGACTCGATCATCACCCGCTCCAGCCCGCGCACGTAGGCGTGGAGGTCGTCGCCATAGGGCCGCAGCGAGACGATCGGGTACGCGACCAGCTGGCCCGGCCCGTGGTAGGTGACCCGGCCGCCGCGGTCGGTGTCGCGCACTTCGATCCCCTGCAGCTCGTACCACTCGACCCCCATCGGCAGCTCCTCCGGCCCGGAGCGGCGGCCGCGCGTGTAGACGGGCGGGTGCTCGAGCAGCAGCAGCAGGTCGGGCACGTCGCCGCGCTGGCGCTCCGCCGCCAGCCGCGCCTGCCACTGCCGGGCCTCCTCGTAGGGGACGAGGCCGCAGCGCGCGACGAGGATCGGATCGCTCATCTTCACAATGGTCTCAGGTGGCGGCCCTATGCTTGGCGGACCGCCGATGGTCCAGTCAAAGGCACTACGACCCGATTGGCTCCCGGCCGTCGCGCTCAGTTCGGCGCTGGCCCTGCTGATGCTCCTCTGGAGCCCGCCGGTCGGCGACCTCGCCGCCCAGGTCTTCCGCACCGAGCTCTTCCAGCACGCCGGCCTGGCGATCTGGAACGGCAGCTGGTACGGCGGCCACTACACCCTCACCTACAGCCTCCTCTTCCCGCCGCTGGCGGCCCTGCTGGGCCCGCAGCTTGTGGCGGCGCTGGCGGTGGTCGGCTCCTCCTACCTCTTCGACTGCCTCGCCCGCGACCGCTGGGGCGCCGAGGCGCGCTGGGCGACCCTCTGGTTCGCGGCCGGCGTCGTCACCCTGCTCGCCGACGGCCAGCTCACCTTCGCGCTCGGCGTCGCCTTCGGCCTCGCCTCGCTGCGCTGCCTGCAGACCGGCCGCGGCCCGCTCGCCGTCCTCGCCGCCACCGCCTGCCCGTTGGCCAGCCCGGTCGCCGCCGCCTTCCTCGCCGGCGTCGTCGTCGCCGGGATGCTGGAGCGGGGGAGGCGGCCCAACCCCGCCGCGCTCGGCGTCGTCGCGGTCGCCCTCGCTCTCGTCGTCGTGCCGAACCTGGCGTTCCCCGAACCGGGCCAGTTCCCCTTCGCCTTCTCCTCTTATATGGCGATCCCGCTCTGGTGCGCCGGCGCCCTCGTCCTGCTCCGCCGCCTGCCCGAGGAGCGGCAGCTGCGCCGCGTCGTGATCGGCTACCTGCTCGCCGCGACCCTGGTCTGGCTGCTGCCCAACGCGCTCGGCGGCAACACGGTCCGGCTCGGCGCCCTCTTCGGCGGTCCGGTCCTGGCGGCGGCGCTGCTCGCCAACCGCGCCCGCTTCGCGGCGATCTCCCGCCCCCTGCTGGCGGTGCTGATCCTGACCATGGCCGGCAGCCTCTACTGGCAGCTGACCGCCAGCGTCAACCAAATCGCCCGCAGCGTCGGCGACCCCTCCACCGCCCGCGCCTTCTTCCACCCGGCCGCCGCCTGGCTGCGCGCCCACGGCGGCGAGGGGATGCGGATCGAGGTGCCGCCGACCGCCAACCACTGGGAGTCGGCCTACCTGGCGCCCGGCTTCGAGCTGGCCCGCGGCTGGCTGCGCCAGCTCGACACCACCCGCGACGACGTCTTCTACGACCACGGCGAGCTGACCGACGCGTCCTACAGCGCCTGGCTGCGCGACAACGCGATCTCCTACGTGGCCCTGCCCAACGCCCCGCTCGACTACTCCTCCGCCGCGGAGCGACGCCTCATCCTCACCGCCCCGCCGTACCTGAGCCTGCGCTGGAGCTCACCGCACTGGCGCATCTACGCGGTGCGGAACCCTAAGCCGCTGATCGCCCCGATCGCCGGCAGCGCCGCCGACGTGATGTGGGTCGGCCGCCAGGGCTTCGCGCTCGACGTCCACCGCCCCGGCGAGTTCCTCGTCCGCGTCAACTTCACGCCCTACTGGTCGATCGAACGCGGCGCCGGCTGCATCCTCCGCCACGGCGACTGGACCGTCGCCCGCGCTGCCCACCCCGGCGTCTTCCGCGTCAACGCCGACTTCTCGCTTGGCAGTGCCTGGAATGCCGTGACCGGCGCCCGCAAGACCTGCTGAGCGACCTCGCCGCCGACCGGGCGGAAGTCCTCTCCCAGCGGGACCGCTAGAGCGCCAACGCCAAGGGCTCTTCGAGCAGTGCCCGCACCCGCGCCAGGAACTCGGCACCGTCGGCGCCGTAGAGGATGCGGTGGTCGCAGGCGAGGGTGACGTTCATCAAGTGCGCTGGCACGATCTCGCCGTCTCGCACAGCGGGCCGCTCCTTGATCGCCCCGACGGCGAGGATCCCCGCCTGCGGCGCGTTGATCACCGCCGCGAAGGCATCGATCCCGTACATCCCCAGGTTGGAGACGGTGAAGGTGCCGCCCGACAGCTCCGGCGGGGTGATCTGCCCGTCCCGGACCCGCTGCGCCAGCGCCCGCGACTCGGCGGCGATCTGCCGCAGCCCCTTCTGGTCGGCGTCGAACACCGTCGGCACCACCAGCGCGTCCTGCCCCGCCACCGCGATGCCCACGTTCACGCGCGAATACAGCTCGAAGCGCCCGTCCCGATACGCCCCGTTCGCCCGCGGGAACTCCCGCAGCGCCAGCGCGCACGCCTTGACGACCATGTCGTTGAACGACGGCACCACCTCACCGTCCCGCGCCGCCGCCTTGACCCGCCCCCGCGCTTCCACGGCCCGGCTCATATCCACCTCCGCTTCGAGGTAGAAATGCGGCGCCGTCGCCTTGCTCTCCGCCATCCGCCTGGCGACCGTGGACTGGAGCTTCGAAAGCTCCTGGTAGGTGGTCTGCCCTTTGGCGGTCTCGATGGAGGAGGTGGGACTGACCGCGGGACCCGCGGGTCCTGACGCCGGTGCAGGGGGGGCGCTCCGAGCAGGAGCGTCCTCGGCCCCCCCTGCACCGGCGTCACCCCCGGCAGCCACGGCCCGTTCCACGTCCGCCTTGACGATCCGGCCACTGGGCCCCGACCCGGAGATCGAACCGAGGTCGAGTCCCTTGTCCCGAGCGAGCCGCTTGGCCACCGGCGACGCCTTGACTCTTCCAGTGCCTTCGTCCCGAGTCACTTCACCCGACGGCGCGGCTGCGGACCCCGGCACTTGGGCCTGACCCTCCGACGACTCCCCTCGCGCAGTGGCGGCCGATGCCGAGGGCTCGACCTCCTGAGCCGGGGGTGGCGCGGATGATGGGCTCTCCCGCAGAGCGGGAGAGACATCATCGGCGACAGGACCCGCGGCCCTGGCGCTCGGTCCCTCCCCATCCCCCACCACCGCAATCGGAGACCCAATCGAAAGCGTCTCGCCCTCCTGCGCCAAGATCTCCGTCAACACCCCACCCACATCGCTTTCATAAGCCATGTTCGCCTTATCCGTCTCGATTTCGACCAGCTCGTCGCCGACCGCCACGGTGTCGCCGACCTGTTTCAGCCAGGTCAGGATCGTGCCCTCCTCCATCGAGTCGGAGAGGCGTGGCATCACGATCTCGGCCATCAGCGCGCTCCCTCCAGGGTCGCCAGCGCCGCCTTGACGACATGCTCCTCGTGGGGGATCGCCGCCTGCTCGAGGCGTTTCGAATAGGGCATGTGGACGTCGGCGCCGGTCACCCGCTGCACCGGCGCGTCGAGGTCGTCGAAGGCCTGCTCGGTGATCAGCGTCGCCAGGTTGGCGCCGACGCCGCCGTGCGGCCAGCCCTCCTCGACGATCACCGCCCGGTTGGTCTTGCGGACCGAGGCGAGGATCGTGTCGAGGTCGAGCGGGCGCAGCGTCCGCGGGTCGATCACCTCCGCCTCGACGCCGTGCTCGTGGGCCAGCTGCGTCGCCGCGTGCTCGGCCACCTGGGCCATCTTCAGGACGCCGACGATCGTCACGTCGCCGCCCTCCCGCCGCACCGCCGCTTCGCCGAAGCGCAGCGGCGCCTCGTCCTCGCCGTCGGGCACCTCGCCGCGCGTCCCGTATAGAGACTCGTGCTCGATGAACACCACCGGGTTGTCGTCGCGGATTGCCGCCTTCAGCAGCGCCTTGCCGTCGGCCGGGGTGGAGGGGCAGGCGACCAGCAGGCCCGGCACCTGCAGGTAGAGCGCCTCGAAGCTGTGGGAGTGGGTCGGGCCGAGCTGGTGCCCGCCGCCGCCCGGCATGCGAATCACCATCGGCACCCGTGCCTGGCCGTTGAACATGTAGGGGATCGCGGCGGCGTGGTTGACGATCTGGTCTAGGGCCAGCAGCGAGAAGTTGACGGTCATCAGCTCGACCACCGGCCGCAGCCCGCCCATCGCCGCGCCGACCCCGGCGCCGACGATCGTGTTCTCGGAGATCGGCGTGTCGCGCACGCGCCGCTCGCCGAACTCGTCGATCAGCCCCTCGGTCACCTTGAAGGCGCCCTGGAAGACCGCCACGTCCTCGCCCATCACGAAGACCGCCTCGTCGCGGCGCATCTCCTCGGCCATCGCGTCGCGCAGCGCCTCCCGCATCCGCAGCGTCGCCATCAGTCGCTCTCCTCGCGCTCGGCCGCCGCCCGCTCGCCGGCGGTGTCCTCGTCTCCGGCTGGATCGCCGTCAAGTTCCTGGCCGGCGTCCTCCTCGGGTTCGGAGCCGACCTCGTACTCGGCCGCGACCTCGGCCTCGGCGCCGTCCTGCGCGTCGCCGTCGACCGCCGGGTTCGGCCGCGGCCCGCTCGGCTGCCCCGCGTGGGCGGCGCCGGCTTCCGCCAGCTCGCGAGCCGCGTCGGGCATCCGCTCCTCGTGCTCGCCGCGGTGCGGCTCGGGGCTGCGCTCGTCGACGGCGTACCAGCTCCCGGGCGAGTCGAGCGCGTAGAGCCGCTCGTACATCGTGTCGAGCGCCGGCTCCGGCGATGCCTCGGCGAACTCGACCGCCTCGGTCACCGTCGCCTCGGCCGCCTCGCGCGCCTGCTGCACCTCGCGCTCGCCCAGCACCCCGGCCTCGACGCAGCGCCGCGCGAAGGCCTCGATCGGGTCTTTCTGCTGCCACTCCTCGACCTCCTCGCGCTCGCGGTAGACCTCGGGGTCGGCGGCGGAGTGGCCGCGGTAGCGGTAGGTGAAGGCCTCCAGCAGTGTCGGCCGGTCGTCCTCGCGCGCCGCCCGCACCCCCTCGGCCACGGCGTCGCGGACCGCCAGTACGTCCATCCCGTCGACCCGGGTGCCCGGGATCCCGTAGCCCTCGGCCTTCTTGGAGAGGTCGGTCTGGGCCGAGTGCCGCTCGACCGCGGTCCCCATCCCGTAGAGGTTGTTCTCGACCAGGAAGAGGACCGGCAGCTTCCAGAGCGCCGCCAGGTTCATCGTCTCGCCGAAGTTCCCCGTGTTGGAGGCGCCGTCGCCGAACATGCAGACGGTCACCGCGTCTTCGCCCTTGTACTGGGAGGAGAGCCCGAGGCCCGCGGCGATCGGCAGGTTGCCGCCGACGATCCCGTAGCCGCCCATGAAGCGCCGCTCGGCGTCGAAGATGTGCATCGAGCCGCCGCGGCCGCCGCTGGTCCCGTCGACCCGACCGAACAGCTCCGCCATCACCCGCTTCGGCTCGGTGCCGCGGGCGATCGCGTGGCCGTGGGTCCGGTAGGTGCCGATCAGGTAGTCCTCGTCGCGCATCGCCGCGACGGTGCCGACGATCGTCGCCTCCTCGCCGATCGCCAGGTGCAGGAAGCCGCCGGCTTTGGCTCGCTGGTACTGGCGACCCGCCTCCTCCTCGAAGCGGCGGATCAGGGCCATGCGCGCCAGCAGCTCGTAACAGGTGGCAGCGTCGGGCAAATCGGCCATTGCGGCCACCTTAGCGAGCGCGTCAGCTCAGCCAGCCGCGGCGGCGACCGCTTCCTCGAGCCGGTCGTCGCCCCAGAAGACCTCGTCGCCAACGGCGACCGAGGGCACGCCGAAGACGCCTCGGTCGGCGGCGGCCTCGGTTGCCTCCCGCAACGCCCCCTTGACCGCCTCGGTCTGGACCGCTTTCTCGAGCGCTCGCGGGTGCAGCTCGCAGGCCGCCGCGGCGATCCAGACGTTGTCCGGGACGCTGAGGTCGCGGCCGGCGGCGAAGGCCTGGCGGAAGGCGGCGAGCGCGAAGGCGACGGTGCGCCCGGTCTGCTTGGCGAAGGCCGCGGTTCGCATCGCCGTCAGCGTGTTGCCGGGCCAGGGGTCCGGCCAGACCAGCGGCGGCAGCCCGTAGGCGGAAGCACGCCGCTCGACCTCGGCGATCCCCTCGGCCCGCGCCGGCGTCAGCGACCACGACCCCCGGTCGAAGCGCTGGAAGAGACCGCCGAGCAGGACCGGCTGCCACTCCGGCTGCTCCAGCCCCGCCTCGGTGAAGAGCCCGCTGATCCGCTCCGCGGAGAGGTACGCGTAGGGAGACCCAAGGTCGAAATAGAAAGTCGCGCGCTCAGACACCGCTCGAACCTACGGGCGAGTCGGGCGAGGAACCGTGACGAAGGTCAATGCAATCGACTAGGCGTGGATTGCCCAGCCATCGACCGCACGAGCTGCATCCAAAACCGCCTCCGACACGGTCGGGTGCGGATGCACGATCCGCGAGAGCTCCTGGTAGCCGCCCTCGAGCGCCATCGTCGCGACCAGCTCGGCGATCATGTCGCAGGCGCGGTTGCCGACGATGTGGGCACCGAGGACCTCGCCGTACTTGGCGTCGACGACGAGCTTGACCAGGCCCACTTTGTCGTCGTAGACGGTGCCGGCGCCCTCGCCGGCGATTTTCTGCTTGCCGACCTTGACCTCGTGGCCGGCCTCCTTGGCCTGTGCCTCGGTGAGGCCGACGCTGGCGACCTGCGGGTGGCAGAAGGTGGCCCCGACCATCAGCTCTTGGTCGATCGGGTGGGTCTCGACGCCGGCCGCTTTCTCGACCGCGACGACGCCCTCCTCGGAAGCCTTGTGCGCCAGCGCCTTCTTGTTGACGAGGTCGCCGATCGCGAAGACCTTGGGGTTGGTGGTCTGTTGGTAGCCATCAACCTTGACCTTGCCGTTCTCCTCGAGCTCGACGCCGGCCTCGGCCAGGCCCAGTCCCTCGACGTCGGGACGGCGCCCGCCGGCGACGCAGAGGTAGTCGACCTCGGCCGAGTTGTCGCCATAGGTGAACTTGACGGAGTCGGAGCCGACCTCGACGTTCTCGACCGGCGCCCCGGTGGAGATCTCGATCCCGTCTTTCTTGAAGGAGCGTTCGACGATCTTGGCGATGTCCTTGTCCTCGGCGGGGAGGATCTGGGGGAGCATCTCGATCAGGATCACCTCGGTGCCGAAGCGGGCGTAGGCGGAGGCGATCTCCGAGCCGGAGGCGCCGGCACCGACGACGGCGATCTTCTTCGGCAGCTCCGGCAGCGACCAGGCGCCCCAGGTGTCGACGACGCGGCCGCCGAACTCGACGCCGGGGATCGGGATCGCGATCGAACCGGTGGCGAGGACGACCGAGCCGGCCTCGTAGACCTCGTCGCCGACCTTGACGTTGCCGTCGGGAGTCAGCGAGCCCTCGCCGTCGATGACCGGGATCTTGTTTTTGTCCCAGAGCAGCTTCACGCCGCTGGAGAGCGACTCGGAGACGGCGGCGCGGCGCTTGCCGAGCGCCTCCCAGTCGATCGAGATGTCCTTCGCGACGATCCCGAGCTCGGCGCCGTCCTTTGCCTCGGTATAGATCTCCGCCGTGCGCAGCAGCGTCTTGGCGGGGATGCAGGCGTAGTTGAGGCAGCGGCCGCCGGCCTTGTCGCGCTCGACGACGGCGGTCTTGCGGCCCAGCTGGGCGGCGCGGATCGCGGCGACGTAGCCGCCTGGCCCGCCGCCGATGACGATCGTGTCGAAGGAATCGGCCAAGAGAATCTGAGCCTATAGAACCGGCGATGCCGCCGGCCGAGGCGGCGGCGGGGTCGTCAGCTCTTTTTCTGGCCGGGCAACCGCCCCGCCAAGCGGCCCATCGGCTCGACCGCTCCTTGCAGGGTGTCGACGCTGGCGTTGAGCCCGTCGAGGGTGCCGAACAGCCGCTCGAGCAGCCCGTTGAGGCGATCGAGCCCCTCGTCGAGCCGTCCGATCGTCTCCGGCAGGGCCGCCAGGTGGCGCTGCACCTCGACCAGGACCGGCATCGCCTCCTCGATCGTCTTGATCCGCGCGTCCATGCCGCCGAGCACGCCGACCTCCTCCTTCAGCGCGCCCATCTGCATCGGCAGCTCCGGCAGCGCCGCGGTGTCCGCTGCAACCCGGTCGAGAGACGCGGCGACCCGGTCCAGCGCCGCCGTGTGTCGCTCCATCGCCTTCGTGCTGGCGGCGATCTCAGGCAGCAGCCGCAGGCCGGCGACGACGTCGGCGGGCAGGCCGGTGAGGCGCTCGATCGAGGGGAGACCGAGGGCCATCAGTCGCGCGGCACCCGTTCGGGCATCTGGATCCGTGCCATCGCCTTGACCATGAAGAAGAAGAAGGTACCGGCGACGGCGAGCAGGGCGAGGGTGCCGGCGAACTGCGCCACCGTCGAGGCCTGCAGGGTGAGGCCGAAGAAAGCGCTGAAGATCAGGAAGACGAGCAGCAGCTGGAAGCCCAGCACGGCCCAGTAGCGGGCCCGCCACATCCCCCAGGCCATGATCCCCATCAACAGGGCGGGGGCGAGGACCTGCGGCAGTTTCGGGACCTCGCCGTTGACCTTGGTGCCGGCGGCGTAGCCGGCCACGATCGAGATCGCGATCAGGGCGGCGACCACGGCCCCGATCGTCACCACCAGCGGCCGCTGCCCCGGCGCCAGCGGCTCCAGCGCTTCGCGGGCTTCCTGGTTGCGCTGCTCGGCCTTGGCGTAGCCGCGGGCCATCGGGTTGCCGCCGCGCTCCTTGCGTTTGCGGCGCTCGTCAGCCACCTGGCGCCATCCCCTCCCCAGCGGCCGCAAAGGCCCCTCGCAGTGCGGCGGCGGCCGCGGCGGGGTCGGCGGCGTCGCGGATCGCCCGAACGACGCAGAGCCGGCGGGCCCCGGCGGCAACGACCTCGGCGGCGTTGCCGGCGTCGATGCCACCGATCGCGAAGAACGGGTGCGGGGCCTGGTCGGCCGCGTAGGAGATCAGCTCCAGGCCGACCCCTGGCCGGCCCGCTTTCGTCGGCGTCTCCCAGATCGGCCCGACGCTGATGTGATCGACCGGTGCCGCTGCCGAGGCGTCGATCTGCTCCTTCGAGTGCGTGGAGAGGCCGACGATCGCGTCCGGTCCGAGCAGCTCCCGGGCCTCCGCGACGGTGCCGTCGTCCTGGCCGACGTGGACGCCGTCGGCTCCGCAGGCGCGGGCCAGGTCGGGGTCGTCGTTGACGATGAAGAGGGCGCTGTAGGTGTCGCAGACGCGGCGGAAGGTGCCGGCGGCGCGTTCGATCTCGGCCCGGCTCAGCTCCTTCTCGCGCAGCTGGACGATGTCGGCGCCGCCGCCGAGGGCGGCGCGCAGCAGCGCTTCCGGGTCTTCCCCGCGCGGGCGGGCGTCGCAGACGAAGTAGAGGCGGGCGGTGCGGAGGCGCTCACGGCGCAGCGGCCCGAGCGCCTCCGGGGGGGCAAAGCTCATCTCTCGATTATGGCCCCCCGGGCTTCGCACCGGCGCCGGAGGGGTAGCCTGTTCTGAGACGGGAGCCCACCGAGGCTGAGAGGGCGGCATCGTGGCCGCCGACCGTATGGACCTGATCCGGGTAATGCCGGCGGAGGCAAAGGTTTGTCCGAGAAGCGAAGTTTCGACGCGATATTCGTAGGTGGCGGTGTAATCGGCCTCAGCTGCGCCTGGCGCGCGGCCCAGCGCGGCGCCCGGGTGGCGGTGATCGAGCGCGCCGAGCCGCCGGCCGGCGCCACCGACGTCGCCGCCGGGATGCTGGCCCCGGTCGGCGAGTTGACCTTTGGCGAGCCCGAGCTGCTGAAGCTGACCCTCGCCTCCGCCGCTCTCTATCCGGAGTTCATCGCCGAGCTGGAGGCGGCGAGCGGGGAGCCGACCGGCTACAGCCGCCAGGGCGCCCTCCACATCGCCCTTGACCGCGACGAGGCCGCGCAGCTGCGCCGCGTCCATGAGCTGCAGCGCTCGCTCGGGCTCGAGGCCGAGTGGCTGCCGCCGCGCCGCTGCCGCGAGCTGGAGCCGGGCCTGACGCCGTCCCTCAACGGCGGCGTCCTCGCCGCTGGCGAGGCGGCCGTCGATCCGCGGGGATTGACGCGAGCGCTGGTCGCGGCGCTCGCCGAGGCGGGCGGGGAGCTGCGGACGGGATGCGAGGTCATCAGCGGCCTTTTCGAGGGCGAGCGGCTATGCGGACTCCGGGTGCGGGCCGCCGGAGGTGGCGACGCCAGCGAAGGCGATATCGACACCGAGCAGCTCCGAGCCGACGCCGTCGTCCTCTGTGCGGGCGCCTGGTCGGGTCGCGCCGACTGGCTGCCCGAGCACGCTCGCCCCCCGGTGCGCCCGGTCAAGGGCCAGGTGCTGGAGCTGCGCGCGGCCGACGACGAGCCGCCCTGCGAGCGGATCGTCGCCTCCGAGCGCGTCTATCTAGTGCCCCGCCCTGACGGCCGCCTGATCGCCGGCGCCACCAGCGAAGAGCGCGGCTTCGACACCACTGTCCTGGCCGGCGGCGTCCACGAGCTGCTGCGCGAGGCCTACCGCGTCCTTCCCGACGTCGCCGAGACGGAGCTGCTCGGCGCGATCGCCGGCCTCCGTCCGGGGACGCCCGACAACCTGCCGCTGATCGGCCCAGGGGCGATCCAGGGTCTCCACCTCGCCACCGGCCACTATCGCAACGGGATCCTCCTGGCGCCGCTGACCGCCGAGGCGGTCGCCGCGCAGCTCGCAGGCGAGCCAGTGCCGGGTCCGATCGCTCTCGCCGACCCGGCGCGCCTGACGGATTTCGGAGAGGTGCGCTCGACTTTTCCTCCGCATAGCGGGAGAAAGGTCGAACACACCCCCCAACCAACGACCCTGCGAGAGGTGTCGTCGTGAGGATCGAGCTGAACGGCGAGCCGCACGAGCTCTCCGGAGCACCGACGCTCGCCGACGCCGTGCGCGATTCCGGTGCGGCCGCCGATGCCCGCGGCGTCGCCGTCGCCCTCGACGGCGAGGTCGTCCCCCGTGGCGAGTGGGAGGCGACGCCGCTGCGCGAGGGGCAGAGCGTCGAGGTCCTGGTCGCGATCCAGGGCGGCGCCGAGACCTGGGAGCTGGGTGGCCGCCAGTGGTCCTCGCGGCTGATCGCCGGCACCGGCGGCTTCCGCTCGCTGGAGCAGATGGAGGCGGCGCTGGCCACGGCCGGGACCGAGATCGTCACCGTCGCCCTGCGCCGCATCGACCCCGCCGCCGAGGGCTCGGTCCTCGACGTCGTCGAGCGCCTCGGCCTCTTCGTCCTCCCCAACACCGCCGGCTGCTACACGGCCCGCGACGCGGTCCGCACCGCCAAGCTCGCCCGCGAGGCCTTCGGGACCGACTGGATCAAGCTTGAGGTGATCGGCGACGACCGCACCCTCTACCCCGACGCGGTCGAGCTGCTCGATGCGGCCGAGCAACTGGTTGCCGACGGCTTCACCGTCCTCCCCTACACCAACGACGACCCGATCCTCGCCCGCCGCCTCGAGCAGGCCGGCTGCGCCGCGGTGATGCCGCTCGGCTCCCCAATCGGCTCCGGCGGCGGCATCCGCAACCCCTACAACGTCGCCGTGATCGCCGAGCGGGCCGAGGTCCCGGTCGTCCTCGACGCCGGCATCGGCACCGCCTCCGACGCGGCCCTCGCGATGGAGCTCGGCTGCGACGCCGTTCTCGCCGCCAGCGCCATCTTCGGCGCCGAGGACCCGAGCGCGATGGCTCGTGCCCTCCGCCTCGCGGTCGAGGCCGGCCACGCCGCCCACCATGCGGGCCGCATCCCTCAGCGCACCCACGCCGAGGCCTCGACTCCGTATCAGGGCATCCCCGACCTTTCCTGAGCGGCCGAGCGCGCCACTCAGCGGGCCTCTACCATGAGCGGCGCGCCCCTGTAGCTCAGCTGGTTAGAGCGGTGGCCTTTTAAGCCGCGCGTCGCGGGTTCGAGTCCCGCCGGGGGCACTTTGTCCGGGTCAGACGGGAGCGCGGGGGCGAGGCACGACGAGCACCTGCTGCGCGTGCCGTGCGACGTCGAGGCCGAGGACGACGTTCGCCTGCAGCGCATCCACGACGAGGTCGAACGCGGCTTCGACTCTCTCCGCGACGTCGACAACGGCGTCTCCGTCTTCGGCTCCGCCCGTATTCCCGAGGGGCACCGCTGGTACGGGCTCTGCCGGGAGACCGCGGCTTGCCTGGTCGAGCACGGCTTCAGCGTCATCACCGGCGGCGGTCCCGGGCTGATGGAGGCGGCCAACCGCGGCGCCGCCGAGGCGGGCGGGGTCTCGATCGGGCTCAACATCGAGCTGCCCCACGAGCAGCATCCCAACCCCTACGCGAACCGCAGCCTCCAGTTCCACTACTTCTTCGCCCGCAAGCTGATGTTCGTCCGCTACGCCCGTGCCTTCGTGATCATGCCGGGCGGCTTCGGCACCCTCGACGAGATGTTCGAGAGCCTGACCCTGATCCAGACCGACCGGATCAAGCACTTCCCGACGATCCTCGTCGACTCGGCCCACTGGCGCCCCCTGCTCGACTGGATCGACGACACCCTCGAGGACGACGGCATGATCGGCCCCGACGACAAGCGCCTGCTCGTCACCGCCGACTCCCCGCGCGAAGTCTGCGAACACGTGACCCGCGCCCGGGACCTGCAGCGAGGGATGGCCTAACCCGCTTCCAGCCGCTCGAGCTTTTCGCGGATCTCACGCAGTTCGGTGAGGATCTGCTTCTCGGTTTCCCTCTGGCTGGCGACGAAGCGGTCGGCGATGAAGGCGGTGAACAGGGCGACGAAGCCGATGCCGACGATCATGATCGCGCTGGCGATGATGCGGCCGCTGTCGGTGTGGGGTTCGAGGCCGCCGTAGCCGACGGTGGTGACGGTGGTGACCGCCCACCAGATCCCGTCCCAGGCGGTCCACGGTTCCTTGGCCGTGGACTCGATGTTGGCGACGGCGATGCCGCCGATGATCACGGTGGAGACAGCGGTCAGCGCCGCCAGCTTGACGCCGTCGAAGGAGAGCATCCGGCGCAGGCTGAAGACCCGCAGCAGGCGCAGCAGTCGCACCACCCGGTAGACCCGGCCGGCCTGCCAAGCGGCGGGCGCGAAGGGCGGGGTGAGCACGGTGACGAGGACGTCGAGCAGGTGCGAGCGCGCCCAGACCCATCTCTGCGGCACCACCCAGAGCATCACCACGACCTCGGTGGCGAAGACCAGCCAGGTGATCCAGTTGAGGACCGAGCCGATCGTCGGCCAGGGCTGAGGCAGGCTCGACTCCTGGATCAGGACCAGCGGGATCGTCAGTAGGGCGGCAAAGATCACCGGCCATTCGAATCGCTTCTGAATCGCTTCGCTGCGAGCGTCCACGAAGGCCGCTTCGACGGGACCGCTTGGCTCCCTGCCGCGACGGCGCGGTGGGGATTTGCTCTCAGCCCGCGCTAGTGGCGGAAGTGGCGGTGCTTGGTGAAGACCATCGCCACGCCGGCCTCTTCGCAGGCGGCGATTACCTCGGCGTCGCGTTTTGAGCCGCCGGGTTGGATCACCGCGGTGGTGCCGGCCTGGATCGCCAGCTCGGGGCCGTCGGCGAAGGGGAAGAAGGCGTCGGAGGCGAGGGCGGAGCCGGCCAGCAGCGCCGCCGCGTCCTCGCCGCGGGCGTCGCGGCACTTCTCGACCGCCAGCCGGACCGAGTCGACGCGGCTCATCTGGCCGGCGCCGATGCCGAGCGTCGCGCCGTCCTTGGCGATCACGATCGCGTTGGAGCGGACCCGGCGGCTGACCGTCCAGGCGAACAGCATGTCCTGCCACTGCTGCTCGCTGGGCTCCGCCTTGGTCACCGCTTCCATGATCTGGCGCGGCTCCGGGTGGCCGTCGCGGTCCTGGATCAGCAGCCCGCCCATCACCTTCTTGACATCGCGTTCGGTGGGGTCGGGCTGGCGGCGCTCCTCCTCGTCGAGGATCCGGATCGCCTCCTTCTGCTGCAGCACGTCGAGGGCGCCGCCCTCGTAGCCGGGCGCGAAGAGGACCTCGACGAAGTTCTGGTGCAGGCGCTCGGCCAACTCGGTGCCGACTCGGCGGTTGAAGGCGATGACGCCGCCGTAGGCGGAGACCGGGTCGCAGGCGAGCGCCTTCTCATAGGCCTCCAGGGCGCTGTCGCCGACCGCCACCCCGCAGGGGTTGTTGTGCTTGACGATCACGCAGGCCGGCTGCTCGAAGTCTTCGACCAGCGAGCGGGCCGAGTCGAGGTCGAGGACGTTGTTGAAGGAGAGCGCCTTGCCGTGCAGCTTCGAGACCCTCGAGAGGATGTGGCTGCGCGCCCCCGCTTCGGCGTAGAGCGCCGCCCGCTGGTGCGGGTTCTCGCCGTAGGAGAGGTCGAGCACCTTCTCGTAGGCGATCGCCAGGTGTTCCGGGAAGTCCTCGTACTCGGTCGAGAACCAGCGGCTGATCGCGGCGTCGTAGCGGGCGGTCTGGGCGAAGGCCTCGTTGGCGAGCCAGTGCCGGGTCGTGGCGGAGACCTCGCCGCCGCTCTCCTCCAACTCGGCGCAGACCGCGTCGTAGGACTCGGGCTTGACGATCACGGCGACCCCGGCGTGGTTCTTGGCGGCGGCGCGGATCATCGTCGGGCCGCCGATGTCGATGTTCTCGATCGCCACCTCCGCCGCCACGTCGTGCTCGGCGACGGTCTGCTCGAAGGGATAGAGGTTGACGCAGACCAGGTCGATCGGCTCGATGCCCTCGCGCTCCAGGGTCGCCCGGTGGTCGGGGTCGTCGCGCCGCGCCAGCAGCGCCGCGTGCAGGCGCGGGTGCAGGGTCTTGACGCGGCCGTCGAGGATCTCCTCTTGGCCGGTGAACTCGGAGACGTCGGTCACCTGCAGGCCGGCCTCGCGCAGCGCCGTCGCGGTACCGCCGGTCGAGAGCAGCTCGACCCCGAGGTTGGCGAGCGTCCGCGCGAAATCGGCGACGCCGGTCTTGTCGGAGACCGAGATCAGCGCCCGCCGCACCCGCACGCCGCCGTCGCTGGCGGTCTGGGTAGTGATGTCGGGGGCGGCCTCAGTCATCGATCCGGACGACCGTCGGGTCGTCGGCGTCGATCCTAACCCGGCCCTCCGCGATCATGCGGATCGCCTCCGGGTAGAGCTGGTGCTCGACGGTATGAATCGCCGCCTCCAGCACCTGCCGCTCGCGCCCGACCGGCACCGGCACCCGCCGCTGCAGGATCGTCGGCCCGGTGTCGATCCCCTCGTCGACGAAGTGGACGCTAACCCCGGTCTCCTCGACCCCCGCCGCCAGCGCCTGGCCGATCGCGTCGAGGCCCGGGAAGCTCGGCAGCAGGGCGGGGTGGATGTTGACGACGCGGCCCCGGAAGCGGGCCACGAACGGTTCGGTGAGCAGCTGCATGTAGCCGGCGAGGACGACGAGGTCGGCGCGGCGCCCGGCGACCCAGTCGGCCATCGCCGCGTCGCGGCCGGTCCGGTCCGCGTAGGCGTCGGCAGGGAAGACGGCGGTCTCGACCCCGGCCGCGACCGCCCGCTCCAGCACCCGCGCACCCGGCTTGTCGGAGCCGACGCCGACCACCTCGATCCCGTCGCGCCCGTGCAGCGTCTCGAGGATCACCTGCAGGTTGGTGCCGCTGCCGGAGGCGAGGACGACGATGCGGAAGGCGCTCACCCGCGCATCTTTGCGCAGCCCCGCGGTCGCTGTTTGTCGCCTATCGCCCGACAAATAGCGACCGCAACTAAGATCGCCACGATGAGCGAGCTCTGGCGGGGCGTCCTCTACCTGCACCTGCTCTCGATGGCCTTCTTCCTCGGCGGCCAGCTGGTCTTCGGGATCGCCGTGGTGCCGGTCCTGCGCGGCGAGGGCGAGCAGCGTGAGCGGATGCGGGCGATCGCCCGGCGCTTCGGCTACGGCTCGCTGGTCGCGCTCGGCATCCTCTTCGTCACCGGCTGGGCGCTCGCTTCCCACTACGACCTTTTCGGCGACTCGACCCTGCAGTGGAAGCTGGCCCTCGTCGGGGCCGTGATCGGGCTGACGATCGTGCACCTGCGGCGCCCGAAAGCGCACGCCCTGCAGGCGGCGATCCTCGGCCTGACGCTGGTGATCGTCTGGCTCGGCCTGAAGCTGACGACCGGTGGCTGAGCGCCGGCCCGCCGGCCCCGATCCGCTCGGGCGCCTCGGGGTCGAGCTGCCGGTGGTGCAGGCGGGCATGGGCGGTGGCCTCAGTCGCCACGAGCTGGCCGCGGCGGTCTCGGAGGCCGGCGGCCTGGGGACGATCGCCGTCAACGGCGCCGAGGCGATCCGGCGCGAGCTGGCGCTTGCCCGCCGCCTCACGGCCAAGCCGCTTGCCGTGAACCTCCTGCTGCCCTTCGCCCGGCGCGACTGGTGGCCGGCCGCCGCGGCCGCGGACGTCGTCGTCACCTTCTGGGGGCGGCCACGGCGCCGCACTCCCGGCGTCTGGATCCACCAGTGCGGCTCGGTCGCCGAGGCCGAGGCGGCGCACGCCGCCGGCGCCGATGCGGCGATCGTCCAGGGCGTCGAGGCCGGCGGACACGTGCGCGGCAGCATGCCGGCGCTGCAGTTGCTGGAGCGGGCGCGAGCGGCGCTGCCGGCCGACTTCCCGCTCCTGCTCGCCGGCGGCATCGCCGAGCGCGGCGACGTGACGACGGCGCTCGACGCCGGTGCCCGCGCCGCCGTCGCCGGCACCCGCTTCCTGCTCGCGACCGAGAGCCGTGCCCACCCCGCCTACCGCGAGCGCCTGCTCGCCGCCGACCAGACCCTCCTCACGGAGCTCTTCGGCTTCGGCTGGCCGGCCCCTCACCGGGTCGTCCCGAATGCCGCGACCGCCCGCGGGCTTCGTCCCGACCGCTCCCTCCCGGCCGCCCGGAAGCTGCTCAACCAGCTCTCCGCACCGGGCGCCCGCTGGACCCCGGCCGGCGTTCAGCGTCGCCTCGCCGTCGCCCAGAAGCCAGGCAGCTTCCTGCTCACTCCGGCCGGGCCAACTGACGACGGACCGGCCAGTCTCGTCGAGTCCGGCCCGCTCTACGCCGGCGAGACCGTGGCCCGCATCGACTCGGTTCGCCCAGCGGCGGATCTCGTCGCCGAACTGGCCGGTTGAGGCTCAGCTGACGACGGGCTCCAGAGCGTATTTGCCGTTGGCGTCCTCGGGATCGCCCAGCGGGTACTCGCCGCTGAAGCAGGCGTCGCAGTGCTCGCTGCGGTCGGCGCCGATCGCCTCGTAGACGCCGTCGAGCGAGAGGTAGGCGAGCGAGTCGGCGTCGAGCTCGTCGGCGATCTCCTGGACCGAGCGCTTGTGGGCGATCATCTCCTCGCGGGTCGACATGTCGACGCCGTAGTGACAGGGGTTGCGGATCGGCGGCGCCGAGATCCGCAGGTGCACCTCGCTGGCGCCGGCGTCGCGCAGCATGCCGACGATCTGCCGCGTCGTGTTGCCGCGCACGATCGAGTCGTCGACGACGACCAGCCGTTTGCCGGCGACGATCTCGGGCAGCGGGTTGAACTTCAGCCGCAGGCCGTGTTTGCGCAGCTCCTGGCCGGGCTGGATGAAGGTGCGGGCGACGTAGCGGTTCTTGATCAGGCCGTCGTCGCGGGGGATGCCCGAAGCGCGCGAGAAGCCGGCGGCGGCCGGGTTGCCCGAGTCCGGCACGGCGATCACCAGGTCGGCCTCGACCGGGGACTCGCGGTGGAGCAGCTCGCCCATCCGCCCGCGCACCTGCTGCAGGACCTTGCCCTCGAGGCGGCTGTCCGGCCGCGAGAAGTAGATGTGCTCGAAGACGCAGCGGGCCGGCGTCTCCGCCTTGACGACCTGGCGCGTCTCGAGGCCGCGCTCGGTCAGCGAGACCATCTCGCCGGGGTGGACCTCGCGCATCAGCTCGGCGCCGATGATGTCGAAGGCGCAGCTCTCCGAGGCGACCACGAAGCGGTCCTCGAGCTTGCCGAGCGAGAGCGGCCGGATCCCGTGCGGGTCGCGGAAGGCGACGATCGCCCGCTTCGTCATCACCACCGTCGAGTAGGCGCCGCGCAGCCGCGGCATCACGTCGGCGACCGCGTCCTCGATCATCCGCCCGCCGTGGGAGGAGAGCAGGGCGGCGATGATCTCCGAGTCGGAGGTGCCGCGGAAGTCGATCCCGGCCTCCTTCAGCTCCGCCCAGAGCTCGACCGCGTTGGTGAGGTTGCCGTTGTGGGCGAGCGCCACCTCGCGGCCGTCGTCGCGCCAGACCGGCTGGGCGTTCTCCCAGGAGCCGCCGCCGGTGGTCGAGTAGCGAACGTGGCCGATCGCCATGTCGCCCTCCAGGGCCCGCAGCTTCTCCTCGTCGAAGACCTGGGAGACGAGGCCCGAGTCGCGCAGGGTGGTGATGTGGCCGCCCTCGCAGGTGGCGATCCCGGCCGACTCCTGGCCGCGATGCTGCAGGGCGTAGAGGCCGAAGTAGGAGAGGCGGGCGACGTCGTGGCCGGGTGCGTATACGCCGAAGACCCCGCATTCCTCACGCGGGCCGTCGCTGAGAATCAGCTCTGCCGAAGACAAAAGGAGTGCGCTTTCCTCGCTGCGATGGGGAACGGGACGCGCAGGCAGACTGCCTACCCCGGCAGGGTAGCAGCGGGAGAACCATGATCTTTTATTAGGAGACTCACGCCTCTACCTAGAGGCTTTTCCCGTCTCCTCCATAGCCGCGACGTCACGCGCCGGCTCTCACCCGCGGGGCGACCGGCTCGCCGATGCGCAGCCCGAAGCGCTCCAGCAGCTCGGGAATGCTCTCCGGGCGCATCTCCAGCCCGTAGCGCTCGCCCAGCTCCGCCAGCGCCTCCGGCCCCTGCGCGAGCGGGCCCTCGGGGTCGGCCAACTCCGCGAAGTAGCTCTCGAAGCCGGAAGGGGAGATGATCTCGAGCACGCGGCAGGGCTCCTCGCCGGCGTTCCAGAAGGTGTGCCACTGGTCGCGCGGCTTGAAGACGAGGTCGCCGGGGCCCGCTTCGACCACCTCGTCGCCGAGCAGCGCCCCCATCCGGCCCTCGAGCACGTAGCTGTACTCGTCCTCGCGGCTGTGCCGGTGCAGCGGCGCCGCCAGCGCCCGCGCCGACATCGGGTGTTCGACCAGGGTGAAGCCGCCGCCGGCCTCCTCGCCGCCGACCATGAACCGGACGCCGATGCTGCCGAGGAATCCCGCCGTCCCGTCGCCGGGGCCGATCACCTTCGCGCTCATCTCTCCTACCTCCATTTCGTCGTACACCGATGTCGCGCGAAAGATAGGGGCGTCGGCGCGATCTGTCAAGATTCGCCAAACAGCTATGTCCGATCAAAAACGCCAGTACCGGATGAAGCGCCGCGCCGAGCAGGAGGGGGAGACGCGGCTGCGGATCACCGAGAGCGCCGTCGAGCTGCACGGCACCGTCGGCCCCGCCCGCACCTCGATCAGCGCCGTCGCCGATCGCGCCGGCGTGCGCCGCTCGACCGTCTACCGCCACTTCCCCGACGAGGCAGCGCTCTTCGGCGCCTGCTCGAGCCACTGGCTGACCCAGAACCCGCCGCCGGATGTCAGCGCCTGGGAGCGGATCGCCGATCCCGAAGAGCGGCTGGCGACCGCCCTCGACGAGCTGTATGCCTACTACCGCCGCAACGAGGAGATGCTCGGCAACCTCCTGCGGGACGCACAGGTGGTGGCGATCGTCGCCGAGCTGATGGAGCCGATGAGGCAGGTCCTGGCCGCCGCGACCGAGATCCTCCTGCGCGGTCGCCGCACCCGCGGCAGGGCTCGCGATCGCCAACGTGCCGCGATCGGCCACGCGCTCGCCTTCTCCACCTGGCAGGACCTGACCCGGGCGCAGGGCCTCGACGAGGCCGCCGCGACGGACCTGATCTGCCGCCTGGCCGCGGCGGCCTAAGCCTCGGCAAGCAGCGCCGCCAGGGCCCGCTGCAGGCCGGCGACCGCGGAGTTCAGCGGCGCCTCGTCGGCCGCGGCGCGAGCGCGGATCAGGGCGCCCTCGATCGTCGAGACGACCAGGCCGGCGAAGGTCGCCGCCTCCTCGGCATCGACGCCTTCGTCGCGCAGAGCCGCGGCGATCGGCTCTTCCCAGCTGCGGAAGGCCTCGGTGGCAGCTGCCGCCAGCGCCGGGTCCTCCGGGCGGGCCAGTGCCGCGGCGGCCACCGGGCAGCCGAGGTGCTCGGGCTTGTCCTTGACGCGGCGCCGGAACATCTCCCCGAACGCGGTGAGGGTCTCTGCCAGGCCGCGCTGGGCGAGCGAGACCTCGATCGCGGCGCGCACCTCGCGGCCCTCGAGCTCCGCCGCCTCGACCGCGAGCTGGCGCTTGCCACCGGGGAAGTGGTGGTAGATCGAGCCGCGCGGGGCACGACCGCGCTCGGCGACGTCGCGCAGCTCCATCCCCGCGTAGCCCTTCTCGGCGAGTAGCTTGCGCGCCCCGTTCAGGAGCCGCTCGCGGCCGTCGCGGCGCGACCCTCCCTCGACCGCTTCAGAATCGGCGATTCGCGTTATGCCCACGGTCATAGTATATTCCCCGCCGCGATGTATGACAGCCGTCATAGAAAGAGCGCGATCGCGATCGCCTGTGCAGGCGCCTTCGTCGCCTTCCTGGACACGACGATCGTCAACATCGCCTTCCCGGACATCTCGGCATCCTTCGCCGGCTCCGGGCGCGACGCGCTCTCCTGGGTGCTCGACGGCTACTTCGTCGTCATTGCCGCCCTGCTGGTCCCGGCCGGCGGGCTCGCCGACCGCTTCGGCCATCGGCGGATCTTCCTGCTCGGGATCGCCGGCTTCACCGCCGCCAGCCTGCTCTGCGCCGCCGCGCCCAGCCTGACCCTGCTGATCGCTTTCCGGGTCGTGCAGGGGGTGGCGGCGGCGATGATCGCGCCGGCCTCGCTGGCGATCGTGCTCGACAGCTTCCCGGCCGAGAAACGGTCCGCGGGGGTCGGCCTCTGGGGTGCCGCCGCCGCGGCCGCGGCGGCGACCGGCCCGACCCTGGGCGGCGCCCTCGTCGAGCTCTCCGACTGGCGCCTCGTCTTCCTCGTCAACCTGCCGCTCGGGATCGCGGTGCTGCTCGCCGGGCGTAGCCGGCTGCCGCGGCCGCGGATCCTCGACAGCCGCCTTCCCGACCTGCCCGGCGCGGCGATGCTGGCCGTCGGGCTGGCCTCGATCACCCTGGCGATCGTCGAGGGCAACGATTGGGGCTGGTCGGCGCCGCCGACCCTGGTCGCCTTCGCCGCCGGCCTCGCCCTGCTCGCCGCCGTCGCCGTCCGCAGCCGCACTCACCCGCGCCCGATCGTCTCGCCGGCGCTGTTCGCCCACAGCTCCTTCCGGATCGGCAACCTCGGCACCCTGCTCTTCGCGCTCGCCTTCTTCTCGCTGATCCTCGGCAACGTCCTCTTTCTGACCACGGTCTGGGGCTACACCGTCCTGCAGGCCGGCGCCGCGACCCTGCCGGGGCCGCTGCTCTCGACCGTCTTCGCCGGTCCCGCCGGCCGCCTCGCCGATCGCTTCGGCCACCGCGCCGTGATCGTCCCCGGCACGATCGTCTTCGCCGCCGGCGTCTGGGTGCTGCGCTCGGCCGGCGCCGAACCCGACTGGCTCGGCCTCTGGCTGCCCGGCGCCTGCCTGACCGGAATCGGCATCGGCCTCGCCTTCCCGACCCTAGGCTCAGCCGCCGTCCGCGACGTCCCCGACGACCGCTTCGCTACCGCCAGCGCCGTCAACGCCGCCTTCCGTCAGGTCGGCGCCGTGCTCGGCACCGCGATCCTGGTCGCGATCGTCGGCGAACCGGCGAGCCTGTCCGAAGCGCTCGATGTCTCCAATGACGCCTACCTATTCGCCGCGATCGCCTCATTGCTGGCCGGCGCGGTGACCCTGGCGCTGCGGCCGCTGGCGGCTCGCGAAGCCGAGCCTGCAGCAACCTCCGACCCCGCGAGGGTCGGCTCGCAGGTGGTATGAAGCGGCCGTGCGCCACCGCACCATCGCCACCCTCGTAGCCCTGTGCCTGTTGGCTGTCGCGCCCGTGGCCCGCGCCGACACCCAGTTCGGCGGTGACCCCACGCAGGCGATCACGCCGGGCATCAGCTGCCAGCTCGGCGCCCCGACCGGCTTCGAAGCGCCCTTGCCGACCATCTTCCTCGGCACCGCGGGCGCGCAGTCGTGCATGTGGAGTTGGAGCAACCCCTCCGTCGGCACCGACATCGTCCCGATCCCGGTCGGCGGTGGCAGCGGCACGATCACCAGCGTCACCCTGCCGGCGATGCCCAGTCCCGGCCCGATGCAGGTGGTCGTCCTCACCGCCGCCCTCAACGCCTCGAGCGTGCCCTCGAAACCCGACTACATCTGCTGTCAGGTCAAGCAGGTGGGGCCGACTTTCACCGTTCCCGCCAATCAGGTGACGACGGTGCCGCAGGGCCTGCACGTCTCGGCGACCGAGGAGGCGAACCTGAGCCAGCCCGGTGACACTTCGTTCGGCGATCTGCTCGGCATCTCAGTGGTCTCGCCGAGCGCCTCGCTGCCGATCCGCTACACCGGCAACACCAGCCTCGCCAACTTCGACGGTGCCTCCACCTACTACCCGGCCCCAGGCGGCGCCAACGGCGAGTACACGCCGCCGAACAACTCGTCCGGCTTCCAGCTGCTCGCCCGCTTCAACCTCGCCCTGGACGGACCGGCCCCCGCGCCCGGACCGGCCCCCGCTCTGCCCGCCGGCGCCGTCGGCGGGCTCCAGCTCACCCCCGGCGCTCTCCGCCTCGGCCGCAACGGCAAGACGCTGACGCTCGGCAAGGCGACGAACCCGCCGACCGCAGGCACCACCCAGACCCTCGCTCTTCCCGCCGCGGCGGGCGCTTCGGCGACGAGCTCCGCGAAGAAGCCGAAGAAGCCGACCGTGGTCGGCGGCGGCAAGACCACGGTGCCAAGCGGCAAGACCGTGCCCTTGACCCTGAAGTTGAACGGCAAGGGCAGGGCGGCGCTGAAGAAACGCGGCTCGCTGCACGCGACCCTGACGATCGTCGCCACCAACCCGCAGGGTGAAAAGCAGACGACGACGAGCGCCGTCACCGTCAAGCCCGCGAAGCAGAAAAAGAAGAAAGCGAAGAAGTAGCTAGGCGACCGCTTCGGCGCGCTCGTCGAGCGAGCGCCAGGCGCGCTCGGCCTCGGCCAGCGGCAGCTCGATGCTGTGGTCGCCGGCGGCGATCTCGATCGCCTCGCCGCTGACCTCGCCGAGGACGACGGCGCCCAGCGCCTCCAGCTCGGCGCGCTCGCCGCTGAGCAGGAAGCCGCCGGGACCCTCGCCGAAGAGCGCCTCCTCGGGCGAGCAGCCGCGCTCGCGCAGCGGCTGCAGGTCGACCCGGGCGCCGAGCCCGGCACCGATCGCCGACTCGGCGAGGGCGACGGCGAGGCCGCCGTCGCTGATGTCATGCGCGGAGGAAACCCGGCCGGCGCGGACCGCCGCGCGCACCGAGGCGCAGGCTGAGGCGACCGCGGCGACGTCGGGCTCGGGCAGGCCCGCCTCGAGCTCGCCGCGCATCTTGGTCAGCTCGGAGCCGTGTGGGGTGGGGGAGAAGGGGCCGAGCAGGGCGATCGCGTCGCCCGCGGCGGCGAAGACGCTGCCGGCCACCTGGGCGGGGTCGGGCAGCTCGCCGACCATCGCCACCACCGGCGTCGGGTAGATCGGCCCTTCCGGTCCCTCGTTGTAGAGGGAGACGTTGCCGCCGACGACCGGGACGCCAAGCGCCTCGCAGGCCTCGGCGAGGCCGCTGACGGCGCGATCGAGCTGCCAGGCCGGGGCCGGCTTCTCGGGGTTGCCGAAGTTGAGGCAGTTGGTCAGGCCGAGCGGCTCGGCGCCGACGCAGGCGAGGTTCTGGGCGCACTCCAGCACCGCGTCGATCGTGCCGGCGTGCGGCTCGCAGGCGACCCGCCGGCCGTTGCCGTCGATCGAGACGGCGATCGCGTTGCCGGCCTCGGGCAGTTGCAGCACCGCCGCGTCGGCCGACTCCGGCCGCCTCACCGTGCGCGAGCCGACCACCGAGTCGTACTGCTCGAAGGCCCAGCGCTTGGAGGCGATGCTGGGTGCCGCCAGCAGCGCCAGCAGTGTCTCCGCTGCCGTCTCGCCACCGTTGAGGGTCGCCCGGTTGCCGTAGATCCAGCCCTCTGGCTTCGCCGGCTCGAGGTCATAGAGGGGGCAGCCGTCAACCAGCGCCTCGACCGGCATCTCGCCGACGACCTCTTCGCCGCGCAGGATCCGGATCAGGCCGCTGTCGGTGACGACGCCGATCTCCGCCGAGCCGGTCTGCCATTTCTCGCAGAGGGCCAGCACCGCCGGCACCTTGGCCGGCTCGACCACCGCCAGCATCCGCTCCTGGGACTCGGAGACCATGATCTCGAAGGGCTCCATGTCGGCCTCGCGCAGCGGCACCCTGGCGACGTCGAGGTCGATCCCGACCCCGCCGGCACTCGCCATCTCCCCGGCCGAGGAGGTCAGCCCGGCGGCGCCGAGGTCCTGCAGTGAGACCAGCAGCCCCTGCTCGAGCAGCTCCAGGCAGCACTCGAGCACCTTCGACTCCTCGAAGGGGTCGCCGATCTGCACCGTCGGCCGCTTCGCCTCGTCGCCCTCGCCGAGCTCGGCCGAGGCCAGCACCGAGGCGCCGCCGATCCCGTCGCGGCCGGTCGAGGCGCCCATCAGCACCACCGTGTTGCCGACCCCGGCGGCGGCGGCGCGGACCATGTCGTCCGTCTTGGCGAGGCCGATGCACATCGCGTTGACCAGGCAGTTGTGCTCGTAGGGCTCCTCGAAGTAGATCTCGCCGCCGACCGTCGCCACCCCGATCGAGTTGCCGTAGTGGCCGATCCCGCGCACGGCCCCGTCGAGCAGGTGGCGCGAGCGGGCCGAGTCGAGCTCGCCGAAGCGCAGCGAGTCGAGCAGCGCGATCGGCCGCGCCCCGATCGCGAAGACGTCGCGCATGATCCCGCCGACCCCGGTTGCCGCCCCCTCGAACGGTTCGACCGCGCTGGGGTGGTTGTGGGACTCGACCTTGAAGGCAACCGCGTAGCCGTTGCCGACGTCGACGGCGCCGGCGTTCTCGCCCGGCCCCATCACCACCCGCTCGCCCTCGGTCGGCAGTCGCCGCAGCAGTTTGCGCGAGTGCTTGTAGGCGCAGTGCTCGGACCAGAGCAGGCTGAACATCGCCAGCTCGACGTCGTTCGGCTCGCGGCCGAGCTTCTCGCGGATCAGCTCGAACTCGGAGTCGGTCAGCCCCAGCTCGCGGTGCTTGGCGGTCTCGACGCTCACGCCGCCACCGCCCCCTTGGCGGCGCCGCGGAATAGCCGCAGCCCGTCAGTCGAGCCGGTCAGCGGGTCGACGGCGTGCTCCGGGTGGGGCATCAGCCCCAGCACGTTGCCCGCCTCGTTGGTGACCCCGGCGATGTCGCGCAGCGACCCGTTCGAGTTATGGCCTGAGGCGTAGCGGAAGGCGACCTGACCGTTGGCCTCGAGGCGGTCGAGCTGCTCGTCGGGCGCGTAGTAGCGCCCTTCCCCGTGCTTGGCCGGGATCGAAAGCCGCTCCCCCGGCGTGGTCCCGGCCAGGAACGGCGATCGGTTGGTCACTTGAGGGGTCTCTGGACCCCCAAAGCGACCACTCGGCGTGCCGTCCACGATCAGGTCGACCTGCCGGCAGAGGAAGCGCAGCTTGCGATTGCGGAGCAGCGCGCCGGGCAGCAGGCCGGCCTCGCAGAGGACCTGGAAGCCGTTGCAGATGCCCAGCACCGGGGCGCCGGCCGCGGCCATCTCGGCGACCGCTTCCATCGCCGGGCTGAAGCGGGCGATCGCGCCGGCGCGCAGGTAGTCGCCGTAGGAGAAGCCGCCGGGGACGACGACCGCGTCGACGCCGTCGAGGTCGCGGCTCTCGTGCCAGACGAGGCGAGCCTCGCCGCCGGCCAACTCGCAGGCGTGCAGGGCGTCCCGCTCGTCGCAGGAACCGGGGAACTGGAGCACGCCCCAGATCACAGGGGCTGGATCTCGTAGTCCTCGATCAGGGGATTGGCGAGCAGCTTCTCGCAGAGCTCGCCCAGCCGCTCGGTGTCCTCGGCCTCCAGCTCGACCATGCGGCCGACCCTCACGTGCTCGATCCCCTCGAAGCCGAGCGCTGGCAGCGCCCGCTCGACCGCCTTGCCCTGCGGGTCGAGGATCCCCTCCTTGGGCCGGATCAGCACCCGCGCCCGCGCCATCAGAAGGAGCGCTCCGTGATCCGCTCGTAGGCCTCGACGTATTTGGCCCGCGTCTGCTCGACTACGTCGGGCGGCAGCTCCGGGCCGGGCGGCTTCTTGTCCCAGCCCTGCTCGGTGGCCCAGTCGCGCACGTACTGCTTGTCGAATGAGGGCGGAGTCTTGCCGGGCTCGTAGCTGTCGGCCGGCCAGAAGCGTGAGGAGTCGGGGGTCAGCACCTCGTCGCCGAGGACGATCTCGGCGCCGGCGTGGCTGCCGAACTCGAACTTGGTGTCGGCGAGGATGATCCCCCGCTCGGCAGCGTGCTCGGCGCCGCGCCGGTAGACCTCGATCGAGATCCGCCGCAGCTCCTCCATCAGGCCGCGGTCGCCGACGATCGCCGCGGCGCGGTCGAAGTCGACGTTCTCGTCGTGGTCGCCGATCTCGGCCTTGGTGGCCGGCGTGAAGATCGGCTCCGGCAGCTTGTCGGACTCGAGCAGCCCCGCCGGCAGCTCGATCCCGCAGACGGCGCCGCCCTCGCGGTATTCCTTCCAGCCGGAGCCCGAGAGGTAGCCGCGGACGACGCACTCGACCGGGTACATCCGCAGCCGCCGCACCCGCATCGCCCGTTCGGCGACCTCCTCGGGCACGTCGTCGGAGAGGAAGTGGTTGGGGACGACGTCGCCGGTCAGCTCGAACCAGAATTCCGACATTCGGTTCAGCACCTTGCCCTTGTCCGGGACCGGCGTCGGCATCACCACGTCGTAGGTGGAGATGCGGTCCGAGGCGACCATCAGCAGGTCGTCCTCCCACTCGTAGATCTCGCGCACCTTCCCCGAGGAGAGGAGCTTCAGGTCGGCCACCGCGGTCACCGCGCCGATGCTAGCTACTTGGGCCGGCGTTAAGCGGACGGCAACAGGCTGGCCTGCTGAGTCTGGGAACCTTCCAGAAATGCTGCCGCCCGAACCACAGAGCTCGCCGCCGGTCCAGGCCCTGCGCTGGAGCGTCCGGCCGCTGGCCTTCATGCATGAGTGCCGGCAGCGCTATGGCGACGCCTTCTCCGTCACCTTCGTCGGCTTCAAGTCCCCGATGGTGCTCGTTTCCGACCCCGCGGTGGTCAAGGCGCTCTTCACCGAGCGCGCCAACACGCTGGCACCTGGGCGCACCACCATCCTCGAACCGATCGTCGGCCCGCGCTCGTTGCTGCTGCAGGAAGGCGCCGAGCACATCGCCCGGCGACGGCTGATGCTGCCGCCCTTCCACGGCGAGCGGATGCGCTCGTACGAGTCGGTTGTCGCTGAGGCGATCGGCAACGAGATCGACTCCTGGCCGCTCGGCACCAAGTTCCCGATCCACAGCTCGATGCAGGCGGTGACGCTGGAGGTGATCCTGCGGGCTGTCTTTGGCGTCAGCAAGGGCCCGCGGCTCGACAGCCTGCGGACGATGCTCACCGATGTCCTCGCCGAAACTGCCTCCCCGTGGGCACAGCTGATCGGTCTTGCCACTCGCGGGCTCGGCAATGGCCCGTGGGCGCGCTTCGAGCGGCAGCTGCGCGAAGTCGACGAGCTGCTCCTCGCGGAGATCGCCGAGCACCGCCGCCTGCCGAACCTCGACGAGCGGGATGACATCCTCTCGATGCTGATCGAGGCGCGCTTCGAGGACGGCGAGGGGATGAGCGACAGCGAGCTGCGCGATCAGCTGATGACCCTCCTGCTGGCCGGCCACGAGACGACCGCGACGGCGCTTGCCTGGACCTTCGACCTGCTCCTCCGCAACCCGGCGACGATGGACCGCCTGCGCGACTCGATCGCCGCCGGCGATGAGGACTACCTGCGGGCGACGATCACCGAGTCGCTACGACTGCGGCCAGTGATCCCGATCGCCGGGCGCATCCTCGCTGCCGAGCTCGAGGTCGGCGACCTGACGTTGCCGCCCGGCACCAACGTGGCGCCAGCGATCTGGCTCACCCACACCCGTGAGGATGTCTACCCGGAGCCCTTCCGCTTCCGCCCCGAGCGCTTCCTCGACGAGGGACCGGACACCTATGCCTGGATCCCGTTCGGCGGCGGCATCCGTCGTTGCCTCGGTGCCGCGTTCGCCGAGTTCGAGATGCGGATCGTCCTCCAGGAGGTCTTGAGCCGCTGCGATCTGCACGCTGCGTCCGCCAGGCCGGAAGCGGTCGGCCGCCGCAACATCACCCTCTCGCCACGCCGCGGCACCCCGGTTGTCGTCCGCGATCGCCGCCCGGCGGTCAAGCGGGAGCTCGCCGCGGCCTGAGCCGCCGCGGGCGCTAGAGGTCGCGCTCGTAGAACAGCATCGTCGCGCCGTCTTCGAGGTTGGTGAAGCCGCAGCTCTCGTAGAGGCCGCGGGCGGCGACGTCGGTGGTGCTGGTGCCGAGCTCCATCGTCTCGGCACCGGCGGTGCGCGCCGTCTCCATCGACGCCTCCATCAGGGCGCGGCCGAGCCCTTCGCCGCGTCGCCCGGGCACCACGTAGAGCTCCTCCAGGTAGGCGACGAGCGAGCGCGACCAGAGCGACTCGCGCAGACGCAGCACAGCGATGCCCAGCTCGCCGCCGACCAGCAGCGCCAGCGCCTCACCGGCCTCGATCAGCTCCGCCAGCCGCGGTGCCATCTCCCCGACCGGTGGCATCGGCCAGCCGTATTCGGTGTTGAAGTCGTGGAGGAGGCGGGCGACGACCGCCGCGTCCTCGCTCGTGGCGGTGCGGACCTCGGCCTCAGCCGGCACGCTGCGCGGGGTGCTCCTTGGCCCACTGCGCGATCGTGCCGGAGCCGGAGATCACCTCGCCGTCGTCGAGGACGAGGATCGGCACCTCGTTGGTGCCGCTCAGCTTCTTGACCTCGGCCCGCTCGTCGTCACGGCTGCCCCAGGTCCAGGGCATCAGCCGGTAGCCCCCGACCGTCTTCAGCTCGTACTCGTAGCCGGCCGCGTCGAGCGCCTTGCCAGCTTTGCCGCAGGGATGCGCGAAGGCCGGGCCGTGCGTCTTCTGTCCACAGGTGTAGAGGATCACCTCGCGCACCCTAACCCGCGTCGGAGCCGGCCGCAAGCACTTCCGCAGCGGCTCGCTCGCCCGACTGCACGGCCCCGTCCATGTAGCCGTTCCAAACGGTCGCGGTCTCGGCGCCGGCCCAGTGGACGCGGCCGACGGGGCGGCGCAGGGCGCGGCCGTATTCGCTCCAGCCGCCGGTCGTCATCAGGCAGCCATAACAACCGCGGGTCCACTCCTCCTCGGACCAGATCCGCTCGATGAAGCGCTCGGGCCGCGCCGCCCGCTCCCCGAAGAGGCGGGCGTGGCCGGCCAGGATCGCCCGCCGCCGCTCCGCCGCGTCGCGGGCTCCCCACTGCCGCGCCAGCCGCCCCTCGAGGAAGCCGAGCAGCACGCCGGGCGAGCCGTCCGGTGGCGAGTTGTCGAAGACGACCCGCGCCGGCCCGCCCTCGCTCGCCGCCTGGCCGGAGTACCCCTGCTCGCGCCAGAACGGCCGCTCGTAGACCGCCATCGTCTTGATCACCGTGCCCTGCGGCATCCGCTGCGTCAGCTGATCGCGCATCCCCGGCAGCGGCGGGTCGTAGCCGATCCGCCCAGTCAGCGTCGGCGGCACCGCGACGATCGCGTGGCGGGCGGAGACGACGAGCTCGCTGGGGCGACTTGTTCCCTCCCGTTGGGGAACAACACGCCCCGCGGCCACCGTCACCCCATCCCCGCTTTGAGATATCTCGCGCACCGGCGCTCCCAGGCGCACCGCGTCCCCGAGCGCTTCCGCCATCAGCAACGCGATTCGCTGCGAGCCGCCGTGGAAGCGGTCCTGCTGGGCGCCCCCGCCGGTGCCGAGGAGGGTGTTGAAGCCGCCGCCGGAGTGGGTGTAGAAGAGGACGTGGAGGAGGGAGACGTCGGCCGGCTCGGCCGCCCAGACGGCCTCGGTCGCCAGCTCGAAGAGGGTGCGCGCGGCGCGGCTGCGGGTGTTGCGGCGCAGCCAGGTGGCGAAGGTCTGCCCGTCCCAGTCGGCGGCCGAGGGCGCCCCCCACGGTTCCTCCAGCGGCACCGTTCGCGCCATCCGGTCGAGGCGGCCGCGGGCCTGTTCGAAGTCGATGAGGGCGAGTGGCGAGATTGCCTTCGAGAGCTCGCGGACCAGGCCGAGGCGGGCGTCGGTGATCGCCCCCGTGTAGGTGGCGACCCGGCCGTCGAGCTCGATCAGGTGCCGCCCCTCGTCGTGGGTCGGGAAGGTCTCGACGCCCAGCTCCGCCGCCAGCGCCGCGATCCGCTCCTGGGTCGGGCCGATCCACTGGCCGCCGACCTCGACCACCTTGCCGTCGCCAAGCTCCTCGTTCAGCAAGCGCCCGCCGACCCGCTCGCGCGCCTCCAGGACCAGCGGCTTCAGCCCGGCGGCGGCGAGCCGGCGTGCCGCGACCAGGCCGGCGAGGCCGGCGCCCACAACGGCGACGTCGGCCTCGATCCGCTCCACCGCCCTCGCCTCAGGCTTTCAGCGCTTCCAGGCGCGTGAAGATCTCGGGCAGGTGGGTGAGGTAGGCGCCGTAGTCGAAGACCGCGTCGAGGTCGAGGTCGGGTGCCGCCGCGCCGAGCAGCTCGCGAAAGTCGGTGCGCGTGTCCCAGGCCCGCTGGGCGTTCTCCTGGACGACCCGGTAGGCGTCGTCGCGGGTCATCCCCGACTCGACCAGGGCGGTCAGCGCCCGCTGGCTGAACAGGGCTCCATAAGTCAGCTCGAGGTTCTCGCGCATCCGCTCGGCGTGGATCGTCATCCCCGCCGCGATCCCCGTGCCGAGGTGCTGCATGTAGTCGAGCAGGATCGTCGCGTCGGGCAGGATCACCCGCTCGGCGCCGGAGTGGGAGATGTCGCGCTCGTGCCAGAGGGCGACGTTCTCGAGGCCCGCCTGGGCGTAGCCGCGCAGCACCCGGGCCAGGCCGGTGACCCGCTCGGTGCGGATCGGGTTGCGCTTGTGGGGCATCGCCGAGGAGCCCTTCTGGCCGGCGCCGAACGGCTCCTCGACCTCGCGCACCTCGGTTTTCTGCAGGCCGCGGACCTCGGTCGCGAAGCGCTCCAGGCCGGCCCCGGCGAGGGCGACCGCGGAGAGCAGCGCCGCGTGGCGGTCGCGCGGCACCACCTGGGTGGCGACGTTCTCGCGGCCGAGGCCGAGCCGCTCCATCACCCGCGCCTCGACCGCCGGCGGCACCGAGGCGTAGGTGCCGACCGCGCCGGAGAGCTTGCCGACGGCGAGCTGCGTGAAGGCCTCCTCGAGCCGTGCGAGGTTGCGGTCGGCCTCGAAGGCGAAGCCGGCCAGCCGCAGCCCGAAGGTGGTCGGCTCGGCGTGGACGCCGTGGGTGCGGCCGACGCAGAGCGTGTCGCGCTGCTCCAGCGCCCGCTCGACCAGGGCGTCGCGGTAGGCGCGGGCGCCGGCGACGACGATCTCGCCGGTCCGCCGCAGCTGTAGCGCCAGCGCCGTGTCGAGGACGTCGGAGGAGGTGAGGCCGTAGTGGATCCAGCGACCGTGCTCGCCGACCGAGCTGGCGACCACGTCGACAAAGGCGGCGACGTCGTGGTCGGTGACCTTCTCGCGCTCCTCGACCGCCTCGACCGTGAAGGCGCCGTTGGCGCGGGCCGCCGCGGCGGCCTCGGCGGGCACCGCGCCTTGCTCGGCCCAGGCCTCGGTGGCGGCCAGCTCGACTTCGAGCCAGGCCTCCATCTTCGCCTGCGGGGTCCAGACCGCCCCGATCTCGGGACGGGTGTAACGCGCGATCACGCGTTGATTATGCGCGCCGCCAGCACGCCGGCGTTTTTGGCGCCGTCGATGGCGACGCAGGCGACCGGGATCCCGGGCGGCATCTGCACCGCCGAGAGCAGCGCGTCGAGGCCGCCGAGGCTCTTGCCGAGGATCGGCACGCCGATCACCGGCAGGTCGGTGTGGGCGGCGGCGACGCCCGGCAGCGCCGCCGACATCCCGGCCCCGGCGATTATCACCTTGAGGCCCCGCATCCGCGCGTTCATGCAGTACTCGCGGACCATCTCCGGGTCGCGATGGGCACTCATCACCCGCACCTCGTAGCGGATCCCGGCTTCGCCGAGGGCGGCGCCGGCCGGCTGCATCTTCGGCTTGTCGTTCTTCGAGCCCATGATGATTCCCACCAGCGGCTCGGCAACGTCGATTTCCTCGAACGCCTGCTCGACGTCGACGACCGGCGTCGGGTCGGGAAGCGGGGTCGGGGTCGGGTCCTCTGAGATCTCGGTCATCTTGCCTCTCTAGGTGTGCTGGCTGGGAACGCGCTCGACGGCGCGGGCGGCGATATCGGTGCGGATCTGCATCCCGTCGAAGGAGATCCGGCTGGCCGCATCGTATGCACGATCGCGCGCCTCGGCCGGCGTCGCGGCGAGGGCGGTGACGTTGAGGACGCGGCCACCGGCGGTGACGATCTCGCTGTCGCGCGCGGCGGTGCCGGCATGGGTGACCTCGGCCAGCTCGGCCGCCGCGGCCAGGCCATGGATCACGTCGCCCTTCGAGGAGGACTCCGGGTAGCCGGCCGAGGCCAGGACCAGGGTCACCGCCCAGTCCTCGCCGAACTCGGCGCAGGCGCCGGCGAGGCCGCCGGGCTCGCGGGCGGCGAGGAAGAGGTCGACCAGGTCCGAGCGCAGCCGCGGCAGCACCGCCTGCGTCTCGGGGTCGCCGAAGCGGGTGTTGAACTCGAGCACCTTGGGACCGTCGGGGCCGATCATCAGGCCGGCGTAGAGGACGCCGTGGAAGGGGACGCCGCGCGCCGCCATCGCCGCCACCACCGGCCGGTGCACTTTCGCGACGATCTCCTCGACCTCGGCCGCCCCGAAGCCCGGCACCGGCGAGTAGCTGCCCATCCCGCCGGTGTTCGGCCCACAGTCGCCGTCGAAGATCCGCTTGTAGTCCTGGGCCGGCGCCAGCGGCACCACGTTCTCGCCGTCGCAGAGGGCCAGCAGCGAGAGCTCCTCGCCCTCGAGGAACTCCTCCTGGACGACGGTCGTGGCGCCGAAGCGGCGCTCGGTGAAGAAGACGTCGACGGCGGCCCGCGCCTCGGCCTCGTCGGCGCAGAGGATCACGCCCTTGCCGGCGGCGAGGCCGTCGGCCTTGAGCACGGTCGGGTAGGCGATCGCGGCCAGCCGCTCGACTGCCTCCTCGTGGCTGCGCAGCAGCACGTGCCCGGCGGTCGGCACGCCGGCCTCGCGCATCAGCTCCTTGGCGAAGGCCTTCGAGCCCTCCAGCTCGGCGGCGGCGGCACTTGGCCCGAAGGCGGCGATGCCGGCCTCCTCGAGCGCGTCGACCGCACCGGCGACGAGCCCCGCCTCGGGCCCGATCACGACCAGGTCGACGGCGCGCTCCCGCGCCGCGGCGACGATCGCGGCGACGTCGTCGTCGGCGACCTCGGGCAGGCACTCGGCGTCGGCTGCGATCCCGGCGTTGCCGGGGGCGCAGAGCAGCTCGGGAGCGTGGGCGGAGCGGGCGAGCGCCCGCACGATCGCGTGCTCACGCCCGCCGCCGCCGACTACGAGGATCCTCAAGGCGTGGCTAGATCGCGTCGGCCAGCTCGTCGGCCGAGATCGCGGTCAGGGTCTGGCTCGTCATCGTCCCGCGCGAGCCCAGCTCGACCGAGACCTTGGCCATCGTCTTCTCATCCGGCGCTTCGACCACGGTGACGAAGTCGTACTGGCCGAGGGTCGCGTACTGGGCGACCACCTTGGCGCCGATCTGCTCGACCTCCTGGTTCACCTCGGCGACCCGGCCCGGGTTGTTCTTGAGGGTTCGCACGCCCTCGGCAGTCAGGTTGGTCAGCATCAGGTATGTGGGCATGTCCCGCTCCTCTCGCTCCGCTCGACGGTCCGAACCCCAACCGTACCCGCAACGAGGGAAGCTCAGTAGCCGGGGGGGTGGCGGACGACGAAGCCTTCCGGGTACGGAGGCTCCTGATGCCAGCGTGGGCCGGTGCCTTCGGCGTCGCCGACGGTGTCCCAGCGCAGCCCGGCGATCACCGCATAGGCGTGGGTCGCGTTGGCGTAGATCGTGATCCACTTGCCGGGCCCCGGTTCGCCGTAGCTCTCCAGCGAGCCCGAGGTGAGCGGCGTGTCGAGCAGGCCGGCGCCGTAGAGGGCGAAGCTGACCGCGCCGGAGCAGTCGTAGCCGTAGGAGTACCAGGAGCCGTGGCCGCCGCCCCAGACGTATGGGGTGGTGGAGATCGAGTTGGCGGCTGCGATCGCCGCCTTCACGGCCGGCGGAGCGCTCCGCGGAGCGCTGGCCAGATTGTCGCTGAGGACCGCGGTTTCGCCAGCCGTTTCGAAGCCGGTGCCGAGCGGTGCCACCCGCCAGTCGACGAAGCGGACCTGGCAGCCGCCTTCCATCTGGGCGGCCTCGTCGAGGACCTCCTGCACGTACCACTGGGCCTGGTTGTGGGTGAAGATGCCGGCGCTGAGGCCACCCCGCGACCAGATCTCCCGCGCCAGCGTCGCCGCCGCGTCGGCGATGTCGGCGTGGCGGATCCGGCCGTCTTCGTCGCCGTCGACCGCGTAGCGCTGCCACTCGGTCGGATCGAGCCCGAGCGCGCCTTCGCGCTGCAGCTGCTTGCCGTCGATGCCGCGGCCGAAGTCCGACTCGAGGCGGGCGATCGCGGCCAGGGCCCAGACCCCGCGCTGACCGAGTTCGTAGCGGCCGGCGGCGTCCTCGAAGGCGGCCAGGTAGCCGGCCGGGATTTCTTTCTTCCAGGCCGGCGCCGGGTCGCAGCGGAAGACCTTGATCTGCGGCTGCAGGCCGGCGCCGCCGAAGTCCGGGGCGCCGACTTCGGCCGCGTAGCAGCCGGCGTTTGCGAGCACCTCGGCGACGTACCAGTCGGCGTGGTTGTAGGCGAAGATGGCGCCGTAGGTGTCGGCCGGCATGCCGGCGGCGCTGAGGTAGCCGGCGGCGGCGAAGATCGCGTCTTCGGGGTTGTAGGGGTCCTTGACCCCGTCCCCGTTGGCATCGACGCCATACGTTTCCCAGGTCGAGGGCATGAACTGCATCCAGCCCTGCGCGCCGGCCGAGGAGACGTTGAGGTTGGTGCCGAAGGCGGTCTCGACCTCGTTGATCCCGGCCAGCACGGCTGGGCCCTGGGGGCCGAGGCCATAGGCGGCGGCGGCCCGCTGGTACATCGGGATCAGCAGCGGCGGCACGCCGGTGGCGGCGCAGGTGGAGGCGGGAAGTTCGGGGATCGTCAGCGCTTCGATCGGGTTCGGCGCCGGCAGCGCGCCTTCGGTTCCGGCACTGGCCGGCGGCGTTTCCGGGGTGCTCGCCGGCGGCAGCTCGCCGGCGGTGGTGCCGCCGCTCGGCGCGTGCTTCGGCGCCGGCTTCGATTTGGGCGCTGCTTCGATCGGTGCCGGAGCGAGAGGGGTGCCCTGCTGGAACGGCGCTTCCGCGGTGGTCGGTTCCGGTGCCGCGGTCGTCGTTTCTTCCGCCGTCGGGGCGGGGACGGTCGTCGTCGTGGCCGGCGGCGCGGCTTCGACCGGCGTGGTCGGGGCCGGCGCCGCCAGCGCGACAGGCGCGATCGTCGCCGCGGCCGTCGCGGCAATCGCGAGGATCTTCGGAGTCCGCCGTGCCATCAGCCGAGCACGTTCGTCACTAGCCAGCCCTTGCCCTTCAGCTTCTGCATCTCCAGCCGCAGCTCGCTGGTAGTGCCGACCCGCAGCAGCGAGACGCTGACCGGGAAGACGTGCTCCCGCGACGGGGCCGGGACGACGTTCAGCACCTTCGCCTTCGGCACCTTGACGTTGGCCGGCAGGCGCGGCGGTCGCTGCAGCAGCGCCTGGCCCAGCTGCGGCGTCGTCGTCGCCTCGAGCGTGCCCTGCACCGTCGGGTCTTCGCCTTCGCCGACCTCGTAGCCGACGAAGGCGGCGGCGAAGCGGCTGGCGACGGCGACGGCGGCGGGCCCGGCGACGGGACCGCGGGCGGGCCGGGCGGCGGCGGCGTCGCCCGAAGCGGCAGCGGCGTCGGAGCTGCCGGCACCTGGCTGCGAGGAGATCTTGGTCGGGTCGGTTTCGGCGGCAGAGGAGTCGGCGGCGCCGGAAGAAGAAGTGCTGGTGTCGCCACTCGAGCTCGCCCCGCCGTCACCTGCCGCGGTAGCGCCGGCGCTGGAGACGCCGCCCGGGCCTGAGGCCTCGAACTGCGGAGCGGCTCCGTGCAGGGTCGGAGCGGGGGGCTTGGTCGCCTCGCGCGGCGCCGGCGCCTGTACGACCGGCGTGGCAACTTCAGCGACCGTGGTGCGGTTCTCGCCGCGGTTGGGCGCCGCCCAGATCAGCGCCGCGGCGCCGGCGCCGGCGGCGAGCACGACGAGCAGGGCGGCGAATGCGGTCCGCGCCGGCGCCCCAGCCAGCTCGGCCCGATCGCGCAGCGACCAGAAGAGTTGTCGGAACTGCCAGACGAGCCAGGCGATCCCGCGTCGCAGCCCCGTCCGGGCCCGGTCCTGAAGCGTCCAGAGCGCGTCTCCGGCAGCCGAAAAGCGCGAGCCTTTGCCCGCGTCGACCGCCTCGTCCACACTCCGTCCCCGTATTCGCATTTTCTTCACCGAAAGCTTATGTCGGATATTCGCACCCAACTCTTAAAACCCGGCAAACGGGTGTCGGATCGCAGCAGCGGGCTCAGGCTGCCGCAGCGGACTCGGCGGCGCCGGCTTTCTCGAAGCTCAGCTCCCCCTCGGCGGCGTCGATCCGGACCAGGTCGCCTTCGACGAACTCGCCCTCGAGGATCTTCAGCGCCAGCTTGTCGACCAGCTGCTTCTGGATCACCCGCTTCAGCGGCCGGGCGCCGTAGGTGGGGTCGTAGCCGAGGTTGCCGAGCAGGGTGCGGGCGTCCTCGCTGAGCTCGATCTCGATGCCGCGCTCGCGCACTCGGCCGACCAGCTGCTCGACCTGGAGCGCGACGATCCGGCCGATGTCCTGCTTGGAGAGGCGGTGGAAGATCACCGTGTCGTCGATCCGGTTGAGGAACTCCGGCTTGAAGGTCGCCGCCAGCACCTCTTCGATCCCCTCGCGGATCTTCTCGTCGACCGCCTCGCCGACGATCCGGTCGCTGCCGACGTTGGAAGTCATGATCAGGACCGTGTTGGTGAAGCTGACCGTGCGGCCCTGGCCGTCGGTGAGCCGCCCGTCGTCCATGATCTGCAGCAGCGTGTTGAAGACGTCGGGGTGGGCCTTCTCGATCTCGTCAAGCAGCACCACCGCGTAGGGGCGCCGCCGCACGGCCTCGGTCAGCTGCCCGCCCTCCTCGTAGCCGACGTATCCGGGCGGGGCGCCGATCAGCCGCGCCACCGTGTGCTTCTCCATGTACTCGGACATGTCGAGGCGGACGATCGCCTGCTCGGAGTCGAACATGAACTCCGCCAGCGCCTTGGCCAGCTCGGTCTTGCCGACCCCGGTCGGGCCGAGGAAGAGGAAGGAGCCGATTGGCCGGTGCGGGTCGGAGAGCCCGGCCCGCGAGCGCCGCAGCGCGTTGGAGACGGCCTCGATCGCCTCGTCCTGGCCTATCACCCGGTCGTGCAGCCGCTCCTCCATGTGGATCAGCTTCTCGACCTCGCCCTCCATCAGCCGGCTGACCGGGATCCCGGTCCATTTGCCGACCACCTCGGCGACGTCCTCCTCGGTGACTTCGTCGGCCAGCAGCACCTCGCCGCCGGCGTGCAGCTCCTCCAGCCGCGCTGCCTGCTCGGTGACCTTTGCCTCCAGCTCGGGAATCGTCCCGTAGCGCAGCTTCGCGGCCAGCTCGAGGTCGGTCTCGCGCTCGGCCCGCTCGGCTTCCAGCCGCGCCTGCTCGAGCTCCTCCTTGGCGACCTTGATCGCCTCGATCGGCTCTTTCTCGTTCTGCCAGCGGGTGCGCAGCTCGGCCGCCTCCTCGCCGAGGTTGGCGAGGTCCTCTTCGAGGGCGGCCAGGCGCGCCTTCGAGGCCTCGTCGGTCTCTTTCTTCAGCGCCTCGCGCTCGATCTCCAACTGCTGGATCCGTCGCTCGACCTCGTCGATCTCGGTCGGCACCGAGTCGATCTCGATCTTCAGCCGCGAGGCCGCCTCGTCGATCAGGTCGATCGCCTTGTCGGGCAGGAAGCGGTCGGCGATGTAGCGCTCCGAGAGGGTGGCGGCGGCGACCACCGCCGAGTCGGAGATGCGGACGCCGTGGTGCTGTTCGTAGCGGGGTTTGAGGCCGCGCAGGATCGCGATCGTGTCGTTCATGTCCGGCTCGCCGACCAGGACCGGCTGGAAGCGCCGCTCCAGGGCCGCGTCTTTCTCGATGTGCTTGCGGTACTCGTCGAGCGTGGTCGCCCCGACCGCGCGCAGCTCGCCGCGAGCCAGCATCGGCTTCAGCAGGTTGGCGGCATCGACCGCGCCTTCGGCGGCACCGGCGCCGACGATCGTGTGCAGCTCGTCGAGGAAGAGGACGATCTGACCCTCCGCCTCCTGCACCTCCGAGAGCACCGCTTTCAGCCGCTCCTCGAACTCGCCGCGGTATTTGGAGCCGGCCAGCAGCGAGCCGATGTCGAGCGCGATCACGCGCCGGTCGCGGAGGCTCTCCGGGACGTCGCCGGCGACGATCCGCTGCGCCAGCCCCTCGACGATCGCGGTCTTGCCGACGCCGGGGTCGCCGATCAGCACCGGGTTGTTCTTGGTGCGGCGGGAGAGGACCTGGATCACCCGGCGGATCTCCTCGTCGCGGCCGATCACCGGGTCGAGCTTGCCCCGCTCCGCCTCGGCGGTCAGGTCGCGCCCGAATTTCTCCAGCGCCTGCGCGGTCTCCTCGGCGTTTGGCGAGGTCACCTTGCCGGGCCCCTGGACGGCCTTGATCGCCGGCTCCAGCTGGCCCGGATCGGGCAGCAGGTCGGAGACGCCGGAGCCGCCCTCGGCGAGGGCCAGCAGCAGGTGACCGACGGTGATGTACTCGTCGCCCGCCTTGGCCATCTCCCGCTCGGCCCCCTGCAGGACGCGGATCAGGTTTGAGGACGGCCGCACCTCGGTCGTCTCGCTCAGCTTCGGGAGGTTCTCGACCGCCTGCACTGCCCGGGCGATGAGCGCCTCGGTGTCCTCACCGAGTTTCTGCAGGATCGGCACCGCCAGCCCGCCGTCCTGACGCAGCAGCGCCACCAGCAGGTGGGCGGGGGAGACCTCGGAGTTGCGCCGCTCGGCGGCGAGGGCCTGCGCGGCCGCGACCGCTTCCTGCGACTTGACGGTGAATCGATCCGGCTGCATCAGCTCTTCCTGCCTTTCTTCCAAGCCTGTGCTTCGAGCTCTTCGGCGTGGCGGCGCATCCGCTCCACCTCTCCCTGCAGCTTCTGCAGGCGCTCTTCGAGTGTGAGGACCGTCTCGACCCCGACCAGATTCAGGCCCTCGGCGGTCATCTGCTGGATCCGCCGCAGCCGCTCGACGTCGCGCTGCGAGTAGAGCCGCGTGTTCTTCGGCGAGCGCTTCGGCGAGATCAGCCCCCGCGCCTCGTACATGCGCAGCGTCTGCGGATGCATCTCGGCCAGCTCGGCCGCGACCGAGATCATGAAGACGCCGCGCTCGTCGTCGATCGAGACATGCACCCGCCGCCGTTCGGTCGCCATCAGGCACCGCCCTTGCGCAGCAGCTCGGCCCGCGGATCGGCGCCGTTGAACGCCTCAGCCAGCTTCTCGGCTGCTTCGCGCTGCTCATCGGTCAGCTCGCTGGGGACCTCGATCTCGAGCCGGTAGCGGATGTCGCCGTTGCCCTTCCCTTTCGGCTTCGGCGGTCCCTCGCCGCGCAAGCGCTGGACCGAGCCATGCTTGGTCCCCGGCGCGACCTTGATCTTCTTGGTGCCGTTCAGGGTCGGCACCTCGATCGTGCCACCCTGCAGCGCCTCCGGGATCGTGATCGGCACCGTCACCTCGAGGTTGCCGCCGTCGAGCCGTTTGAAGATCGGCGAGGAGGTGACCCGGGTGGTCACGTAGAGGTCGCCGGGGGGACCGCCGTGGGGGCCGGCCTCGCCCTTGCCGGCGAGCCGGATCCTGGTCCCGTCCTTGACTCCCGCCGGGATGTTGACTTTGTAGCGCTTGGTCTGCTGGGTGAGGCCGGAGCCGCCGCAGGTGGGGCAGGGCTGCTCGATGATCTGGCCGGAGCCGCCGCATTGCGGGCAGGGTTGGCTGATCGAGAAGAAGCCCTGGCTCTGTGCATCGATGCCGCGGCCTTCGCAGCGCGGGCAGGTAGTCGGGCCGGTGCCCGGTTTGGCGCCGCTGCCGTGGCAGGTCTGGCAGCGCTCCGCCTTCGGCACGGTGACGCTGATCTGGGCGCCGTTGATCGCCTGGTCGAAGCTCAGGCTCACTTCCGTCTCGAGATCGCGACCGCGCACCTGCTGGGCCTGCGAGCGAGCGCCGCCGCGGTTGAAGAGGCCGGAGAGCATGTCGCCGAGATCGCCGAAGCCGGCACCGCCGCCCCCGCCGTAGGAAGCGCCGCCCGGGAACGGGTTGCCGCCGCTACCGAAGCCGGCGAACTGGCCGGCCTCGTCGTACTCCTTGCGCTTCTCCGGATCGGCGAGGACGTCGTGGGCGGCGGAGATCTCCTTGAACTTTTCCTCCGCCTCGGCGTCGCCCGGATTGCGGTCAGGGTGATATTTCCGGGCCAGTTTCCGGTACGCCTTCTTGATCTCCTCGTCGCTCGCCTTCTTGGAAACGCCGAGCGTCTTGTACAGCTCGTCAGCCAATCTCTCTCCTACTCGCTGACCACCACTCGCGCGGGCCGCACCAGCTGCTCGCCGAGTCGGTAGCCCTTCTGCATCACCTCGACCACGACCCCGCTCTCAGCCCCCTCGACCTTCACCGTCGAGAGCGCCTCATGCACCATCGGATCGAACTTCTCCCCCTTCGGATCCACCGCCTCAACCCCAACCCGGGCCAAGCCATCCCGCAGTCCGCGGAAAACCAGCAAGACCCCGTGGGCGAGGCTGTCCTCGGAGTCCCCCTCCGGATCCAAGCCCGCAGCTTCAATAGCTCGGCCCAGATCGTCGAGGATCGGCACCACCTCTCGCACAACCTCACTCTTCCCGCGCATCTGGGCAGCTTGTAGCTCGCCACTCATGCGCTTGCGGAAGTTCTCAAAGTCAGCCTTCGTCCGCTTCGCGAGGTCCAGGTACTCGTCCCGCTCCCGATGAGCGTCCGCAAGCAGCGCGTCGAGGTCCTGCTCGACCGCCTCACCCGCGGGTGGCGCTGGAGAGGTGCCCTCGCCCGCAGCTTGCGAGGACGAGGGTTCCTCTCCAGGGACAGGACCCGCGGGCGGGCGCTCGGTCAACCGCTCGTCGTCCTGCATCACTTGCCGTCCTCATCGACGACCTCAGCGTCGACAACCTCCTCCTCGTCAGAGGAGGTGTCGCCCTCGGGAGAACCCCCGTCAGCCGACTGCTCGGCCTGCGCCGCCGCATAGAGCTGCTCGGAGATCTTGGTCATCGCCGCGTTGAGCGCCTCGGTCTTCGCTTTGACCTCCTCGACGCTGCCCGCCTCGAGCGAGTCGCGCACCTCCTTGATCGCGGCGCGCACCTCCTCCTGGTCGCCGAACCCGACTTTGTCGCCCGCCTCCTCCAGCGCTTTCTCGGACTGGTAGGCGGCGTTCTCGGCGACGTTGCGGGTCTCCGCCAGCTCACGCTGCTGGCGGTCCTCCTCGGCGTGGGACTCGGCGTCGGAGACCATGCTCTGGATTTCGTCCTCGGAGAGGCCGGAGCCGGATTTGATCTCGATCTTCTGCTCTTTGCCGGTGCCTTTGTCGGTCGCCGTGACGTTGATGATCCCGTTGGCGTCGATGTCGAAGGCGACCTCGATCTGGGGCATGCCACGCGGCGCCGGCGGGATGCCGGTGAGCTGGAATTTGCCCAGGCTCTTGTTGCCGCTGGCCATCTCGCGCTCGCCCTGGAGGACGTGGATCTCGACCGATGGCTGGTTGTCATCGGCGGTCGAGAAGACCTCCGACTTCTTGGTCGGGATCGTCGTGTTGCGCTCGATCAGCTTCGTCATCACGCCGCCTTTGGTCTCGATGCCGAGGGTCAGCGGGGTGACGTCGAGCAGCAGCACGTCCTTGACGTCGCCGGCCAGCACGCCGGCCTGGATCGCGGCGCCGACGGCAACCACCTCGTCGGGGTTGACGCCCTGGTGCGGGTCCTTGCCGGTCAGCTCCTTGACCTTCTCGCGGACCGCCGGCATCCGGGTCATGCCGCCGACCAGGACGACGTGGTCGATCGTCGCGTCGGCGTCGCCGAGCGCCTGCTTGACCGGGCCGACGACGCGCTCCAGCAGGTCGCCGGTCAGCTCGTTCAGCTTCGAGCGGCTGAGCTTCAGGTCGAGGTGCTTCGGCTGCCCCTCGACGGCGGTGATGAAGGGCAGGTTGATCTGCGTCTCCTGCGTCGAGGAGAGCTCGATCTTGGCTTTCTCGGCGGCCTCGTAGAGGCGCTGCAGCGAGTTCTTGTCCTGGGCGAGGTCGACGCCCTGGTCGCGTTTGAACTCGGCGACCAGCCACTCGACGATCGCTTTGTCCCAGTTGTCGCCGCCGAGGTGGTTGTCGCCGGCGGTCGACTTCACCTCGAAGACGCCGTCGCCGATTTCCAGCACCGAGACGTCGAAGGTGCCGCCGCCGAGGTCGAAGACGAGGATCGTCTGATCGCTCGACTCCTTGTCGAGCCCGTAGGCGAGCGAGGCGGCGGTCGGCTCGTTGATGATCCGCTTGACGTCGAGGCCGGCGATCTTGCCGGCGTCCTTGGTCGCCTGCCGCTGGTCGTCGTTGAAGTAGGCGGGGACGGTGATCACGGCGCTGTCGACCGTCTCGCCGAGCTTCGCTTCGGCATCGGTCTTCAGCTTCTGGAGGATCATCGCGCTGATCTCCGGCGGGCTGTACTGCTTGCCGCGCGCGTCGACCCGGACGTCGCCGTTGGGGCCGGCGACGACCTCGTAGGGGACGATCGTCTCCTCCTCTTTGACTTCGGACTCCTTGCGCCCCATGAAGCGCTTGATCGAGAAGATCGTGTTCTCGGGGTTCATCACCGCCTGCCGTTTGGCGACGGTGCCGACGAGGCGCTCGCCGCCCTCGGTGAAGGCGACCACCGACGGCGTCGTCCGGCCTCCCTCAGCGTTCTCCAGGACGGTCGGCTCGCCGCCCTCCATCACCGCTACGCACGAATTCGTCGTGCCGAGGTCGATCCCGATCGTCTTTCCCACTTTTTCGCGTACCTCCAGGGGTTTCGTTAACTAAGCCTAAGAAATCTAAGTGGCAGTATGGCAGATCCCTCACAGAACTCAAGCCACGCGCCTATAGTGGTTGCAGGTCTGGGGGGTCGGGTAGCGCTTGGGGTAGCGCTCCCTTCGGCCGGAGGCGCCTCGATCCAATTCGGTCCCGTACCCGGGATCGCGGAAGAGGAGGAATCTTGAGTCTCGATCTGTCTCCGCGGCGGATGCTGCCAGTCTTGGCCGCTCTGTTCGCCCTCGCACTGTTCCTGCCCGCGCTTGCCAGCGCCGGCGGCCACGGCCACTCCGGTGGTGACCGCCACTCGCACGGTCACGGCCACCCTGGCCACGACCGCGGGCACCGGGGCCACGGCCATGGGCAGCCAGGCGACCACGGCCACGGCCATGAAGTCAACGTGATGACCCGCAACCTCTACCTCGGCGCCGACCTGGCGCCGGCGATCGGCGCTCCCAGCCTGGAAGCGTTCGTCGCCGCCAACGGGCAGATCCTCCGCGAAGTCAGCGCCAACGACTTCCCGACCCGGGCCAAGGGCCTGGCCAGCGAGATCCTCGAAAAGGAACCGGACCTGGTCGGCCTCCAAGAGGTAGCGCTTTGGCGCACCGGACCGCCCAGCCTGACCCCGGTCCTGACCGGTGAACCGAGCGCGACCACGGTCCGCTACGACTACCTGCAGCTGCTGCTCGACCAGCTCAACAAGAAGAAGCCGCAGTACGAAGTCGTGGTCACCCAGAACGAGTTCGACCTCGAGGCCCCGGGTGACGAGAACGGCGTCCCCGGCGATGGGCCCAATCCGGCGATCGCCAACGCCGAGATCAACGGGCGCCTGACCATGCGCGACGTGATCCTCGCCCGCCGCGGCGCCGGCGTGCAGACCGCCAACCCGCAGTCGGGCAACTTCAAAGCCCTGCTGGCGGTGCCGATCCTCGGCCAACCGCTGACGATCAAACGCGGCTGGACGGCGGCCGACGCCAAGGTCCGCGGCAGCGACTGGTTCCGCTTCGTCAACACCCACCTGGAGGCCTTCGACCCGCCCCAGCTGGTGCCGAGCATCCGCGCCCTGCAGGCGGCCGAGCTGGTCGCTCCCGGCGGTCCGGCCGCCAACGGCGATCTGCCGGTGGTCCTCGTCGGCGACCTCAACTCCGACGACGACACGGTCTCGCCCGGGGACCAGCAGGCCTACCGGGTGCTGCTGGAAGCGGGGCTGGTCGAGCGCAGCACCAACGATCCGCTCGGCTGCTGCCTCAACTCGAGCCTGCTGGCCGAAGGCGCCGGCGGCAGCGTCGCCGACTTCGACCACCAGGTCGACCACGTGATGACCGACGACCCGGGCAACGTCGCCCTGCAGAGCTCGTCGGTTACCGGGCTGCTGCCGGTCAACGGGTTCTGGAGCTCAGACCACGCCGGTCTGTTCAGTTCGCTGCGCTTCGCCCACTGAGGCGAGCGGCTGCAAGGAGGATCGCTGGGCTTCGCGCCTGGCGGTCCTCCACCGGCTGGGGGGCTCAGCCCTCGCCGGCGGTCTTGGCGACGAATTCGGAGACTTCCTGCGCCTGCTCTTTGTTGAGGATGCCGCCGGGCATGCGCCCCGGGGTGGAGCTGTCGACGCCGTTTTCGACCGCGTTGAGGACACGCCCTTCGATCGCCTTGGCTTCTTCCGGTTGCGGGCCGTTGGGCGCCAGCAGTTCGTCGAGGTCCGGCGCGTAGTTGCCGTCGGTGCCGGCGGCGTAGAGGGTGTGGCAGGTACCGCAGTTGGTCTGGAACAGCGACTGCCCCGATTTCAGGCTCGCGGGCACGTCCTGCGCCCCGGTCTCGGCGTCGCCGCGGGAGCGGAAGACGAAGAACGGGATCGCGACGGCGAGGACGAGCACGAAGATCCCGAAAGCGATGAAGGTGCGCTTGCTCATTTAGCGGCGCGCATACTACTGGCGCTCCCGCTGGGAGCGGTACCAGGGGCACATTCGCCGCAGCTCGCACTCGCCACAGCGCGGTTTCGGGCGGCAGAGCTCGCGGCCGTGGCGGATCAGGTTCATGTGCAGCTCGTAGGCGTCCTCGGGCGGCACGATCGCCAGCATCTCGTCGTGGGCGCGCTCGAAGGACGCCTTCGCCGGGAAGAGCCCGAGCCGGCCGCCGACCCGGTGGACGTGGACGTCGACCGGGATCTCCGGGATGCCCCAGGTGAAGATCAGCACGCAGGCGGCGGTTTTGCGCCCCACCCCCGGCAGCGAGAGCAGGAACTCGAGCGACTCTTCGCGCGGCGCCGTCCGCGTCCAGTCGAGGTCGGGCTCCTCGCCGAGCTGCTCGAGGATCGCCTGGATCCGCGGCGCCTTCTGCCTGGCCAGGCCGCCGGGGCGGATCGCCTCCTCGATCTCCTCCACTGGCGCGTCGCGGACCTCCTCCCAGGTGGGGAAGCGCTCGCGCAGCGCCGCGAAGGCACGATCGCGGTTGCGGTCGTTGGTGTGCTGGGAGAGGACGGTCTTGATCAGCTCGGCGATCGGATGCCCGTGCGGCTTGTTGACCGGCTGCCCGTACATCTCCCGCAGCCGGTCGCGGATCGCCCGCACCCGCCGCCTGTCGGGACGCTTCCAAGGCATCGCCGCACCCTAGTGCGGCGCGCCTCTCACGCGTCTGCACTGGCACCCCCTATAGGCGCGTAAGTGCAGACGCGTGAGAGGGTGGAGCCGATGAGCGGGCGGATCGAAGAGGCTGAGGTGCGGATCGATGGGGTGCGGGCCTTCTACCGGCGGGTGCCGGGAGAGGGGACGCCGACCGTCTATTGCCATGGCAATCCGACCCACGGCGAGGACTGGCTGCCCTTCCTCAGCCGCGGTGGCCCGGCGCTGGCGATCGACATGCCGGGCTGGGGCCGCTCCGATCGACCCGACCCGGCCCGATTCGACTACTCGATGTACGGGCTCTCCGAATTCCTCGAGCGTGCCCTCGCCGAGCTGGGGGTCGAGCGCCGCAAGCTCGTCGTCCACGACTGGGGCGGGCTCGCCCTGATCGGCGCCCAGAGGCGACCGGAGCTGGTCGAGCGACTCGTCGTCGTCGACGCGGTGCCGCTGCTGCCGGGCTACCGCTGGCACTGGATCGCCCAGCTCTGGCGCCGTCGGCCGGTCGGCGAGATCCTCAACGCGACCACGACCCGGTCCTCGATGGCGCTGCTGATGCGCCAGGCGCGCGGCGACCGCGGCGCCATGCCGGACGACTTCGTCGAGATGACGTGGCGCCACTGGGACACTGGCACCCGGGCGGCGACGCTGGCCCTCTACCGCCACGCCGACCCGGACCGCCTCGCCATCGCCGGCCGCCAGCTCGGGAGCATCGAGTGCCCGGCGCTGGTCCTCTGGGGCGACCGCGACCCCTACCTGCCGCTCCGCTTCGGCGAGGCCTATGCGGACGCCCTGCCGGGCGCCGAGCTGGAGGTTGCCGTCGGCGCCGGCCACTGGCCCTGGATCGACGATCCCACCCTGATCGACCGCATACTCCGCTTTCTCGGCTGAGGCCCCACCAGGGCCGTTAACCCCCGGATTACAATTGTCTGTTCCGTGTCTCGCGCTCTCGCTCGCATAGGAGCCAAGCTGCCCAAGGGTTGGGGCGACCTCGGGCGCCAGGCGGCAATCCTCGTCGGCGTCGACCTCGCCTACACCGCCGTCCGCGGCATCGCCGATTCGGAGCGGACGGCGGCGATGACCCACGGCCAGCAGGTGATCGACTTCGAGCGCGCGACGCACACCTTCTTCGAGCCCAGCCTGCAGGCCTTCTTCCTGCCCGCCCACTGGCTGATCGACTTCGCCAACCAGATGTATCTCAACGCCCAGTTCTCGATCGCGCTGGGCTTCCTGGTCTGGCTCTACCTCTTCCGCAACGAGTCCTACTACTTCGTGCGCAACATGTTCGTCGTCTCGATGGGCCTGGCCCTGGTCGGCTACACGCTCTACCCGACGGCGCCGCCGCGGATGTTCCCCGAGCATGGCTTCGTCGACACGATCAACGACTTCTCCAACGTCAACCACGACTCGACCGTGGCGAAGATCTTCATCAACCCCTACGCGGCGATCCCCAGCATGCACTGTGCCTTCGCGGCGATGATCGGCGGCAGCGGCTTCCTGGTCTGCCGCCACTGGTGGTCGAAAGCCTGGTGGGCCTGCTGGCCGCTGCTGATCTCCTGGGTCGTGATCGTCACCGCCAACCATTACTGGGTCGACGCGGCGCTGGGCTGGATGGTCGCCCTGACCGCGGCACTGGTCGCCAGCCGCCTGCTGGCCCGCGCCCGCCCCGAGGCCTGGGCCTGGCGTACCCGCTACCGGGAGGCCGAGGCTTAGATGATCGATTCCGCCTCCCTCCTCCCGAACCTCTAGCCTCAAGACGGATGGAACCTTCGGCGCCCCCACGGGCACCCGGCGGTCGACGCAACGGCCGTGCCCCCAGTCGCGGCGGCCAGGAGCTGCGCTCCTACGCGCGCGAGCGGCTGATCGAGTCCCGCCTCACCCCCAACGCGATCTCGATCGCCGGCCTGATTGGCAACCTGATCGCGGCGGCGCTGGTGACGCAGCGACTCTTCTTCCTCGCCGGCGTCGCCTTCGTGCTCGGATCGGTGATGGACACGCTCGACGGCCGCTACTCGCGGATGTCGGGCAAGGGGACGCTCTTCGGCGCCTTCCTCGACTCGACCCTGGACCGGGTCGAGGAGGGGATCGTGCTGGCCGCGGTGGCCGGCTACTTTGCCGTCACCGGCGACGACTTCGCGGCGGCGATGTGCGTGGTCGCCGTGCTCGGCTCGCTGATGGTCAGCTACACGCGGGCCCGGGCCGAGGCGCTCGGGGTCGAGTGCAAGGTCGGGCTGGCGACGCGACCGGTACGGGTGGTCATACTCTCGATCGGTCTGATCTTCGCCAAGGGGGCGGGGCTCGGGAACTTCGAGCTGCTGGCCCCGGCGGTCTACGCGATCGCGGCGCTGACCATCTTCACGACGTTCCAGCGGGTATGGCATGTGCGAAACGAGCTTTCCGGCGATCGATCCGGCGCCCAGGGCGGCAACGGCGAGGCGGGAGAGCTGTAACCAGCAAGGCCGCGGGGTGTGTTCTGCCACCCAGCGCGATCCAGGAGGACTTCGAATTTCATGAGCGATAGCAACGGAGCAAACGGCAGCAGCAACGGCGCCGCCCGCCAGGACGAGAAGGTCCGGGTCGCGATCGTCGGCGTTGGCAACTGCGCCAACTCCTTCATCCAGGGCATCGAGTACTACAAGGATGCCGACCCGGCCGAGGAAGTGCCGGGCCTGATGCACGTCGAACTCGGCGGCTACCACGTCCGCGACGTCGAGTTCGTCGCCGCCTTCGACATCGACGCCGAGAAGGTCGGCAAAGACCTCTCGGAGGCGATCTGGTCGGGCCAGAACGACACGATCAAGTTCGCCGACGTGCCAAACCTGGGCGTGACTGTCCAGCGCGGCATGACCCACGACGGTCTTGGCAAGTACCTCAAAGAGAAGATCACCAAAGCCCCGGGCGAAACCGCCGACATCGTCGGCGTCCTCAAGGAGACCAAGGCGGACGTGCTGGTCTGCTATCTGCCGGTCGGCTCCGAGGAGGCGACCAAGTGGTACGTCGAGCAGGCGCTCAAGGCCGGCGTCGGCTTCGTCAACTGCCTGCCCGTCTTCATCGCCCGCGAGGACTACTGGGACAAGCGCTTCGAGGAGGCCGGGCTGCCGATCATCGGCGACGACATCAAGTCCCAGGTCGGGGCGACGATCGTCCACCGCCAGCTCGCCCGCCTCTTCCACGACCGCGGCGTGCGCCTGGAGCGGACCAGCCAGCTCAACGTCGGCGGCAACATGGACTTCTACAACATGCTCGAGCGCGAGCGGCTCGACTCGAAGAAGATCTCCAAGACCAATGCGGTCACCTCGATCATGGGCCACGAGCTGCCGGCCGATCAGGTCCACGTCGGCCCCTCCGACTACGTGCCGTGGCTGACCGATCGCAAGTGGGCGCACATCCGCCTCGAGGGCAAGGCCTTCGGCGACGTGCCGCTGACCGCCGAGCTGAAGCTCGAGGTCTGGGACTCGCCGAACTCGGCCGGCGTCGTGATCGACGCCGTGCGGCTGATCAAGCTGGCGCTCAACAACGGCATCGCCGGCCAGCTCGACGGCCCCTCCAGCTACCTGATGAAGTCGCCGCACACGCAGCGGCCCGACAGCGAGGCGCAGGAGCAGACCGAGGAGTTCATCGCCGCCAACGCCCGCGGCAAGAAGTCGCTTCCGGGTACGACGCCCGCCGAGGCGCCCAGCACGGCCTCATAAGCTAGGGGCCGTGCCCCCGGCTGAGCCGCTCTCGATCGCCCAGGTCGCGCCCTCACGGCGTGGCGTCGAGAGCCGGGTAACGCGGTTCGTCAAGGCGGTGTCGGCGGAGCTGGAGCGGCGCGGGCATCGGGTCGTCCGGGCTGGCACCGGCGATCGCGTCAAAGGGATGCTCGGGCCCTCAGCCGGGCTCGACATCGTCCACGTCCACGAGCCCTTCGCGCCGAGCGTCTCGGCGGCGGCGCTGCGCCACTCCTACGCGCTCAACGTCGCCACCTTCCACGCCCCGCAGGAGCGGGCCCTCTCGACCCAGGTGGCGCGGCCTCTGGTCGAGGTCTTCTTCGGTCGCATCGACGCCCGCACGGTGACCAGCCGCGAGACCGCGGCACTGCTGGAGCGCTACTTCCCGGCCAGCTACGAGCTGGTCGAGGCGGGTGAGGACGCCGCCGGCTGGGGGCGGGTGGTCGACGAACTGGAAGCGATCTACCGGCGCCTGTTGGCGCGGCGACATGACCCGACCGGCGATCCGGAGCTGCGGGAGCGGATCTCGAAGCGGCCCCTGATCGAGGTCGACCTGCACATGCATACCGACCACTCCGGCGACTGCGCCACGCCGGTCGAGGTGCTGCTGCAGACGGCCCGCGACCGCGGCCTCGGCGCGATCGCGATCACCGACCACAACGAGGTCTCCGGGGCGCTCGAGGCGCGCCGCATCGCCGAGCAGATGGATGACATCAAGGTGATCGTCGCCGAGGAGGTGAAGACCGCCGAGCAGGGCGAGGTGATCGGCCTCTTCCTGGAGGAGAAGATTCCCAAGGGGATGACGATGGCGGAGACGATCGCGGCGATCCGCGAGCAGGGCGGGCTGGTCTACGTGCCGCACCCGTTCGATCGCTTCCATTCGGTGCCGGATTACGAGCACCTGATCGAGATCATCGCGGAGATCGACATTCTCGAGGTCTTCAACCCGCGGGTGGCGCTGACCGAGTTCAACCAGGAGGCCGAGCGCTTCGCCCGCAAGTACCGGATCGTCTCCGGGGCCGGCTCCGACAGCCACGTCGCCCAGGGCCTGGGCAGCGTCCGCACCCGGATCCACGACTTCGATGGCCCGGCCGAGTTCCTCGAGGCGATGCGCGACGCCGACATCACCCGCAAGCACAAGAACCTGGTCTACGTGCAGACCCTGAAGTTCCTGCAGACGACCGGGCGCCCGAAGGCGCCGAAGCGCCAGGTGGCGAACGCCAAGCCGGCCCGCGGCGGCAAGCCCCGCAAGCGGCGCGCGGCGAGCAAGAGCTGATGCAGAGCGGGGCCGCGAAAGGAGCCGCGCCCGGGTCGTCAAAGAAGGCTGGGCAGATGCGAAGCCTCGACGACGAGATCCGTGAGAAGTACCTGGAGCGCGCGATCCGCGAGCTCAACCAGGTCAGTCGCGAGATCCAGGACTGCCAGCACTGTCCCCGTGGCAAGCTGATGCCGGTGCTCGGCTCCGGCCACCCGCAGGCCGACATCTTCATGCTCAAGCAGGCGCCGACGACGGCGGAGATCGAGGAGGGCGTCGCCTTCTACGGCCGCGCCGGCAACGCCCTGATGAAAAGCTTCAAACGGCTCGGCATCGACCCGCTGGTCGTCTACGGAACCCTCTGCGTCAAGTGCCCGATCGCGGAGCCAGACCTGGCGGCACAGGAGTGCGTCGCCCGCCTCGCCGAGGAGCTGGCAATCGTGCAGCCGAAGATCCTCGTCGTCATGGGCGAGCCGGCGCTGCGCATCCTCAATGGCCTCAACGTGCCGCTCTCCCGCCCGATCGAGCAGCGCGAGGGCGAGATCCAGGCCTTCACGCCGACCATCGACTCTCTCTACGTGCCCGACATCGACGACTCGCTCGACGAGGAGGGCGCCAAGCAGCGCTTCTGGCGCGCCTTCCGGATGCTCGGTACCTGGTACGAGGACCTGCCGCCGTACTAGTTTCGGCACGAAGGCTCCTCGAAATTGGCCCGTCTGCGTCTTGTCCTGTTGCAGACAAGTCGTTACGGTGCTTGAATGGCAGTCATGGCAAGGGACAGCTGGACCGACGTGCGTCTCGACGACCTCAACGCGAAGGTCGATCGCGGCTTCGAGTCGGTGGACAGGCGCTTCGAGCAGGTCGACAAGCGCTTCGAGCAGGTCGACACGCGCCTCGCGCGCATCGAGGATCGTCTCGACACCCTGCATCGAACGCAGGTCACCGTCCTGGTCACGATCTGCGGCTGCATGTTCACCGGCTTCTGCGGCCTGCTGGCGGCGCAGATCTGGGCCTGACGGCCCTCGGCTTGTGGAGCCGGCCGACCGCTACTCGGCCGGCTCGCCGATGATGAAGTCGCTCTTCTTCGAGTCGGAGAACTTCACCCAGCAGTGATCGGGAGAGGCGCCGGCGACCTCGACCAGCGCCTCCTCGATCCGCTTCGCGATTTCCCGCTTCTGCTCGTCGGTACGGCCCTCGAACCAGTGGACGTGGACGAACGGCATGGCTCTTGGAGAGAGTGGCGCCCGCTAGGCGAGCGCCGGCTCCAGCTCGGCCTCGAGGCGGCGCTTCGGCATCGCCCCGACGACTTTCTTGGCGATCGCGCCGTCCTTGAAGAGGATCATCGTCGGGATCGAGAGAACCTCGTACTGGGCCGCGGTCTGCTGGTTCTCGTCGACGTTGATGCTGACGATCTTGAGGTCGTCACGCTCGCCGTCGATCTCCTCGAGGACCGGGTGGACGACGCGGCAGGGGCCGCACCAGGGTGCCCAGAAGTCGACGAGGACAGGACCGTCCGCGTCGAGGACCTCGGTTTTGAAGTTGGCGTCGGTTACGTCCGTCAGTTTCCCGGTCACTGGCTATCGCTCTCCCGAAATCGAGGTTCGTCGCTCAATACTTCAGAAAGTATAGCGTCGTTGTCCAGACTCCTTTGTCGCGACCTTTTCGTCTGGCCACGTCCCAAACGGAGCAGCGGCAAGCGCCAAACCGCCTCGGCGACGATCGTGCTGTCCATCTTCGAGCTGCCGGCGCGGCGGTCGCGGAAGACGATCGGCACCTCGACGACGCGGAAGCCGAGCTGGATCGCCCGGTAGGTCAACTCGACCTGGAAGCCGTAGCCGCGGGCCTGCACCGAGTCGAGGTCGATCGCCTCCAGCACCTCGCGGCGGAAGCACTTGAAGCCGCCGGTGAGGTCGCGGACCTCGAGGCCGAGGACGATGCGGGCGTAGGCGCTGCCCCCGCGGCTGATCGCCCGCCGCAGCGGTCCCCAGTCGCTGACGCCGCCACCGGCGACGTAGCGGGAGCCGAGCACGAGGTCGGCGTCCTCGGCCGCCGCCAGCAGTCGCGGCAGGTAGGCGGGGTCATGGGAGAAGTCCGAGTCCATCTCCAGCACCAGTCCGGCGCCGGCCCGCAGCGCTCGCCGGAAGCCGGCGATGTAGGCAGGGCCGAGGCCTTCCTTGCGCTCGCGGTGCATGACCTCGACCCGCTCCTGCTCGACCGCCAGGCGGTCGGCGATCGCGCCGGTGCCGTCAGGCGAGCCGTCGTCGACGACGAGGACGCGGGCTGAATCGGGCAGCGCGGCGAGCGCCGCGCTGACGATCCCCTCGAGGTTCGCGGCCTCGTTGTAGGTGGGGAGGACCAGCCAGGCCGGCCCTCTCGTCGACTCCTGCATGGACCCGATGCTAGTCCGCAAGCCAAGCGGCGACTAAAGATAGGTTGGGCGACGTGACCAACGCCGAGATCGCCGCCGCACTGGACGAGCTGGGAGTCCTCTACGAGCTCGACGGCGCCGTCAAATACCGCGTGCTGGCCTACGGCACCGCGGCGAAGGCGATTCGCGAGAGCCCGGTCTCGGTCGCCGAGCTGGCCCGGGAGGGCCGGGCCACCGAGGTTCCCGGCGTCGGCAAGACCCTGGCGGAAAAGATCGTCGCCCTGCTGGAGACCGGTGAGATCCCCGCCGCCGTGAAGCTGAAGGCGAAGTTCCCGCCGACCCTGATCGAGGTGACGCGAGTCCCCGGCGTCGGCGCCAAAACGGCTCGCCGCCTCTTCGAGGAGCTCGGCGTCACCTCGCTGGAGGACCTGAAGGCGGCGGCCGAGGCGGAACGGGTGCGCGAGGTCAAGGGCCTCGGCCCGAAGGCGGAGGAAAACGTCCTCGCCTCCCTGGAGCGGCTCGGCGAGCCCGGCGAGGGCCCAGGCAGGTTGCTGCTCTCGGTGGTGCGGCCGATCGCGGAGGAGCTGGCCGAGGCGCTGCGCGAGCACCCCGCCGCGAAACGGGTCGAGGTCGCCGGCTCGGTGCGCCGCTGGGGGGAGACCTGCAAGGACATCGACCTGATCGCCACCGCCGAGGAGCCGGCGGCGCTCTCCGAGCACCTGGCCAACCACGCGCTGATCGCCGCCGCCGGCACGCCCGGCGCCAACGGCGTCCGCGCCCAGACCCACAACGGGATCTCGGTCGATCTGCGGATCGTGCCGCCGGCCGCCTTCGGCAACCTGC
>Ga0207710_10000115_pt1 | contig 99626 bp, 95 predicted proteins | sample KBSS24metaG_FD_184400 | JGI IMG/M metagenome (GOLD analysis project Ga0207710, IMG submission 184400) | Switchgrass rhizosphere microbial communities from Kellogg Biological Station, Michigan, USA - KBS S2-4 metaG (SPAdes) (version 2) | ecosystem: Host-associated > Plants > Roots > Rhizosphere...
GGGACTTCGACGCCGAGGCCCACCACGCGCTGGCCCGGCGACTCGCCGCGGAGTGCGCGGTCCTGCTCAAGAACGAAGACCAGACGCTACCTTTGTCCGACGACCGTCGGATCGCGGTCATCGGCGCATTCGCGACCGTCCCCCGTTTCCAGGGCGGCGGCAGCTCGAACGTCAACCCCACGCGCACCGAAGCCGCGTTGGACGCGATCAGAGCACTGGTCAGGGAACCTGGCACGGTCCACTTCGCCGAGGGCTTCACCCGCAGGGCCGCCGAGAAGACGGACGCCCTGCGGGAGGAGGCGGTCGCCGCGGCCCGTGAGGCGGACGTCGCGGTCGTGTTCGCGGGCCTCGCCGAGGCGGACGAGTCCGAGGGCTATGACCGTGAGACGATCGATCTGCCTCCGGCCCAGGTGCAGGTGATCCGCGCGGTCGCGGCCGTAGCCCGCCGGACCGTCGTAGTCCTGTCTCACGGCGGCGTTGTCTCCCTTGAGGGCTGGCATGACGACGTCCACGCGATTCTGGACGGCTGGGTGCTGGGGCAGGCCGGGGGCGGCGCGCTCGCCGACCTGCTGTTCGGAGTCGCCAACCCGTCTGGACGTCTCGCCGAGACGATCCCCTTTCGGCTCGCGGACAACCCCTCCTACCTCAATTTTCCTGGTGAGCAGGGACATGTTCGCTACGGCGAGGGTGTCATGGTGGGCTACCGGTACTACACCACCATTGGCCTGCCGGTCCGTTACCCGTTCGGCCACGGTCTCAGCTACACCACCTTCGACACTAGCGACCTGGACGTCAGCCTGACCGGTGACGACACCGCCGAGGTCTCGGTGACCGTGACCAACTCCGGCGAACGCGCTGGCAAACACGTCGTCCAGGTGTATGTCGCTACCTCGGCGGGCCCGGTGCGCCGGCCGGCCCGGGAACTGCGCGCCTTCACCAAGATCGCACTGGACCCTGGCGAGTCACGTACAGTGACACTGAGGCTCGACCGCCGTGCGTTCGCCTACTACGACATCGAGCAGGCGGACTGGGCGGTCGCGCCGGGCACCTACACTGTCCAGATCGGCAACAGCGCCACCGAGATCGTGGCCGAGGCCTCCCTCTCCCTGCCCGGCGACCGTCGGCCACCCAGACCGCTCACGGTTGACGCTTCACTCGGCGAGTGGTTCGCCCACCCGGTCGTCGGCCCCGAGCTGATGGCCAGGCTGCGTGCGTCGCAGCCGGCCGACCGCGGCGAGCCGGACCCGGAGCAGGCCGAGGAGCAAGCCCGGATGCTGCTGATGGTGGTGCCGATGCCAATGAGCCACTTCTTCGTCATCGGCCCGCTCACCGAGGACGACCGCGACCAGCTCGTGACTCTCGCCCAATCGTCGGTTCGGGTTTCCTGATCGTCCTCGTCGACCCGCCGCGCGGGGGCGCGGCGCGCGCCTTGTCGCGACCGTGGCCGAGCTGACCGAGATCCTTCGCAGCGGCCTTCACCCACCATGAGAGGCCCGACCGTGCGTTCCGTCCTCAACTCCGCATTGTCTTGTGTCGTCGGCGCGCTTGAGACTGTTCCCGACCCGGCCGGCATCACCTTCCACCGGACGCCCGCTGTCGCCCGCCGGCGGCTGGGCGACGCCGGGTTCGACTTCATGAGTTCGCTCCCCTCGGGCGTGCGGGTCGAGGCGCTCACCGACACCTCTGTAATCGAGCTTGACCTGGAGCTCGTACGGGTAGTTTCTCCTGGGATGCCGTCCACCGGCACCACGATCGACGTCGTCGTGGACGGTGAGCTGCGCGATCCGGTGACGACCCACGAGGAGACGCTGGTCCTCTTCGACCCCGTCACCGGCGACCTCGACGTCCGCCCGGCCGGCCCAGCCACTGTCCGGCTCGACCTGGGCACGGCCGACCGCGAGCGCCGCGTGGAGGTCTGGCTGCCTGTCACGACAGCGACAAAGCTGCTCGACGTCCGTGTCCAGGCAGGGACGTCGCTCCGGCCGGCGCCGCCGAGTGGCCCGCGGTGGATCCACCACGGCAGCTCGATCAGCCAGTGCTCCGAGGCCGACCGCCCCACGGGTACATGGCCGGCGATCGCGGCTCGCCGGGCGGGGCGCTGCCTGCTCAATCTCGGACTCGGGGGGCAGTGCCACCTCGACCAGTTCATCGCGCGCAGCATCCGCGACCTGCCGGCGGCCGCGATCAGCCTGGAGCTGGGCATCAACGTCGTCAATGCCGACTCGATGCGTGAGCGCGCCTTCGTCTCCGCGCTGCACGGGTTTCTCGACACTATCCGGGAAGGACATCCCGACACGCCGATACTCGTCGTCACGCCGATCATCTGTCCTGTTGCCGAGGACGAGCCAGGCCCTACCCTTTTCGGCACGGACGGCCAGGTGCGCACCGTTGCTCGGCCAGACGAGCTGAACGCGGGTGCCCTGACGCTCACCCGCATCCGCGAGTTGCTACACGTCGCTGTCAAGCAGCGGCGCGTGGACGGTGATAACCGGCTACACGTCGTCGACGGACTCGACCTGTTCGGCCCCCGCGATGCGGACGATCTCCCTGACGGGCTACATCCCAACGCTGACGGCTACGCGCGGATGGCCGAGCGCTTCCTCCCGCTTGCCTTCGGTGCGGGCGGGGTGCTGCGGTGATCGATCCGGAGCGCAAAGCCTCGCCGCTTGGCGTACCGGGCCGCCGATCAGCCCATGGTCGATTCGCGGGCGACGACGCGGCTGTCCAGCCTGGTCCAGGTAGAGGTCATCGGGCGGTCTTCGGCCAAATGCAGGGCCAAGGCCGCGAGGTAGCGGCCGGCCTCCGCCGTGTCCATCCGCACACTCGACAGCGACGGTACGAACAGTGAGGCGATCAGGCTGTCATCGTGGCCGATCACTGCCAGGTCCGCCGGGATGCGAATCCCGTCTCGGATGGCCGCGCCCGCGACCGTGGCTGCCACGTCGTCGTCAAAGGCCACGACCCCGGTAACTCCACCGGCTATCCACGCTCGTACCGCCCGTGCGGCCGATCCATCAGCGTGGTCGACCTTGCGGACACCCAGCACGTCCATGCCCAACGCCTCGGCGCCTTCGACGGCGGCGGCCACACGCGTGCGCTCAAGGTCAGGTAGATGAGGTGCTTCCGAGGTGGCGACAGCAATCCGCCGATGCCCCCGCTCATACAGATGTTTCACCTGCAGCCGGGCCCCCTTCGAGACTCCTGGAACCTCGTCATAACGCACCGACGCACCGGGAGTGGGCAGGATGTGGCGCACACCGGCAGCGCGCATGGACGCCACGTCGTCCGCGCTGAACGAGGACCAGCCGACGACGACCTCCGGGCTCAGCATCTCCCAGAGCGGCGGAGAACCACGCAAGGTCTGTGACTGCGTCACCAGAGCGAAGCCGGCTTCCGCCAAAGCGTGCGCGCCCTCGTCGAGGGAGATCTCCATGCTGGCGCCGGCGGGCCGATCGGGTAGGACCAGCAGTACGATCTTGCTGCGCCCGCGTCGGAGGTCCGCCGCGGCGCGGTTGGGTCGATAGCCGAGACGTACCGCGGTATCCATGACCCGGGCGCGCGTGCTCTCGGAGATCCTTGTTCCCGGCGTGTTGTTGAGCACGAACCCCACCGTCGCGCGGGAGACGCCCGCGGCACGGGCGATCTCTGTTCCTGTAACGCGACGTGGCGCAGCAGGCTCCGGCAATGCGTACCTCTCCTTAGATCAACACCTGCCACAGATGTCTGCGCTTACCTGTAGGGGAGCATTGCCCCTCCCCGTGAGGCTAGCACGTGCCATCATGATCGAGCGCGAGGTCCTCCGCTCCTCCAATCGCTGGCACCTCGGTGCGTCGAACTCGGATAAAACCGCCGGCCTAGCTAGTACGTGCAACCAATCGGCGCTATGCTCCCGCCAACCCCAGTGGTTAACCTGCGCGACACGCAGTGCGGCCAGCCCGCGATCCGGCTTGCCCCGGCACCGATCACCCCTGCCCCGGCACCGATCACCCCTGCCGCGCGCCGCCCCCGGTCGCGCTGCGCGCCCGCCGGAGCCCGGCGCCGTCGTCCCGATGAGCCTTGCCCTCGTTCAGCCACTCAGTACTTGCCTTGTAGGGAGTCCCATGCTAAGGCGCACCACCACTGCGCGACAGGCCCCGATCGTGAGTACGTCGCAACCGCCGGAGGTCGACCTCGACGTGACGCTGCCAGCGCCCGTGGCGGGGCTGGCGGCGGGGCTGATCGAGGCGGAGGCCGAGCGCCGGGAGTTCCAGTCGGAGGCCCAACGCGAGGTACTGTTCGCTGACGATCTGTTACCCGGCGTCGGCGACGCCGAGTCGACGCTGCGTCAAGGTCTGGCGGCCGGCGGAGCGGCGACGTTCCTGACGTTGGTGACGCTGGCCGCGATGGACGAGCTGGAGTCCGCGACGTTGGGGGTCCTGGCCCCGAACATCCGCGACTCGTTCCACATGAGCGACGGCGCGATCGTGTTCATCTCCGCCGCGTCCGGCGCGTTCATCGTGCTCGGCGCGCTGCCGCTGGGATGGCTGGCGGATCGTTACCGCAGGAGCCGGATAGTCGGCTGGGCGGGAATCGCGTTCTCGGCGATGGTGTTCGCGTGCGGCCTGGCGTCGAACGCCTTCTTGTTCTTCCTGGCCCGCTTCGGAGTGGGGGTCGCGAAGTCCAGCACGTTACCCGTACACGGCTCGATGCTCGCTGACACGTACCCGATCGGAGTACGTGGTCGGATCGCGACGGCGAACGCGGGGGCGGCGAGAACCGTCGGTGCGCTCAGTCCTCTGCTGGTGGGCGGTATCGCCACCCTGGCGGGCGGCGCGGACGGGTGGCGCTGGCCCTTCCTGGTGCTGGGTCTGCCGGTATTGCTGGTCGCCATCTGGGCGTTCCGTCTTCCGGAGCCACCCCGTGGGCAGCATGAGATGAGGTCCGTACTCGGGGAGGTCGTGCAGGACACCGAGCCGATGCCGATCTCCATGGAGGCGGCATTTGCGCGGCTCCTGCAGATCCGCACGATCAAGACCTGCATCATGGCGTTCTCAGCGCTCGGCTTCAGCCTTTTCACCGCCGGTGTCCTGCAGAACCTGTGGGCCGACGACCACTTTGGGATGTCGACCTTCGAGCGTGGCTTGATGGGGTCGATCGGAGGCGCCTCGCTGTTGGTGGCCCTGCCGTTCGTCGGTCCGAGGTACGACCGGCTCTACCGTCGCGATCCGGCTCGCGCGCTGGCACTGCTGGGCTATCTCATCCTGCCGGGCGCCGTGTTGCTGCCCGTCCAGTGGGCCATGCCGAACGGCTGGGCCTTCATGGTCGCTGGCATTCCAGGCGCGGTACTCTCGTCGGTGACGTTCACCATGGTCGGGCCGATAATACAGACGGTGGTGCCGTACCGGCTGCGCGGCCTGGGCTCAGCCCTGTCGGCAATCTACATCTTCTTCATCGGCGCCACCGGCGGCGCGCTGCTGACCGGTCTGATCAGCAACGCCTACGACCCGCGGGTGGCGGTTCTGGTCATCGGCATACCGGCGACGGCGATCGGCGGGTGGATGATCATCCGCAGCTCCTCGTTCATCAAGAACGACCTGTCGCTAGTCGTGCAGGAACTGCGGGAGGAGCTGGAGGAACACAGCCGGCAGTCGGCGGACCCGGACAGCATCCCGGCGCTCCAGGCACGGAACGTGGACTTCTTCTACGGGCAGGTCCAGGTGCTCTTCGACGTCGCCATCGACGTCAGGCGCGGCGAGACGCTCGCGCTGCTCGGCACCAACGGCGCGGGCAAGTCGACGATCCTCAAGGTGATCTGCGGTCTGGGCGTCCCGTCGCGGGGAGTCGTCCGGTTGAACGGGCGTACGATCACCTACGTCACCCCGGAGCGGCGCGGACGGTACGGAATTCACCTGCTTCCCGGAGGTAAGGGTGTCTTCCCGGGGATGACCGTACGCGAGAACCTGGAGATGGCCGCGTTCCAGATCCGCAAGGATTCCGCGGACCGTGGCCGTCGCTTCGACTACGTTCTCGACCTTTTCTCGGATCTGAAGAACCGTCAGTCCCAGCGGGCGGGCTCTCTGTCGGGCGGCCAACAGCAGATGCTGGCGTTGGCCATGGTCCTGATGCACGACCCCGAGGTGCTTCTGATCGACGAGTTGTCTCTTGGGCTCGCGCCTACCGTGGTGCAGGACCTGCTGGCCATCATCGCACGACTGAAGGCCGACGGCCTCACGATCGTCATCGTCGAGCAGTCCCTCAACATCGCGCTCGCGATCGCCGACAGGGCGGTGTTCCTGGAGAAAGGCCAGGTCCGTTTCACCGGGCCCGCCCGCGATCTGGCTGAACGCGACGACCTCGCGCGCGCGGTCTTTCTCGGCCGGCAAGGCGGCTGACCGCCATGCAAATGCCGACTCTGCAGCTCCTCTTCGACGGCGCGGTCACCGGTCTCGTCATCGGGCTCCTGGCCATGGGCATCGTGCTCGTGCACCGTTCCACCCGCGTCATCAACTTCGCCGTCGCCAACATGGGTCTGGTCGGCTCGGTACTGTTCGCGCTCCTGGTGGTCCGGTGGGACGTGCCGTACTGGATCGCGCTGGTTGTCGCGCTCGGCGCGGGAGCGCTGTTCGGCGCGGTCATGGAGCTCACGGTGGTGCGTCGCCTCTTCACGGCGCCGCGTGTGATCGTGCTGGTCGCCACGATCGGCGTGGCACAGCTGGCGCTCACGGTCGTGACCGCCTACCCCGATCTGGACCAATACACCGACGAGTCCTACCCCGTGCCGTGGAACGGTACCTGGCAGCCCTTCGACAACCTGCGGGTGTCCGCCGCCCAGATCAGTATTCTGGCCACCGTCCCGATCGCGGCGGTCGTGCTCAGCTGGTTTCTCGGCCGGACGGTACTCGGTAAGACCGTAAGAGCGTCCGCCGACAACCCGGAACTGGCGCGGCTGAACGGGATCAGTCCCAAGGTCGTCTCGACCGCGGTGTGGGCGAGCGCCGGGTCACTGGGCACGTTGTGCCTGATCCTGATCTCGGCGCAGAACAAGTCGCTCACCCAGATCACCACTCTCGGCCCGACCACGCTGCTGCGTGCGCTCGCGGCGGCGGTCATCGCCCGCATGACGTCCTTCCGCGTCGCTCTGCTGGCTGGCGTGGGACTGGGTGTGCTGCAGTCAGCCATCCAGTTCAACTGGCTCGACCAGCCCGGTCTCACCGACATGATCGTGCTCGTCATCGTGCTGGCCGCGGTCTTCTTCGTCAGCGGCAGCCGCGACACCGACACGTCGTCGTTCTCCTTCGCTCCCAAGGTCAAGCCGGTGCCGGAACGGCTGCGCGAGGTCTGGTGGGTACGCAACCTGGAACGTGCCGGATTCGGGTCGCTCGCCCTGATCGGAGCCGTCGTGCCACTTCTGGTGGCGCAGCCCTCCCGACACCTGCTCTACACCGTGATCCTCGGCTATGCGATCTGCGCCGCCTCGGTCACCGTTCTCACCGGATGGGCGGGGCAGCTCTCCCTCGGCCAGATGGCGTTCGCTGGCCTCGGGGCCTTGAGCGCGGCCATGCTGGTCCGGGGTCCACGCATCGATGTCGGTGGCACCACCTACCAACTCCAGAGCCTGAACCTGCCGATCGCGGTGCTCGTCGCGACGCTGACAACCGCCGCGCTGGCGGCGTTGGTCGGCCTCGGGGCGCTGCGGGTGCGCGGTCTCCTGCTCGCGGTGACCACATTCGCGTTCGCGGTGGCGTGCGATCAGTACGTATATCGGCTTGATCTGTTCCGTGACGAAAACTCCGACACGTCGTCGTTCCCGCGCAGCACCGTCTTCGGCGTCGACGTGTCCAGCCAGCGTACCTACTACTACCTTGTCTTCATCGTCCTCGTCGTAGTACTGGCGATCGTGGCCCGACTGCGCAGGTCGGGTGTCGGCCGAACCACGGTCGCCGTGCGTGACAACCCGGCGACCGCCGCGGCATACACCGTCGCGGCAACTCGTGTGAAGCTGCGCGCCTTCGCGCTCGCTGGCGGCATCGCGGGGCTTGGCGGCGCGCTGTTGGCCGGCGCGGTCGAGACGGTGCCCTATACCGACAAGTACTTCCTGAGCTCCGACTCTCTCGCCCTGGTCTCCATCGTGGTCATCGGGGGCCTCGGCTCGGTCTCGGGACCGATCCTCGGCTCCCTCTGGGTGATCGGCCTGCCGTCATTCATGCCGGACAACCAACTCGTGCCGCTGTTGACCTCCAGCCTCGGCCTGCTCGTGCTGCTGCTGTACTTCCCCGGCGGCCTGGTACAGGTCGGATACGCCCTCCGCGACGCGCTGTTGACGTGGGCCGACAGCAGACTCGGACCAGCACCTGCCAGCAAGAGCATCATCGCCCCCCCGAAGGCCCTCACGCGGTCCCGCCGGGAGCCGCAACCGGTCGATGGGCCTGTGCTGGTGACCGATCGGCTGCGAGTGCGGTTCGGCGGCCTGAGCGCTGTCGACGAGGTGTCGATCGAGGTCCGGCCGGATGAGATCGTCGGTCTGATCGGCACGAATGGTGCAGGCAAGTCCACGCTGATGAACGCCATCGGCGGTTTCGCTCCGGCGGACGGCACTGTCCGGCTCCTGGGGCAGGATGTCTCGCGGGCCTCCCCGGCCGCACGGGCCCGGGCCGGACTCGGCCGGACCTTCCAGGCAGCTACGCTCTTCCCTGAACTGACCGTCCGCGAGACGGTTCTCGTGGCGCTGGAATCCCGCGGCCGGACCGGCCTGATCTCCACGGCACTGCACCTGCCCCACACGTTCGTCAGCGAGCGCGCCAAGCGGTCGGACGCGAACGATCTCATCGACTTTCTTGGCTTGGGCCGTTACGCGGACGCATTCATCGGCGACCTTTCCACCGGGACTCGTCGCATCGTCGAACTCGCCGGCATCCTGGCGTTGGACGCCCGCGTACTATGCCTGGACGAACCGACAGCCGGCGTCGCCCAGCGCGAGGCCGAGGCGTTCGGTCCCCTGATCCAGGAGATCCGTCGTGAACTGGGGGCATCGATGCTCGTCATCGAGCATGACATGCCGTTGATCATGGGCATCAGTGACCGCGTCTACTGTCTCGAGGCCGGCCGCGTCATTGCCGCCGGCGACCCATATACCGTCCGCAATGATCCGAAGGTTCTCGCCAGTTACCTCGGCACCGACGAGCGCGCCATCGAACGCAGCGGTCCTGGCACGGGTCGCGGACCCAGTCCGTTCACGGCGGACACTACGGTGCCTGTATAGGCGGGCCACGCGCGGTGCCGCCACTTCCGACCACGCACCACCCCGTCTCGCTCCATTACCTGAAAGGGACTGTCTCCATGCTGAAATCACGTTCATTACAATTACGTTCATTACGCTGCACGGCGCTTCTGTTAGCCGTGTGCGCGACGGTCATCGCCACTGGCTGCTCAGCCCAGAAGACCGACCATGGGAAGGATCAGGCCCAGGTCAGCGCTTTCCCCGCGCCGCCCGTCTCCAATATCTCGCCCGGAGTGACCGACCGGGAGATCAAGATCGGTATTGTGTACCCGGACCTCGCGAGTGTGCGGCAGTTCGTCAACATTGATCAGGGGGACTACGAAGGCGCGTACAACGCGCTGATCAAGGATATCAACAGCAAGGGGGGGGTCGATGGCCGTATGATCGTCCCGGTCTACGGCAAGATTAATCTCCTCTCGCCGGGAGCCGCCCAGGAGACCTGTATCAAACTGACTCGGGACGAGAAGGTCTTCGCGGTGCTCGGCTCCTTCAACGGAGACGAGCCGCTGTGCTATGTGCAGGCCAACAGGACGGCCACTATCGGGGGTCAGCTCACCGCCCGGCGCTACGCACTGGCCAAGGCGCCATGGTTTAGCTTCCTTCGTGGCGGCGACGAGGTCGCGGACGGCATGGCGCTGTTCAATTCCAATCATGAACTCACGGGCAAGAAAGTGGCGGTAATATCCAACGTCGAAGGGCGGGCCGTGATGAATGAGACGGTCATCCCCGCGCTCCACAGAATTGGCGTCACGCCTGTTCAGACCGGCGTTCTGGACGCTCCCGCCTCGGACGCCGCCGCGGTCAATCAGCAGATCGGTGTTTTCGTCGAGAAGTTCCAGGCGGCGGGTGCCGACACGGTGGTCGTCGTCGGCAGCATGGGCGCGGGGTTCCCGCCGGTACTCGAACACACCCAATACCGGCCGCGGTTGCTTTTCACCGATTTTGGACAGGTCAGCGCATACACGGGCGACAAGGGGAAGCACGACTTCTCGACGCTGACCAACGCCGAGGCGCTCGGCCTGAACGGGCCTTGGATCACTGGAGGCACCCGGGAATGCGTCGCCACCGTGGAGGCGGCGAATCCGAGCCTCAAGGGCAAAATCGTCGATCCTTCGACGGTACCCTCGGGCTCTCCGCAGCCGGGTGTCTCCCTCGCCGCCGCGTGCCAGAACCTCAAACTGTTCACGGCCATCGCCCGGAAGGCTGGTAGAGATCTCAATTACCAGACTTTCGAGAACGCCGGATTCAGCCTCGGGTCGGTCGAGATCCCAGGATTCGGCGACGCTGCTACCTATACGCGCGACACGCCACACGGCGATATTCCCGCACGAGTGTTCAAGTACAACCCCGCGACGCACAAGTTCAACAGCCTGGCCAGCTGAGCACCTGCCTTGTGGACCTTGTGTAGCACCACGGTCGCGGTGATGGCCGCGCGGGCTCCGTAGGAGCGGTTGCGTGGCGTGGGACGTGAGGCGGCCACCGCGTCGTCTCCGATCTTCGTGAAGAGCTCGGAGATGCCGCGGTGGCCGCGGTAGGTGGTGTATCCGCCGTTGACGGACCGCACCCTCGACCTGCGGCCCGACGCGGTGACCGCGCCGCCCCGTCGGTCACGGAACCGTTCGGTAGCCGGTTCGTGTGTCCGCTGACCGGGACCTGAGATGTACGTCCCGCCTGCCACCGGGAAAGCTGGCGTCGCGGGACGCCGATGCGCCTGCGCTGTGGCGGGCGTTCGCGTCGACGACGAGGAGCATGTCGATGGGCCAGCTTGAAGGCAAGGTCGCTCTGATCAGTGGTGGTGCACGTGGGATGGGGGCGCAACACGTCCGCCAGTTCGTTGCCGAAGGCGCGCTGGTGGTCTTCGGTGACGTCCGCGACGAGGAGGGAAAGGCGGTCGAGGCCGAGGTCGGGGAGCGGGCGCGCTACGTCCGCCTTGACGTCACACTGGAGGAGGACTGGAAGACCGCCGTGGCCGAGACCATCTCCCGCTTCGGCCGCCTCGACATCCTCGTGAACAACGCAGGGATCCTCCGGTTCGCCGCGATCACCGAGCAGGATCCCGAGGAATTCGTGCGGATCCTGCAGGTCAACCTGTTCGGTTCGTGGCTCGGTATCCGTGCCTGCGCGCCGTTCATGTCGGACGGCGGCTCGATCGTCAACATCTCCTCCGTCGAGGGCTTCGCCGGGGCGGCCGGCCTCTCCGCCTACGCGTCGAGCAAGTTCGGTGTTCGGGGGCTGACCAGGGTGGCCGCCCGTGAACTGGGGGCACGAAACATCCGGGTCAACTCGGTCCATCCGGGCGGCATCGCGACACCGATGACCACCGAGTTCACGCCCGGCCTCAATCCGGACGAGCCCTTCGTGGACTCGCTGCCGATCGCCCGGTGGGGCAGGGCCGGTGAGGTCAGCCGTGCGGTCGTGTTCCTTGCCTCGGACGCGGCCAGCTACTGCTCGGGCAGCGAGTTGCTCGTCGACGGCGGCCTGCTCAGCGGTCCAGGCTACTGATGGCGACGAGCCCAATACATTCTGACGGCGGATACCGCCGTTCAGGTTGTCGGGCGCATCAGATTTGTGCAGCAGGCGGTAATCGGTCCGCGCGGAGTGTTCCGGTGACGTTGAAGCGTGACCATCGAAGGGGAGAGTTATGAGCGACGGGGAATTGTCCTCGACCGCCGACCGGGTGTCGGTCGAGCCGATGGCGTTGACCGCGGTCGAGCGGTTCGACCACGAGGCTGACGTCGTCGTCGTCGGATTCGGATGTGCCGGCGCGGCCGCCGCACTGGAGGCGGCCGCCTCCAGTGCCGACGTGCTCGTGCTCGAAGGTCTCTCGGGCCCTGGTGGATCGTCCGCCCAGTCCGGCGGCGAGATATATCTGGGTGGCGGTACCAGAGTACAGAAGGCATGCGGGTTCGAGGACAGCGCCGATGACATGTACGCGTATCTCCACGCGGCACTCGGTCCGCATGTGGACGAGGAGAAGCTGCGGATCTACTGCGACGAGAGCGTCGAGCATTTCGAGTGGCTCTGCAGACAGGGAGTCCCGTTCCAGGAGTCGCTGTACGACGCGCCGGGGTGGCTGGCGCCTACGACGGACGGGCTGATGTGGCTGGGCGAGAACGCCTGGCCGTACAACACGCTCGCCCGTCCCGCGCCACGTGGGCATCGTCCGGCGGCCGAGAACTACGGAGGATGGCTTCTCATGGAGAAGCTGGCGTCGGCCGTGGCCGCCGCGGGCGCCCGGATCCACACGGACACCCGCGCGGCGGCGCTGGTTGTCGACGAGTCCGGGCGCGTGGCGGGTCTCGTCGCCCGCCGGTTCGGCACATCGGTGCACTACCGGGCTCGCAAGGCCGTGATCCTGACGACCGGGGGCTTCGTCGACAACGAGGAGATGCTGGCCGACCACGCCCCTGTGCTGCTCGGGCACGGCAAGGTAAGCGACGGTGGTGACGATGGCCGCGGCATCCGGATGGCTGTCGCCCTGGGAGCGGCGACCCGGCGGATGGGGGTCGTGGAAGCGGCTCTCATCGCGTCGCCGGCGTTGATCTACCGGGGCATGCTTGTGAACGCCCTGGGCCAGCGTTTCATCAACGAGGACGTCTATCCGGGCGTGTACAGCCATGCCGCCCTGCTCCACCAACCCGCACCCTGGTGGATCGTCATCGACGAGGAGGGTTTCGACGCGGTTGCCGCGACGGAGTCACCGGGGCTGCGTCCGCAGCACGTGGCGGAGAGCGCCGCCGAGCTCGGAGAAGAACTTGGTATGCCCCCGGGCGCCCTCGAGACGACGGTGGCGACCTACAACCGACACGCGGCCCAGGGGGCGGATCCGTACTTCCAGAAGCGCGCGGAGTGGCTGCGGGCGCTGACCGGGCCCCTCGCCGCGGTCGACCCGCGCGTCCTGGGTGTCGAAGCCGGCACCACCACGGGTATCGCCGGGTTCACACTGGGCGGTCTCCACACGACCGTGGACGGCGCCGTGCTGCAGGTGTCGAGTCGGCCCATCCCAGGTCTGTACGCCGCGGGCCGAGCCTCCTCGGGCATCCATGGCGAGGGCTATGTCAGCGGCACGTCCCTCGGAGACGGCACCTTCTTCGGCCGCCGCGCCGGAAGGGCCGCCGCCAGGTAGAGACGGCGGAGCCGGTCAGCGCACCACGGCGGGATGGAAACCGGGCGGCGAGCCCAGCATCGGGCGGCGGGACGCGGGAACCTGGCCATCGATGTCGACCACGCCCAGTTCGTGGCCAAGCTCCGCGCCGATCAGGACCTGCCCCGAGCGGTCGGTCTTGTGAGGGTCGGCGTCCAGGGCGGCGATGACTCTGCCAGGGAACTCCGGGGACTCGGTCACCAGGCGATGGCCGCTGAGCGGATACCCTCGGCGACCTCGTCGAGGGCGCTCACGGTGCGCTCGGTGCGGAGCAGGCCGAGCCAGAGCGAGACCACCGTGACGCCGTGGGGCTGGAAGTCGACAGCCATGTCCCAGGCCATCTTGTCGACCCCGGCCTTGACCGCGCCGTAGGCGGGTCCGTACATGTAGCAGGTGGCGCCGAACCCCGATGTCATGACCGCCAGCGGCCGGCGGTCAGGCCCCGCCGCGATGAGCAGTGGCGCGGCCGCCCAGGTCATGACGTAGCTGGAGCGCAACCCGACGTCGAGCATTCGCAGGGCAGGGCCACGCCTTCACCGCCCCGCCGGGTGACCTCGGCCGCGGTCTCCTCGATCGTCCCGCCCAGGGCATGTCGTGCCCTTGCTCTTGTCGTCCGACCGGTGACGACGACGGTGTAGCCCTTGTCGCCGAGCGCCAGGGCGATCCCGCGTCCGGCGCCTCGGCTGCCCCCGGTCACGACCGCGACCCGGCGTGGCCGGGAGCGGTCTGCTCCCCGTGTGACTCGACCCATCGACTGAGTTTCCTCCACAGCCTGGAAGTGGTCTCTGCATACCGGGGGAGTGGGCGGCCCGCCGCCGGTCAGGTGTCCCGGCGGCGGGCGGTCGGTCAGCTGGCGCTGGGCTGGAACTGCCCATCCTTGATCGGTGCGGGCTTGATGAAGGCGAACTCATCCGGCCTGGCCTGCGCGTCGTGCCGGTCAGCCGTGAAGTTGAACCTCGACAGGATCGCCGTCTTGGCCTGCTGCAGGACCTTGGGATCTTCAAGGGCCTTCGCCAGCGCGGCCGGGTCAGTGGACCTGCTCTGGCTGGCCGCGGCCTGCACGAGCTGCAGCGCGTCGTAGTTGTACGCGAGGATCAGCGTCGACTTGATCGGGCCGATGGCCTTCATCCGCCTCACCGCCTGCACCACCGCGGCTGCCGCCGGGTCGTACACGGTGCTCTTGTAGACCTGCATGACGAGGTTCGCCACCGCCGGCGTGCCGACCACGCCCGACGGCGGGGGAGTCGAGACGAGCCCGGTCGCCGAGACCGACGTGTCACCGATGATCGGGACGTTCCAGCCGAGCTTCTCGATGCCGTTGAGGATGTAGCCCAACGGGGCGCCATAGGCATCCAGGAGCAGCGCATCAGGGTGCTTGGCCATGATCGCCTCAAGTTGGGCGGTCATGTCCAGGGCGGCGATGTCGTAGGACTCCTTGGCCGCCACCGAGAATCCGCCTTCGGTCAGCAGTTTCTGCGCGGAGGCGCCGTAGGTCTCGCCGTAGGAGCTGGACCCGTGCAGGATCCCGATCGACTTGTATCCCTTCTGCCTGAAGTACGGCAGGAAGGCGCTGATCTGCTCACCGGAGCTGGGCGACAGGTCGAAGTTGAGGGGGAACTGCTTGGGGTCGAAGGACGCCTTGGTCGGCCCGATGTTCATCGAGAGGATGTTGTTCTGCTTCAGGATCGGCAGCGTGGCGTTCGCGATCGTCGAAGGGCCCGAGTTCAGGACCAGATCAGGCTTGCCGGACGCGATCGCATCGCGCAGCTTCGTCACCGCGGTCGTGGGGTTGGCCTGGTCGTCCACGACGGTGACGGTCACGTGGCGCCCGTCGATCCCTCCTGCCTCGTTGACGGCGGCGGCTCCGGCCTGAGCGGACAGGACCGACGTGGCGGCGTTGTCCGCTAACGCACCGGCCGCTGAGATGCCGCCGAGCACGAGGACCTTGTAGTCGCTCTTCTGCGCGCCACCCGACGTGCCGCCGCCGCTGGATCCACATCCGGTGGCCAGCGCCCCGACCACCATGACGGCTCCCACGAGCCGCATCGAATTGATCTTCACTACTATCCCTTCCAGTTCCAGCAATCGACCAAGCGCTTGCTCGTTGCCTGCCCGGCAGTATGTCCCACGTCACACGCAGGTGGGAAGGCGTCCCGAGAAAGGATCTTGGACGATGGCGGTGACGACTCCTCGCCCGTCCAGCTGGCTGGAGACCATCGTTGGCCCGTCCCCATACCTGCGATTGGCCATGACCGTTCGTCCAGCCCGCCGGACGCCGGGACGGGCCCAGGTTCCATCCAGCGGGAGCCCACCAGCCGCGCCCGGCGACGTGCCTTAACCTGCTGAGCCCAGCGGAAGGGCGAAACCGGCCACCAGGACGAGAGGAAGGCATACGTGCGCACGTTCGCCGATGTCGTCAGGTCTCGTATGGGTGACGAGCGGGAGGGGCTGCGGTTCGAGGGCCGCTCGTGGACCTGGGACGAAGTGGTCGCGGAGGCGGCCGTTCGGGCCTCCTGTCTGCGCACCGTCCCCGCGGGGCCGGGCCGCTCGCAACGGCACGTGGGCGTGCTTCTGCAAAACGTGCCGGACTATGTTTTCTGGCTGCTTGGCGCCGCTCTCAGCGGAGATGTCGTGGTCGGCGTGAACCCGACGCGGCGTGGTGACGAACTCGCCCACGACATCACCCACGCCGACTGCGACCTTCTTGTCAGCGAACCGCTGTACCTGACCGCGGCGGATCTTCCCGTCCTGCCGCTTCCGCCGGACAGGATCCTGGACGTCGAGTCCGCCGACTATGCTCGTCTGCTCGCCGCCCACAAAGATGCTCTCGTCCCGGGCGAGAGCCCGGATCCGGCGGCCATCTACCTGCTGCTGTTCAGCTCAGGATCCACCGGGGCCCCGAAGGCGGTCATCTGTACGCAAGGCCGGCTGGGCTCACTCACCGAACGGATGACAGAGCGGATATCGCTGCACCGCGTCTCGGTGAACTACCTCTGCCTGCCGCTGTTCCACGGCCACGCGATCATGATGAACCTCGCGACGGCGGCACAGGTCGGCGCCACCGTGGTGATGGTTCGCAAGTTCTCGGCGCGGCGCTTCTCCCAGGATGTCCGGGAGCACGAGGTCACCTTCTTCAACTATGTCGGCCGGGTGCTCAGCTACGTCCTTGCCATCCCGCCGGATCCGGCCGACGGCGACAACCGGCTGGAAGTGGCGTTCGGGTCCGAGGCATCGCCGGCCGAGGTCGCCGTCTTCCGGGAGCGCTTCGGCTGCGAGGTGCGCGAGGGATACGGCGCCAGCGAGGGTGTGATCCGGATCGTCCCGGTCCCCGGCTCACCACCCAACTCGTTGGGGCTGCCGGTACCGGGGCTCACCGCGGTGATCCGCAAGGAGGACGGATCGGAGTGCCCACGGGCCCGGTTCGACGCCCAGGGCCGTCTTCTCAACGCCGAGGAGGCGACAGGCGAGATCGTGGTGCTCGGCAAGGGACCGTCGTTCGAGGGGTACTACAAGAATCCGGCGGCCATGGCGGAGCGGCTGAAGTTCGGCGGCCGGGACTTCTGGACCGGCGACCTCGCCTACCGGGACGAGGCGGGCTACTTCTACTTCGCGGGTCGTTCCTCCGACTGGCTGCGCGTCGACGGTGAGAACTTCGGGACGGCACCCGTCGAGCGAATCCTGGTCCGCTATCCGGGGTTCTCCGGTGCCCACGCCTATGCCGTTCCGGATCCCCGCACCGGCGATCAGCTCATGTGCGCGGTCACGATGCGTGACGGTTCCACGTTCGACCCGGACGACTTCGCGGCCTTTCTCGCCCAACAGCCAGACCTCGGCACCAAGTGGCGCCCGACCTTCGTCCGCGTCGTCGACGCCGTGCCGACGACGGCCAACGGGAAGATCAACAAAGCGCCGCTGCGCGCGGCCGCATGGGAGGCAGAGGCAGTCTGGTGGGCACCGAGCCGTACCAGCCCGTTCCGGGCGATGACCGAACTCGACCGGGCGCGAATCCGGGCGGAGTTCCGCGCGGCCGGCAGGGAGAACGCCCTGCCGGCCGCGTCGCGCGCCGTGCTGGCGAAGGTGACCTGAGATGGCCGCCGTCGGGCGCCTGTGGGCGCTGGAACCCGCGACCTACCGTTCGCCGCTGGAGGTCCGGCTGTCCGGCGACGCGGCGCCGCGTATTCCGTTCCCGGTCTTCCTCCTCGAGCACGCGGACGGCCTGGTACTCGTCGACGCCGGCCTGGACCCTGACCACGCGGGCGACCCGGCCGGTGCCTACGGAGCGATGGCCGAACGCATCGACATCGACTTCCGCGAGGAGCACCTGGTCGAGGTCCAGCTGGACGCGCTCGGGTTCTCGCTCGGCGACGTGACCACCGTGGTCGCCACCCACCTGCACTTCGACCATGCAGGGGCGCTCCGGCAGTTCCCACACGCACGTACGTTCGTCGGAACCGAGGAGCTCGCCTACGCCCGTGCGCCCGAGCGGTACGCCGCGACGTGGTACCGGGAGGAGGACTTCGCCGACCGGCACAACATCGCCTGGCATGAGCTGCCCTGCGACCACGACGTGTTCGGTGATGGCGCGGTCATGGTGCTGCATCTGCCGGGCCACTCGCCGGGCTCCCTCGCCGTGATGGTCCGTCTGCCCACTCGGCGGATCGTTCTCAGCGGCGATGTAGTACATACCCGGCCGGCGTTCGAGGGCGAGGTGGCCTATCCGGGGGACGTGGACACCGTGGCCGCGCGCAGATCGCTGCGAAAGCTGGCCTATCTCCTGCGGGTCCACGACGCCGATCTGTGGATCGCGCATGACCCGAATGACTGGCTCCGCTTCGGCGGTGCCGGGGAGAAACGCTGACCGAGGAAGGCAGCTGGCGGTGCGGGCGAGTAGGCGGATTCGGAAGCAATGATCGTCAGATGGTTGAGGAGTTCGGGTGGAGCCTGCTGAGCCACTGCAAGGAAAGGTCGCTTTGATCACCGGGGCGGCCCGCGGTCAGGGCCGATGCCACGCCGTTCGCCTGGCCGAGCTCGGCGCGGACGTGATCGCCCTGGACATCTGTCGACAGATCGCCACCGTCAAGTACCCGATGTCGACCTCCGCCGACCTCGCCGAGACAGTCAGGGAGGTGGAAGCGCGCGACCGGCGGATTGCCGCCGCGGAGGTGGACGTGCGGGATCTGGCCAGTCTGCGCGCCGCCGTCGATGGCGCCGCCGACCAGCTTGGCGGAGTGGACATCGTCGTGGCGAATGCCGGCATCGCGCCGGGCGGTGGCGCGGGCGACGACCCGGAGCAGATGTTCCGCGACATCGTCGAGGTGAACCTGTTCGGTGTCTGGAACACCGTGCATGCCGCGGCGCCCCGGATGATCGAACAGGAGCGCGGCGGCGCCGTCGTACTGATCAGCTCTACGCAGGGTCTCACCGGACGGGGCGGCGGCGGCGACGCGGGGGGCGACGGTTACTGCGCGAGCAAGCACGGCGTGGTCGGACTCATGCGGACCTTCGCTCACTGGCTCGCCCCGCATGGCATCCGGGTCAACACGGTGCATCCGACCGGTGTCGATACACCAATGATCAACAACGACGCGCTGCGTGACTACGTCGCGGCGCATCCCGCCATGGCCTCAGCCATGGAGAATCTGATACCCGTGCCGTGGGTGCAGCCGATCGACGTGGCCAACGCGGTGGCGTGGCTGGTCACTGACACCGCGCGCTACGTCACGGGCGTCACACTGCCGGTCGACGCGGGTTTCGCCGTCAAGTAGACGTGGTGTATCGGCTGGTTGCATGCGCCAGCGGGATCATTCGCTCTGGATCATAAGTGCGCCGGTCATGGCCGCAGGAGCGCACGGGCCGCTTCAGCGCCGTTGAGGAGACTGTTACGGCGGCTGACCACGGCCCAGCCGTTTTCGGCGCGGGCGAGATGCCAGTGGTTGGCGCTGACCCGGGCGACGAACCACGTCGTGCCGTCGTGGCGGTAGAGGCGTGAGTAGTTGACGGCTGTGGCTTGGTCGCCGTCCAGCGTGATCCGCGGCAGGCTCAGGATGTGGGCACAGCCCTGCGCGATATAGCTCTGATGCTCGTCACTGGTGACGAGGTCACCGACGTTGTCCGCGCCGGTCAGTGTCGTCGTGTCGAACGTGTAGCTGCCGGCCTCGTCCCACAGGCCGGCGACCGCGCCCGCGGTGCCGGTGTCCACGGCGGGGCCGTAGGAGGCGATCAGCCGGAAGATGGCCAGCTCGTCCTCGACGGCGCGCAGCCGCCGTTCCACGTCTCCTACCGGGTCCGGCGTCACCAGTCCCGCCAGGGAATGATCGTGCGCAGGGGGGTGCTCAACAAGGTTTCGCCGACGCCAGGATCACCGCCGAGTTCGCCGCGACGCTTCTCGATCTGCGTGGTCGTCGCGAGTGGCTCGTCGTCGAGATAGATCAGCTGGAGACGCTGCGAACCTGGCGTGTCGGCGCTGTCGGCGGCAGGGATGAGCGGGTTCTCCTGATGGTGGCTGAAGGAGAACGTCCACACGCCGGCGACGCCGTCGAGGCCGAGCAACGCCGGGATGAGGGTACGGTCCTCCCAGCGGTACTGGGCCTCGGTCTCGGCCCCGAAGGGCTCCGCGTGGCGAGTCAGGGTCACGTGCAGGCCACGGTTCGGCCGGTAGGGCAGGACGTCCGGGCTGACGAGCGCCGACGGTGCCGCGTATCCCTTCACCGGCCGGAAGAACGACAGGAGATTCCGGCGGACGAAGGGGAACACCGGGCCTCGGCCCCACTGGAACGAATCAGTGGCCAGCAGGTTCCAGGCGCGCAACGCGGCGTCGAGGGGTTCACCGAACCAGTACATGGCGATGTAGTCGGTGCCCTCGTGCTTCGCGACCGCGGTGGACGCATCACGGTACTCCACCGGACGGGCCCAGCGGTCCCCCCACAGCACACCGGGCAGCGCAAGGTTCTCAGGCCGGTGGTCAAGCTGATGCCAGCGGTTGTACGCCTCATGCTCCGCCGGACCAGCATCGACCAGCGTGATAAACGAAAAGAACGCCAGCTGAGACTGCACGTCACCTCCTACCTTGACGGCTTTCGGTTGGGGTGGGCGCCCACCAGTAGGATTCCGCCGCGGCGGCGTTCCCGCATGAGCTGGCCGAAGTGGTAGGTCAGTGCGAGCGGCGCCGTGATGTTGAGGTCGATGACGCGCTGAAACGCGGCAGGGTCACCGTCGAGGAACGGTCTGCTGTGCGAGTTCGCGCCCGCGTTGTGGATGAGTAGCCCCACCTCGACATCAGCGGTCGCGTCGATCACCTGGGCCGGGGCGCCGGGATCGGTGAGGTCGGTCGCGACCGTACGCACCTCGACACCGAGCGTGCGGCAGGCGGCAGCGGTGTCTTCGAGAGGCTGTGGCTTACGCGCGATCAGAACGAGGTTCAGGCCGGCCTTCGCCAGCAGCCGCGCGAAGGCCGCGCCGACACCCTCGGATCCGCCGGTCACCACCGCCCACGGTCCGTAGCGCCCACGGTCCAGCGCGCTCTCGGTCGCGGTTCCGTCTGTCATAGACCGGCACTGTCTCGCACAGCGTTAGACCAGGGGCACCGACTCTCACTGAGTGGGCTAGCAGCTCGTTCGGCCACCCGGCGGCGTTGCGTCCTGAGGCGGCGGCGCGTGCCAGCGATCCGGGCGACCGGTGATCGGCGGATGCGAGTGGCCCCTAACGGCGGAAATCGGGAGTCGGGCGGTGGCGGGCTCCGCGGCATGACTCTGGCCCGGTCCACCTCGGGCGCCGACAACCACGCGTCAACGACCGAGATCGGAACTTTGACTGTGTCGACCGGTAGCAGACGGAGAACATCGAGGACATGATCGCCACAGGTTGTGGCGTGGACGGCCAGGCCGGTAGTACCCGATCAGGGCATGACAGCCAGGCGGACGCCGCAACAGGGTTAAGGGAACCGTCAGGGCCGAACTCGATGCTGGGACCCTCGGCGTCAACGTCGCCGAGGTCCGGCTGTTAGTTGCCATGTACATAGTTGCCATGTACTGTCTTCTTGTGAGCATGATCGGGCGGGCGACGACCGGGTTTCTGCTATGGCGCGTGACGATGAGGTTCCGCGCCGGGGTGGACCGAGCACTGGCCGACCTTGGACTGACTCATGCGCAGTACTCGCTGCTCGCGTCGCTGCGCGGCATGACCAGAGCGTCCGAGGTGCGGCCCAGCCAGCGGGAGCTCGCCGACCACGCAGGCCTGGAGCCGATCTTCGTCTCGAAGCTCGCCCGGGCGCTGGAGCAGGGGGGCCTGCTGACCCGCGTGACCAGCGGTCGGGACGCACGGGCTGTCGAGCTCGCTCTGACCCCACAGGGCGTCGAGGTGATCGGCGTGGCGATCGAGCGGGTCCAGGCACTGCATGGCGAGCTGCTCGCGCCGATCGGCGGCCCGGGGGGCGAACGTGACCGCCAACTCGCGGACACCCTTCGGGCGTTGCTCGGCGCGGCACCTTCCACGACGAACACCGAAGTAAGCCAAGAAACCCTATCCCAGGCAGGGAGTAGGACAATGACCACACCATCGGGACCGCCGCCTCTGACGGGCCAGGACGTGGCCGAGACGGAGGGCGCGCTACACGGCCTCCTCGAGACCGTCATCGCGGGCGCGGAGGTCAGCGCCGACGAGTACGTCGTACTGCGGGTCGTCACCCTCCGCCCGCCGATGACCTTCGTCGAGCTACGGGACTACCTCGCCGGCCAGCGCCAGCTGAGGCTGGACGTGGAGCAGGCCGCGGCCGTGCTGCGTCGTCTCGAGGACGCCGGGCTTCTCGTCGCGCCGAGTGACGGAGGCCCGGTCACCGTCACGGCGCGCGGCGCCGACCTCCATGCCGCGATCTTCGCGTCGGTCCGGGCCGCCAGCGGGGCGGTCTTCGCCGGCTTCGATCGCGCCGACCTCGAGACCACCAGGCGGGTCCTGGCGGAGCTCCGCGAGCGCTCCACGCGCCTGGTGGTCGAGCGCGCCGCGGCCTGACGCGCGCGCCGGAGAGCGGAAGCGTCCGGCTCAGCGCGGCGATCAGCAGCGTCCAGGCCGCCCTCGTGCACGCGCACTGGGACCGCCGGGGCACGACCTGCGAAGGCCGATTGGTTATTCGACGTAGTTCGCGGCCCTGCTGTGGAGTAATGCCTGTTCGGCGGTGTTCGCGGTGAGTCCGGCGGCCCGGAGGAACTCGGCACGGGCCTCGGCGGGGCGACGCAGGCGGCCGAGCAGGTCGCCGCGGACGGCATGCAGCAGGTGGTAGCCGTCCAGCCTGCCGGACGCGGCGACGGAGTCGACGATTTCGAGCCCGGCAGTGGGGCCGTGCACCATGGTGATGGCCACGGCTCGGTTGAGTTCCACGATCGGAGAGGGAAAACGTTCGGCCAGCAACGCGTAGAGGCCGGCGATGCGGCGCCAGTCGGTGTCCTCGGCGGTCGCTGCCATGGTGTGAACGGCGGCAATCGCTGCCTGGAGCGCATACCGGCCGGCTGGTGCGCGGCGCTGGAGCGCGAGGGCGTGCGCGCGCCCGAGACCGGCGTAGCCGCGGCGGATGAGCAGGTGGTCCCAACGGGAGCGATCCTGATCGGGTAGCAGGACAAGGCGTCTCGCGGTGTCGCTGCGGGCGTGCACGCGGGACGCCTGCAGTTCGAGTAGCGCGGTGAGTCCGTGTACCTCGGGCTCCGCGGGTAGCAGGCCGGTGAGGATGCGGGCCAGACGCAACCCGTCGTCGCAGAGTTCGGCGCGCATCCAGTCTTGGCCCGAGGTGGCCGCGTACCCCTCGTTGAAGATCAGGTAGATCACCTCGAGTACGGCGGCCAGCCGCGGAGCCAGCTCCGACCTATCAGGCACCTCGTACGGGACGCGGTGCTCCCTGATGATGCGTTTCGCGCGCACGATCCGTTGTGCCACGACGGAGCGCGGCACCAGGTAGGCACGCGCGATCTCCTCGGTCGTCAGCCCGCCGACCATGCGCAACGTCAACGCCACCTGCGCGAGCTGCGACAGCGTCGGGTGGCAGGTGGTGAACACCATCCGCAACCGGTCATCGGCAATGCTGATGCCGGGTTCCTCGCCCGGACTCGGCGCTCGGCGCTCGGCGAGCAGGTCGTGTCCGAGCAACGGAAGTATGCGGGCCAACCTGGCGTCACGCCGGATCCGGTCGATGGCTCGGCGCTTCGCGGTGACCATGAGCCAGCCGCCAGGGTTCGATGGCACGCCGTCGCGGGGCCACTGCCGCAAGGCCGCCAGGTGGGCGTCCTGCGCGAGGTCCTCGGCGGTGTCGATGTCACCGACCAAACGGGTCAATCCGGCTATTAGTTGCGGCCATTCGATCCGCCACGCCGCCTCGACGGCACGGATCGCCTGTTGCTCTGGCGACTGGTCACGGCTCATCCGCGGTTCCGGCTCACGACTGGTCCAACTGCCGAATCTCCACTTCCATCGTCCACTCCGGTCCGTGCAGCCTGAGGAAGCGCGAGCCCCATTCCACGGCCTCCTCCCGCGACCGCGTCTGGACCAGGCAGTAGCCGCCGATGACCTCCTTGGACTCGATGAACGGACCGTCGAGGATCGTGGTCGTACCACCCGCCAGGCGAATCCGCGTGGCCTCCTCGATCGGGCGCAGCCCGGCGGTGTCCAGCAGAACACCGGCCTTGGTCATCTCCTCGATCAGCCGGCCCATACCTTCGGCCAGCGACGGGTCGGGACCCGCGGTGGGCGCGACGGCGGGATCGAAGCGGATCAGCATCAGATAACGCATCCGCGGATCCTCGCCTAGCCGACCCGGTAGCGTAGGTAGATCGCGCCAGACTCGAACGACTTGGACTCCAACAGCTCCAGGTCAAGCGCTGACCGGTCGTGGAACAACCGCGTTCCGGATCCGATCACCACCGGGTGCACGACGATCCGGAACTCGTCGATCAGCGCCAGGTCGATGAACGAGTGCACCAGCTTCGGGCTGGCGTAGATCGCGATCGTGCCGCGCGGCTCGGCCTTGAGCCGGGTGAACTCTTCAGTGAGATTTCCGGTGACCAGGCGCGTATTGTGCCAGTCCGCCGACTCCAGGGTGGTCGAGCAGACGACCTTGTCCACCTTGTTCACCCATTCGGCATGTGCGCGTTCGTGTGCGGAACTGTCCGCGGTGGGCTGGTTGGCCCAGTACCCGTACATCCCCAGGTAGGTCTCACGTCCGTAGACCGCCATGTCGATGTCGGCCTGAATGTGCTCCTGACCGTACGCGGTGAGCTCCTCGCTGTAGGCGCGGAAGGTCCATTCGAAGCCCATCCCTTGCCCCGAGGAGGCGAAGCCGTCCAGTGTCAGGTGCTCGAAGGCCACCAGTTTCCTCATCGTCCCGTCCTTCCGGTTCGCCCGGGTCGAGGTCTCGACCCGTACACCCGTACCGTCGAACAAGCCCCTTCGAAATAGACATGGCCATCCGGAACACCGACCCGCGGCGATGGACCGCACCTGGACGGCGAACGTGGCCGACGCGGCGACTCAGGCGGGGGGGCGCAAGGCGGGGTGCGCGGCGAAGATCCGCATGGCCCGGTGGCCCGCTAGGGTGAGCAGCGGAGTCCCGAGCTTGGCGCCGGGGAGCCGGAAACCGCCAAGTGCGGCGAACCTCGTTCCGTCGGGGTCGGGTATCGCTGCCATCGCGCCGAGCACGAATCTGCTGCGCATCACGCACCAGCCAGGACGCAGTACCGCGTCGAAACGCGCCCGCTGCCCGAAGGTTCCCCTCGCGAACAGCTCGAGCCGATCGCCCTCTGACCTGGTGATGCGGATGGAACTGACCGTGGGCAGGCACCGGGGTAGCTCGTGCTCAAGATCGCCGGCGATCGACCAGACCTGGTCCACCATGGCAGGGAGCACGATCTCCTCAAGGAAGACAGGGAACCGCACGGATGCGGCCAGCACGTGCAGCCGCCGTATCGGGTCGAGGTCGACAGCCGGCCAGTCGTCAGTCTCGTCAGTCATGAGTCCACGCCGTCCTGAACCGGATGCGGGCCCGTGCCAGCCGGGACCTGATCGTGCCGGATGGCACCGCGAGTATGCGGCTGACCTGAGCCTCGTCCAAGCCCGCCACGTCCCTCAGCACGAGCACCGCCCGATGCTCGGGGCTGAGCCTGGAGAGGGTGTCGCGGATGTCCGCGGCGAGCTGAGGGTCACCCGGAGCAGGCAGGTCATCCGGTGGCGCGCCGGCGGAGCTCGCAGACGAGCGCGCCACCCGCAGAGCCTCGCGCACCGCGATGACCCGCGCCCAGCCGAACAGCGCCTCGGGTTCCCGCAGCGTTTTGACACCGCGCATGATGCTGATCATCGCTTCCTGCGTGGCGTCGGGTCCGTCCTGCAGCGCGATCGGTCCGCAGATCCGGCCGACATAGGGCAGCAGCACCTCCATCAGCTCGCTGATCGCGAGGGGATCGCCGCGCTGTGCCGCACGGATGAGCCCTGCGGCAGCGGATGTCTTCGCTCCTTCATTCAAAATGGTCACGAGCGGCTGCCGCGACGATCCGTGGTGCCGTTTCATGAAGCAGGTGCGCTCCGGGAACGATCTCGATCCGCAGGTCCGTCGCGTGCGCGGTCAGGTCCTCGGCCGAACCTGGTCGTGAGACGGGATCGAGCTCACCGCCAATCATCAGCGTCGGTACGGTCATCGGCTCGGACCTCCGCCAGTGCCCGGTGACGAGCGCCGGGATGTCATTGATCACATACTGCCACATCGTCTGCTGGATGGCGTGAGCCTGCGCCGGCGTCGCGCTCGCCAGCACGAACTCCCGCAGCACCGCGTCGTCCCAGCGATACGCGCGCCCCGACCACATCCGCAGCAGCGCCCTGGTAAACGCGGGGAACCGCCGCAGCACCACCCGTCCGGCAATGGGGTATTCCCACAGCGCGGTGAACCAGAAGCGCCAGGCGTGCCGCAGCAGCGTGCCACGTGTCGCCCACGGGTGCGACCCGTTCAGCGCGAGATAGGCACCGAATCGCTCGGGCGCTGTCCGGCAGAGCATGAAACCGATCCACGCGCTGTCCCCGTGCGCGATGAGCCGGACGCTTTCCAGGCCGAGCGCGTCCATCACCGCGAGGATATCGGCGGCCTGATCGCGGGTCGAGTACCCGCGCCGCGTGCCCTCCGACCAGCCACAGCCGCGCAGGTCGACGCAGTAGAGACGGTAGCTGGCGGCCAACTCCGGTAGCACGCGGCGCCAGGCGTACCAGTGCTGCGCAAGACCGTGCAGCAACACGACGGGCTCTCCGTCGCCCGCCTGCGCGACGTGGAACCTGGTGCCGCGCGTGTCGATCAGGCGATGCGCCACACCGCGAACTTCTGGCATTGGTCGGTTCATGCGTTGCTCCTGCCCCAATGATCTGTCTGTTAGATAGGAGGGAGCAGGAGCCGAACGCACTCCTGTGATCTAGTTCACAGCAGGCAGGTCTTTGATTGGCTTTGAGTGATTCGCGTGGATCTGGCGCTGATCTTGGTTGCGCCGTGAGGCGCTGCGGTTCGAGTGGAGGTGAGAGACCTTCACCGCCTGCTCTGTATAGCCCGCCCCCCGACGGCCGCGGGATTCGCCATGATCTACCCACTCCCTCTACGGGTGCTGACTCGAAACGGAGACGACCTCGCCGGTCATGTACGACGAGTAGTCACTGGCGAGGAACACGATCACATTCGCCATCTCCCACGGCTCGGCCGCCCGGCCGAACACCTCCCGCGAGACCAGCTCCGCCAGTGCCTCCTCCGTCGACACCTTCGCCAGGAAGGGATGCATGACGATACTCGGCGAGACCGCGTTCACGCGGATGCCATACGGCGCGACGTCCAGCGCGGAGCAGCGGGTCAGCGCCATGACGCCCGCCTTCGCCGCGGCGTAGTGGGCCTGCCCCGCCTGCGCCCGCCACCCCAGCACGGAGGCATTGTTGACGATGACGCCCGAGTTCCGCGGCACCATGAGGCGCAGCACCGAACGCGTCGCGCGGAACGTCGCGGTGAGCGTGACGTCCAGCACCGAGTTCCACTGCTCGTCGGTCATGTCGATGACGCTCGCCTGACCGCCGAGGCCCACATTGTTGACGAGCACGTCGATCCGCCCGTGCTCGCCGGCGACCCGGTCCATCATCGCGTCGACCATCGCCTGGTCGGTCGCATCGCAAGGGATCGACAGGACGGGCTTGCCGGAGGCCGCCGACAACTTCTCAGCAGCTTCGGCAAGACGCCGCTCATGCCGATCGCTGATCGCAACAACCGCGCCTTCCTCCACGCAGCGCTGCGCGGTCGAGAAGCCGATTCCGGTGCCGGCCGCGGCCGTTACCAGAACCACCTTGTCCTGCAGCAGACCGTGACCCGCCGGCGGTGTCGGCACGGCGCCGACGAACGGGGCGCTCATCCGGCGAACCGGTCCAGCACGGCGTTCGCCTCCCGGACAATGCGCTGGAGCAGCTCCTCGCAGGAGGGGATGTCGTCGATCATGCCGACCACCTGACCCGAGGCCATCACGCCCACGTCGGTCCTTCCTTCCAGCAGGGCCGAACGGTAGAGCACCGGCGCGTTCGCCGCCATGATGACCTGCGTCCACCGCAGCTCGTGATTCTTCTTCATGGCGAGCCCTTCGCGGATCATGTTGCTCCAGCTGGTGTCCGTCAGCCGGTGGAACACGAATGCGCTGCGGATGGCCCGAGCCAGGCGACGCGGGGCTGTGGTGGCCTCGAGCTGATCGATCTGGCCGGCGCGCAGCAACCGCTGGGGCACGCCGTCGATCTCGCTGGTGACGACGGTGTCAGTCACACCCCGGGTCAGGTACAGGTCCTTGACCGCCTGAGCGACCGGCGACTCCTTGGTGAGCAGGAAGCGCGTACCCATCGCGACGCCGGCGGCGCCGTAGGCCAGAGCCGCGACGAGACCACGTCCGTCGAAGAAGCCACCGGCTCCCAGGATCGGTATGTCGACGGAGTTCGCGACCTGCGGCAGCAGCAGGCTCGTGGGGACGGGGCCGGTGTGCCCACCCCCCTCACTCCCCTGGACGACCGCGGCGTCGGCGCCCCACGCCGAGATTTTCTCCGCATGCCTCTTCGCGCCGATGGACGGCATGACGACGAGGCCGCCGTCCTTGCAACGTTTGATCAGCGCCTCCCGCGGCGCCAGGGCGAACGACGCGACCCGCACACCGGAACGGATGAGCAGATCGATGCGCTGCTCGACGTCCGGCTGGTCCGCGCGGACGTTGACCCCGAAGGGCTTGTCCGTAAGATCCTTCACCTTGGCAATCGCCGTCGCCAGCTCATCGAACGACATCAGGCCACTGCCGATGATGCCCAGCCCGCCCGCCGCGGAGGTGGCAGCGGTCAGGTACGCGTCGGAGACGTAGCCCATGCCGGTCTGCACGATCGGGTAGTCGACGCCGAAGAGCTCAGTCGCCTTCGTTCTTAGTGCGGCGTGCACGACCACGGCGCTCATACCTTGACCTCGCGATAACGCACGCCGTTGGGATCGATGACGGTTCGGATCAGCTCGAGCTCGTCGTCGGTCGGCTCTCGGGTAACCGGAACATCCGCGGGGACGACCAACTCGAACCCGCTCGCTTCCTGGATCTCGTCCACGGTCACGCCGGGGTGAATCGACTTGATCCGCATCTGCCTGGACTCGGTCTCCCAGTCGAAGACACCAAGGTTCGTCACAACGACCCGGAGGTCCATGTACTTCATTGCGGCGGGCCCGGCCTTGCGGGCACTGTCCCAACCCACACCGCAGATAATGTCGACCTGCGGCACGAAGGTGCGCGTCGAGTGCTTCGGCACCCAGTAGCTCGTGGGATGCGAGACCGCGTTCCCCGGCGCGCCGCGGGCGCCAAGCAGCTGTGCCTTGGGGCGAGCGTGACTGCCGATGGCCGATATGTTCGCGTTTCCGTACGAGTCGATCTGTGTCGGTGTCATCATCACGTGGCGACGTCCGGACCACAACACGTCGAACACCTGCCGATAGAACAGCCAGGACTCGACGACCCCGCTGGCCGGCGCGCCGGCCGGCCAGGTGCCCTGAACCGCCATGGCCTCGCCGTCGGTCAACAGCAGGTCCGGCTCGAAGGTGTGCCGCGCGAGCCGTGCGCCCACGATCGGCACGAGTCCGATAGGAGCGCCTAGTATCTCGCCGTTTCCGCGGAACGCCTCGGCACATGCTATGACGCATACCTCTGCGCGATCAGCTCCTGACATCACGCCCCCTGCTCAGACATAGCGGTGACTGCGCGCTGGTAATGCGCCTCATCACCGCTGAGGAACTCCTCCACGAAAGCCGACCAGCTGGCGGGGTCGGCCGCGGCTTGGACGTAACGCCGTTGGAACGCTTCGTCCCGCTCGTAGTCCGGCGCGCAATTGGTGAAATGCCCCCCCCTCGGCGCCTCGACTACGCCCGTGACATACATGCGCGAGATGCGGACGGTGACCGGATGCTGGTTGGCCAAAAGGTCAGCCGTGTCCACGATCTGCTCGCATGAGACGAAGGCCTGCTCAGCGGCAGCGCAGTACAGGTCGTCGAAGTAGGGGTCCGGGCCGAGGAACTGCGCGTTACCGAACCTGTCCGCGCGGTTCATGTGCACCAGCGCCACGTCCAGGCCGATCGCGGGCATGGCGACGAACTCCTCGTCGCCATAGGGGTCCTTCACCATACGAAGTTCGGGGTTCGTTTCGACGACCAGTGACCCCAGCCCGACCCGGGTCGGCAGGAACGGCATCCGGACTCCGGCCGCGTACAGCCCGAGCTGGAGCATGCCCTCGTCCACCTCGGCGACTTCGATCTGCCCGTTCTGTCGCGCGGCCCGGAAGTGCGGGTCAAGTGGAATCGAGTCGAGCGAGACGAAGCCGTACATGAGCTTGCGTACCTTGCCGGCGGCGCACAGCAGCCCGACGTCCGGCCCGCCGTAGGTGACGATGGTCAGATCCTTGAGGTCCGAGCGCAAGATCGCCCGAATCAACGACATCGGCTTGCGACGCGATCCCCAACCGCCGATGCCGATCGTCATCCCTGATCGCAGGCGACCGACGACATCGTCCTCAGTCATCCGCTTGTCGCGCATCTGACCTCCAAGAGCAAGCGCTTGTTTGATCCGAGTGCACGTTAGCAGCAGGACTCGCGCGATGAAACCCAGCATCGAGATCATGCTTGACCAGGGGCAATCGCCGATCGTGGGCCTTGCCGACCAAGCGCTTGCTAGACGAGCAATTTCGTCTGCTGGGCGACCTGTGGCCGGGCGTGGAGAGAGGGCCTCCAAGATCGAGTTGTGACGCAAGACATGGAGGCCAATCTCGCGGTGGACCCACCGGGATGCCGATCAGGTGGGCGCTCGCCGACCCGAAGATCGGCGAGCGAGAGGTGCTCGAAGCGCTGGCGGAGCCGTCAGATGCCGACCAGAGCACCGACCCTCTGACGCAGTTCGTCGCTCGAGCCGAAGAGGAGTTGGGTTGATTTCGCGCGTTTGAAGTACAAGTGCGCGCGGTGCTCGAAGGTGAATCCGATACCACCGTGCAGCTGGATCATCTCGCCGGCGACGAACATGAAGGCGTCACCGCACACCGCGCGGGCCAGCGGCGCCGCGACCTCCAGGTCAGGTGAGTCGATCGACGCGACCGCGGCTTGTGCCGTCGCCAGCGCACCCTCTACCTGGACGGCCATCCAGGCGCATCGGTGACGCAGCGCCTGAAACGATCCGAGGACCCGCCCGAACTGCTCGCGCACCTTGAGATATTCGACCGTGCGCTCCAAACACTCTTGCGCGGCCGCGGCCGCCTCCACGGCCAGCGCGACCAGCATGATGTTCTCGGCGTACATCGCCGCTTCCGCGCCGCCGATCGGCGCGGTCGCGTCGCCGGTTTGCAGACGCGTCGCCGGCGCGGCCTCGAACTCGACCGTGGCCAGTCGCCGGGTCTGGTCGAGCGATGGCTGCCCGGTGCGGATCACGCCCGGTGCCGTGCCCTCGACCGCGTACAGGCCGGCGCCATCCTCGCTGCTGGCGGCGACGATAAGGATGTCCGCACTGTCTCCGTTGAGCACGAACCGTTTGGCCCCGGACAGCACCGCGCCGCCGGCGGTGTCCTCAGCTCGCGTCGAGAACTCGGCCGAGGTCTGCGCAAACGGCGATTCGCCGAAGGCCAACGTGGCCGACGCACCGTTCGCGATCCTCTTCTGGAGCAACTCGGAGGCGCTCGGCGACCGCAGGTGTACCAGGACCTGGGTCATGGCCAGCGTCGGCAGCAGCGGCGAGGGGAGCAGGGTGCGTCCGGCCTCGGTTAGCACGATCGCGGCCTCGGCGAAGCCGAGACCGAGGCCGCCGAGATGCTCGGGGACGAGCAGGCTTGTGAAGCCCAGCTCCCGCGACATCCGCTCCCATACCCGGGCGTCGTAACCGGTCGCCGTAACCATCGCATCGAGCACTCGTGTGCCGTCGCGGGCCGATCGGCAGAACGCGGCCGCGGTCTGCCGGATCGCCTCCCGCTCGTCCTCCGAGATCTTGGGAACCGTCGTCTGCATTCCAGTCACCCCCGTGGCAGTCCCAGCATGCGTTCGGCGATCACATTGAGCTGGATCTCGTTCGAGCCACCGTAGATCGTGTCCGACCGGGTGTGCAGGAACAGTGTCTGGGCGTCGGTCAGGACGTACGGTTCGGCCTCGACGATCAGTCCGCCGGAACCCTCGACCTCTACGGCGAGTTCGCCGAGCCGCCGGTGCCAGTTGGCCCACTGAAGCTTGTTCACGGACGCCTCGAGTCCGACCGGGCCTTCCGCGGATGAGGTGAGTGTCTGTAGGGCGGTGTTCCGAACGACCTGCAGGTCGATCCATGCGTTGACGAGCCGCGGGCGGATGCCGGGCCGGTCGATCGCGCCCGTGTCGCGGGCACGCTGCACCACATCGTCGAACTCGCGACGAAAGCCGAGTTGCTGGCCGAGCGTCGAGACGCCGCGCTCGAAGCCGAGGGTGGCCATGGCCACCTTCCACCCGTCTCCGGGTTCGCCGACCACATTGTCCTCGGCGGTGCGGGCGTCGTCGAAGAAGACCTCGTTGAACTCCGCGGTACCCGTGATCTGCCTGATGGGGCGGATCTCGACGCCGGGCTGGTCCATTGGGACCAGCAGGTACGAGAGGCCGCGGTGCCGATGCTCTGCCGGATCGGAGCGAGCGATCACGAAACACCACTGCGCGAGATGGGCCAGCGAGGTCCACACCTTCTGACCGGTGACGTGCCACTCCGCGTCGCGGAGCTCGGCCTGAGTGCGCACGCCGGCGAGATCCGACCCGGCGTTCGGCTCGGAATAACCCTGGCACCAGAGGACGGTGCCGCTGTGAATCCCGGGCAGGAACCGCCGGCACTGGTCCGCGGTGCCGTAGGCGAGCAGCGTGGGCGCCACGAGCTGTTCGGCCATGTGACCGAGGCGGCCGGGTCCGCCGGCGCGTGCGTACTCCTCGTGGAAGATCACTTGCTGGCGGAACGATGCGTCGCGACCTCCGTATTCGGCGGGCCAGCCGATACCGATCCACCCCGCCGCACCCAGGCACTCCTCCCACTCCTGGCGTGCCTCGAGGTCCTCGTGCTCGTGGCCGGGGCCGCCTCGCCCACGGAGCGCCGCAAAGCGGCCGGCCAGTTCCGTCTCCAGCCAGCTATGGATCTCGGCACGGAACTCCGGGTCGTCACCCAGTACCGCGCCTGCTCTGTAGTGCGTGTGGGTCATGCCCTGTATACCGCCTCGGGCGTGGGGGCCTCGGCGATCAGCTTGCGGACCACCGGCCCCAGCTCGGCTGGATCCCAACGCTCACCCTTGGAGGCAGTAGCTCCGTGATGCCATCCGCTGGTCACGGAGATGTCTCCGCCGGGCACCTCGAACATCTGGCCGGTGACTCCGCCGCTGTCATCGCTACCGAGCCACCCGACCAACGGCGACGCGTTGCTCGGATCCATGGCCCCACGGTCGCGCCCTGGCGCGCGAACTCGATCGCATGGCTGCGGCGCAAATCCTTGGCTAGCACCGGTCACAATGACGACACGGCCCGCGCAGAGTCCGTCTGTGGGCACTTCCGGCCCCCCCTGAACGTCGGTACGAGTGGGGACAGCGTAGCCGATGCAATCAAGCGCTTGCTCGGCGACGCCCGGCCGGCGGCTTGACCTGATTGCCGGGCGCCCTTAGCTGGCAGAGCCACAATGCGCCATCGCGCCATCGCGCCATCGCGCCATCGCGCCATCGCGCCATCGCGGCGAGCCACGTTCACGAACGTCAGCGCGGTCGGCCTAGACGAATAAGTCCGATCTCTACGCTGGCGCCGTCGGAGACGTCTGCCCGCGCTACTTCAACGAGACCGGACAGCCGGTCGAAACAGAACTCGACCAGCGGGTCATCGGCATCGACCGGACAACGCTGCTCAGCACCGCGCGCCGCATCGCCATCGCCGCATCGCCATCGCCGGAGGGCCGGCTGCCCGGTGACGCCCTCGGCCCGCCGGTCGAGCAGGACACCCAAATGATCTTACCGCTGGCTGGGACAGCCTACATCGAGGGGCCGCGAACCGTGCTGTGATGCCGTGCACTTTGACAGGCAAGCCGCGGGAGGGTTCGAGATGACTATACACGCGCACGAGCATGACAGTCCGTCACCGCTCGATCGCGAGGATGATCAAGGTGGGTGGACCCCGCGGTTAGTCTTCTCGCTGATCGGCATGGCTCTGGTGCTGGAGCTCCTCACGATCAGCTATCTCATGGTGGCGACCGCGTTACCGAAGATCGCCGCTCACTATCACACCACGCAGGTCGCGTGGATGATGTCGTCGTTCCTGCTCGTCGGTGCGGTCACCAGCCCCATCCTCGGCAAGCTCGCCGACCTGTACGGCAAGCGCAAGATGCTCATGGTCGCGGTCGTCGGTGCAGGCGCCGGATCGGTCATCTCGGCGGTCGCGCCGAACTTCGGGCTGCTCGTCGTCGGGCGCTCGCTGCAGGGCCTGCTGGTGCCGTGCATGTTCCTGTCGTACTCGCTGATGCGCGACGTCTACCCTGCCCGCATCCTTCCGCTGGCCGTCAGCATCGCCACCGGAGGCATGGGCCTCATCGCCATCCCCGCGCCGTGGCTGAGCGGCTGGCTGCTCGACACCTGGGGCTTCCGGGCCGTCTTCTGGTTCTTCGTGATCGCCCTCGCCCTGCTGGCCGTGGTGATCCGGGTCACCACGGACGAGAGCGCGATACGCCAGCGGGCGCGCGTGGACTACCTGGGAGCGCTGCTGCTCGGTGCCGGCCTCGCGGCGGTCCTTGCCGGCGTGAGCATGGAGATCCAGTGGGGCGGTTGGTCCTCGGGGCGGACCCTCGGCTTCCTCATCAGTGGAACGGCGGTCCTGCTGGTGTGGCTCGCGGTGGCGCTCAGGACCCGTGAACCGCTCGTGGACCTGCGCTTCTTCCGTCGCCGGTCGGTGAGCATGACCGCGCTGTCGGCCGGGCTCGGCGTCGCCAACACAGGGGTGTTCGCCACCTTGATGCCGATGCTGTGCATGACTCCCGCGGTCCTCGGACTGCACTACGGCTTCGGTGTCGACGCCGAAGGCTACGCCATCTTCGCGGCCCCCCTCGGGGCCGGCGCTGTGATCGGTGGCCTCATTGTCGGCGTGCTGGTGTCCAGGATCTCCCCTCGGTACCTGCTCATCGCGGGTTCCGGGCTCCTCGCGGCCGCGGCTGTACTGGTCGCCGTCTCGCACGGTAGCCGTGGGATGGTCATCACCTGGTGTGCGGTTCAGGGCCTCGGCCAGGGCCTCTGCTACGCGGCCGGCCCGAACCTGGTCATCAGGGCGGTGCCGCCGGCGCTCCAGGGCTCGATGTCGAGCATGTTGCAGGTCTTCTCGAGCGGCCTCGGCGCGATCTTCCCGGTCGTGGTCTTCACCGTCCTGAACTCCGGGCACGTCACCGTCGTGCAGGGCAACATCTTCTACAGCAACTCCGGCATGACTACCGGCTTCCTGATCACGGCCGGCATCGCTGTCGCCGCGGCCATTACGGCCTTCGCCATCCCACACCGTGTCCACCACAGCGCGACAGTGAGCGAGCCCGTCAGCCGCGGGCAGGAGGTCAGCTCCGCGCTGGCCTGAGCCAGCCGTGGTCTACGGCGGCTCGATTCGAGCCGCCGTAGACCACCCCGGCGGCTTCGGGGTCTTACCCTGCTGACCGGGTAGTGGCCAGAGCCGGACGGTGCCGCCTTACATCGCGGCGAGCAGGCGGTCCAGCAGCGCGCGGTCGGCGCGCGGTCCGCCTGGCGTCGTGGCGCCGTACCGCCGGATCTCGGCTGTGAGGTCCAACGGGCGTGTCGGCGGCATACCGGGGACAAGCTCGCCCGCCAGCAGCGCGTCCGGAACAAGCCAGCACACCTCGAACTCGATGCCGTCCGGGTCGCGGCCGTACAGCGATTTGGTCGCCCCGTGGTTCGACGCTCCCGTCAACGCCCCGGCGGTCGCCAGCCGGCCACGCAGCCGGCTCAGTTCGGCCAGCGTGTCGGCTTCCCAGGCCAGGTGGTAAAGCCCGACCGAGGCGCCGCCGCGGGCATCGGCGGTCCGCGCCTGGAACAGGCCCAGGTCATGGTCGTTCGCCGAGCCCGCGGCCCGCAGGAAGACTCCGCCGGGGAACTCGACAGGCAGCCGCTCGAAACCCAGCACGTCCTCGTAGAACAGTGCGCTGCGCGTGAGATCGGCGACGTACAGCACGGCGTGGTTCAACCGGCCCACTCCCACCGGGTCGCTCCTTCTGATCGCCGTCGGTGCGCGACATCTCCTCGTCCTCGGTGCGCGTCCGCGCCACGGCGCACGAGAATCGCCAACCTGTCGGTCACCGGGTCCCGCGAGCCAGGTTCCGGTACACCGCCGTCGCGGGACGCGCACCGCGTGAAGACTGCCCGGGAGGATAGCCGTCTGCCCCCGCCAGTCCGCCGTTCATTCTCACTGGCCGGGACGTTCCGCCGGGTCAGGGTCGCGGAGATGTGGCCGGGACCACGGCCGTGCTAGCCTCGGCATCCAGCAAGCGCTTGGTAGACGATGAGTGACGCGGGAGCGGGTGATCATCCGGTGACGAACCGGTACGATACGGAATCGTCTGCTCCGTCCGGCGGGGACACCACGGACCTCTCGCCTGACCTGTCGGCACGGCTTCGGACACTCCTGGACCGCCAGGAGATCGCCGATGTGGTCGCGCGCTACTGTCGCGGTATCGACCGACGGGACTTCGACCTCGTGCGCACCTGCTACCACCCCGACGGCACGGACCGGCACACGGGGTTCTCGGGCGGAATCGACGAGTACATCACCTGGCTTGCCGTTGTCCTGGCGGACTACCCGGCGACGCAGCACCTCATCGGCCAGCAGCTCATCGAGATCCAGGGCGATGTCGCGCGGTGCGAGACCTACGGGATCGCGACTCACTGGGTGGGGCCAACGGGCGATCCGCGCCTGGACTACACGTCCGGGTTCCGCTACGTCGACCGGATGGAGCGACGCAGCGGGGAGTGGCGCATCGCCGAACGGCTGGCGGTCCGCGACTGGACGCGGAAGGAACCCGGACAGTTCGTTCCCCGCGAGGGAGAAGGACCAATCGGAGCGCCCTCCACCGCGGACCCCCTCTACCACCTTCCCGGGTGGCCGTCGGCGGAGTAGGGAAGGGTGGAACTCGGTGAACCACGTTGGCGCCGGCGGATATCCGGCACTGCGCGCGACTCTCGCGCGGACCGACCCGGCGCTGCTGCTGGTCTGCCTGGTACAGCTGACCGGGGACGTCACGCTGTTGGATCACTATGGCCCTGGCACGGTCCAACGGCCCGACCCTACGCGCCGCCTGATGCCCGCGACCGTCATGCCCGAGGAGAGCGCGGCGGCGGTGCGCGAACGTCTCACCGAACTGCTCATAGACGGCGGGCTCCCACGTCCGGCGATACCCGTTCCCGATCGCGAACTGTTCGGGCGGATGGTCGAGCTCGCCGTCGGGCAGCAGGTGGACGAGGAGTTCCTGCCGCTCCTGTTGGAGCAGGGCGGGTTCCAACTGGCCCAGCCGGTGGCGCCCAGGACGCGCCGGCCGCCCGACACGCTCGACGTGGCGATCGTGGGTGCCGGCATGGCCGGAATACACGCCGCCATCTCGGCGGGCCGGCGTGGGCTGCGCTATCGCGTCTTCGAGCGTGCCGCGGACATCGGCGGAACCTGGCGGGTCAACACCTATCCGGGAGTCGCGGTCGACACGCCGAGTCTGTACTACTCGTTCTCATATGAGCTCAACCCGGACTGGACGCATTTCTACCCGGCTGGTGAACAGTACCAGGCCTATCTGCAACGGGTCGTCGACCTTTATGGCGTCCGCGAGCGGATCTCCTTCGGCACGGAGGTGACCGCTCTGCGCTGGGACGAGGACGTCCGGCGGTGGTGGATAACACTGCGTGACTCCGACGGGACGGAGCGATCGACGAGCGCCGCGGTCGTGATCACGGCGGCCGGGTTCCTGAACCGCCCGTCGGTTCCCGACGTCCCTGGTAGGGAGGCGTTCGCGGGCGCCCAGTTCCATACGGCAAAGTGGGATCCGGCCGTACGGCTCGCCGGCCAGCGCGTCGCGGTGGTCGGGGCGGGCGCGACGGCGATCCAGGTGGTGCCGTCGATCATCGACGAGGTGGGCGGCCTCGCGTTGTTCCAACGGCAGCCGCACTGGGTCCTTCCCAAGTTCTCTGGTGAAGGGGAGGTGCCGGAGGCCGAACGGTGGGCGCTGCGGCACGTTCCCTTCTACCACCAGTGGTGCCGGTTGAAGGTCTACTGGTTTATGTCGGACAACCTCTACCCCAACATCCGCGCGGACGAGGAGTGGATGCGGGCGAATCCTCATTCGATCTCTCCGGGCAACGAGCGGGTGCGGCAGGCGTGCCTCGGTTACATTGACGAGATGTTCGGGGACGATCCCGAACTGGCGCGGGCCATGACGCCGGACTTCCCGCCCATGGGCAAGAGGATCATCAAGGATCCGGGCGGCTTCTATGCGGCGCTACGCCGCGACCACGCGCGGGTCGTGACCGCGCCGATCGCGCGGATCGTGCCCGAGGGGATCGTCACCGGCCACGGGGAGCTCGTCGAACTGGATGTGATCATCTGGGCGACGGGGTTCACGCTCGACTACCTGGCTCATGTCGAGATCACCGGCCGGCACGGCCGCACCCTCAGCGACGTATGGGGCAGCGACAACCAGTCGGCCTATCTGGGGGGAACAGTGCCTGGTTTCCCGAATCTGTTCATCACCTCCGCTCCGAACTCGAGCGCCGGTCACGGTGGCGGCCACAACTTCATGGTCGAAGGAAACGTGCACTACATCATGGAATGTATCCAGCTGCTGGTGGAGCGCGAGGCGCGCAGCATGGAGGTCACGCAGGAGGCGCACGACGTGTTCAACGCCGAGGTCGACGAGACTATGGCCGGCACCATCTGGTGCCACGCCCCGACGGCCCACACGTACTACCGCAACGCCCGCGGCCGCCCGATCGTCCCGTCTCCGTGGCGGATGGTCGACTCCTGGACCCGGCTGCGGCGCCCGGTCGAAGACCATTTCATCCTGCGGTGACCAGGGTGGGGAACCCAGTCCCGCCTGGGCTTGATCCGGATGCGAGCGAACTCGTCGCGGCGGCGCGGGCCGTCGGGGCGCCGCCGCTGTACGAACTCGGCTACGCGCGGGCCCGCGAGCTCATGGAGACGATGTCACGACCGCCGGGCCCGCTGATGCACGACGTCACCGAGCTCGAGTTCGACGGCCCGCATGGCCCGCTGCGGGTCCGCCGCTACCAGCCCGACGTGGGCGTGGAAACGCCGGGGCTCGTCTACTTCCACGGTGGCGGGTTCGTGCTGGGCAGCCTGGACTCCTACGACAGCGCGACGCGGCACCTCGCCAGGGCCACCGGCGCGGTGCTGCTGTCCGTGGACTACCGACTCGCGCCAGAACACCGGTACCCCGTGGCCAACGACGAGGCGCTGGCCGCGATGGCCTGGGCCGTCGGGCACGCCGCGGAGCTCGGCCTGGACCCGATCCGGATCGGCGTGGCCGGTGACAGCGCGGGCGGTTCGCTGGCCGCGTCGGTGGCGCTGGCGGCCCGCGGCACCGGCTGGGCGCCGATGCTGCAGCTGCTGATCAATCCCGGCGTGGACGGCGACCTGGAGCGCCCGTCCGTGCGGGAGTTCGCCGACGGCCCCGTGATCACCCGCGACGACATGAGGTGGATGCGGCAGACCTACTACGGCCCGGACGAGTCGGCGCTCCCGTCGGGAGCGGTGCCCGGGCTGGTGGCCGACCTGTCCGGGGCGGCGTCCGCGATCGTGGTCACCGCCTCACACGATCCGAGCCGTGACGGCGCGGAAGCCTACGGAGCCCGCCTGCGCGCCGCGGGCGCGCAGACCGCACTGCTGCGCTATCCGGGGATGTACCACGGCTTCCTCATGCGCACCGAGTACCTCGCCCGCGCACGCCTCGCGCTCGCCGAGATCGGCGCGCTGGTGCGAGTGCGCCTCGCTGCCTAGTCCGTCATCCGCCGGGTTCACATCCAGCCGCCGGGTCCACTCCCGGCCCTGATGATCGTTTGCCACGGTCGTAGACCCGTGGGTTCACCTCGATCAATAGGAAGGATCGCTATGTTCGACTTGTCGGGGCGGGTGGCGCTGGTGACCGGCGCTGGGCAGAACACCGGAGCCGGTATCGCGCGTGCCCTCGCCGCGCAGGGCGCGGCCGTGGCAGTGAACGATCTTGTCGCGGAGCGGGCCGAGGCAGTGTGCGCCGCCATCGAGGACGCCGGTGGCATGGCGATGGTGGTCGTGTTCGACGTGACCGATCGGGACGCGGTGGTCGCCGGTGTCGCGCGGGTCCGAGCGGGCCTCGGTGGCCACGTCGACATTCTCGTCAACAACGCGGGCATTCCCGCGGACATGGGCTACGGCGAGTTCCGCGCGCTCGACCCGGCGCGGTGGCGGGCACCGGTCGAGCTCAACCTTTTCGGGGCGATGAACTGCGTGCACGCCGTGCTGGACGACATGTGCCGCGCCGGATGGGGGCGCATCGTCCAGATCTCCTCAGGTGCGGGGCGTACCGGGTCCACGATCGGGATCTCGCTGTACGGGGCCGGCAAGAGCGGGGCCGAGGGGTTCGTGCGGCACGTGGCATGCGAGGTGGCCGCGTCCGGCGTCACGGTGAACGCCCTCGCCCTGGGCCTCATGCGGAATGCCGGCGGCCCGGGCGTCGCGGAACTCGAGGCACAGATCGCGGTAGGCAGACGCGGCAGGCCCGAGGACGTGGCGCCAGCCGTCGTCTACCTCGCCTCACCCGAGGCCGCCTGGCTGACCGGTCAGACCATCGACCTCAACGGCGGCAGCACAACCAACTGAACCCCGTGCACCTTCGGCGACCGGTCCAGTGAGGTCTTCCGACGAGGAACGTCCTGAGTGGCTCCCGCCCTGTGGGAACGCGACGTCTGGTCGCCGGGGCGGGCTGGTTGCCTGGCTTCCGTGGCCGCCTCCCGGCCGATGCTCGATCAACCCTCGGTCCGGCGCCGGCTGGACTCTTGGGCCCACGTCGTTCCGTTGACGCACCTGGAGAGCACGATGACCGCTGCCCTCACCCCGGACGCCGCCGCGGGTCGACCAGTGCCGACGTCATCCGCCGCGAGCGAGCCCGTGGTCTGTCCCACCGGGGCGGAGATCGTCCGCTCCCGAGCGGGTGACGACAAGGTCGGACTCCTGTTCGCCGACCGCGGCTGGACCTGGGCCCAGGTGGTGCGGGAGTCCGCCGACCGGGCGGCGGCGCTGCGGCTGGCGGTGGCGCCGCCGCCGGACCGGCAGCCACACGTCGGCGTTCTCCTGGACAACATCCCGGACTACGTCTTCTGGGTAGGGGCCGGGCTCCTGGCCGGAGCGGTGGTCGTGGGGATCAACTCCAGCCGCGGCGCGGCCGAACTGGCCGACGACATCCGCCACGCGGACGTGGATCTGATCATCACGGAGTCGCGGCTGTCTCCGCTGGTCCGCGGCGGTGACCACGGTGTTCCGGAGCACCTGGTGTTCGACGTCGACAGCCCGGGATACCTCGACTTCCTGGCGCCGCATCGCGGCGCGCCGCTGCCCTCGGAGACGCCCGCCGCCTCCGACATCGCGTTCCTGATGTACAGCTCGGGATCCACGGGGCGGCCGAAGGCTGTCATCGTCGGCCAGGGACGCCTGGCCCGTCTCGTCCCCGCGATGGCACGACGGGTCGAGATGACCCGGGACACTGTCACCTACCTGTGTATGCCGCTGTTCCACGGCAACTCGATGATGATGAACCTCGTGCCGGCGATGGCCACGGGAGCGACCGTCGGGATGGCCCGCAAGTTCTCGGCGAGCCGGTTCAGCGACGACATCCATCGGTTCGGCGCTACCTACGTGAACTACGTCGGCCGTGCGCTCTCCTACGTGCTGAGCCGGCCCGAGGATCCCCGTGACCGGACGGGCACGTTGCGGCTGGCCTTCGGCACCGAGGCGTCCGACACGGACGTGGCCCGCTTCTCCGAGCGGTTCGGCTGCCGGGTGCTGGAGGGATACGGCCTCAGCGAGGGGGTCTTCCGCATCAACCGGACGGCCGAGACGCCCAGCGGGTCCCTCGGCCTGCCGGCGGAGGGCGTCGACGTCCGTGTCCTGGACGAGACCACCGGGCAGGAATGCCCGAGGGCGCGGTTCGACACCACCGGGCGGCTGATGAACCCCGAGGCCGTGGGCCAGTTCGTCGCCGTCGGGCTGGCCCACTTGTTCGAGGGCTACTACAAGAACCAGGATGCGATGCGCGATCGTGTGCGGGACGGCGACTTCTGGTCGGGCGATCTCGGCTACCGCGACCTGGACGGCTATTTCTACTTCGCCGGCCGCTCGTCGGACTGGATCAGAGTCGACTCGGAGAACTTCGCCGCCGCGCAGGTGGAACGAGTCATCCTCCGCTTCCCGTCCGTGGTGTCGGCGCCGGTCTTCGCGGTCGCCGACCCGGTCACCGGTGACCGGGTGATGTGCGCGCTGGAGCTACGCGCGGGCGAGACCTTCGACCCGGAGGCTTTCGGCGCCTTCCTCGCCGCGCAGCCGGACATGGGCGCGAAATGGTGGCCATCCTTCGTCCGGATCGTGTCCGCGGTCCCGCTGACCGGGAGCAACAAGGTTGACAAGGCTCCGCTGCGGCGATCGGCGTGGAACACGACCGACCCGGTCTACGCGCGAGTCGGCCGTACCAGTGAGTACGTGGCCCTTGACGAGCCGGCGCGTCAGCGCCTGGAGGCCGAGTTCCACCGGCACGGACGGGCGCCGCTGCTCCCGCCGCCGCTTCCGGCGGACAGCACGGCCGTGTCCTGACGGCCCAGCCAGGTCGCGTCATCACGGACCCGAGCCGGTCATCCTGCCGCGAGCCGGTCATCCTGCCGCGAGCCGGTCATCCTGGCGCGAGCCGGAACACGTAGCCGTTGAAGAACAGCTCGATCATCAGCTCCGCGAGCTCGTCGACACCCAGGTCCCGCCGGGACGGCCAGTGCATCGTCGACCAGAGGGTGGAGCGCACCGACCGGTAGAAGATCTCAGCTGGGATGTCGGCCGTGAACGTGCCGTCGGCACGTCCCTGCTCGATCGCGCCCATCCAGTAGCCCTGGACGGAGCGCGCCGTCGCGTCGACGGCGTCGAGCAGGCTGTGCTCACGCAGATAGGTCCGCTCGTTCTGGTAGATGGCGGTGGGATGCGGGTGGTCCTCGATGACCCGCAACGTCTCCCGGATGAGCCTACGGATCCGGTCCGCGGGTGCGCCGGCGGTGTCGACGGCGGCCCGGAGCCGATGGTCGATCTCGGCCATGTACCGGCTCAGGACCTGCCGCACGATGTCGTGCTTGGACGTGAAGTGGTGGTAGAGGCTGCCGGGATGGAGACCGGCGGCCTCGCCGATGTCGCGCACCGTGGTGCTCGCGATGCCCCTGGTGGCGAACAGCTCGGCGCTCGTCGCCAGGATCGCTGTTCGCCGGTCGATCCGGGCGTTCATCCCCAGCGACTCCCGATGAGCGGGAACGGCGACCGTACGCGCCGTTCGGCAAGGCTAGTCTTCCCCGCACCGAACGCTTGCTCAAGTACCCGCTCGAGGAAATGGGGATTCGGTGACATCGGAGTCCGAGTTCGCCGAGTTCATCGGCGAGGAGGCGGAGCCCCCGCGCGTGGCACGCTACTCCGTCAACGAGGCGATGATCCGGAACTGGGTCGAGGCCCTCGACGACCATAACCCGGTCTATATCGACGGAGACGTCGCCCGCGCCACCGGACGCCCGGATGTCATCTGCCCACCCGCCATGATCTCCACCTGGGTCATGTCCGGCTACCGCCGTTACCGCGAGGTACTGCGGAAACGGCGCGAGGGAGTCGCCGAGGATTTCGCGTACTCGCGGCTCCTCAGCCGGCTTGACACGCGTGGCTACACCTCCGTCGTGGCCACGAACGTCGAGCAGAGATACCTGCGCGAGGTCCATCCGGGAACCCACGTGACGTGCCATTTCACCATTGAGTCGGTGTCGGAGAAGAAGAAGACCGGGCTCGGGGAGGGCCACTTCGTGACGCTGTTGAAGAAGTACGTCGACCGGAACGGGGTGCTCCTGGTCGAGGAGCGGTTCCGGCTGCTGCGCTTCAGGCCCGCGGAGGTGGCCTCCTGATGGCCGCTTCGCCACCGGCGCGCCCCACGGCGGTGCCGCCCCTGATCGTGACGTACGACAACAAGTTCTGGTTCGACGCGGCGCGGGAGTGCAGGCTGCTCATCCAGCGGTGCACCGCGTGCGGCGCGCTGCGTCATCCACCCGGTCCCGCCTGTCCGGAGTGCCGGTCCTTCGAGTGGGACGCCGTCGAGTCGAGCCGACGCGGAACCCTGCACAGCTACACCGTCATCCACCATCCGCGGGACCCCTCGTTCACCTACCCGCTCGCCGTCGGGCTTGTCGACCTGGTCGAGGGCACCCGGATCGTGGCCGACATCGAGGGTGTCGAGCCGGCGGATCTCAAGATCGGCATGGAGCTCGAGGTGGTGTTCGGTGAGCACGCGCGAGGAGAGATCCTGGCCCGTCTACGGCCTGCCGGCGCCGGCCCGGCCGGTGCGCCCTCCCATGAGGGGAACGCGTCGTGACGATGCGGGAGTGCACCGTCGGGCAGCACCTGCCCGAGCTGCCCATCACGATGGACAGGACCATGATCGTGGCGGCCGCCATCGCTTCCCAGGACTTCGAGGACGTCCACCATGACCCCGGCAAGGCCCAGGAGCGCGGCCTGCGGGACATCTTCATCAGTATCAACTCGACAAACGGTCTCGTCGACCGTTATGTGACCGACTGGGCCGGCCCCGCATCGCGGATCACTTCGGTGTCGCTACGGCTCGGCGTCCCCCTGTTCCCAGGCGATGTCTTCAGGCTTACCGGAGAAGTGATCGGGATCGAGGGGGACGAAGTGCGGCTGACGGTCACCGGTCGGAACGACCGCGGCGTGCATGTCACCGCCCTGGTATCCATCACCAGTACGGCGGGAGCGGCGGCATGAGCGCCACCTTCGCCAGGCAGGCGGCCGTTGCCGGCATCGGTGCGACCGAGTTCTCGAAGGACTCAGGACGCAGCGAGTGGCGGCTCGCCTGTGAAAGCGTGCTGGCCGCCGTCGAGGATGCGGGCATTGGAGTCGCCGAGATCGACGGTTTCGCCCTGTTCACCATGGAGACCAATCCCGAGATCGCGGTCGCCCGTGCGCTCGGCATTCCGGAGCTGAAGTTCTTCAGCCGGATACCGCACGGCGGAGGTGGCGCGTGCGCCCCCGTCCAGCAGGCGGCGCTCGCGGTGGCCAACGGAGTCGCGGACGTCGTGGTCGTCTACCGGGCCTTCAACGAGCGCTCGGGTCATCGCTTCGGCGCGGGCCCACCTCCGTTCGCCTACGTCGCCAACACCGACCAGGAGTACCGCAACTGGATCAACCCGTACGGGCTGCTGACGCCGGCGCAGCAGGAGGCATTCCTCGCCCGGCGGTACATGCACAAGTACGGGGCTACCAGCGAGGACTTCGGCCGGGTCTCGGTGCTCTCCCGCAAGCACGCCGCCAACAACCCCAAGGCGTGGTTCTACCAGCGCCCCATCACGCTGGAGGAGCACCAGGCCTCCCGGTGGATCGCGGAGCCGCTGCGCCTGCTGGACTGCTGCCAGGAGAGCGACGGAGGCCAGGCACTGGTCATCGTCAGCGCCGAACGTGCCCGTGACCTCCCGAACCCGCCCGCCGTGATCAGTGGCGCCGCCCAGGGGGTCGGGCCCCAGCAGATCTCGATGAGCAGCTACTATCGCCCGGAGATCGACGAGATGCCCGAGGTCCAGCTCGTCGCGGAGCAGCTGTGGCGGCAGTCCGGCCTGCGGCCCGCCGACATGGACGCGGCCGTGATCTACGACGCGTTCACGCCCATGGTCCTGCTGCAGCTGGAGGAGTACGGGTTCTGCGGCCGAGGTGAGGCCAAGGACTTCATCCTCGACGGAAGCCTGGAGCTGGACGGCCGGCTTCCGGTGAACACGCACGGTGGGCAGCTCGGCGAGGGCTATCTGCACGGCGTCAACGGCATCGCCGAGGGTGTCCGCCTGATCCGCGGCACCTCGGTGAACCAACCGGCCAAACCAGTCGACAACGTGCTGGTCACCGGTGGTTCCCCCGTCCCGCACAGTGCGATCGTCCTCAGCTCCGACCGCTGAGGGCTGACCGCTGACTTTCGAGCACCAGAAGCGGTGACGACGGCGACCAGGAGTGACCCGCGATGTATCCAGACCTCTCCCCGGCATCGAAGGCACTGCGCGCGGAGCTACGCGCCTACTTCGACCGGATCATCGACGACGAGGCACGACGTGAACTCGTCCACCAGACCGAGGGGGGACCCACCTTCAGCCGCATCCTGCGCCGCATGGGGCAGGACGGCTGGCTCGGTCTTGGCTGGCCCGCCGAGTACGGTGGACGCGGCGAGGACCCGGAAGCGCTCTTCGTGTTCTACGACGAGGTGATCCGGGCCAACGCACCCCTGTCGCTGGTGACCCTCAACACCGTGGCGCCAGCGCTGATGAAGCACGGCACCGAGGAGCAGCGGCGCTACTTCCTGCCCCGGATCCTCACCGGCGAGCTCATCTTCGCGATCGGCTACACCGAGCCGAACGCCGGGACGGATCTCGCCTCACTGCAGACCCGGGCCCGCGTCGAGGGCGACGAGTTCGTCATCGACGGCAACAAGATCTTCACGAGCGGCGCGATGTACGCCGACTGGATCTGGCTCGCCGTCCGCACCGACCCGGACGCGCCCAAGCACAAGGGCATCTCGGTGCTCCTGGTACCGACAACGGCGCCAGGCTTCTCGGTGACGGAAATCCATACCGTGGGTGGCCACCACACCGCGGCCACCTACTACGACAACGTCCGGGTGCCCGTCACCAGCCTGGTCGGCGAGCTCAACGGCGGCTGGCGGCTCATGACGAACCAGCTCAACCACGAGCGCGTCGCCCTGGCCGCCCGCGGCGGCATCGCCAACGAGCTGTTCGACCAGGTGCTGGCCTGGACACGCGAAGAGCCGGTCGGCGACGGCACCCTGTATGACGTCCCATGGGTGCGCTCGAAACTGGCCGAGGTGTACTCCCTGCTGGCGGCGACCGAGCTGATCAACCTCCGGCTCGTCGCCGACGTCGCCGCCAACACCCTGGGCGGCGGCGACTCGGCCGCGGCCAAGGTGGTGGGCACCGAGGCCGTCGTCAGCGCCTACGGAGCACTCCAGGAAGTGCTCGGCGCCGCGGGCCTGCTCCGCCCCGGCACCCCGGGCGCCGCGCTGAGCGGGCGGGTCGAGAACCTCGCCCGCCGGGCACAGAACAACACGTTCGGCGGCGGCACCAACGAGGTGATGCGCGAGCTCGTCGCCGCCAAGACCCTGGGCATGACCACAGCCCCGAGGAACAGCCGGCCCACCTCCGGCGGGACCACCACGGCTGCCGGGCGGAAGGACGGCTGACATGGACTTCGACCTGCCGGACGACCTCGCGGCGGTCCGGGAGCTGAGCGCCGAGATCTTCGAGGACCGCGCGACCGTCGAACGCGTCCGCGCCGTGGAGACCGACAGCCACGGTCACGACGCCGAGCTCTGGAAGATCCTGGCCGAGGCCGGCCTACTCGGCATCAGCCTGCCCGAGCAGGCCGGCGGCGCCGGCCTGGGCGTACTCGGCATGGCGACGGTCCTGGAGCAGCAGGGCCGTCGCGTCGCGCCCATCCCGCTGTGGGCGGTGCTGAGCACCGCCGCGCTGCCCATCGCGCGGTTCGGCTCGCCCGAGCAGCGCGAGCGCTGGCTGCCCGGCGTCGCCGACGGCAGCACGATCGTCACCGGCGACTTCGAGCTGCGCGCCAATGGCTCGCCCGCCGCGCTGGCGCTCGCGGACAGCGACGGCTGGCGGATCAGCGGTGAACTGACCGGCGTTGCGGGCGCCGGCGTGGCCGACGCCGTCGTGCTCCCGTTCGGGCTCGACTCGGGTGGGCGCGCCGTCGCCGTCGTGCCCACCGACCGGCCGGGCCTCATGGTCACGCCGCAGGAGTCGACGAACCGCGGCGAGACCGGCGCGGTCACCCTGGAGGATGTGCCGCTCGCGGCGGCGGACCTGCTGTCGGGCGACGGGGACGAGATCATCGAGTGGGTCCTCGCCCGCGCCAGGGTCGCGCTCGCGGCCCTGCAACTGGGGGTGTGCGAGGAGGCCGTGCGCATCACGGCCGCGTACACCTCACAGCGCCACCAGTTCGGCCGGCCGCTGTCGACCAACCAGGCGGTCGCGGTTCGCGCCGCCGACGCGTACTTGGACACCGAGTGCATCCGCCTGACCACCCAGCGGGCCGCGTGGCTCCTCGACCAGGGCGAGGAGCACGACGGCCGGATCGCGGCGCTGGTCGCCAAGTCCTGGGCCGCCCGGGGCGGCCTGCGCGTCGTCCATGCCACTCAGCACCTGCATGGCGGCATCGGTGCCGACATCGAGTACCCCATCCACCGCTATTTCCTCTTCGGCCGACAGGCCGCCATCACCCTCGGCGGGGCCGCGGCGACGGAGGCCCGCCTCGGTGGCCTTCTGGAGCAGGCCCCCCGGATTGGAGCGCCCGCATGACGCACCTGGCCATCGTGACCGGCGCCAGCCGCGGGATCGGCCGCGCGATGGCCCGCCGACTCGCGGCGGAAGGCATCGCGGTCGCCGCCGTCGCCCGGACGCTTCGCCCTGGTGACGGAACCCTCGAAGGGTCCCTCGAGGAGACGGTGGACATCATCCGCCGTGACGGGGGCGTCGCCGAGGCCTTCGCCGCCGACCTCAGCGAGCCGGCCCTCGACCGGACCAGACTGGTCGCGAGCATCGAGTCCACCATGGCCGGCACGGTGGACATCCTCGTCAACAACGCCGCCGCGACCCGCCGCTACGACGTCCTGTTCGCCGACATGACGCGGGAGTGGTTCCTGGAATCCGTCGAGACGAACGTCTGGAACGCCTGGGACCTGACGAGGGCGGTGATTCCAGGGATGAGGCGGCGGGGCGCCGGGTGGATCGTCAACATCTCATCACGGCAGGCCGGCCCCCGGGTGGGCCCGCCCTTCGCCCCGCATCCGTTGGCGGGTTCGGTGCTCTACGGCGGCACCAAAGCCATGCTCGACCGGATGACGACCGGCGCCGCGATGGAGCTGTACGACGACCGGATCGCGGTCAACGCGCTGTCTCCCAACCGCGGCGTGGCCACCGCCAGTGCCGTCGCGGTAGTTCCGGGCTGGCCGTCCGAACCCGAGGAGACGATGGCCGAGGCGGCCCTCCTGCTGTGTACCGCCGACCCCGCCGAGGTCACCGGGCGGGTCGCGTACAGCCTGCCGCTGCTCAAGGAGTTCGGCCGGCCGGTCCGTACCCTGGACGGCCGTGGGCTGGTCGACGGGTGGCAGCCTGACCAGCTCGAGGAGGACGGCTTCCTTCCCGACTACCTCGTGTTCAACCCGCCTCCGCCGGTTCCCGCGGCGCTTCTGGACAGGAGGGCCGACGCGTGACGCCGTCGGTTGAGGAGCTTCTCGGGCTGCGTGGGCGCGTCGCGCTGGTCACGGGGGCCGGTAACGGCATCGCCCGTGCCGCCGCGCTCCAGCTCGCGACCGCCGGCTGCGACGTGGCGGTCGTGGACCTCGACAAGGAGGCCGCCGACCGGACTGTCGGTGAGATCCGGGACCGCGGCCGGCGGGCGGTCGCGGTTGCCAAGGACCTCACCGACCCGACGGCCCCGCGGGAGATGGTCGAGGAGGCGGTGGCCGAGCTCGGACCGATCTCGGTGGCCATCAACGTGTGTGGCGGCACCGCGGGTGTCAACAAACCCTTCCTCGACATGGATGTCGCCGACTTCCAACGGCCGCTGACGTTGAACCTCCAGTCGACCTTCCTGTCCTGCCAGGCCGAGGCCATCGCCATGGTGCGGCACCACAGGCGTGGCGCGATCGTCAACGTCGGGTCGACCAGCGGAGTCACGTCGGCGCCCAATCTCGCCGCGTACGGCGCCGCCAACGCGGGCGTGATCCACTTCACGAAGACAGCCGGCGTGGAGCTCGCGCCGTACGGGGTCCGGGTGAACTGCGTCGTTCCGGGGACGCACTGGACCAAGCTGACCCGGATCCGGGCGACGAGCCCTGAGTCCAGCCCGCAGGTACGGGCCTTCTTCGATCAGGCCGGCGCCGCGACCCCCCTCGGCCGCCTGGGCGAGCCGGAGGAGACGGCCGGCGTGGCGGTGTTCCTGGCGTCGGAGCTGTCGGCCTATATGACTGGTCATTCCGTCGTCTCGGACGGAGGTATCACGCACACCACCGCGCGGCCGGCGTTCGGCGGCCCGCTGGTGCCGGCGGCGATCCGGCCGTTCGTGGAAACGGCTTTCCAGGACGGGACGGACGGTACGCGGGAGGAGCCCGGTGACTGAGTTCGAGATCATCGACATGCACACGCACCTGCAACGGGACGACCCGCACGGGCAGGAAATGCGTGACTACTTCCTTACCCCGCACCTGGTGAAGCCAGGCGCACCGAACCTGGGTACTATCCCGGAATTTCTCGAGATGATGGCCCAGACCGGGATCTCCGCCATGAACATCCTGATGTTCACCTGGAGCGGCCGCTACTTCCGCCACGGTTCCTACGTGCTGCCGGACGACCCCGACGAGCGGGCCAGCGAGGAGGCTGATCTGCGGCGGCGGGTCACCCGCCGAGCGGTCGACAACAACTCCTGGGCCGCGTCGGTGGTGGCGACCCATCGCCAGATGACCTACTTCGCGGGGGTCAACCCGGTGGTCATGGGGCCGGAGGCCGCGGTGGCCGAGGTTGAGGCAGCGCGGGCCAAGGGCGCGCTGGGCGTCAAGCTCGTGCCCTCCGACATGGGTGTGCCGGGCTCGGACCGGCGGCTGTTCCCCGTCTTCGAGTACTGCGCCGAGACCGGCTTCCCGGTGCTGACCGAGACCGGCGCGCACAGTCCCCACTCGCATCCGGCCGGCTACGCGACGGCGCTGGAGACCTTTCCCGCTCTTCGGCTGGTGTTCGCTCACTGCGGCCACGACCGAGAATTCGGCCAGGGGCTCGACCAGGAAGTCCTCGACCTTGCCGCAAAGTATGACGGCGTGTATGGCGACACCTCGCTCCGTCTCCACGAGGTCGCGGACGGCGTCGTCTCCCCTGAGGACATGGTGCGATTCCTGCGACGCATCGGCACGGAGCGCGTGATGTTCGGGACGAACTACGTCTTCTCGGATCTTCTCCCGGAACGTCCGTCCCACGTCGCCGCTCCGGAGCACGTCGATCCGAGGTTCACGCAGGTCTGGAAGTCCGTCCAGGTCCTGAAGACGCTGCCGATCAGTGATGACGAGCGGGCGGCCATCGCCGCGGGCAACTTCCGGCGGCTCACCGCTCTCGCGCCGGTCTCCGGGTGAAGGTCGCCCCAGTGGCACGGCGCGGCGACCAATCGCTTGCTGGGTAGACTGTACGTCACAGCGCCCGAGGCGTCCTGTCGACCGGACGGCGTTGCTGTACCAACGCCACAGATATGGTCGTAGAAGGGATTCGCCTCTTGAGCATGACCGGGTCGGAAGGACGGACCAAGCGGCGGGCCGCGCCTGGCGACAGGCCGGCGCGCCGCGCGGAGCTCCTCGCCATCGCCGAACAGCTCTTCGCAACGCGGGGTTACGCCCAGACCACCGTGCGGGACATCGCCGACGAGGTCGGCATCCTGTCTGGCAGCCTTTACTACTACTTCGACTCCAAGGAAGCAATGCTGGAGGAGATCCTCCGCGACTTCATGGGCGGCCTGCGGGCCATGTTCGCCGAGGTCGTCGAAGGGGACCAGCCGCCTCGGGCGAAGCTGGACGAGATGGTTCGCCGGACATTCGCGACGATCCACCGGCGACCATCTGGGGTGGCCCTCTACCAGAAGGAATCAGGCTCACTGGTCGGCCTGCAGAGGTTCAAGTTCGTAAAACAGATCAGCAATGACAACGAAAAGATGTGGGTAGACGTCATCGTCGCGGGCCAGAAGACGGGCGACTTTCGCGCCAACCTCGATCCACAGCTGGCCTACCGTTTTATTCGCGATGCCATCTGGACCAGCGTCCAGTGGTACAAGCCCCGTGGCCGGCTTAAGCACAGCGCCGTCGCCGAGCAGTATCTCACGATGCTGCACGCGGGCTTCCTGGTGGACGACGTGGCGAACGGTGGCCCGCCGTCATCCTCGTTGCCCACCGAGTAGCGGTCAGCTCACGAGCCACCGACCGGCCATCGTGGCCGGTCGGTGCCAGCCGCGATGTCACCCGCGGTCCCGTTCGCGACGGCCGCCAGATAGCGGTCGACGGCGGCCTGGATCTGGTCAGTTGACGGCATCCGACATCCGTTCTCTCGTGCTGGGCGGTGTTCCAGGCCCCCACTCGGCCCTCATCTCATGCAGGGGCCGAGAGACCGACGAATCCGTGCTGACCCGTGGCCGGTCCGGCTCGGGCGCCGGCAGCGGCTCGACGGCGCGCAGACCGGACCGGCTGCGCCGGGCGAGCTCCTGATAGACATGGACGCCGTTCCGCTTCCACTGCACGGTTTCCGTGTCGAGCTCGCGAAGGATCTTCGCGGGATTGCCGACGACGAGTGACCTTGGCGGAACGGTGGTCCCCGCACGGACGAAGCTGCACGCGCCGACCAGGGAGTCCTCCCCGATGACGGCGCCGTCCATGATGACGGCGTTCATCCCCACCAGGACGTGCCGTCCCACCTGGCACCCGTGCAGGATCGCGCCGTGCCCCACGTGGCTGTTCTCGGCGAGCTCGGTGTCGGCGCCGGGGAAGGCGTGCAGGACGCAGGAATCCTGCACGTTCGAGCCGGCGCCGATGATGATCCGGCCGAAGTCGCCGCGCAGGCTGGCCCCTGGCCCGACGTAGCAGCCGGGCCCGATGATCACGTCCCCGATCACGCTGGCGAGCGGGTGGACGTACGCCGACGGGTCGGCCGCGGGTACCACGCCATCTATCTCGTAGAAGGTCACGACGGTTCCCTACTCCTCGGAGCGGGCCGGCACGGGCACCGCGATGTCGCGTGGTGCCGGTCCGACCAGCGCGGCGGTGCCGGCCGTCAGGTGCTCGACGGCCGGCTCGATCAGGTGGACAGGTTCCCGCCGGTGCGGACGAACTGGTCCCGGTGCTCGTCGGCGACGCCCGCCAGGTTGAGCTCGAAGGTGAAGCCCTGCTCGAACCGGTAGCTGCGGTTGACGTCGACGGGGTCGATGCCGTTGAGGGCTTCCTTGGCCGCTCGGATCACCCGAGGGTCCTTGGCCGCGATCTCACGTGCCAGCGAGAGTGCGACGTCGTCCAGCCGCTCGCGCGGGACGACCTCGAGAACCGACCCATGCTGGACCAGGTCCGCGGCCTTGATCGTTCGACTGGTGTAGTACATGGTGCGCATCAGGTGCTGGGGAACGAGCCGCGCCAGGTGGGTGGCCGCGCCCAGCGCGCCCCGGTCGACCTCCGGAACACCGAAGTAGGCGTCATCGCTGGCCACGATGGTGTCGCAGTTGCCCGCCAGGCCCACGCCGCCACCGAGGCAGAAGCCGTTGACAGCCGCGATGACCGGCACCGGGCATTCGTAGATGGCCTTGAACGCCGCGTAGCACCCCCGGTTGGCGCCGATCAGCGTGTCGAAGCCCTGTGTCCGCTGCATCTCCTTGATATCGACGCCGGCGTTGAAGCCACGGCCCTCCGCGCGCAGGACGACGACGCGGGCACTCTGCTCGTCCGGCGCCGTCCGCACGGCGTCCGCGACGCCGTACCAGCCCTGCACGGGCAGCGCGTTGACGGGTGGGAAATTCATGGTGACCACGGCGATCTGGCCGTCCACCAGGCTGGTTGAGATGCTCATTCGGCCAACTTCCTAAGCTAGCGATTGCTTGGTAGCGTAGCAGCGCCCGCCCCGGCGGGCCGTGTTGCCAGCCGGCGGTGCGGACACGACGAGGGACGGGAGCAGCACTGGAATGAGTGGCCTTCTGAGCGGCCGGGTCGCGATCGTCACCGGCGCCGGACGCGGTCTCGGACGGGAACACGCATTGGAGCTGGCCCGTCAGGGCGCGGCCGTGGTGGTCAATGACCTCGGTACCTCGGGCGCGGGGGAGGGCGCGTCACAGACCCCGGCGGAGGAGGTCGTGGCGGCCATCCACGCGACCGGTGGCCGTGCGGTCGCCAACGGCGCGGACGTGGCCGACTTCGTCGCGGCCGAGGCGATGGTCCGGCAGGCGATCGACACGTTCGGCGGACTCGACATCCTCGTCAACAACGCCGGGTTCGTCCGTGACCGGATGCTGGTCAACACCACCGAGGACGAGTGGGACGCGGTCATCCGGGTCCACCTCAAGGGACACTTCGCCCCGCTGCGGCACGCGGCCGCCTACTGGCGGGCCGAGGCCAAGGCGGGACGGGCGCGCGCGGCGAGGGTCATCAACACGTCCTCCGGCGCGGGCCTGCAGGGCAGCATCGGGCAGGCTACCTACTCCGCTGCCAAGGCCGGCATCGCCGGGCTCACCCTCGTCGCCGCCGAGGAGCTGCGCTCCTACGGGGTGACCGTCAACGCGATCGCGCCGTCGGCGCGCACGCGCATGACGGAGGGGCCGTTCGCCGCCAAGATGGAGGTGCCCGAGGGCGAGTTCGACGCGATGCACCCGGCGAACGTCTCGCCTCTGGTGGCCTGGCTTGCCAGCGTCGACGCCGCGGACGTCACCGGCCGGGTCATCGAGATCGAGGGTGGCCGCATCTGCGTCGAGGAGGCATGGCGCCACGGGCCGGCCAAGGACCTCGGTGCGCGTTGGGACGCGGCCGCGATCGGAGACACCCTGCGCAGCCTGCTGGCCCAGGCGGCGGTGCCTGAACCGGCCTACGGGGCCCGGTCGTGAGCGCCGAGGCGACCGCGTCCACGATCGTCACCGCCGGTGACTGGCGAGGCCGTCACCTTGGCGAGCGAACCGTCGGCTGGACCGACCGGGACGCCATCCTGTTCGCGCTCGCGATCGGCGCCAGGCCTGATCAGCTCGACCTGGTCTTCGAGCGGGACCTCCGGGTCCTCCCGCCGTTCGCGCTCACGCTCGCGCAGTGGGCGCCGGACCTGCTCGGCACGGCCGGGGCCTTCCAGGTCGGCACGGCGCTGCACGGGGCCCAGCGGCTGGAGGTGCTCGCGCCGCTGCCGGCCGAGGGCGAGCTGACCATGTCGGCGCGCGTCGGCGACGTGTGGGACAAGGGAAGCGCGGCGGTCTTCGACGTCGTGGTGGAAAGCCGCTCGTTCATCGCCACCTGGTCACTGTTCGCCCCAGGGGTGGGCGGCTTCGGCGGCGAGCGCGGACCTGGCCGGCCAGCGCCGCGCGCCGAGGACCCCACCTGGCGTCGTGAGCTGCCCGTCGCCGCCAACGCCGCCGTGCTCTACCGCCTGCTGGGCGACCGTCACCACATCCATGTCGACCCGGCCGCGGCCAGGGCGATCGGCCAGGACCGGCCAATCCTGCACGGTCTCGCCACGCTCGCCGCGTCCACCCTGGTAGCCGCGGCGGAGGCCGGGGCGCATCCGGCCGACCTCACGCTGCTCGAAGGGCGTTTCGTCGCGCCGGTCTACCCGGGCGAGACCGTCGAGGTCCGCGGCTGGGGAGACGGTGGATTCGACGTGCGCTCGGCGCGCGGGTCCGCCGTCGACGCGGGCCTGGCCCGCTTCGGCTGAACGCGGATCCGCCCGGCCGGGCCCGCGACATGGTCAACTCCTCCTTCATGACCTGACGGCCTTTCGTGACGTGGCGACGTCCGGCCGGCCGGTCATCCCGCTCTTCAGGACAAGACCTGAAGCGGTCGGGATGCGCCGGTACCGTCCGGCGCGACGAGTGACGCGGCACCGGTCCGCGTCGAGGATCTGGCTGCTCCGGTCGATCTGACCCCGTCGCGATCGGCCTGAGTCGGTACGAGAAGGAAGAGGCTCTCGCATGGCTAACGTTGCTCCGGGTGAGGTCCTCGGGCAGGTACGAGACCTGCTCCCGGACATCCGTGACCGCGCCCCGCAGGGTGACGCGAACCGGCGGCTGCCGGAGGCCACCATCAAGGATCTCGTCGCCACCGGCCTGATGCGGCTGCTGCAGCCGAAGCGCTACGGCGGGCTGGAGGGCGACCCGCGCGAGTTCTACGAGTCGGTCATGGCGATCGGCACCGCCGACGGTTCGGCGGCTTGGGTGGCTGGTGTCGTCGGGGTGCACCCCTGGCAGATCGCCGGGTGTGACGACCGCCTGCAGCGGGAGATCTGGGGCGAGGACCCGGACACGCTGGTGAGCTCGACCTACATGCCCGCCGGGGTGTTGACGCCGGTCGAGGGTGGTTACCGGCTGACGGGGCGGTGGCAGTACTCGTCCGGTTCGGACCACTGTCAGTGGGTGGTGCTCGGCACCAAGATCAAGCAGAAGGACGGGTCCCTGACCATGGGTGGCCCGGTGTGGCTACCCCGCCAGGACTACGTCATCGAGGACACCTGGGACACCCTGGGTCTGCGTGGCACCGGCAGCAACGACATCATCGTCGACGACGTCTTCGTGCCGGCGTACCGCACCCTGCCGGTGACCCAGCAGCGGCCGGAGAACTTCGGTAACGACGGGCCGCTGTACGCGCTGAGCTTCGGCAACATGTTCTCGACGGCGATCACCGCACCGGTGCTGGGCCTGGCGCAGGGCATGGTCGACGAGGCGCTCGCGTTCTATGCGACCCGGGAGAGCTCCGCGCACGGCAAGGCGCTGGAGAAGGACCCGTACACGATCGCGAAGATCGGTGAGGCCGCGCGTGAGGTCGACGCCTGCCGGCTGCTGCTGATGCGTGACTTCAGCGAGATGTACGAGACCGTGCAGGCCGGCGGTCAGGTGACCATGGACCAGCGGATCCGGACCCGCCGGGACCAGATCCTCGGCACGACCCGGGCGGTGGCGGCGATCGACGACCTGTTCGACCGTGCCGGTGCCGGTGTCATCGCGTCGAGCCACCCCATGTCACGGATCTTCCGTGACGCCCACTCGGCCCGGCACCACACGGCGAACACGCCGCTGGAGCCGTCCCTGTTCAACTACTCGGTGAACGCGATGGGCCTCGGCCCGGGCATGGACCCGCTGATCTGATCCGCGTCGAGCTGAGAAACCAAGCGGAGAACGCGGAGAACAGGGAGCCCGGGCGTATGAAGAGTGATGTTGTGGAGCTCAGCGACAAGGCCCGCGAGATGCTGCGCGAGCCGGTCGTCGCGACCTTCGCCACCGTCGAGCCGGACGGCAGTCTGCACCTGACGCCGACCTGGATCGACGTCGAGGACGGCACGGTCATCGTGAACTCGCTGCAGAGCCGGCGCAAGACCCTCAACGCGCGACGCAACCCGCACGTCGGGGTCTGCGTGATCGACCCGACGAACCCGTTCCGGGTCGTGTCGATCGAGGGCGAGGTCACGGACTTCGTCGAGGACGGCGCCGAGGCGCACATCGACGCGCTGACGCAGCGTTACCTGAATCTGGACAAGCACCCGTTCGCGCACGACGGCGAGGTGCGAGTCATGATCCGGATCCGGCCCACGAAGATCCTGGTGCAGCCGAGTTAGGGTGCCGGCCGGCACCCGCTCGGGCCATCCCGCGGGGGGCGGCCCGGAGTCGGGTGACCGGCCGGTTCACGCCACCGGGACAGGTGACGTGAGGAACTCCGCGCCGGCTTGGCGGGCCCGGGGCCGGCACGGCAGGTGAGCCGGGCCGTCAGCGCACGTGCCGACATCCCTGGAGGACCTGGTGGCAGCTGAATTCGACGAACTTGTGGACGTGGTGGTGGTGGGGTCGGGTGGTGGTGCCCTGACCGGCGCCTACTTGACCGCCGCGGCGGGACTGGCGACTGTCGTCCTGGAGAGCACCGACCGGTTCGGTGGCACGACCGCGTACTCCGGGGCCGGTCTGTGGCTGCCCGGCAACCCGGCGCTGCGCCGGTCCGGCGTGCAGGACTCGGCGGACGAGGCCCGGGAGTACCTGCGGGCGGTGGTGGGCGAGGAGAGCGCGGCCCTGCAGGACGCGTTCCTCGACTCGGCGCCCGCGATGGTGGCCGAGCTGGAGAAGAACCCGGTGCTGCCGTTCGAGTACCGGCCGTTCCCGGACTACTTCGACACCGCCCCGAACAGCCTGCCGCTCGGCCGGGACATCTTCCCGGTCGACATGGACCGGACCGAGCTGGGCGAGCTGGCCGGCGTGCTGCGGCCGGCGCTGCCGACGGAGCGCCTCGGCCTGCCCGATCCGGCGGAGCTCTCCGGCGGCCAGGCCCTCATCGGCCGGCTGCTGCTGGCCTGTCAGGGCACGGGGCACTGCGACCTGCGGGCGAGCACGCCGATGACATCGCTGATCGTCGACGGTGACCGGGTGGTTGGGGTGGTCGCCGCCGTCGACGGCCAGGACCGTCGGATCGGGGCTCGCCATGGGGTGCTCATGGCGGCGGGTGGCTTCGAGCACAACGCCGAGATGCGCGCGCGCTACCAGGTTCCCGGTGATGTGCTCGGGTCGATGGGCGCGCCCGGCGGCAGCGGGCGGCCGATCGAGGCGGCGGTCGAGATCGGGGCCGCCGTCGACCTGATGGACCAGTGCTGGTGGTCTCCCGGTCTGACGCATCCGGACGGCACGTCGACGTTCACCCTCGGCCTGGTCGGCGGCATCTTCGTCAACAGCGCCGGCGAACGTTTCGCGAACGAGTCGCTGCCGTATGACCAGATGGGCCGCGCGGTGCTCGCCGGCGAGGCGACCGGTGTCTCGCACGTGCCCTTCTGGCTGGTCTTCGACGGGCGTTTCGGTACCGAGCTGCCGGCGATGTCAACCGTTCCGGTCATTGACCGGGACGCGTACATCGAGGCGGGTACCTGGCGGACGGCCGACACCCTGGAGGGTCTCGCGGCGGCGATCGGGGTGCCGGCCGAGAACCTGGTGCGCACGGTCGACCGGTTCAACGGGTTCGCCCGCAACGGCAAGGACGAGGACTTCACCCGCGGGGAGCACCCCTACGACCTGTTCTTCGCGAGCGGCACCGGGTCCAACCCGGCGCTGGTGCCCATCGAGAACGGGCCGTTCCACGCCGTCCAGTTCGGCCTGTCCGACCTGGGCACGAAGGGCGGCGTGGTCACCGACACCGCCGCTCGGGTGCAGCGCGCGGACGGCACCACGATCGGCGGTCTGTACGCCGCCGGGAACACGATGGCGTCGATGACCCGCGACACCTACCCCGGCCCGGGCACCCCGGTGGGTACCTGCATGGTCTTCGCCCACCTCGCCCCCTGGACATGATCGAGCGGACGCGGGCCGAATCCGGCGCGCAGGAAGCCCCCGCCCTCGCGGCGCGCCAGTGACCGGTTCAGCACCGCGTGCCGGGGCCTTCTCCCCATCAACTGACTGTCGAGCTGGCAGAAGTCGGAAAGGACAACAATGGCCGAACTGACCTTCGAGTCGACGAGCCGGACCGTCAGCACACCGCTCGGCGAGCTGCACTACCACGAGGCGGGTGACGGGCCGCCGCTGCTCCTGCTGCACGGCTCGGGGCCGGGTGTCAGCGGCTGGGCGAACTACCGGGGCAACTTCCCGGCGTTCGCTCGGTATTTCCGCACGCTGGCTCTGGACCTGCCCGGTTTCGGGAAGAGCTACGCTCCGGAGAGCAATCCGGCGCTGGTCGCGCCGGAGGCGGTGATCGCTTTCCTGGACGCCCTCGGGCTGGACGCCGTGCCGATCCTCGGGAACTCGATGGGCGGCGGGGTGGGTGCCCGGGTCGCGGCCGAGCACGGCGACCGCGTCACCCGGCTGGTCACGATCGGCGGTGTCGGCATTCCGCTGTTCAGCGCGACGCCGAGCGAGGGCATCAAGCTGCTCGTCGAGTTCGTCGAGGACCCCACTCATGATCGACTCATCAAGTGGATGGAGTCGATGGTGTACGACACGTCGGTGCTCACCGACGAGTTCGTCAAGATGCGCTGGGAGCAGGCGACGGATCCGGTTGCGCTGGCCGGCATCCGGCGGATGTACAACACCGAGATGCTCCGCGGCATCCGCTCGATGATGGTCGGCAACCCGGCGGCGCTCGGGATGCTGGCGAACATCACGGTCCCGACGCTGATCACCTGGGGACGGGATGACCGGGTCACCCCGCTCGACGGTGCGCTGACCCCGCTGCGGTTCATTCCACGCTGCGAGCTCCACGTGTTCCACGACTGTGGACACTGGGCCATGATCGAGCGCAAGGAGGAGTTCGAGAGCACCGTCCTGTCGTTCCTGCTCCGCGACATTCCCACGAGTTGACGGCCCGACCCGGACTCGGGTCGAAGCCTGGCTGCGCACGGTAACCAGCGCCGATCCCGGTTATCGGGATCGGCGCTGGTTACGTCGAATCCAGGTCTATAACGTTGCGTCGAAGGCTTCACAGGTTCGACCGGAAGGCAAGCTTCGTGAGCGAAACCTGGGATACGATCGACCGTTATGTTGTAATTTCATCGGACTGCCATGCCGGAGCCGATTTACGCGACTACAAGTCCTACTTGCCGGCCCGGTGGCATGACGAGTTCGACGCGTGGGCCGACTCCTACGGCAGCCCGTTCGACGACCTCATCCACGCCACAGCGAAGCGGAACTGGGACAGCGACTTCCGGCTCGCCGAGCAGGACGCCGACGGCGTGGCCGCCGAGATCCTCTTCCCCAACACCATTCCTCCGTTCTTCCCCACCAGCGCGCTGATCGTCATCGGGCTGCCGAAGACGGCGGCCGAGTTCGAACGCCGTTGGGCCGGCGTGCAGGCGCACAACCGCTGGCTCGCCGACTTCGTGGCGCTGGCGCCGAAGCGTCGGCGGGGGCTGGTCCAGATCCTGCCGAACGACGTCGACGCCGCCGTGGCCGAGATCCGCTGGGCGGTCGGCACCGGGCACTTCGGCGGCGCGCTGCTCGCCACCGTGCCGCCGGGCCACGTCGTGCCGCCGCTGAACCACCGGTGCTACGAGCCGCTCTGGTCGGTGTGCGAGGAACTCGACTTCCCGATCGCCACCCACAACGTCGCCATTCCGGACATGCCGATGGACCAGCCCGGCGCCAAGGCCCTGACCTTGACGGCGGGGGGCCTGTGGAGCCAGTTCAGTCTGCAGCAGCTCATTCTTGGCGGTGTTCTGGAACGCCACCCGGGGCTGAAGCTCGTGCCGACCGAGTCGGGTATCGACTGGCCGCTGCAGGTTGGCGCCGGGCTTGACATGATGCTGCCGGGAATGCGGTCCGACTCCACCAACCGGACGATGGGCATGTTCGGCGACGAGGTGACTGACAGCCTTTCCCTGTCGGCGACCGGGTACGTGCGGCGCCATGTCTGGTACGGGGCCAGCGGCGGAACCTCGCCGAAGACCTTCGCGCAGCGGCACCGGGTGGGGCTCGACAGGATCATGTGGGGTTCGGACTACCCGCACGAGGAGGGCTCCACACCGCAGTCGAAGACCCATATCAAGTGGGCGCTGAACAAGGTCCCGGTCGAGGATGCGCGCAAGATCCTGGCCGGCAACATAGCAGAACTCTACGGATTCGACCTCGCGGCTCTCGTCCCGGTGGCCAAGGAAATCGGGCCGCTGGTCAGCGAGGTACACGCACCAATCACCGTCGAGGACTTCGACGGCGGCAACGTACCTGGCAGACTTCGTACCACGGCCGTTCCCCGGAGGCGCCCTGCTGACGCGCAGCCGGCCGGCGACATCAACCTTCTGACCGACAACACACCGAGTCGACTACGGCCCGCGGACCTTCACCGGCTCCGGCCCAGACCGGCACCGGTGGGGACGGCTGACGCGAGCGTCGACAGCGGGACGGAGTCCCGGGTGTCCAGCACGGTCTCCATGCTGGTGAACCACGGGCCGTCAGGCCCCCGGTAAACCGTTCCCCAGACCATTCCGGTCGAGACATTGACCGGCAGGCTGCGCACGATCTTGGTGACAAAAAGATAGGAGCCGAAAGCGCCCGATCCGCTTTCGGCTCCGACCCGGAACACGTTGCCACCGAAATGCCGTAGCGGGTACGGGCTGTTGCGGCGGTGGTCGACGAGCCAGGTCATCGTGTCCTGGCGGCCGCGGGTGTCTGCGCGGACCATCTCCTCGAACGGGCTCGCCCCGGAGTCGCTGCGGCACACGTAGTGCACGTCGGGGGCCAAGCGGGTGGCCAGTTCGTCCACGTGTGCCTCGTCGTAGTGGTACCACCAGGAAGCCCGGCACCGTTCCTCGTTGATGTAACCCACGCGTCGGGTTCACGGCGTACGCACCCGATCAAGATCGGCACCGTCCCCACGCGCCGAGGGTCACGGGATCGCGGCGAGGTCCGCGGCGGTCAGCTCCCAGGCGGCAGCCCTGGCGTTGGCATGCACCTGCTCCGGGCGTGTCGCGCCGGCGATGACGGAGGTGACGCCGTCCTGGGCGGCGAGCCAGGCGATGGCAAGCTCGAGAACCGTGTGACCCCGTTCCTGGGCGAAGGACGTGAGCGCGGCGACCCGCTCGAAGTTGGTGGCGGTGGCAACAGCGGCGAAGAATCCCATCGTGCTCAGCCGCGAGCCCTCGGGGTAGGGCTGGCCCTGCTGGTACTTGCCGGTGAGCATTCCCGAAGCCAACGGGAAGTACGGCACGATGCCGAGGTGAGCCGTGCGCGCCGCCGGGACCGTGTCCTGCTCGACGTCGCGGGACAGCAGGTTCCACTCGATCTGGGTGCCGCGGAACCGGACAAGTTCCTTGGCGGCCGAGATCTCGGCGGCGGTCGCGATGTCCCGCGCGGACACGTTCGACGACGCGACGTGCAGGACCTTGCCCGCGCGGACGAGTTCGTCAAGCGTCTCCAGCACCTCCTCGGGCGGCGCGGCGGCGTCGGGGTAGTGCTGGTAGTAGAGATCGATGCGGTCTGTACCGAGCCTGCGTAGGCTGCCCTCGCATCCCTCGAGGATCCGCCGCCGCAGGGCGCCGGGCTCGTAGGGCTGGTCCTTGGGCCGTGGCAGGAACTTCGTGGCGATGACCGCCTCGTCGCGGCGTGCGCCCAGTGCGGCTCCGAGGAACGTCTCGGAGCTTCCGCCGCCGTACATCTCCGCGGTGTCGAAGTGGGTGATGCCCGCGTCGAGCGCCGCGCCCACCACGGTGGCGCTCGCGGCGCGGTCGATCTTCATGCCGAAGTTGTTGCAGCCGAGCCCGACAAGGGACAGGGCTGGGCCGTCGCCACCGAGCCGACGTGTCTGCACGTTCCTGGTCTCCATTTCTGTCCCGCGGTGCGATGAGGGTTCCTTGGCGCGGAGGGCCATGCGACTCGCTCGGCGCCGTTCAGAACTTCGCCACTGCTCCCGCGTCGACTGGCAGTGCCACGCCGGTGATGTAGCGCGCCTCGTCCGAGGCGAGAAACAGGACCGCGTTGCTGATGTCGCGCGCCTCCAGCACTGGCACCGGCAGCAGGTGGTTACGACCGATCGGCTCGGCGGCGTCGGCGAGGGTGGGCTTGTCGAGGTCCGGACGCGCCACGCGAAGAAAGAACTCGTTGTCGATCATCGGGGTCGCCACACTGCCGGGGTGCACGCTGTTCACCCGGATCCACCGTGGGGCGAGCTCGTTGGCCAACGAATGCATGAGCCCGACCAGCCCGTGTTTGGCGGACGCATAGGCGGCCATGTAGGCGCCTCCGCTCAGGCCGAGCATGGAGCTGGTGAGAATGATCGTCCCGCCGCCAGCCGTGGTGAGGTGCCCGATGGACACCTTGGCGGTGTGCCAGACGCCGGTCAGGTTGATGTCGAGCATCGTCCCCCACGCACGTTCGCTGACCTCGTCCGTCGGGGCGCCTGCGTGGACGATGCCGGCGTTTGCCACGACGATGTCGAGGCGGCCTAGCTCCGTCACGCCTCGGTCCAGCGCCGCCTGGAGGCCGTCGACGTCCCTGACGTCCGCCTTCGCCGCTACGACTCGCCGCCCCGCCTTCTCGACCAGTGCCGCCGTCTCGGCGAGTTCTTCCTCGGTGGCGCCCGGGTAGCCGACGGTGTCGACGTCCTCACAGATGTCGACGGCGATGATGTCGGCGCCTTCCTCCGCCAGGCGGATCGCGTGGGCGCGGCCTTGGCCACGCGCCGCGCCGGTGATGAAGGCGACCTTGCCGGCGACCCTGCCAGTTGCGTGGTCCATCATCAAAATCCTTTCAGTCGGCCGGTATCCGGGCATCGGTGGGATCCACGCGGGACCTGGTCAGGGGGCTTCCCTACCCAGTCCGGTGAGGTCGGCGAGCGCCTGAAGCTGCTCGGCGAAGTGCGCGGACGACAGGCTGTGCATGGTGGCCGAGATGACGGTGGCGCCGGCCGCGGTCAGCTCACCGAGGTCGTCGAGGATCGAGCCACGATCGCGGCCGGGGTCGAGCGGCTTCGTGGTGAGCACGACCTCGAAGCCGGCCGGAAGTTCCACCCGGTCGAGCATGCCGCGGACCTCGGACGGCTCCAGCGCGAACGGAACCCAGCCGTCAGCACTGGTGATCGCCCGTCGCAGGGAACGAAGCGTGCGCCCACCGACGAGCAGGGGGACCTGCTGCTGCACCGCGCAGGGGTCGACCGTGATGCCGTCGAACGACACGTAGTCACCCTTGTAGGAGGGAGTAGGCCCGGCCAGCGCCGCCCGCAGGGCCGGTAGGGCGTCGTCCGCGCGCGCCCCCCGATCCTCGAACGGCACACCGAGCAGCTCGAACTCCTCCCGCAGGCTGCCCACGCCGACGCCGAGCATCAGCCGTCCCGCGGAGATCCGGTCGAGGGTGCCATAGCGTTTCGCCAACGCCACGGGATGGTGATAGCCGAGCACCAGCACCTTCGTGAAGAGCCGGATCCGGCTGGTCCGGGCCGCGAGGAAGGAGAGCGTGGCGAGGGGGTCCCAGTAGGTGCCGCCGCGCTCCTCGACGATCGCGGACGGCACCGCCACGTGCTCGCTGCAGGTCAGGTGGTGGTAGCCAAGGTCGTCGGCGACCTGGGCGAGCCGGCTGATCTGCTCGATGCCGGCGGTCCGCTCCCAGGGAGAGAACGTCCCGGGGAACGCCGTCACGACCGGTGTGGCGAGGCCGATCCGCACCGTCATCACATCCTTCCGGCTCGCCTGGCGCCGCCGCGGCAACCACGTCGTGTGTTGGCGGGGGTGCGCGGCTGAGCACCCGACGTATGCTATCCCGCTCCATCAAGCAAGTGCTAGGTTGGCGAAGGGCTGTCCGGGCGGTGGACGGGCCTCACGCGCTCGGCATCGTGCGCTGTGCCGCCGTGTGCTGTGTGCAGTGGGGCCGAGGGCCGATGGACCTTCCATGGTCGGGCCGCGAGCGCACTGGTTGTGGGTGCTTCAGGTGAGGCGCGTGGTCGAACGCCCGGCGCCCGGCCGTTGTTCGACGGGGACGGCTCTCGCCGTTCAAAGATCCGAAGGGGTGCCGATGACGGAGCTGGCCGACAGGGTCGCGCTCGTGACAGGCGGCGCGCGTGGCCCGATGAGAGAGCCGTGGATCGAGCCGGAGGACGTCAGCCGGGCGGTCCTGTACCTGGTGGCCGATCCCGGAAGGACCAGCGGTTCCGTGCTCGAGGTGAACCTCGCGACGTCCGCCAGTCGCATCTGAAGGGCCATCGCGATGACCGACGCCGACACGATGGACGACGCCGACACGATGGACGACGCCGACGCGACGACGGCCGGACCGCCCAGCCCGCTCGCCGCCGCCGGCGTCCTGACCGCGGCGACGCGCCGACTGATGCGCGCCGCGGCGACCACCGGCCTGCCGCCCGAACGCGTGCTGGAGCTCGCGGGCGACATCCACGGGCTGGCGGACGCGCTCGACACGCTGCCCCGCGACCGGGCCCACCAGGAACCGTTCGACGCCGAGCGCGAAGCGGAGATCAGGGCGGGTGAACCATGGCGAATGTTCTCGTTCAACCCGTTGGGTATCCCACTGGCGATCACGGTACGGGACGGCGTGGCGCGCGCCGAGCTGACGCCGGACGCGCTGTTCGAGGGTCCGCCGGACTGGCTGCACGGCGGTTTCGCCGCCGCCATCCTGGACGTTGTTCTGAGCACGGTGGTGATGGTGGAGGCCGAGCCGGCCTACACGGCCCGCCTGGACGTGCACTTCCGCCGGGGGACCGTGCTGGACCGCCCGGTGGTCTGCGAGAGCCGGCTGGTCTCGGCGGACGGACGCAAGATCGAGGCGCAGGGGTGGATCGCCCAGGACGGTCACCGCACGGTCGAGGCCCAGGGGCTGTTCGTCCCGATGCGGCGGCCGGCCTGAACCAAACCAGCCCCTGGGGCAGCCGACGGGGCAGGACGCCACGAATCGTCGCGGCCGGCCGGTCGCGTGACGGCCGCCGCCGCACGGAAACACAGCGATGAGGAAGGTCATATGAGACTGGCCGGGAAAGTCGCTTTCATCACCGGCGCCGCGCAGAGCCAGGGGCGCGCCCACGCCGTGCGGTTCGCGGAGGAGGGGGCGGACATCATCGCCGTCGACATCTGCCGCCAGCTCGACATCGCGGCATACCCGATGGGTACCGCGGCAGGGCTGGCGAAGACCGCCGAGGAGGTGCGGGCGCGCGGTCGGCGCGTGCACTCCGCTGTCGCCGACGTCCGTGATCCCGACGGGCTTGCCGCTGTCGTCGAGGCGGGTGTCGCGGAGCTCGGCCGGCTCGACATCGTCGCCGCCAACGCGTCGGTCACGTCCGTGCAGCCGCACGAGGAGGTCACGCCGGAGATCTGGCAGACCACCCTGGACATCAACCTGACTGGTGTGTGGAACACCTGCAAGGTCTCGATCCCGCATCTGGTCGCCTCTGGTGGCGGCAGCATCATCATTACGGGCTCGTCGGCCACCGTGCGCGGCCTGCCGTTCTATCTGCCATACGTGGCGTCCAAGCACGCGCTGCTCGGGGTGACGCGCTGTCTCGCGTTGGAGCTGTCCAATCGCAACGTGCGGGTCAACATCGTGCTGCCGACCGGGGTTGACACTCCCCAGGGCCACTCGCAGATCTTGCCGGGCCTGCTGGAGAGCCGTCCGGACCTGGGCCCGGTCTTCATGAACAGCCTGCCGGTGACCCGGATCGAATCGGTCGACGTGACCAACGCGCTGGTCTACCTCGCCTCCGACGAGGCACGCTACGTCACCGGCTCGACCCTGACCGTCGACGCTGGCGCCACCATCCGCTGACCCCGGGGCCTCCGTCTCACGTGCTCGTTCACGCTGACAGTGGTCCGCGGTTCTGCCGTCCAGTCATGGGTTAGCAGAACCGCGGACCGCGGCTCACCGCTCCGACAACGCGGTGATCAGCGGTTCCACCTCGGTGAACTTCGCCGCGCCGAAGTCGACGTAGGTGAGCCCGAGCGTCTCGCGGCGCTCCTCGAGCTGCTCCACGCACTGCTCGACGGTGCCGACGAGCAGCCCGACCGACCCGCGGCCGATCTCCACCTCGACGCCATAGGCGGCGCACACCTCCGCGAGCGCCGCGTCGGTCTGCGACGGACGGTCCACCACGCGGCACGTCCACGTGATCGACAGATAGTCCAGCTCGTCGGGATCGCGCCCGGACTGCTCGGCGGCCTCCCGCACCCAGGAGATCTTCCGAGCGATCCGTTCCGGCACCATGTCCTCGATCACCGCCGCGTCGTAGGCGGTGCCAGCTCGCAGGTTCGAGTGGATTCCCGCGATCTGCGCGTGCCGCCCAGCCAGGGTCAGCATTCGCCGGCCGCCGCCCCCGATGATGAACGGTGGCCGTGGCCGCTGCACGGGCGCGGGGGTGCCGGTGATGCCCGTCACCGTGTAGTGAGTGCCGTGGTGGTCGACGGGCTTCCCGGAGAACAGCGCCTCGAGGACCGCCAACGACTCCTCCAGCCGGTCCACCCGGACGCGGGCGTCGTCGTACGGCAGGCCGGCCGCGGCGTACTCGGCCGCCAGGTAGCCGGCGCCGATCCCGAGGTCGAACCGGCCGCCCGAGAGCCCGTCGATCGTGCTCGCCGCCTTGTGGGTGAGAACCGGGTGGCGGTAGTCGTTGCACAGCACCAGGGCCATGACCCGCAGCCGCTCGGTGCACATCGCGAGAGCCCCCAGCGCCGGGACCGGATCCTGGCGCGCGACCAGGAAATGGTCGGACACCGAGACGGCCGTCAGCCCGCTCGCGTCCATGCGGGCCAGGCGGCGTCGCCAGGACGCGACATCGTGGCCGATCGGCGGGGCGTAGATGGCGGTCCTGATGGTGCTGGTCCTGGCGGTGCTGGTCCTGGCGGTGGTGGTCATCGTGGCTTGGGAAGCCGGCGTGAGACCCGGAAACGCCCGGGCCTTGGGCTGGGCCGAGAGTGCGTCGCTCACGCGGATGTCGCGCGGTAGCGGACCTGGATGACCTCCGGTCCCGCGATCACGCCGCCGGCCTTGATCTCAGCCGGGTCGTCGGCCTCGACGTCCCGCCAGCGCCGGGTGAGCAGCCAGAGGGCTTCCTCCATCTCGGCCTTCGCGACCCCGAAGCCGAGGCAGTAGTGCGAGCCGTAGCCGAAGCCCACGTCGAACGGGGGTTCCTCCCGGTGCAGGTCGAGGCGGTCGGGGTCCGGGAATGCCTCCGGGTCCCGGCCCGCGGCGGTGACGTTGAGCGTCACGACCTCGCCGGCTTCGAAGGCGGTGTCCTCGATCGTCAACGGGGTGTTCACGATCTTCACCTGCCTGGGGGTGGCCGGGTACATCCGCATCGCCTCGACGATCGCGGTCGGTACCAGCTCCGGCCGCTCGGCCAGCGTGTCCCACTGCCCGGCCTGGGCGACCGCTCGTATGCATGAGGCGAGCTGGTAGCGGGTGGTGTCGTGACCGGCCAGCAGGATGCCGGCGATGTTCCACACCAGCTCCTCCACCGAGATGCGGTCCCCGGCGGCCTGTACACGGATGAGGTCGGAGATGTAGTCCTCCCGCGGATCCCGGCGACGCCTCGCCACGATCTCCTCGCTGTAGTCCCGCACCGTCCGCAGCGCCTGCTCGAGCCGGGGCACGCCCGGCCAGAACGGCTCCTGGCCGAGCAGCCGTAGCTCGACCGTCGCCTGGTCGAACTCGGGCACGTCCTCGGGCGGGATGCCGATGAAGTGCGAGATCACACCGATGGAGAGATGGTGGCTGAACTCGGTGACGATGTTGCATGAATCCCGGTCGGCGAGCTCGTCGACCAGCTTCGCGGCGAGCTGGCGCATGTGCTCCCTGGCCCGCTCGATGCGCCTGGGATTGAAGCCCTTCACCAGGATCGGACGCAGTCGGTCATGGACCTCGGGCCAGGTGAGGTTGAGGTTCCCGTAGATCAGGTAGTCCATGATCGGGCCATTGCTGAGACCCTTGTCGAGAAAAATCCGCGGAGTTCGAGGTGTGATTCTGCTGTCCCGGAAGATCCCCCGGACGGTTTCATAGGAGAAGAACTCGGCGCCGGAGCGGCCGTTCGCTATCCTCAGGCGCTCGGCTCCCGAGCCGATCACCGAGTTGGGATTTTCCAGGAACTCGGCTGTGTGCGAGTCGATGTGGGGGATCTCGCGTTCCCGAACCAGTGTCTTCACGGTCTCTCCTTTACCTGCGATGGTGCGGAACGGGTCAACTCCGAGGCTCCTCGCGGCACAGTACGAACCCGCGATATCCGTCGGCCACGACCTCGTCGACGATGGTGCGGTAGGTGCCCAGACCGCCGATGAACGGCATGAACACCCGCGGTTTCCCCGGCACGTTGGCGCCGAGATACCACGAGTTGGCCCGCGGGAACAAAGTGGTCTCGGCGAGTTCCGCGCAGTGTCGGACCCATGCGTCCTGAGCGTCCGGATCTGCCTCGATGGTCGCGAAGCCGTTCGCGTCGAGATAGGCGATCGTGTCAGCTATCCAGTCCACGTGATGTTCCGCGGCGAGGATCATGTTGGCGAGCACGCCCGGGCTGCCCGGCCCCGTGACGACGAACATGTTGGGGAAGCCGGCCACACCGAGCCCGAGATAGGTGACGGGTCCCGCGGCCCATGCCTCCCGCAGGGTCCGCCCACCTCGGCCGCGGATGTCGATCGCGGCCAGGGAGCCCGTCATCGCGTCGAATCCGGTGGCCAGGATGAGGTCGTCCAGCTCGTACTCGGCCACCGTCGTCCGAATCCCCGTCCGGGTGATCTCGGTGATGGGCGTGGAACGCAGGTCGACCAGCGTCACGTCGTCGCGGTTGAAGGTGGCGTAATAGTCGCTGTCGGTGCAGATGCGTTTCGTGCCGATGGGATGGTCACGGGGGATCAGGAGGTCGGCGACGGCGGGGTCCTTGATCATCGCCCGTACCTTGCTCTCGAAGAACGTGCGCGCCTCGGCGTTGGCCTCCTCGGACCGCAGCTGATCCGGGAAGGTCTTGCTGAACAGGACGCCGCCGAGCTCCCACTGCCGTTCGTAGGCGGCGCGCCGTTCCTCCGCCGGCACCTCCAGGGTGTTCCGCGGATGCGGGAGGTGCGGCGAGCCGCCGCCGCTTTCTCTGGACCGCCGCCGCCGTTCGTTATAGGTGGCCCGGTACTCCGCGCGGCTGAGCGGGGTGTGCGGGCGGTTGTTGGCCGGGATGGAGTAGTTGGCGGAGCGCTGGAAGACGTAGAGATGGTCGGCCTGCCGGGCAAGGATCGGCGTGGCCTGGATCCCGGAGGAGCCGGTCCCGATGATCCCGACCCGGCGACCCGCGAAGTCGACGTCGTGGTGTGGCCAGCGGGCCGTGTGGAACGTGCGGCCGGCGAAGTCCGCCAGACCCGGTATGTCCGGCGTCCGGGCCGCGGACAGGCTCCCGGTCGCAAAGACCACTAAGCGGGCGGTGAGCGTGTCGCCGTCATCCAGGTGCACATTCCAGTGACCGCTTGCGTCGTCGAACTGCGCGCTGGTGACGCGGGTGCGAAACCTGATGGACCGCCGCAGGTCGTGACGGTCGGCCACGTGCTCCAGATACCGCAGGATCTCCGGCTGGGTTGCGTAGCGCTCGCTCCAGTCCCACTCCTGCTCGAGCGCCGGGTCGAAGGAGTACGAGTAGTCGATGCTCTCCACGTCGCACCGGGCACCGGGGTAGCGGTTCCAGTACCACGTGCCGCCGACCCCGTCGGCGACCTCCACACAGACGACCGACAGGCCCTGGCCTCGCAGGCGGTGAATCGCGTACAGGCCCGCGACCCCGGCGCCGACGATCACAGCATCCAGCGTTTCCGGCTCCCGCGTCCCGCCGGTCACCGCGGGGCCCCCACGCGAGAGTTCGCCGCCGACAGCGCGACCGAGGGCGGATCGCCATCGGGGACCGGCGCGAGCAAGCCGCGAAGGACTGCGACCTCCTCGGCCGCCTCCCTGCGCACGATGGCGGCCTCCGGGAACACCGAGGCCCCGTGAAAGGTCCCGGGAAACAGGTGCACCTCGACCGGTACCTCGGCCGCGAGGAGGGCGAGCGCGTAGTTGAGCCCCTCGTCGCGTAACGGATCGAACTCCATCACGCTGATATAGGCCGGTGGTAGCCCCCGCAGGTCCGTGGCCCGCGCGGGCGCCGCGTAGGCGCCGACATCGGCCCCACCGGCGACGTCCGGCCCGAGATAGGCGGACCAGGCGATCGCGGCCTTGTCCCGGTCCCACATCGGTGTATCGGTGAAACGCCGGATACTGCCCGTCTCCTGGCGGTCGTCGAGCATCGGGATGCCGAGGTACTGGAAGCGGACCGCCGGGCCACCTCGGTCGCGGGCCAGCAGCGCCGCCGCCGCGACCAGTCCCGCTCCGGCGCTCGTCCCGTGCAGCACGATCCGGGTGGGATCGACGGCGAGGCCGGCCGGCGCCGAGGCGAGCCACTCCAGCGCCGTGAACACATCCTGGAGCGCGGCGGGGTACGGGTGCTCGGGGGCGAGCCGGTAGTCGACGGAGACCAGGGGGACGCCGAGCTTTCGAACCAGCTCCACGTTGCGGGGGTGACTCGACTCGACATCGCACATCACGAACCCGCCGCCGTGGGCGTGCAGGATCGCTCCCGTGGGTCCATCGACCTTCGCGGGTCGATAGACACGCACGCCCACGCCCGTCGGCAGGACCTCATCCGTGATCAGCACTCCGGTGGTGTCCACCGCGGCGCGCGTCGCCGCGGCGGCGGCGACGGCGGCGCGCGTGCTGGTGAGATCGGTGAGGTCCCGTCTCGGCAGTTGCGCCACCACCGGTGCGAGGTCGGGATCGTAGCGATAAGCCATTGGCCCTACTCCCGTTCGAGTCAGTCCCTGTGCCCAGGGCGCCTCTGGAGTCCGGAACCGGCTCCGCCGGCCCCCGGCCCATGTCCAGGACCGTCGTCCTGGGCGTCGCGGCCGTGTCCGCGCGACAGGGCCTCCGGCGCGGGTCGCGGCCTTCTCCTGGCCTGATGATGCATCAGCACCGCGCTGTTTACCAAGCGCTTGCTAGCCTTCTTGCCGAAGAAGCCGCGGCGCCGCCGCTGCTGGCTCTGCCGGAGAAGGCCCGGGCTTGTCCGCCGGCGCGCGCCGGCACCGTACAGAAGCAGGTTCGTCAGCCCCGGCTGAGTGCGTGAGCCCGGCGGGGCCCGCATGGATCGAGGACGCAATGACGTCGGTCAGGCTCCGCCGGCCGCGAGCGAGATCCGTTGGGCCCGGGCATCTCGGGCCGGGGCGAGGCGACTTGGCCGGTTCAGCGCGCGGCTTTCTCGGGCGGAAGGAAAGAGCGCGCGGGCGGTACGACGGGCCGCGAAGGCGACCATTGGTGCCACCCGTTCCATGACGAGGTCACCCTTGCGCGCGACGGAGATGGCGGCGACCGGCCCGTCGGGCCCGACCACCGGGGCGGCGATCGAGCTGACGCCACTGGTCCGGTGGGCGCCGGGGGACACGGCGATCCCACGGCGCTGCTGGATCAGTGTCAGCTCCCGGTGAAGGTCCGCGCTGGCCGCGGCGCTCAGTGCCGGGCACGACGCCAGCAGCTCGTCGACCTGCTCGGGTAACAGGCACGAGAGCATCGCGCGTCCACTGACCGTGTCGCACGCGAGAAGTCGGCCGCCCACTCGCGAAGGCACCGTGGTCGCGAGGGCCCCCCCGAGCTTGTCGAGGTATTGCACGATCCCGCCGTCGAGGACGGACAGGTGGGTCACCGCGCCGGTGGCGATCTGCAGTTCGGTCAGTGGCACCGCGGCCGCTACCCGGAGGTTCTCGTAGTCCGCGGCGTGACGCATGCGTGGGCCCAGCCGGAAGCCACGGATGCCGTGCTCCACCCAGCGAAGCTCCACGAGCTGGCGCAGGATCCGGGACGCGGTGGAGCGGGGCAGACCGGTGATCTTGGCGATGTCCTCGAGGAGCAGAGGTTCGGGAGCGTCCTCGAACGCGTCGATTATGAGCGTGACTCGCTCCACCACGCCCGGCCGGGCGCTGCGCGCCGGCGCTGCGGGAAGATCGCCACCATGGGCGGCCGTCAGGGTCACGATGCCTCCATCGCTCTACCAAACGCTTGCTCAAGCATCTTTGGTGGCTGCTGGGATGAACGTCAAGCCGCGGGTGGCGCTAGGCGCGCGGACGGGAGCTGGGGTGCGACCGTACTGGCCTCATCACTGCGTGACCGTCCACCCTCCGTCAACGGGTAAAAACACTCCGTTGATATAGGAGGCGAGTGGAGATAGGAGGAACAGCGTCGCGTAGGCGATGTCGTCGGCGGTGGCCATCCGGCCGAGTGGGATACGCGCGAGGATGCGCTGGCCGGTCTCGCTCTCGACGAAACCTGTGAGCCTCGGCGTATCCGTCATCCCTGGAGCGACGCCGTTCGCGCGCAGCTGGCCGCCCCGCTGGGCGGCGAGGTGGCGGACGTACCCCATCAGGGCGGCCTTCGCTGCCGAGTACCAGTCGCTCTCAGTTCCGACTCGGTTGCCCGCGACCGATGTCGTGACCACCATCGCCGCGTGGGGTGGCACGCCTTCGGCCAGCCACGCCTCCGTCATCCGGCGCACGCTGCCCACGCTGATCCGGACCGCTTCGTCGAAGTCCAGCGGCGCCGACGAGGCCGGCCCGGCGTTGTTGACCAGGAAGGCGGCCGGGCCGAAGCGGTCGGCGACCGTCGCGAAGCCGCTGGTGACCGCGTCGTCGTCGGCCACGTCCCCCACGAAGGTCATGATCTGGCCGCCCTCGGCGGTGACCTCGTCGGCCAACGAGCGCAGACCGTCGGAGCGCAGGTCCCAGGCGGCGACGTGCAGGCCGAGCTGGGCGGATCGTCGCGCCGTGGCCCGACCGATACCGCTGCCGGCGCCCGTGACGATGATCGGGTCCCCGGGAGGGAAACAGAAGTCAGCGGAGTTCGGCATGGTGATTCCCTTTCGGAGAGCCGCGCGCCGGCCGCGCTCCGTAGGCGTGGGCCGACTCCTTGACGCTTGTGACCTGCGTCATGCTAGCCTTTCGCAAACTGCGGGCGCCTAGCAAGCGCTTGGTGGCTCATCGGCTCCGATGGAGATAGGAACGGCGGGACGGCCAGTACCACTAGGCGGTTCGCCGACCGCGACTACCCGCCACGCGGGCCCCGGGTGGGCTCACCCTCATCCGGGCTCGCGCGGTGGAAGGACTTGCCGGCCGGTCGGGTCGCTCGGTGTCTCGACACGAGGACGCGAATCATGACTCTCATCTGGGGCGGACTCGCCTTGGGCGCCGTCTACGCGATGGTCGCCGTCGGTTACAACATCGTCTACATCGCCTCCCGGACCTTCAACTTCGCGCACGCGCAGCTGATGATGATGGGGGCTTTCATTGCCTATTCGAGCCTGGTGAGCTGGGACCTGCCCTGGGTGCTCGCTCTCCTGCTGGCCGGTGTCGTGGTGGGTGCCATCGCGGCGGTCGAGGAGCGTCTCGCCATCCGGCCGGTGCGCGACACCCACAACATCCTGGTGACGACCCTGGGCGCCGCGACCATCATGGACGGCGCGGCCCAGCTGATCTGGGGGAGCCAGCCCCTCCGCGTGCCCTTCGTCGCCGGCGAGGACGCGATCAGCGTCCTGGGAGGCCGGGTCCGTCCCGTCGAGCTCACTCTGATCGGCGTCGCGATTCTGCTCGTGCTCGTTCTGGTCCTCATCAGCCGACGATCGCTGATCGGGCTGGCACTGCTCGGCATGGCCGAGGACAGGGAGGCGGCCCAGCTGCGCGGCGTCAACGTGCGGGCGACGGCGTTCGGTGCCTTCGTCGTCGCGGGCGTGCTCGCGGGCCTGCTGGGTGTGTTCGTCGGCCCCAAGACATTCGCTGTCGCGACGCTCGGCGCCGCATTGGCGCTCAAGGGTTTCGTCGCGCTCGCGATCGGCGGATTCGGCTCGATGCCGGGCACGCTCGTCGGAGGTCTCCTGGTCGGCCTGGCGGAGGCGTACGCCGCCCGCTATCTCGGCGGCGAATACGCCAACCTCACGGTCTTCGTCATCCTCATCGCTGTGCTGTTGATTCGCCCGGCCGGGCTCTTCGTCCGCGCCAAGGAGAGAGTGGTCTGACATGGTGAACCGAATGTCGGCCGACCGTCTCCGGTCTCTGCCGCTGTGGACGGTTCCCCTCGCGCTCGGGGTTCTCGTTGTTTTCCTGCCGCGGTTCGTCAGCGATTTCTCGGTCATCCGCCAGGTCCAGCTCGCGCTCATCCTGGCGCTGCTCGTCAGCGGGCTGAACCTGAGTCTCGGCTATGCCGGCGAGCTCGCCCTCGGCCAGACGGCCATGTATGCGGGCGGCGCGTACGCGGCCGGTCTCCTGTCCAGGCACGGCCACACCGAGATCCTCTTGCAACTCCTGGTGGCCGTCGCGGCGGCCCTCGTGATCGGCGTCGTCTCCGGCGTGCCGGGACTGCGGCTCGGCAGCTGGTCGCTGGCGATGACGTCGTTCTTCCTGGTGTTCCTGGTGGGCGACGTGCTCGCGATCTTCAACTCGGAGACCGGCGGCCGCAACGGCCTGTCCGGGATCGCGAGCCCGACGCTGTTCGGCGGGATGCTGGCCCCCAACGACTACTTCGCGCTGATCGCGGTGGTCACACTGCTGTGGTTCGTCGTGATGCGGAACATCGTGGTGTCCCGGCACGGCAACGCCTTCCTGGTGCTCAAGCAGAGCCCGGTGCTTGCCGCCTCGATGGGCATCTCCGTGTTCCGCATGAAGCTGATGGCCTACGCGCTCGGCGCCGTCCCGGCGGGCCTGGCCGGAGTGTTGTTCGCCAACCTCGACCTCTATGTGTCACCGGACCAGTTCACCTTCAGCACGGCGACCACGATCCTGGCCGCGTCCATCCTGGGCGGCTCGGCCAGCGTCTACGGAGCCGTGGTGGGCGCGTTCATCCTGCAGTTCGGGCTGAACCAGTCCAGCGACTACCAGCGTTACTCGCTGTTGGTCACCGGCGTCTTCCTCCTCATCGGAGGCGTCCTGCTGACGGGCGGGCTGGCGGGCCTTGCGCGAGACCTGTCGCGGCGGTTCGTACTGCGTCCGGCGCAGACGTCCGCGGCGGACGGCTCGGCCGAGATCCGGATTCCACCAGTGCCGGGCAGGGTGCTGCGCGTCGAGGGTGTCTCGAAGGCCTTCGGTGGCAACCGGGCGCTCTCCGATGTCGACCTGCTCGCACACCCTGGCCGGATCACGGCGCTGATCGGCCCGAACGGGTCGGGCAAGACGACGCTGCTCAACATGGTCTGTGGCTTCTACCGGACAGACTCGGGGGCCATCCGCCTGGACGATCGCGAGCTCCAGCGACTCGGCCCGGACCGCGTCGCCCGCGCTGGCATCACGCGGACGTTCCAGACACCGAACATCCCCGCCGGCATCACGGTCCTGGAGGCGGTGACGGCCGGGCGGTTCACGGCGCACCGCGCGACGGTGCTGGAGAGCGCCCTGCGCCTGCCGCGCTACCGCCGGCTGCGCCGGGAGGACGTCGCGGAGGCCGAGCGGGTGCTCGAGGCGGTGGGCATCAGCAACCTGCGCGACTCCCGCGCGGACTCCCTCCCGCTCGGGCAGCGCCGGCTGCTCGAGGTGGCGCGCGGCCTGATTCGTAACCCCGCGGTGCTGCTGCTCGACGAGGTGGCCTCAGGTCTCGACGAGCACGAGGTGGAGCGGCTGGCCGCGGTCATCCGCGGCGTACGTGACGCCGGCGGGACGGTGCTGCTCGTCGAGCACAACTTCCAGCTGGTGCTGGCACTGGCCGACGAGATCGTCGCGCTCGCGCGCGGGCAGGTGATGGCCCACGGGACCCCGGCGGAGATCGAGAACAACCCGCGGGTGCTCAGCGAGTACCTCGGCATTGATCCGGACGAGCAGGCTGACGGCGCCGCGGTGCTGGCGGACCTCGTCACCGAACCGGGAGGCGACCGGTGACTGCTCAGGAGCGGGACACAACGGAGCAGGGGGACCAGCGACCACCGGTGCTGCGCGTCAGCGGCCTGAGCACCGGCTACGGTGACCTCCGTGTCGTCAGGGAGGTGTCCTTCGAGGTCCGAGCCGGCGAGATAACGGTCCTGCTCGGCCGAAACGGGGCGGGTAAGACCACGACGCTGCGCGCGGTGGCCGGGCTCAACCGGGTGGCGGCGGGGGAGGTCCTCCTCGACGGCCAGGACATCGGCAGGGTGCCGCCGCACGCGCGGGTACGCCGGGGAATCGCCTACGTCCAGGAGGGCAAGCGGGTCTTCCACGGCCAGACCGTGGAGCAGAACCTGCTGCTGGGCGGCTACACCCGCCGGCGCCAGGAGCAGCGCGCCGAGATCGAACACGTCTACGAGCTGTTCCCGGTGCTGGGGGAGAAACGCTCCCGCCTGGCGGGCAGCATGTCGGGCGGACAGCAGCAGATGCTGGCCATCGGCCAGGCGTTGATGGCCAAGCCCACACTCCTTCTGCTCGATGAGCCCTCGGGCGGCCTCGCGCCGGTCATCGTCAAGGAGGTCATGGCACGGTTGCGGGAGCTCAAGCAGTCGGGGCTGGCGATCCTGCTCGTCGAGCAGGCCGTGGAGGCGTCGTTCGCCATCGCCGACCACGTCACGGTGCTCGAGGCGGGGCGGACGATCCTGTCCACCCCGGCCAGCGCCGTGAGCGACCTGACGGTCCTGCGGGACGCGTACTTCGGGAAGCCGGCGGCCGGCCTGGCGGGCTGACCGCCCGTTACCTCCGGCAGGTGGGAACCCACCTAGCACTTGCTTGGTCGCGCCCATATGCTGGCACGAGTCGCGGAAGGGAGGGTGAGGTTGTCCTTCACCATCGACATGTCCGGCCAGGTCGTCCTGGTGACGGGCGGAGGCCGCGGTGTCGGGGACGGCATCGTGGAGACGTTCCTGCGGGCCGGCGCGGAACTGGAGATCTGCGGGCGCCATGTGCCGGAGTCGCCGCGGGAGGTCGACGGGCGCACGCCACGCTTCAGCGCCGTCGACGTGCGGGATCCGGAGGCGGTGGACGCCTGGGTCGCCGACGTGCTGGCGCGTCGCGGGCGCATCGACGTGGCGGTGAACAACGCGGGAGGGGCGCCGTTCGTCCCCTTCGTCAAGGCGTCGCCGCGCCTGCACACCAAGGTCACTCAGCTCAACTTCCTGGCCGCGGTGCACGTGCTGCACGCCGTTCATCCAGCGATGATGAACGGGGGCGGAGGCGTGGTGCTGAACATCACGTCGATCTCGGCGCGGCGGCCGAGCCCGGGCACCGCCGTCTACGGCGCCGCGAAGGCGGCCCTGGAAAGTCTCACCGGCAGCCTGGCCGTCGAATGGGCTCCGCTCATCCGGGTCAACGCCGTCAGCTGCGGCCTGGTGGCGACGCCCGGGTCGACGGACCACTATGGCGACGCCGAACAGGTCGCCCGAGTGAAGGCGACCATCCCCCGCGGGGTCTTCGCCACGCCGCGGGAGATCGGCGCCGCCTGCCTGTTGCTGGCATCGCCGCTGGCCAGCCACGTCACCGGCGCGGTCCTGGACGTGGACGGTGGGGGCGAGTGGCCCGCCTTCCTTCAGCACACCCCCAACGCGTGACTCCGGCCTGACCTTCCACGCCGCGTCCGCCGCGTGCCCGCCGCCCTGTCCGCGAGCGGCCCGACCCGAGGAATGCCCATGCCCGAAGCTGTCATCGTCGCCGCGGCCCGATCACCGATCGGCCGGGCCGACAAGGGATCCCTGAAGGACGTTCGCCCCGACGACCTCGCCGCGCAGATGGTCGAGGCGGCCCTCTCCGCCGCCGTGGGACTCGACTGGTCGGACGTCGACGACATCATGCTCGGCTGTGCCCAACCGGCTGGAGAGCAGGCGTACAACCTGGGCAGGATGGTCGCGCTCCGCCTGGGTCTGGACAACGTCCCGGGCACCACGGTCCATCGTTACTGCGCCTCGTCGCTACAGACCACGCGGATGGCGATGCACGCCATCCGCGCCGGCGAGGGTGACGTGTTCGTGTCCGCGGGCGTGGAATGCGTGTCCCGGTTCGTGCATGGCAAGTCCGACGGCATGCCGGAAACGAAGAACCCGTGGTTCGCCGAAGCCATGGAGCGTACCCGGGCGAGAGCCGCGTCGGGGGAGAGCTGGACCGATCCCCGGCTGGACGGACTGCTCCCGGACGCCTATATCGCCATGGGTGAGACCGCTGAGAACGTGGCACAGGCGTTCGGCGTCTCCCGGCAGGCGCAGGACGAGTACGCGGTCCGCAGCCAGCACCTCGCGGAGGCCGCGACCGCCCGCGGCTTCTGGAAGCGTGACATCACCCCGGTACAGCTGGCCGACGGCACGACGGTGGCCACCGACGACGGGCCCCGGTCCGGAGTGACCCTGGAGAAGGTCGCCTCGATGAAGCCGGTGTTCCGGCCCGACGGCACCGTGACCGCGGCGAACTGCTGCCCGCTCAACGACGGCGCCGCGGCGCTGGTGATCATGAGCGACGCGCGGGCACGAGAGCTCGGCCTGGCCCCGCTCGCACGGATCGTGTCGACCGGTGTCTCGGCGCTGAGCCCGGAGATCATGGGTCTCGGTCCCGTGGAGGCGACCCGGCGGGCTGTTGCCCGCGCGGGGCTGTCGATCTCGGACATCGACCTGGTGGAGATGAACGAGGCGTTCGCCGCGCAGGTGCTGCCGTCCGTCGACCAGCTGGGGCTCGACCTCGACCGGGTGAACGTCAACGGCGGCGCGATCGCGCTTGGCCATCCGTTCGGCTCCACCGGCGCCCGGATGGCCACCACCCTGATCCACGGCATGCGGGAGCGCGACGTCCAGTTCGGTCTCGAGACGATGTGCGCGGCTGGCGGGCAGGGCATGGCGCTGGTTCTCGAGCGCCTCCGCTGATGTCAGGGGACCTCAAGCGGGATCGCGCAGCTCCCGCTTGAGGACCTTGCCGCTCGCGTTCCGCGGCAGGTCGTCAACCAGGACGAACTCCCGCGGAACCTTGAAGTTGGCCAGCCGGGACCGCAGATAGTCGGTCAGTTCCGTCGCGGACGGCTTCGATTCCGGCCGGGCGACCACGTAGGCCCGGGCGACCGATCCCAGCCGATCGTCGGGCACACCGACCACCGCCGACTCGATCACGTCAGGATGGCCTCCGAGCGCGTTCTCGACCTCAGCGGGGTAGACATTGAATCCGCCGACCGTGAACATGTCCTTGATCCGGTCGGTGATCTTGAGGCAGCCGTGCTCGTCGAAGCGGCCGACGTCGCCGGTATGGAACCAGCCGTCACGGTCGAACGCCGCCTTCGTGGCTGCCTCGTCCTCGAAGTAGCCAACCATGACGAGCTCGCCGCGCAGCACGATCTCGCCGTCGGTACCCAGAGGCACGTCGCGGCCGGCCTCGTCGACGACCCGGATCTCGATGCCCGCCACCGCGGGTCCGGTCGTCTCCGCGACGTGCCGTGGATCCTCGTTGACGCGGGACTGCGTGGCGACGATGCACTCGGTCAGGCCGTAGGCCTGGCCCACCGACTCGAACCCGAGCACGTCGAGCATCTGCTCGAACAAGGTCTCCGGCACCGACGCCGCGCCGGCCGTGGCGAAGCGCAGCGAGGACAGGTCGAAGTCGGGTAGCCGAGGATGGTGGATGAGAGTGGTGAAGATCGTCGGAGTTCCCGGAAGTACGGTGATCCGTTCTCGTTCGATCAGCTTCATCAGGGCGACCGGGTCGAACACCGGTACGGGGTAGATGGTGGTGCCGGCGGTCAGTGCCGTGATCACCCCGGCCTTATAGCCAAAGCCGTGGAAGAAGGGGTTGACCACCGCGTACCGGTCGGTCTCGCTCAGCCGTGCGCCCCGGGCCCAGGTCTCGGCCACTCCGATGGTCTGCCGATGGGTGCTCATCACCCCCTTCGGCACGCCGGTGGTGCCTGACGTGAAGAGAATGTCGCAGATGGTGTCCGGCCCGACGTGCGTGGTCGTCTCGACCGTGACGGGTGTCCGCCGCGCCAGCTCGAGGAAGGTGGTCCACGTCGTCACGTCGGGCCGAGACCCGTCGCCGACGTCGATGATCGCGCGCAGGTGTGGCAGGCCCGGGATCATGCCGTCGGCCGCGGCCGAGTCGGCCGACCCCGCCGAGTCGCGGAGCATCGCGACGTAGTCGACGCCGAGGAAGCCATTGCTGACGACCAGCACCGACGCCCGCGACCGCTCCAGGATCACTCGGGCCTCGTGGCCCCGGTAGCGGGTGTTCAGCGGGACGACGGAGGCTCCCCGGCACTGAGCGCCGAGCATCGCGAGGATGAACTCGACCCGGTTGGGAGCCCAGATCGCGACCCGGTCATTCGGCTCGACGCCCAGGGCGACGAGGCCGCGGGCGACGGCGCGCGCCTGCTCGGCGAGGCCCGCATAGCTCAGGCGGACAGATCCGTCGACGACCGCCGGATGGTCGCCGTACCGGCGGCCCTGCTCTTCCAGCAGCGCTGGTATCGTCATGGCCGCTCCGGCGCTCAATCGTTGACCTCACGCTCAGGCGGGGGCTCGACGAGCTCGACGCGCACCCGGTCGGGGTCGAGGACGTAGACGCACCGGTAGCCGGCCATCGGCTCGCTGGTGACGATCGGATCTGACTGGACGGTCACCCCGGCCGCACGCAGCCGGGTCAGCAGACCGTCGAGACCGCGGACGGTGATCGCGACGTGGGCAGCCCCGACATACCCGTTGTCCGGGTCGAGTACCACCGAGGACCCGCGGACGTACTGCAGCAGCTCCACCACGGTGGGGCCCTCCCGCGCCCGGACGAACGCCTGCCGGACGAGCACGCCGGGATAGCCGGTGACGGCGTCGATGCGAGGCCCGCTGCGCTCGTACGGACCGAGCCGCTCGCCCCCGAGAAGATCGGCGTAGAAGTCCATGGATCGTTCCAGGTTGCTCACGGTGATCCCGACGTGGTGCACCGACGGCATAGCGCCCCCCCTTCCTCTTCCCATCCTGCGCGGACCTCGCCCCGGCCCGGCCACCGTCGCGATGCCGGCCACCGAGCTGCCCCTCCGTCGTCAGCTCCTCGTCAGACTGTCGAGGACCCGCGCGCGGTGGGCCGCGGGTGTTCCCCACGCACCGACGAGCGCCCGCGTCTTGAGGATCCAGATGCTCAGGTCGCACTCCAGCGTGTAGCCGATGGCGCCGTGCACCTGCAGCGCGGTACGCGCCGCGCGGTCGGCCGCCGCGGCGGCGAGCACCTTGGCCGCCGACACGTCGCGGGACGCGCTGGTGGAACCGCTGGTCAGCTCCCGAGCCGCGCCGTGCACCAGGGGACGGGCGAAGTCGAGGGCGACCCGGACGTCGGCGAGCGCGTGTTTGATCGCCTGGTACTCGCCGATCACGCGGCCGAACTGTCTGCGCGCACCGACGTAGTCGACCGAGGTGGCGAGCATCCGTTCCCCGGCGCCGACCAGCGTCGCGGCGCAGGCCAGCGCGGCGTTGTCCAGCCCGGGCTGGATGGCCTGCTCGTCAAGCACGGAGATCGTCGTCTCCGGGGCCAGAGTGTGCAGACGCCGGGCCGGATCCACCGACCGCAGGGCTTCAACCGTGCGTCCCACCGACAGGGCGTGGTCGGCGACGATGTACGCGTGGGTGGAGACGTCGCAGTCGAGGGCGTACGGCACCGCGGGCGGCAGCGCGAAGGTCACCCGCGCGTCGCCCTCGGCGACGGCCGCGAGGATTCCTTCCGCGTCGGTCTTCCGTAGCAGCGCGGGTGCCAGCGCGGCGGTCTCGATCCATGGCCCCGGTACGGCGTGGTAGCCGAGCCGTTCGAAGGCGACGGCCAGGTCGAGCGGGGTGCCGTCGAGGCCGCCCAACTCTTCGGGGACTACCAGCGCGGTGACACCCAGCTCGGCCAGCCGTGACCACAGCTCGACGCCGGGCGCGGTGTCGCCGTCGGCCCACGCGCGGTGGACGGCGGGAACGTCGGAGGCGGCCAGCAGGTCGTCCAGCGACGTGGCGAACGCCTGTTGTTCGGCTGAGAGCGAGAACTTCATGCTCCGGCCCTCCGGTTGTCGCCGCGCGGCAGCCCGAGCAGCCTCTCGGCCACGATGTTGCGCTGGATCTCGTTGGTGCCGGCGTAGATCGGGCCGGCCAGGGAGAACAGGTAGTCGTCCATCCAGGCGCCGGAGTCCGGTGCCGCCTCGCCGCGAAGCTCCTGGTCGGGGCCCAGCAGCTCCAGGGCCGTCTCGTGGATGCCGACATCGAGTTCCGACCAGAACAGCTTGTTGACGCTGCCGGCTGCCCCCAGGTCGCCGCCGGCGCGGAGGCGGTCGACGGTTCCCCAGGTGTACCAGCGGTACGCCTGCGCGCCGATCCAGGCGTCGACGACGCGGTCGCGCACCTGGGGGGCGTCTGCTCCGCGTTGCGTCCACAGCGTCAGCAGGCGCTCGGCGGCGGCGCGGAAGCGGCCCGGCGCCCGCAGCGACAGGCCACGTTCGTTGCCGGCGGTGCTCATCGCCACCCGCCAGCCGTCGCCGACGCCGCCGAGGACGTCCGCGTCGGGTACGAAGACCTCGTCGAAGAAGATCTCGGCGAAGCCGGCGTCGCCGTCGAGCTGGGCGATGGGACGGACGGTCACCCCGTCGGCGTCCAGCGGGAACAGGAAGTAGGTCAGGCCGCGGTGGCGCTGCGCGGCCGGGTCGGTGCGGAACAGGCCGAACCCGCGGTCGGCGAACGGAGCGCGTGAGCTCCAGGTCTTCTGTCCGGAAAGGACCCAACCCCCTCGCTCGTCATCGCGCTCGGCCCGGCCGCGGATGGCGGCCAGGTCGCTGCCGGCCTCCGGCTCCGACCACGCCTGCGCCCAGACCTCGGTTCCGTCGGCCATCGGCGGCAGGTAGCGACTCCGCTGCGCCGGTGTGCCGTGCTCGAACAGGATCGGCGAGAGCAGTGAGATCCCGTTCTGGGCGATTCTTGTCGGCGCGCCGCTGAGGTAGTACTCCTCCTCGAAGATGACCCATTCGGTCAGGGACGCGTCGCGGCCGCCGAACTCCGCGGGCCAGGCCACCACCGACCAGCGCCCGGCGGCCAGGAGCCGCTCCCACTCCCGGTGCCGCGCGGCTCCGGCCGCCGTGTCCATCGAGGGCAGACGGCCGGGGTTGTGCTCGGCCAGCCAGGCCCGCGCCTCCTCACGAAACGTCTGCTCCCGTTCGGTGAACTCCAGGCTCATGCCTCGCCCGCTGCCTGCTTGTTGGCCTTCGCCATGGAACGGGCGTCGAGGCCGCGCAGCGAGTCGACGTCGACCTCCGCGTTGTGGGCATGCGCCGCGTGGTGCAGCGCGAACACCGTGTCCATGCTGGTGCGCATGCCCTGGATGTCCTCGACCTGGTTGATCGCTTTCTTGGTGAACGCCAGGCCCAGCCGAGGCATCTTCGCGATGCGCTCGGCGAGCGCGAGGACGGCGGTCTCGAGCTCCGCGCGCGGCACCACGTGGTTGACCATCCCGAGCTCGTAGGCGCGCTGGGCGGACATCCGGTCACCGGTGTAGAGGAACTCCTTGGCGGCGCGGGGGTTCATCACCCAGGGATGGGCGAAGAACTCGACGCCCGGGATGTTCATGCGCACCACCGGGTCGGAGAAGAACGCGTCCTCGGAGGCGACGATGAAGTCGCAGCTCCAGGCGAGCATCAGCCCGCCGGCGATGCACGCCCCCTGCACCATGGCGATCATCGGCTTGGGGATCTCGCGCCACCGGCGGCACATGCCCAGGTAGACCTCGGACTCGCGGGCGAACCGCGCGTCGACGCCCTGGGCGTCGACGTGGTCCCACCAGATCACGGCCTTGCGCTCGAAGGACTCGTGGACGTCACGGCCGGGGGTGCCGATGTCGTGCCCCCCGCTGAAGTGCTTGCCGTTGCCGGCGAGCACGATGACCTTCACCGCGTTGTCGTTGGTCGCCCGGGTGAATGCGGCGTCGAGCGCGTAGGTGACCTTCGAGTTCTGCGCATTGGAGTACTCAGGACGGTTGAGGGTCACGACCGCGACCGGACCGCGTACCTCGTAGGTCACAACCGCGTCCTCGTCTGGAACCGAGTCCTGCAGCGTCATAGTCGCGCCTCCAGGGGGGTCTGCGGGCCGTACCGGCCAAGGCGATCGCACCAGGCCACGGCGGTGCGGTAACGGGACCGTACCAAACAAGCGCTAGGTGAGGTAGCGTGACGCCGGTCCGCCGACGGCCGCTCGCGGCGGACGGGGAGGACTGCGTGGATCTCACCTATTCCGCCGCCGACGAGGAGGTCCGGCAGGAGGTCCGGCCGTGGCTCGCGGACAACCTCGTCGGGGAGTTCGCCGATCTTCGAGGGCTGGGTGGGTCGGGTCGTGAACACGAGGCGTTCGAGGCGCGGGTCGCCTGGAACCGGCACCTCGCCGCCAATGGCTGGACCTGCCTGGGCTGGGTCTGCCCGAGGAGCCACGCGGATGACCGTCACCCACCATTCATCAGTTGGAGGATCACGTGGCTGAGGCGTACATCGTCGAAGCGGTGCGGACGCCGGTCGGCCGCCGAGGCGGCGCACTGGCCGGCACGCACTCCGCCGACCTGGGCGCGCACGTCCTGCGAGCGCTGGTCCGACGCACCGGCGTCGACCCGGGCGCCGTCGACGACGTGATTTTCGGGTGCACCGACACCCTCGGATCCCAGGCAGGCGACGTCGCACGGACCGCGTGGCTGGTCGCGGGCCTGCCCGAGCACGTCCCGGGCGTGACGATCGACCGGCAGTGCGGATCCAGCCAGCAGGCCGTGCACTTCGCGGCGCAGGGCGTCATGTCGGGGACGGCGGACCTCATCGTCGCGGGCGGCGTGCAGAACATGTCAGCGATCCCGATCTCGTCCGCCATGACGGTGGGCGCGCAGTTCGGGTTCACCACGCCGTTCGCCGAGTCGCCGGGCTGGCTCGAGCGGTACGGCGACCAGGAGGTCTCCCAGTTCCGCGCCGCCGAGATGATCGCGGAGAAATGGGACGTCTCGCGCGAGCAGATGGAGGCGTTCGCGCTGGAGAGCCACCGTCGGGCCATCGCCGCGATCGACGAAGGCCGCTTCGTCCGCGAGATCGAGCCCGTCGGGGAGTTCGCCGTCGACGAGGGCCCGCGCCGGGACACCTCACTGGAGAAGATGGCGGGGCTGCGCACGCTTCAGGACGGTGGCAGGCTCACCGCCGCGGTCGCGTCCCAGATCAGCGATGCGGCGTCGGCCGTGCTGGTGGCATCAGAGGCCGCGGTGCGGACGCATGGGCTCACTCCGCGGGCCCGGGTCCACCACCTCAGCGTGTACGCGGACGACCCGGTGTGGATGCTCACCGCCCCGATCCCGGCGACCCGCCGGGCGCTGGAGCGTGCTGGCATGTCGGTCGACGACATCGACCTGTTCGAGGTCAACGAGGCATTCGCCTCGGTGGCCCTCGCGTGGCTGAAGGAGACCGGGGCTGACCACGGCCGCACCAACGTCAATGGCGGTGGTATCGCGCTGGGGCACCCGATCGGCGCGACGGGCACCAAGCTGATGACGACGCTGCTGCATGAGCTGGAGCGCACCGGCGGCCGCTTTGGCCTGCAGGTGATGTGCGAGGGCGGCGGGCAGGCGAACGTGACCATCATCGAGCGCCTCTGACCCAGGCCACCGGGCCATGATCGAAAATGGCGTCGCGTGGCCTCCCCGTGCTGCCGCCCGCTCCGGGGGCAGGCCTGTTTCCGCGCCCGTGGTTTGATTGCCGCCGTCGGCCGCCTGTACGCTATGGCCGGCGGCCGGCGCGCGGGAGTTGAGGACAGTGGCGAGGATTGCGGAGGGCCGACCGCCCGCGGCGCCTGTATCGGAAATCCAGGTGGCGCGGCGAGATCGTATTCTTGAGGCTGCTGTCGAGCTTGGTGCCAACCGCGATTTCGAGCGTGTGCAGATGAACGATGTCGCGCAGTGCGCCGGCGTCGCCATCGGCACCCTGTACCGGTATTTTCCCTCCAAGATCAATCTTTTCTCCGCGGTGTACGACGCGCAGGTCATGCATTTTATCGAGCATGACTGGCCGGACGAGCGCGGGGAAGTCGTCGCTGAAATCGGCGACGCGATGGTGGCGTTGACCCGAAAGTTGATGACCTACCCGCGGCTGTGCACGGCCATGGTGCACGCGACCGACGTCACCTACACGAACCACCCGTCCCAGGCGGCCAACCAGTCCGAAGCCGGCCTGTATGACGCCATCCTGCGCACTCTCGACAGCCCCGGCCCGGACGCGGAGGCGCGCAGCGCGGTCCAACTGCTGACATACAGCTGGTGGGGTGTCCTGGTCGCGAGTCTCGTCGGGAGGACCCCGATCCGGCGGGGGGAGGAGCAGTTACGGCTCGCGACCCGGCTGATTCTTGCTCCCTACGCGGGGCGACGTCACGCGACCGGATGCTGACTGGAACGGGTGTATGCGTCCGGCCTCTGGAGGAGGTCGGACCACAATGATCCAAAGAATGGGGCCGCTGACGGCGGATATCACGCCGTGGCGGACCTGAAAGCTGGCACGAGGCGGCGCAGGAACTGGTCGGTGAGGGCGGCGTCCGGGCAGAATGCCGGCAGGAGTACGAGGACGCCGGTGCCGCCGCTCCTGACCAGCTCGGGAAGCGCGGCCAGGCTGAGGTCGAGGTCGAGGTCTCCGGACGAGTCGCGTCTCGGCCGCAGCCCGACCCGCACGCGCAGCGAAGCCGGGTCGCGGCCGGACTCCTTCAGGGCGGTATGCAGCCGTTCGACGCCGGCCGCGATCTCGTCCGGGCGCGCGGTCGGGCTGGGAATCCACCCGCTGCCGAAGCGCGCGACGCGCTCCACGTTCCGGTGGTTCGCCTTCCCACTGAGCCACAGGGGAATGCCGCGCGGCTGTGCCGGTACCGGGTGACAGTACACATCTGAGAAGGACAGCCGAGGTGAGGCGAAGGCGGTGGGGCCGCCGCGCCACAGTGCCTCGCACGCTGTGAGCGTCTGGTCGAGCAGTCGGCCACGTTCGGCGAAGTCGAGCCCGAGTGCCTCGTACTCCTTGGCCAGCCATCCGGTTCCGACCCCGAGGTCGAGCCGGCCCCCTGAGATCACGTCGAGCGTGGCGGCCGTCTTGGCGAGCAGTGCGGCAGGTCGTAGCGGAGCGATCAGTATGCCGGTGGCCAGCCGGATTCGACTGGTCCGCCCGGCGATGGCGGACAGCGTCGTGAGCGGTTCCAGCCACGGCGCGTCGGGTCCACCTGGAAAGGAGCCGTAGGGGTAGCGGTCGAGATCACCGCCGAGGACCACATGGTCGACGACGGACAGCGCGTGGACACCGGCGTCCTCGGCCGCCTCGGCGATGTCCAGCAGGCGCCGCCAGTCGTCGGCGCGCAGGAACTCGCCGAAGTTGGGCAAGCCAAGGGTGAGTCGGGATGCCGCACGGGTGCCTCCATCCGTCCTCTAGCCTGGCGAGACTACCTACCAACCAATCGCTTGCTCAAGGAGCCTTGTGAGTACCCCGCATCAGCCTGGACCACTGCTCGCCGGCCGTAACGCTGTGATCACAGGCGCGGCGGCCGGCATCGGCCTTGGCATCGCCACCGCGTTCCTCGCCCACGGTGCGCGGGTGGTGGCGGTCGACATCGACGGACAGGCGTTGGACGAGCTGGCCGCCGGCACCGATGCGGCCGACCGGCTGCATACAGTGACCGTCGATGTCACCGCGCCCGCCGCGGCCCGGCTATTGGCGAACGAATGCCAGCCGGACGTGCTGGTGCACAACGTCGGGCATTTCATGCACCCTCCGTCCGGGTTCGCCGACGGATCAGCCGATGAATGGCCCGGGCTGCACGACGTCAATCTCGGACACGTGTTGGCCATCACGCACGCGATACTGCCCGGAATGATCGCCCGTGGTCGGGGTGGCAGCATCATCGCCTTGACGACCGTCGAGGCTTTTCGTGGTATTCCTGGGCACGCGGTGTACTCGGCCTACAAGGCCGCGGTCGGCCAGTTCATCCGCAGTCTCGCCGTAGAGGTCGGGCGCCACGGGGTGCGCGTCAACGCGATCGCGCCCGACGTGGTGGAAAGCCAGCAGCTTCCCTATTCGGATTGGGTGGATGCGCGGGACCGGTGGCGCTGGTCCACCTGGGTGCCGTTGGGTAGGCACGGCACGCCGGACGACGTCGCCGGTACGGCGCTGTTTCTTGCCTCGGATCTGTCGTCTTTCGTCACCGGCACGACGGTTCACGTGGACGGCGGCACCTGGGCCGCGGGCGGATGGTATCCGCGGCACAGTGGAGGCTGGACCAACCGTCCTCTCGAGCCGTAGAGCCTGCTTCTCAGGGCAGGTCCTCCCTCAGGCCGTGCGCCCTAGAACCGGCCCGCTGGCTCGCGGCTCCAGGTAGTCACCCCCGCCAGCCGCTGTGAAGTGGCCGGGCCACGGTAAACGCGGTGCGTTGGAGCTGGGGCGCCGAAGAGGTCGTTCGTTACGGCTCGCGCCGCGTTCACGACCAGGGGCGCGACCCGTTCCTGCGCCGAATGTGCGTGCCCGACGACGGAGATCGCCCCGATGGGCCCCTCGGATCCGCGTAGCGCGACCGCGACGCACCCGATGTCCGGGAAACACTCGCCGTGTTCGAACGCCAGACCATTGCGACGACGGATGCCGCCGAGTTCCTGGTGCAGCATGTCGAGGTCCCCGATGCTGCGTGCGGTGCATCGATCGAGGACACCGGCGTACCGCGCGTCCACCCCTTCTGGAGGCAGCCAGGCGAGCATCGCCTTGCCGAGCGCCGTGCAGTGCGCGACTGCCCGGCCCCCGACTCTGGAGGGGATGTCCACCGCGGCCCGGCCACCTACCTTGTCCAGGTAGTAGATCTCAGCCCCGTCCAGGACCGCGAGGTGCACCACCATCCCGGTCTGGAGAGCGATCTCGTGCAGGCGAGGTGCCGCGGCGGCCCGCAGCGCGCCGTTCTCGATCTCCCGACCGCCGAGGCCGAGCGCGCGCGGCCCCAGGCCGTAGCCGTTGGCCTTGTGATCCAGCCAACCCAGACGGACTAACTGCTCCAGGATCCGGTGGGTCGTCGAGCGGGGAAGGCGGGTCTGGTCGGCGACGTCATGGAGGGTGAGGCGGGTGTGTGGGCGTTCGAACGAATCCATGATCAGCGTCACTCGCTCCACCATCGACAGGGGCGGGATACCTTGCTCGGCCCCGGATCTGGGGTTCGCGCTTAGTGTCAGAGCCATCGTCGCCTCCCTGGCTGAAATTGATTTCAGTTTGAGAGCGTAGCAGTGACCTGGGTCTCACAGAAGGCCTGTTCGCCGGGCGGGGAGGGACAGGGCCGGTTTCGGGGGCGTGTCTGGCCGCGCTCCACGCCGCCTGACACCCAGGACGGCTTTCCCGCTCCGCCCAAAGGTGCCGGCCTGACACCCAGGACGGCTTTCCGCGTCGCTCAGGGGTGCCCGCCTGACACCCAGGACGGCGTTCCGCGTCCGCCCAGTGGTGACGCCTTGCGCATCAGTCACTGCTCACTGCATCGAGTGGATCATCCCACTTGGTGGGATTGTCGATGACGGGAGGTCCGTGAACGCCATAGGCTGTCGCCCACTTGTCAGACGTCGTCGTCACCCGACTGGCTCAGGTTAGCGCGGTCCTCCCCACGGTGACTGGTTGACTTCCCGAACGGTGCCATTGAACATGTGAGATATGACAAGCAAGCGTTTGATTGGCCCCGTCGGCCCTGGCGAGTTCGCACTTATGATCAACGGTATCGGTGGTCAGGGTGTGCAGCTCATCGGTAAGACGTTGACGCAGGCCGCGACCGCGGAGGGTAAGCACGCGATGCTTGCGGCGGACTACGGTGGCGAAATGCGGGGCGGCCCGTCGAAGGTTTCGGTGGTCATCGGGAGCGCGCCGCTACGGGCGTTGCCGGTGTTGCCTTCCGCCGATGCCGCGATCATCGCCAATGACAGGTTCGGTGGGGCGGTGCCCGACCGCCTGCGGCCAGGCGCGCTTCTGTTGCTTAACTCCTCGATCGTCGATCCCGCAAGGGCCGGTACCGCCCACCGGGTGGTCGCGGTGGAGGCCACCGCCATCGCCTCGGCGCTGGGTGCTTCCCAGGCCAGCGGATTCGTCCTGCTCGGCGCGTTCAACGCCCTTACCGGTCTGGTCGCCGAGCAGTCACTCGTCGACGCGATGACCTCGCTGTTGCCTCCCTACCGCCGCCAGCATGCCGCGACCAACGCCCGGGCGCTGCGCGCCGGTGCCGAGGCCGTCGCGGGCGCGGCCGTGGGGGCGGGCCGATGACGACGCACGCCGCCACCGCCACCGCGGCCGCATCCGAGCTGCGACTGATGGAGGGGTCCGCCGCCATCGCGGAGTCCGCCATTCTGGCGGGTTGCCGGTTCTTCGCCGGCTATCCCATGTCGCCCTTCACGGCATTGCTGGAGAACATGGCCAGAGCACTGCCGGCGGCCGGCGGTGTCTGTGTCAACTGCGAAAGCGAGATCGAGGGCGCGAACATGGTCCTCGGCGCGGCCTCGACCGGAGCCCGGGCCGCCACCGGTTCCTGCGGCCAGGGCATCGCGCTGATGCAGGAGACCATCGCGGAGGCAGCCCTCAACGAGACACCGCTGGTCGTGTTCAACATGGCCCGCAACCAGCAGGACTACTTCCAGGCGACCCGCGGCGGCGGCTGGGGCGACTACCGCACCATCGCGCTCGCTCCGAAGGACGTGCCCGAAGCCGTCGAACACACCCAGCTGCTGTTCCACCTCGCCGACCACTACCGGGTGCCGACGCTGCTCTACGGCGACCCGCTGATCGCCCAGACCCGGGTCGGCGTGCGCCTGCGGCGCCTCGAATTCGGCGACCTGCCGCCCAAGGACTGGGCGCTGGACGGCACCCGCGGTGGCACCGGCCGGTCCCGGCAGACCTGGACATGGGCGATGGGCAAGGCCAACAATCCGGGCCCGGGCCCGGACGGGCAGTGGAAGCGGATCGCGGCCAAGTTCGACGAGATCGCGCAGACCGAGCAGCGCAGCGAGCAGCGGTACACCGAGGACGCGGACACCGTCGTCGTGGCGTTCGGCTCGGCGGCGAAGTTCGTCGAGTACGTGGTGGACGAGCTGCGCGCCGAAGGGCACCGGATCGGGTGGTTCCGGCCGATCACCCTGTGGCCGTTCCCGGCCGCGGCGCTCGCGGAGGCGACCCGCGGCGCCCGCCGGGTGTTGGTCTTCGAGCTCAACGCCGGTCAGATGATCGACGACGTCCGCCAGTACGTTCACGACAGGTCCACTGTCCAGTTCATCGGCGGGGTGAGCATCTCGGACACCGGCCTGGCCTACGGCGCGCTGCTCGACGCACCCGAGGTTCGCGCCCGCATCCTCGCGGCCCTGCCGGCGACGGCCGGCACCGGCGGCACCGGCGGCACCAACGGCACCGGCGGCACCAACGCAGAGAGGTCGCTATGACCACCTCAACCGATCTGACTATCGTCCCGACCGAGCGGGCCCCGGAGTCGGGCCACCGCAAGGTCGCCGATTTCCAGCCATCGCTGCTCCTCGGTGAACACTCCATGTGCTCGGGCTGCGGCGAACCGGTAGTCCTGCGGATCCTGTTGGAGACGTTGCAGGAACTCGGCATCGTGCAGCGCAGCATCGGGGTCGTCGGGCACGGCTGCTACGGCGGGTTTGTCACGATCATGGACGTCGACGTCCTGCAGTGCCTGCACGGGCGGGCGCCGTCCTGCGCCACGGGCATCAAGAGGATGCGGCCTGACACCGCCGTCTTCACGATCCAGGGTGACGGCGACATGGTGAGCGAGGGCCTGCAGGAGGTGCTGCACACCGCCGCCCGCGGTGAGAACGTCACCGCGATCCTGCTCAACAACGGTGTGTTCGGCGACACCGGCGGCCAGCAGACCGCCGCCACGGTGCTAGGCCAGCGCACGAAGACCAGCGTCGAGGGGCGCGACCCGGAGACGCACGGCTACCCGATTCCGATTGCGGACATCATCGCCCGCCTGGACGGCGTCGGCTTCGTCGCGCGCGCGGCCGTCGGCACCCCCGGCGGGGTGCTGCAGGCCAAGCGGATGATCCGGGCCGCGTTCGAGTCGCAGCTGGCCGGGGAGGGCTTCAGCCTGGTGGAGGTCCTGACCATGTGCCCGACCGGCTGGTTCATCAGTGCGCCGCAGGGGCCCGGCTACATGGCGGAGTCCCTGGAGCAGGCGTACCCGCTCGGCGAGCTGCGCCCACGGCCCGGGGCCGGCGCGGTTGCCGGAGCCGGCGGGAAGGAGTGAGACGGTGGCTAGCGGAACCCTTGTGATCGACGTCGAGCGGTGCAAGGGCTGCGAACTGTGTGTCGCGGCCTGCCCTCCGGGGGTCCTGACGATGTCGGTGGAGGTCAACGCGATGGGCTACCCGTACCCGCGTCTACACCCGGGCTGCACCGGGTGCACGGCCTGTCAGCTGGTGTGCCCCGACTACGTCTTCGAGGTCTACCGCGCGGACCGCGACACCACCCGGCGGCCCGCCGGGGCTGCCGCGCCCACCGCGCCTGTCGAGCCCCCGGGTGGCGCGGGATGAGCCGGCGCGGCGGTGACACCGGCCGGTGGGCCGGGACGAAAGGCAGGTACCGGCGGTCGGCCGCGGCCGGCGCGGCCCGTTGACGAGGAGGAAGCCCGTGGGTCTGCTGGTCGGAGACTTAGTCGAGAAGGCGGCTGCCGCGGCACCGCGGGTGCTCGCGGCGACCATGCGGGACCGGACCGTCACGTTCGCCGAGCTTGACGCGGAGACGAACCGGGTCGCCCACACGCTGGCGGGACTCGGGCTCGGCCGTGGTGACGTGCTCAGCTGGTGGACCGACACCACGATGGACGCGCTCGCCGCGATGCTCGCCTGCGCCCGGCTGGGCGCGATCTTCGCTCCGCTTCCGCCGGTCGCCACTCCGGCCGAGGTCAAGGACGTCATCGGATACGTCGACCCGTGCCTGCTGGTCGTGGACGCGCCGCGGCGGGAAGCCGCCGCCGAGCTAGCGGTCCCCCTCCGGACCGTCGGCACCGGTGGCCCGGACGACCTGCTCGAACTCGCCCGGTCGGCCGCCGCGGCCCCGGCCCGCTCGACGGTTACCGAGACCGACCCCCACATCATGTACCTGACCAGCGGGAGCACCGGCACCCCGAAGGGGGTGCTGGTCAGCCACCGCGCGACCTGGCTGCGTTCGATCGCGGGCGGCGGGCGGTTCAGCGGCGACCGCGGCGTGCTGTGCAGCTTCCCGTTGCACCACTACGGAGGCTGGGCCTTCGTCGTCGACGCCTGGCTGCACCGGACGACGGTGCACCTGGTGCCGCGCGCGGACGCCGAGCATCTGCACGCGGCGCTCGCCCTGCGACGCCCCAGCGCCATGTACTGCATTCCGGCGGTGTGGGAGCGGGTACTCGCCGCGCCGGGCGACCTCAGCTGCCTGACGCACGCGGACACCGGCACCTCGCGGATCTCCTCCAACCTGGTCGAGCGGATCCGGAGCCGGGCCCGCAACGCCACGACCAGCGTGCTCTACGGCAGCAGCGAGGCCGGCCCGATGGCGGGCCTGCACCCCTGGCAGTTCGCGGACCGGCCGGGTTCGGTGGGCCGGCCGGTCCCGCCTGGGGTGATGGCGCTCGCCGGGGACAACGAGATCCTCTTCCGTGGGCCTACTGTCATGAACGGCTACTTCGGCAGGCCGGACGCCACTGAGGAGGCGCTCGACAGCGACGGCTGGTACCACTCGGGCGACGTCGGCGAGTGCGACGACGACGGCTTCTTCACCATCGTCGGCCGCAAGCGGGAGATCATCCGCTCCGGCGGGGAGTGGGTGTCGCCGGCGGAGGTCGAGGAGGCGCTCCGCTGCCTGCCCGAGATCGCGGACGTCGCCGTCGTCGGTCTGCCGGACGAGCAGTGGGGGGAGATCGTGTGTGCCGTCGTGGTGCCGGCCCTCGGGGTCTTGGCTCCGGATGTCGCCGCGCTGCGGACCCGGCTGGACGGCATCGCCCGGTTCAAGCACCCGCGGCGGATCGTGACGGTCGAGAGCATCCCGCGCACCTCGGCGACTGGGCAGATCCAGCGCACCCGCCTCCGGGCGGAGGTGCTGACTGGACAGCTGTGACCGACGGACGCGGATCCCGGACAGCGGGAGCCGCGGCCCGCCAGTGGGCGGGGCCTTTCTAGAGTCGCACCATGTCCGGTGTGCAGGGCCCTGGGCATCGCTTCGACGTGGAAGGCGACACCAGCCGATGACGACGACACTGGATCTCACCGCCCGGACCAGCAGCGGTGTCTACGAGCTCTCCTACCACGAGGCCGGATCCGGCCCGACCCTGGTGATGTTGCATGGCTCCGGACCGGGGGTCTCCGGGATGTCGAACTTCGAGGCGAACCTCGCCCCGCTCGCGGAGAACTTCCGCGTGATCGTCGTCGACATGCCGGGCTTCGGGGACAGCCCGGAGGTCCCGTACACGAAGCCCTACCCGGAGCACGCCGCGGACTCCGTGATCTCCCTGCTCGATGATCTGGGGATCGACCGGGCGCACCTGGTCGGCAACTCCATGGGTGGGTTCGTCGGCCTGGAGGCCGCCTACGCCTACCCGGACCGGGTCGACCGGATGGTGATGATGGGCCCGGGCGGGATCTACGCGGAGACGTTCGCGCCTCCGCTGTCGGAGGGGGCCCGGCGGCTCGGGGAGTTCATGGCCGCGCCGTCCGAAGCCGCGATGCGGGCCTGGGTCGACACGATGGTCTCGGACCCGGCGAGCGTGCCCGTCGACGTCATCCGGGAGCGCACCGAACGGGCGCTCGCGCCCGGGGCCATCGAGCGCATGCGGAACGTGTTCGCCAGCCTGGCGATCCCGTCGCTACACGGCCCGATGTGGACCCGAACCGGACGCATCGCGCACCGCACCCTGGTGACGTGGGGCCGTGATGACCGGATGCTTCCGCTGGAGGGGGCGTTCTTCGCGACCCGGCGGATGCCCAACGCGGACCTGCACATCTTCTCGAACTGCGGGCACTGGGCCCAGGTCGAGCGCAAGGCTGACTTCGAGGCGCTGGTCACCCGTTTCCTCAGCGCGGCCTGAACAAACCCGCACGGACGGTGCCCCGGGGCGGTTGCCGAAAACCGCCCGGGGGGCACCGTCGTCCGGGGTGGGACGTCAGTGGGACGTCAGACCGTGGGCGGCGGGGTGAAACGGTGCCCCCAGTACGCGCCCTCGGTGATTTCGTAGCTGGGCCGTCCCAGCTCGACGAGGTCGCCGTCGTAGCCGAACTCGACCGCGTTCAGGTCCGGCGACCAGACGTAGAACGAGACCATGTGGTCGTTGGTGTGCCGGCCCAGTGACTGCATCATCGGCACATCGAGCCGGTAGGCGCGGTCCAGAGCCCGGCCCACATCGTCGAGGGTGCTGCCCTCGACCATGAAATGCAACAGCCCCGGCCCGGCGGCGGGCGCCAGCCCGAGAGTGTGCTGGCGGGCGTTGCATCCGAGGAAGAAGAGAGTCCCCGCCGGGGTCTCGGTCGTGTTGCGCTCCTCGAAGCCGAGCAGGTCCGTGTAGAAGTCGTAGGCGGCCTCGATGTCGGTGACGTTGAGGATGATGTGGCCCATCCCCTGGTCGCCGGTGACGAACCGGGAGACCCCAGGGGTGAGCACCTCGGAATGGTTGTACCTGGGGCCGTGGAACAGCTCGATCGGGTTGCCGGCCGGGTCGTTGAAGCTCGCGAACCCCGCCACCCGGCGTGCCGCGCACTCCTCCTTGTCACCCTGCCGGACCGTCACCCCGGCGGCCTCCAGCCGCCGGCTCACGGCGGCGAGGTCACGAGCGTTGCTCATCTGGAAGCCCGCGGCGCCCAGGCCGGCGGCTTCCGCCGGGATCAGCGCGAGCCGGTGGTCGTGTTCGTCCATGCGGTAGAGGAGGGTGCCGTCACCGGATCCGTCCGGTCCGGCCACCTCCTGCAAGCCGAGGAAGTCGTGGACGAATGTGCGCCACCGGTCGACATCGGTGACGGCGATCCGGAGATAGCCGAGAGAGTGGATGGGCACGGTCGTACCTTTCCTCGGTCGACGGCGGTACCTGACGTGTTCCGCCGCTTGGACACGGATTCCGGGACGCGGACTTCGGGATGGCCGGATTCCGGGCGCCGGACTTTCAGTACACGGCGGGAATCTCGGCCAGCGCGGCCTCGCCCGCCACGAGATAGCGGCCGTAGACAGGCAGCGCCCCGTCCGGGAGGTTCATGGCATGGTGCTCGCCGGCGTGGACGTCCCGCCACAGCTGCTGCAACCGGCTGGAGCTCCTGACCGCCCGCGGCCCGCCGTGCTGGTAGGCCTTGTCGACGGCGGAGACGGCCAGGCCGACCGCGAGCATGTGGTCGCGCTTGCCGCGCAGGCGCTGCGCGGCGGTCGGTGCCCGGCCCGCCGCGGCGGTCTCGTAGAGGTCGCCGACGTTGCGCAGGAGCAGGTCCCGGCCCAGGTCGATCGCGCCCGAGGCCTCGGCGAACCGGCTGAGGGTGAGGTCGCCGGGCATCAGCGCCGGATTGGCCGCGACCTTCTCCCGGTGCACCTGCAACGCCTCGCCGAGCGCCGCGTCGGCCGCGCCGAGCAGCGGGACGACCACCGAGTTGAGCAGCACGCCGAACCACGGCATGTCGTACAGCGGCCCGGTGTTGACCTGCTTGCCCGGCACCCTGCGTTCGAGGGTGTCAGCGACGTTCAGTGACCGGTGCTCGGGCACGAACTGCTCGCTCACCACGATGTCGTTGCTGCCGGTGCCGATCAGCCCGGAGGCGTGCCAGACGTCGACGACCGTGTAGTCCGGGCGTGGCAGCAGGAAGTGGCGGTACTCGGGCGGCCCGCCGTCCTCGTCGGCGACCAGGCCGCCGACGAACACCCAGTCGCAGTAGTCGCTGCCTGAGGAGAAGCTCCAGCGTCCGCTGAGCACATGCCCGCCGGGCACCCGCGTCGCCTGGCCCGCCGGGCCGTAGGAGGAGGAGATCCAGGTGTCCGGATTGTCACCGAGGACCTCGGCCTGGGTCCGGTCCTCGAACAGGCCGATGTGCCACGAGTGCACACCGACCACGCCAGTCACCCAGCCGGCGCAACTGGACGCCCGCGAGATCGCGTACATGGCCTCGTTGAACACCCGCGGATCCGCCTCGTAGCCGCCGTAGCGGCTCGGCTGGAGAAGCCGCATCACCCCGATGTCACGGAACCGCTTGACGATGTCGGGCGCCAGCCGGCGTAACTCGCAGGACTCCGCTTCAAGGCGACACAACTCGTCGTGGATGTCGGCGAGGGCGTCGAGAACAGGGTGGGTCGGGTACATGTACTGCTCCATACATCGCTGGGGCTGGGGCGGCCGGGGTGGCCGCTCCGCCCACCCCGCCACCGGATGGTCTAGGGCACTGCCACCGCGCGTCCGCGCAGCGTGCCGGCGGCATGCCGGCGGTAGGCCTCCTCGACCTCGTCCAGCGGGAAGGTCTCCGTCGGATTGGTGATCGCACCCGCCCGGGCCAGCGCGATCACCGCCCGGGTGTCGGAGAGGTCGGAGCCCTGGAAGGTGAACACCTCACCGTCCCGCGGGAGCCCGGAGAACCAGGACGCACCGAAACCGCCACCGGCGGCCCCGACCAGCCCCAAAGCTCCCCCCGGGGCGAGCGCCGCGAGCCCGGCGGCGATCGTCTGGTCGGTCCCGACGAAGTCGAGAACGACATCGACCCTGCCGCCGCCGAGGTCACGCAGGCGCTCGGCGGTCGCCTCGTCCACGCCGTCGATCGCCTCGTCCGCGCCGAGCTTGACGGCCCGCTCACGCCGCTCGGCCGAGACGTCCACAGCGACGACCCGGGCGGCGCCGAGCTCGTCCAGGAACTGGACCGCGAACGTGCCGAGCCCACCCGTTCCGATCACGACGGCGGTCGTGTCCGGCAGGAGCCGGGACCGCACCCGGCGGACCGCGTGGTAGCTGGTCGCGCCGGCGTCGGTGAGCGTCCCGGCCGTCACCGGGTCGAGGCCGCCGAGCGGGACAATGTCGCGGGGGTCCTCGACGAGCACGTAGTCGGCGAGGCCCCCGTCGCGGCCGTAGCCGCGGCCGGCCGCACCCGCCTGGCAGGCGTTGTCGCGCCCGGTGACGCAGTACCGGCAGCGGCCACAGGACGCCGCGGCCGCCAGCGCGACCGCGTCGCCCTCGGCGACGTCGATGGCGGTGCCCGGGCCGATCTCCGCCACCCAGCCGGCGATCTCGTGGCCCAGGGTGA
>Ga0207710_10000117_pt1 | contig 98934 bp, 92 predicted proteins | sample KBSS24metaG_FD_184400 | JGI IMG/M metagenome (GOLD analysis project Ga0207710, IMG submission 184400) | Switchgrass rhizosphere microbial communities from Kellogg Biological Station, Michigan, USA - KBS S2-4 metaG (SPAdes) (version 2) | ecosystem: Host-associated > Plants > Roots > Rhizosphere...
CGTCTCCGACGACCACAGCCCGATTGTCGTCTCCGACGACCACAGCCCGATTGTCGTCTCCGACGACCACAGCCCGATTGTCGTCTCCGACGACCACAGCCCGATTGTCGTCTCCGACGACTACGATCCCGTCCTCGTCGCAGTAGGCGATCTCGCCGGGATTGAACGTCACACCGCCGAAGGTGACCGCAACGTCGCGGTCACCTTCGCCGGTCTTCGTGCCCTTGCGCGGATTCGTGCCAAGCGCCTTGATGCCGACGTCGATGGTCCGCAGGGTCGACGCGTCGCGCACCGCGCCGTTGACGATCACACCGGCCCAGCCGTTTTCGGCGGCGAGCCCGGCGATGACGTCGCCGACCAGCGCCGTGTGGAGGGATCCGGAACCGTCGACGACCAGTACGCCGCCGCTGCCTGCCTCCGACAGCACCGACTTGAGCAGCGCGTTGTCCTCGAAACAGCGCACGGTGGTGATCGGTCCGGCGAACATCGTCTTACCGCCGTAGTCGTTCAGCTGTAGGTCGCAGCTGCGGACGTCGGGATAGATGTCGTCGACGAGGTCGGCCGTGGGGCGGGGCGTAACCACCTAGCCGTCTGATCCGCGACGTGCGAGCAGGACGACGAGAATCGCCAGCACGCCCGCGGCGACGGCCGCCGCGATCGGTAGCCGCGACGTCGCAGGGCCTGGCGTCTGGACGAGCATCGGGATGTCTGCCGAGGCGACCGTTGACTTGGCCGCTGCGGCAGTCTCCTTGGCGCCGTTGATCGTAGGCCGCTCGCCGTTGGTCGCGGGCGCGGCGACGGGTGCTGGTGGCGGGGGAGGGGCTGGAGCCGGTGGTGCTGGAGCGGGTGGCGTCTTCTTTGCAACGGCCTTCTTCGCGGGTGCCTTCTTTGCAGGCGTCTTCTTTGCAACGGCCTTCTTTGCAGGGGCCTTCTTCGCGGGTGCCTTCTTGGCGGGTTCGGGCTTCTCGGCCGATTCGTCCTGGGGATTCTGCGGCTCTGCCATCTGGCTGCTCCTCTGCAGTCGCTCGTCCGAGGTTCGATCGAATCCCATCATGCCAGTCGAGCACGCCCGCTAACCGGTGACTGCCAGTCCCGCTGCCAGGGTCAGTGCGACGAGCATGCCAGCCAGTTCGATGCGCGACCGAACACGCGACACTTCGGCGGTCGCGCGGTGCGTCCGCGCGGCGGGCAACCACCATGCGCGGTTGCGCCACGCGAAGATCGTCAGCCCCACCGTCACCAGGATCTTCGCCACGAGTATCCGTCCGTAGCCGCTCTGCCACAGCTCGGCGGGCGACTGCAACGTCGTGACCGCGGCCGCTACGCCGCACACCGTCAGCGTCACCACGCACCACAGTGACATCCGCGAGAAGCGTGGCAGCATCCTTGCCCAGCGGCCGCGGTGTTCCACGACGAGCACCATGGCGGCCAACGAGCCGCACCACAGCGCCGCGGCGAGCGCATGCAGTGCTACCGCGATGCCACCCAAGGAGCTTGCCGACGCGTGGCCCAACAGTGCACGGCCTGCGATGCCCACCGCAGCGGCACCGCCGATCACGACCGACGTGGTCGGTGATTTCACCACAAACGCGTGCGGCAACGCGGCTGCCGACAGGCACAGCGCCGCCGCGCCGACACAGACCAAACCCGACCTGCCCGCTGCGGTGTCGAGCGCGAAATCCGTTGCAGCATAGGCACTTAACTGCCCGACCGACGTGCCTGCAGCCGCCGCTGCGCCCATCAGGAGACGGACCATCTCAGCCACTACCCACACCGCCGACCCGAGGATCAACGGTGCGGCCGCGCGCCTGGCCAGCTCGGTGCGATACCGCGAGACGTCGAGCATCGGAACCGCCGCCAGCCCGAGGGAAACGACGGCGGCACAGTCGGCGATCGCCCGGACGAGCGTCGCGCCCAGCGAGCTCTGCGGGAACCCCAACGCCCACGTGAGAACCGCCGCCGCGACGACGACGATGACGCCTGCGAACACCGTGCGAAGGCGCGTCACGCTCGTCGTCGCGCCGCCCACAGCGCGGCGGCACCCACGATCACCACGGCCGCGACGACGAACGGCCATATCGGAACCCCGCCGCCGCTTCCGCTCTCGCCGCTCGCCGAGGAGGCCGGCGGACCAGGCGTGCCGGTTCCTGCGGTCGTCAGTCGAAACGACCACGACCCCGAAACGACGTGGCCGTCAGCCGAGGTCACGCGATAGTTCACCGTGTAACTGCCCACTGGTCCGAGTGGCATGACCGCGACGCTGGCTATCGCGCCGTCGATTTTCGTATCGCCCGTCGACCACAGGTTGCCGTCCGGGCCGACGACGGTCATCGCTGCGAACTCCGTCTGTAGCTGCTCGTTGAACGTTGCGCTGACCCGCTCGGGCCCCTTGGCGAGCGCCGCATCCTGCGCGGGGTCGGTGGCAATGCGGATCGCGTGCGCCGAGGCGACCCCGGCGGTGGTCATCGCCAGCACAACTGCGACCACCGCCAGGACCGCGCCGATGCACGCCGACAGCGCGTGCGTCTTGATCACGTCCGTCGACGCCCGAGGATCGCCAGTGCGATGCTCACCACGGCGAGGACCAATGCCCCGCCTGCGAGCCATCGCGCCGTCCCGTCGGATGCTCCGTGCGCCTGCGCTGTCGCGTCGGCATGCCCGCCTGCGGACAGATTCACCGTTGGGACCGGATACTCCGGCTCGTCGCCGTTGGGTAGCGGCGCCTGATCCCACTTGACCACCTGTCCGTCCGAGTATGTCTGCGTCGCAGGGAAGTTCACCGATTGCTGATCGGGCAGCTTCACCGAGATGCGGAACAGGGCGAACTGGTCGGGTGGGATGCCTGCCGACGGCGCCGCGGTCCACGTCACCGATCGAGTGGTCCCCGCAGCGACGTCACGGTCCAGCCGTGCCGTCCAGCCGGGCATGACCTCGGTGCTGGCCGAGGCGACGTTGGGCAGCTCGACGGTCAATTGCGTTGTCGAAGCTCCCTTCTCGGACTCGTTGGGCACCTTGAACGTCAGCATCGCGTAGCCGCCAGGGGCAGCGTCGTCGTCGGCGTCCACGTGTACGTGCGCCAACGCAGGCGCGGCGCCGATCAGTAAGGCGGCCGAGACGGCCGTCGTCAGGAAGAGGGCGCGCAGGGGCCCCCGTCGAGAGATTCTCATCTGTAGTTGTGCATCTTTCGTGTCGTTTTGGGAGGTTTGGTCAGAGTGCAGGACTGACCGGTGGTCCCCGATGCGACATGGATGCGGCGAGCACGAGCTCGGAGAACAATGGTTGATCGGCCGTGCCCGCGGTGACAGTCGTTGCTACGCAAGGCAATTCGCGTGGTATCGAAACCGCGACCCGGACGGCCCGCGAGACGGCTGCACATAGGTGCTCGCCGACGGCGATGAGCAGCGCCCCGATCAGGACCGCGGCGGCGTGAGCCGCCAACATCGCGCTCGTGGGCGCACCTCCCTGCGAGTGGGAGTGCCCGACTGCGCCAAGCAATAGATGTCCGAGAAGCTGGCCTGCGGCGAGTAGACCGAGCAGGGCGCCGGTGTTCGCGCGCATGGTGAATGCGACGGCGCCGATCACCGTAGCGAGCACGACGAGTTCTGCGACCGCGCCGCCGGAAGGGAGACCTCCGCCCGCAGCGGCGTGGGCCGCGACGGCGAGCGTTGCGGTCACCGAGGCCGTGGCCATTCCGCGCAGTCGCGCCGCGGTGGACACGTTCAGACCAGGCCGAGCCGCGCCATGAGATCGGCGTCGATGCCGTTGAGTTGCTCGGTGATCGCGGCGTGCGCTGCACGGCGCTGTGCAGCAGGCATGTTCTCGGCCGCGGTCACAGCCGCGGAGAGGTCGGTGAGACGTTCCGTCATCGCGGCGACGAATTGCTTGGTCTCCGGGTCCTTCGGCTTCTTTTCGGCGACCCGGCGCAGCGATCGCTCTGCACCAGCGACTCGTGCCGACAGTGGGCCGCCCGCGCCGGAGAACTGTCCGATCTGGCTGAGCGGTACCCCCAACCGGTCGGCCCGACGCTGATCCACCAACCCGCGGGCGGCGATCGCGGCCCGATAGACGATGGGCACCACGATCGGCGCGAGCAGTCGCGAGACCGTGAGGGCACGGCGAATGCGGGCGGGGGACATCAGCTTTCCGTCTCTAACGGCCTTGAGCTGGGTCTCCGCAACTTTCCTCGCCGTCTTGTCGCTGTTCCGCTGCGCTTTGATGGCCGCCTTGGCCGCCTTGGCCTGCCGTCTGTCCTCGGTCTTGATCCTGCGGGCTTCATTCTTGGCCGCGAGTCGGGCCTCCAACTTTGCCTTGGCCTTGATGGCGCGCGCCTCGGCCCGACGCGTTGCGCGACTCTTCCGCCGCGTGAACAGGGCCATCTCGGCTGCCTCCCGGGTTCGTGGCTGCGCTGGTGACGCTCACACTATCGCCGACCGGGCGACGAAGTGGTTTCGCCCCCGGCTGAGCACCGTTTTGGCTGCTCCAGGAAGGCCGGTCAGGATGATTGTGCGAGAATCGTTCTGGGTACCGGGAGGCTCGAGGGGGAAGCTCGACAACGTTGCGTGAGGGTGAGGTGTAGCAGTGGCTTCGCGAGTCCACATCGCCGCTGCCGCATGCGTCGTTGCGTCAGGGCTGTTCGTGGCTGGTTCTCCTGCACCAATCGCGTCGGCTGGACCTGACCGCGGACTCGCCGAGGGCGAACGCACGCACGACAATGGCGGCCACGACGGCGACCGGCGCGCCGGACCACTGAGAGATTTTGGACGCGGTCGCGGACCCGAGTCGAGGGGTCGAGGCCGCACTCCCGTCGCTGGCTGGCAAATTGGCAAACGCGTGCTTCGCGAGATTCGGATCGCCCCGCAAACGAAACCGACCAAACCTGGCGAAGATTGGCCGCCAACGAAGCCGCACCGCCCGTGGTGGATGGACTGCGATGGCGGCGGTGGCGGAGTCGGGCAACCCCCGGGCAATCCGGGTAGTGGCGGCGGTGGCGGTAACGGCGGCGGCCTTTCGACCAGTCGGCCGCCCACCTTGCCCTCGCACCTGCCGCCAACTTACGGCGGCCTGCCCTCCAGCTTGCCAGGGGCATCTGCCGAGCCCTTCGTCGGGCCGGGGACCGTTGCGGCAGGCGCAGCAGCGGCGCCGCTAGCGCCGATTGCGCTGCCCGCCATCGTCGTTCCGGTTGCGCTGCCCGGCGGCCTGGCAGGTGGTGCCGGCCCGCGGCCCGGCGTGCCTGGCGCGGTCGGGCGTCCCAATGCGGAGCCCCCGCCGGCTCGGCAGTCGCCGCCGTCCTCCTCGAGGGCGGGTCAAGAGGCCTCACCCAATACGGCGCCCGCATCGACCTATCGGGCCGGATACGGGTCGTACCTCCGATCGGCTGGCCCTGGCGAGATCGCCGCGCTCGCGGTGCCGGGATTCGTAGGAATCCTCCTGCTTACCGGTGCGGGAGGTCTCATCGGTTACCGGCAGGCGCGAGCAGGCCGAGCGATAAGGGCCGGAGCGATGGAACGCTTTATGAGTTGATGCTGATTCGTCTGCTGCGAGAGACGCGGACACGTCATAGTGGTAGGTCAGTAGGGGGTGCACATGCCAGCCAGTCGTCGAGTGACACGCGCGGTGAACGATGTGCTTGCGCTTGCTCCGCGTCGCGGTGAGGTCTCGCTTGCGCGCCTCGTGGAGGCCATCGCGGCGGATCGCGGAAGACCGATCGAGCTCACCAGCGCCGACCTGCCTCCTGGAGTGTGCGGTCAGTGGCGGCAGTACGTCGATCGTGACGTGTTCCTGATTCAGAACGGCCTTCCCGCAGGCGATCGCACGCTCGCCCACGAGCTCGGCCATCTCGTCCTTGGGCACGAGGGCATTTCGGTCACCGAGGCCGCCCGCGACGCCGTCGAACTGGCGAGTTCGGATCTCATCGGCTACATGCTCAACCAACGAACCGGTTGCATGGGGCCCAGTGGGGAGGATCTCGAACAAGAAGCAGAGGACTTCGCCGCACTGCTCATCTATCGCCTCGGCCGACTGCCCTCCGATCGCTCGTCGATCGTGCAGGTCCGCCTCGGAGAGGCATTTGGTTGATCGTGTGGGTGATCGCCGGTCTCCTCGGACTGGCGACGGGCCTTCGCATCGGCTGGGCGTTGGTCAACAAGCAGTCGTTGGTAAGCGCCGCGATGATCCTTGCGCTTGGCAGTCTCGGGCTAGTGGCCGCGCTGAACTGGCAGCCCCTGACCTTGTTGATCGACACCGCACTCGGATGGCCGAACGTGTCGACAGTACTGAGCCAGGTAGCGCTGATCGCTTGTGCCGCAGGCAGTTGCGTCATGATTACGTCGGCGTCGTCGTGGCGCAAGCCAGCGGCGGTTCGACGCATCGCGATCATTCAGTACCTCGTCGCTAGCGCGATCTCGGCGTTGACCTTGTTCTCGTTCTTCACCTCGAGACAACAACCCGAGATGGCGCCAGAGGAGTACTTGCGGCAGAACCTTGTCGCCGGGCGGACGGCCCTGTCGTGGCTGATTCCGCTCCTGTACGTGTCGCTCGCGTTGACGTTGGTCGCGTGGGCCGGTGCTCGGCACTCCAATCGCAGTCGGCGTGGCCGGGCCCTATTCCTGTTCACCGTCGGCATCGCACTGATCGTGCTGGCGAGCGCGTTCTTCTTGCTGAGGGCAGTCGGAAACACTGAAATCGTCGGAGTCGGGGCTGCTGCAACGCTTTTGGGATGCGCGATGCTGGTCGTCGCCAGCGGCTCGCTCCTCCCCAGCGTCGAGGATTGGTTCGGCGCGCGGCGTGAACTGAAGGTCATCCAGCCATTGCTCGACGAGCTGAGTCAGCGACACCCCAACGTCGGCATCGGGATCAGGCCACGCGGGCCGCTTCTGTTTCGCGTCGCCGAGCAGATGTCGCTGATATCGGACGCCTTGTACCTGGAGGCGACTCAAGCGCTTGGGGCATCCGCCGCCGACGGTGTGGTCGAAGCCGACATACCGTCGGTGTCCGCAGACGAACAGGCGCTGCGAATCGCCGAATGGATCTACGCAGGCACCAAGGATGCCAATCCCTCGGCGAACGCGAGTTTTCCAGGGCCATACTGGCTGCGCCAGCCAGCGGCCTACTCAGACCGCGAATGGATCCTTGCCATCGCCGAGAGCTACCGCGACCTGACCCAAGGGGTCGAGATGGTTCCTACGTCGTAAACCGAGCTAGTCGTCCAGGTGTTCGGCGCGACGAAGCTCGTCGACCTTCTGGACCAGATCCTGCTGCGCCTCGGGGGAGAGGCCAACGGTGCGCGCTGCGATGCGGCGGATGCCCTCGTCGCGCATGTCGGCGAGCCACGTCAACTCCTTGTCGAGCTTCTCGTAGTACTCGTCGTCGGTGAAGTACGCCGGCTTGATGCGGAAGAAGTTGGCAAGCGCGGCCATCGTCGCTACCGACGGGTTGGTGCGGTTACCCGAGCGCAACTGCGACAGGTACGGCGCCGACATCGTCACACCCTCGGCCTTCAACGCAGCGATGACTTCAGCAGAGGTATGAGGACCGCGTCCCGGGGGGTAGACGGTGTCGAACAGACGGTTCAGTCGTGCAGAGAATGTCATGCTCATCGCGTAGTCCTCACTTGATTTTCGGTGCGGTGCTGGTATCGACGTATTTGCTGACTATCGTAGCGAGTGATCTGCTGACAGCCAAGTGCAAACCGCAAAAAATCACGATCACGGATTCCGTTCAAGGGATTTTGCACCTTCTAGCAGCACTTCTATATAGAACTGTAATAACCGGCGCCCTGCGCGGCGAACGAAATACTAACGCTCGAGTTGTTTTGCCCGCAGCGGAGGGGTGGGCCTCGTCCGGCCAAACCGGTTCGGGCCTTGGGGCCAATGAGCGGACGATTGACTTTGCTCAGTTACTTAACAATCTGACTAGTCATCGACCGCTGAATCGGCTTCCTCGCACCTCGTCCCATGGGCGTACCGACGGGACAAAGTGTGGTCGACGCCCAGATTATGGTTGCCAGAGGTTAGCGGGCGTGATCCCGAATGCGGCCATTCGCTTCGTGGAGACGATGCCGAGGCCCGCCGACGGCGTCGAATGCGACGACGACGAGAGCGAGCAGGGCAACGAAATCCGCAGGTCACCGCCGCCGCCACCGTCCTGCTAGCCCGGTGGCCAACAGTGGCTGGAGCCCGGACAACCGGAGCAACGAGCAGGCCTCTACTCGAGCAAGTGTTCGTGAAGGCGCCGGCGCAGCAACGCCCCACGTGTCTGCGCGACGACGTCGGCGGTGTCCGTGGTCGTGATTGCCCGCCTGCCTCGCGCGCCTGGCTCTTGAAGTGGCGTGGCTTTGCCGCCATTGCTCGCGCATCGGCGATCGGTAAGCCGCGGAGTAGCTCATCGACTCGCTACGCGTGAATTCCCTTACGCCGCAAGCAGCATCGCCAAGATGGCGGTGTCGGGATGACTGATCGGGTCGACTCCGACCCGGCTCACCATCGACGTGATGGTGCCATCCGACTCCGCTTCTACCCATGCGGCGCGGTGTTCCAGCCCGAGGTGGGGCAAACCAGGTAGCAGGACACAACCGGATGCGGCTCCAGTGCATTCGGGGAGCGACGGCATCGTCTCCGAAGGGGGGTGAAGCATCAGCAGGGCAGGTGGTAGGCGCTCGCCGAAATGGCCTGGCGCGACGGCTGTTTCGCCGAACACCGTCCCCTCGGCGAGGACCAGCCCTACGGTGCCGGGGGCCGGCTCCTCGGGAAGCTCCTCGCGTACGCCGAAAATCGTTGTGGTGGAAAGCAATCCAGGCAGCGAGGCCACTCGGACCGCAACGATGAGCAGTTGCGCCCATTCCTTGGTCGAATCGGGCCACCGCCCGGAGACTACGAACCCCTTCAGGGAACCGCCCGCATGGAACGGCGAGATCTCAACGGCTCCGCCAGATCCTGTGTCCATCTGTCGCCTCCCGCATCGGCCCGAAGCGCAATTGTCTGCGACACGGCTATGGGTCGATCACGTCAGCATGAGGCAGGAACTACCTGGCACGCAAGACGACACGAGTGCCAGCGTGTCACCGGTTCCGTTCAGCACGTCCCGACGGGGGCCACACCACGCGGTACGACCCGGCGGCGCGCACCGGGCCGAAGTCGTGGGAGTCGGAGGCATGGCGCGCATTCGGATTGTCCGAGCGTGCGTCGAAGATCGTGCCGTTGGTCGACTCGTGTACGTCGCCGACGCGCTTGACGAGCCAGCGGGTCGACTTCGTCGGGTCGCGAAACACCCGAATCTGGCCCTGCCGGACGGCGCCACCACCGCGCAATGCGATCAGCAGGTCGCCAGGGCGCAGCGTTGGACGCATCGAGTCCTCGACCACCTTGAACACCCGTAGCGGCCAACCGCGAGAGGGATGGTTGCCGCCCACCCCCAAAGGGTAAGTTAAGGCCATGCTGCATCGACTCTTTGACAAAGCCATTCCTGCCACTCCCGCCCATGCCCACTGCGACCTGTACTGCGGTGTCTACGACCCCGCGCAGGCCAAGATCGAAGCGCTCTCGTGCCTCAAGACGCTGAAGAAGTACCACGACTCCGATGACGACCACTTCAAGACCCGGGCCATCATCATCAAGGAGCAGCGCGCTGAGGAGGTCAAGCATCATCTGATGGTCCTCTGGGCGGACTTCTTCACCAAGGATCATTTCGAGCAATTCCCCAACCTGCACCAGCTGTTCTGGGACGGCGTCCACGGCGCAGGCGACGTGAAGAAGTCGCTCGACGTCGCGGTCGCCGAGAAACTCCTCAAGACGATCGATGAGATCAGCGACATCTTCTGGCAGACCGAGAAGGCCAAGGACATGGGGGTTTACCCGCCTTCGAAGTAACTCCACGATCGAGCAACTCTGGAAACGACGACGGCCGGCCTGAGCGAGACTTCGCTCGGAGCCGGCCTTCGTTGTGTGTGCTCTAGAACAGGACGATCAGCGCGAGAACACCCAGTAGCACCAGTGCGATGACGCCTGCTCTCATGCATGCCATCAACTGTCCACGGGTGTACGCGTGCGCTGAGGGCTGCCATTCCGAAGGAGGCAGTGCCGAACTCGGGTGCGATGCCATCAACAGCTCCTGACCTGCACGAACAACATTGGCCCCCAAGTGAGATCTATCACAACCGTGGCTGGTGACGCCGATCATAACCCCCATGTCACCGTGGGAAAAATCAGGCTCCTGCGGTCGAGGCGACCGAAGTTCACTGGGACCACCACCGAACCTGTTGATGACCCGCCGCGTATTCACGAGACTATCCCCAGGAACCCGACGCCTGGCCTCAGATTCGCTGCGTTCGGACGTGTTCCCCGTGGTGGAGCCCTGTGGATGAACCTGTGGAAATTGTGCATAGCTTCCGATGGTCACGAGTTGCTGAGCGTGCCAGCATGGTCCTGTGGATGATGACGGGGTCGTGGAGGCCCAAATCGGAGACGTGCCGACTGAGTTCGACGCGACGGTCGTGCTGCTCGACGTGCGCGAGGACGACGAATGGGCGAGGGGTCACGCGATCGGTGCCCAGCACATCCCGATGGGGGACGTTCCTGCCCGCATCGGCGAGATCGATCCCGACGCAACCCTGTACGTCGTATGTCATGCGGGTGGACGGTCGATGAGGGTCTCGCAGTATCTCGCGCGCAACGGATACGCGCCCGCGAACGTCAGCGGAGGGATGCTCGCGTGGGTGGGTGCGGGGCGTCCCGTCGTGACCGACGACGGCCGTACCGGCTCGGTCTGAGGGCCGTACTCTGGTCGAGTGATCCAGATCTGTTCTCGGTGCGGTACGCGGTGGAACGTCCGCGACCGCCAGCGAGTCTGGTGCCCCCGCTGCCAGGGCACGCTGCTCGCGCCGTCTGCGGATGCGACCGACCAGCAGTGGGCGCAATTGCCAGGCGTGTCGTCGACGCGGACGGGCGTACAGACACAGCAGCACACGACCCAGCGCGCTCCCGCCGGCTATCGGTGGATCGCCGTTCGCCCAGGTTCTGCGCCGCCCGCGCGACATGCCCCCCGCCCGTTGGGACCCACGCCCCGGTACGAGTACATCCCGCGTTGGGGTCTGGTTGATCAGTTCGACGTCGCGCAATCTAGCGCGACCGAGCCAGCGCCTGCAGGCGTCCGCTCCGGCCCCTCGATGTCCCTGGTTCGCAAGACCGTGATCGTCACCTTGGTGTTGCTTGGTCTGGCGGCGATCGTTCAAATCGGCGCGTACGCGCTGCTTTTGGTGAACCGGACGACGCTTCTGAATCCGTGGGTCGCGGGCGTGGCGACCTGGCTGGGGGTGGCGCTGAGCGTCCTGGCCGCGTTCGCCGTCGTCGGAAGTGCGGTGGTGCTGACGAACTGGCTGATCGCACGACGATCGGCGGCGTTCGCGAACAAGGGCGGTACGGACCACCGCTCGCCCTGGCAATTGCGAGCCGGGTGCCTGATCCCCGTGGTCAATCTGTTCTGGGCGCCGACGTACCTGATCGAACTCGCGAAGGTCGAGGACCGGCTGCCGCGGATGCGCCACGACATCATCGTGTGGTGGTGCGTCTGGGCTCTCGCGACCGTCGTGTGCGGGTTCTCGATCGCCACCAGCTTCAAGCACGACACACAAGGCATCGCCAACAACACCGTTACGACGAGCATCGCGTACCTCCTCGGTTTCGCCGCCCTGCTTCTGGTCGCGAGGGTGTGCTTCGCATTCGAGCGCAAGGCCGTCGATCGGCCGACCAAGCGATGGGTGATGGTGCCCACCGACGCGGCGCAAGACTCGCCACGCGAATCGCCGGTTGGAGTTGAGTCGGACCGGCGAGAACCGGCAGCATAGCCACATGAACTCGGGCGAGGCGGCGCTCGGCGGCCACCCCTTCGTGGTGGCCCACCGGGGTGCGTCCGCCGACCGTCCCGAACACACGATCGCGGCATACGAGTTGGCGCTTCGCGAGGGTACGGACGCCGTGGAGTGCGACGTGAGGCTGACCCGCGACGGTCACCTCGTATGCGTGCACGATCGCCGGGTGGACCGCACTTCGACGGGCACGGGGCTCGTCAGCGAGATGACGCTCGCGCAGTTGCGCGAATTCGACTATGGGCAGTGGCATTCCAGCTGGCGGGGGGACGGCAGTGCGGGCGACACCGGTCTGCTCACTCTCGATGACCTACTCACGCTGATCCTCGACTGGAACCGGCCCGTGAAGATCTTCATCGAGACCAAGCACCCCGTCCGATACGGCGCACTCGTCGAGAGCAAGGTGCTGGCGCTCCTGCACCGCTATGGCATCGCATCTCCGGCTTCTGCGGACATGTCCCGTGCGGTCGTCATCTCGTTCTCGGCCGCAGCCGTGTGGCGGATCCGTCGGGCGGCTCCCATGCTGCCGACCGTCCTGCTCGGGGATACGTCGCGCTATCTGGGCGGTAGCGCGGCCACCACCGTCGGGGCGACCGCGGTGGGTCCGTCGATCGCGACCTTGCGCGAGCACCCTGAGCTGGTCGACAGGGCCGCGGCGCACGGGAGGGCGCTGTACTGCTGGACCGTCGACCACTACGAAGACGTTCGCTTCTGCCACGACGCGGGAGTGGCGTGGGTGGCCACCAACCATCCTGGCCGGACGAAGCACTGGTTGCAGAACGGATTGACGGGGGCGGGCCGAGACCAACCCGACGGTTAGCGCGCGGTGGGTCCTGAACTATGCGTGGCCGGCATCGAGGACGTCTTGCGGGACCGGCTCGTCGGCTGCGAGCGCATGGAAGAGTCGGGTCGCGGCGTCGTCGTCCCACACCACGACCGAGCCGACGTCGCTGCCCTCGAAGTCGCCGATGGGAACGGTGGTGGTGGTGATCGTGCCGTGCAGTGCCCACGCCAAGCTGGCCAGATCCCAGACGTGCGCGTCCTGGTCGACGGTCACGGCGTCGGCCGCGGCGTGCGCCATGGGGTACCAGCGCAACGGGTTCAGCAGGACGCCGGGGCTGGCCGCTCGGTGCATCAACGCCGCCATGAACTCGCGCTGGTTGGCCATCCTGTCGAGATCGGCCCGCGGGGTTGCCCTACTCCGCACGTACCCGAGTGCCGTCGGCCCGGCGAGCTTCTGGCACCCCGCCGGCAGGTCGATGCCTGCAAGCGGGTCGTTGATCGGCTCGTTCGGGCACATCGTCACGCCACCGACGGCGTCCACCGCTGCGGCGAAGCCGTCGAAGCCAATCTCGGCGTAATGGTCGAGGCGAATCCCCGCGGCCTGCTCGACCGTCTGTGCCAGTAGTTGCGCACCGCCGATCGCGAATGCCGCGTTGATCTTGTCTTGGCCATGCTCGGGAATGCTGACGTAGGAGTCGCGCGGAATCGACACCATCGTCGTCGGGGCATCGCTTCCAAGACCCGACACGTGGACCAGCAAGATGGTGTCGGTTCGGCCGTTTCCGATGTCGCCGCCGGTGGCCAGCTCTGCCTGCTGTTCGGGGGTGAGGTTCTGGCGGCTGTCCGAGCCGACGAGCAACCACGTCGTGCCCTTGCCTGGCGCGGGCCGATCGTCGTACGCCGTAAGTACCGGGACCCTGTGCAGTCTCGAATCGACCCAGGCGCCACCGCCGACGACCGCGACGGCGAGCGCCAGTAGGACCACCAGAAACGTGGTGACGACGATTCGACCCCAGCGCCGCTTGCGTCGAGGCGGCCGTGGCCGCGGTGGTGGTGCTGGGGGCCGGTTGATGGCGGGCGCAGGCGGCCTTCTGGGCGCCGGCGGTGGCGGGGGCGGCGGAGGCCGTCGGTGGGGAGGTCGCACGGGCGGCGGCTGTCGGGGGATCGGCTCACGGCGGATCACCTGCGACGGCTCGCGCCGCGGGTCCGGCCGGTGGTCGTTCACAGGGTTGAATGTACGGCCCAAATGGCCTGGTCTAGCGCAACCAGGTGAGATGCCCTGCTGCCAGCGAATATCCGACGAAGGCGACGGCGTCGATGAGACCGTGCGCGATGATGAGCGGCCACAGTCGGCCGCTCCTGCGCCACACGTAGCCGAACACCAACCCCATCACCAGGTTCCCCAGGCCTGCGCCGAAACCCTGATAGAGGTGATAGGCGCCGCGCAGAAGCGCCGAGATCACCAGGGCCTTGCCGGGGCTGACGCGCAATTGGCGCAGCCGGGTGATCAGGAACGCGACGACGATGATCTCCTCGGCCCACCCGTTGGCGAACGCAACGCCCAGCAGTACGGGTATGCGCCACCACGTGTCGTTCAGCTCGGCGGGCACGACGGCGACGCCGATTCCCAGCCACCGCCCTACGACGTACAAGCCGAGGCCGGGCAGTCCTATGAGCGCGGCCAAACCGAGGCCGCCGAGCAAGTCCGGCTTCCAACGAAACCGGCCGAGGCCGATGCTTCTCGGCCCGAAACCGCTGCGCCACAACAGGTATAGACCGAGCGCGCCCCAGGCCAGAAGCTGCAGCACCGACGCGAGGTTGAGTCCGAGATTGATCAGGTCGATCGGGGAGAGGTCTCGGTTGAGCCTGACCTTCCTACCGGAGATACCGAGCAGCACCGCCTCGGTGAGCCTGACGAACGCGGAGTAGGCGGACAGTCCGAACGTGACGGCCAGGACGACGGCGATCTCGATCCGATAGGTCCGCCGCTGCGGGCCGGTCAAGTCGTCGGACGGCTCGGTCACCGGAAGTACGGTAGCCGCGCTACCCCGTTCTAGATGCGTCGGGCGCGCAGGCCGTTGAGGAACGGGCAACCCATGAGCACGCGGATTGCCTGATTCAGGCCCGTCACGTCGTCGACGGGGTTGGCGAACGGGAGTCGGACGTCGTGGTCGCCGTCGGAATTCTCCACGCGGAGCGCAACTCCGTACCGGTCCAGCCCGAGCGGCCGGACCCGACCGCGTCGCAGCGGGGAGGGAAGTCGATCGGCGAGCCGGTCGATGACGTCGCGGTGGGCCGACTCCAGGTGTTGGAGCCAGCACGACTCCATCACGCAGAAGGGGTCTGGCGTCGCGGCGAGAAGCATTCCGACACCGACCGACTCGGCGCCGGTGGAGTCGGCGACCACCACCGAGTCGATCTCGAGGCGGATCAGCGAATAAGGCGTTTCCGACGAGTCGCCTCTTCGGCTGCCATCGGTGTTCACCTGCAGCAGAGCAGGATTCGGATTCTCCGTGGCGATGAGGTCGAGCAGGGCAGACACGTCGGCCCGCGGGATGTGGTGGAGGCCTCCGCTGATCCACACCAGCGACCGGACCGGTTCACGGAGCGGAAGTGGTGCGTAGTCGGTCATCTCCAGAACTGCCTGGGTTCCCGCCGCGCGCGACGCCTCTCTTTCCAGGACCATTTCGGCGAGAAGCCCATTGGCCGGAATCGTGATGGCGAACGAGCCGTCCGCCAAGAGATGGTGCACCGGGGTGGGCGCCGGCTCTAGGCCTTCCACCGCGAGCATTGCCCCGCTTGCGCGAACGCATGCGCTGCGAACTCGCTCCGCTGTCGTCGGTGCCGGCACGGCCATCGCATCGCCTTCCAATTAGTGAGGTTAGCCTAACTTAATCACGCTGAAGTTTGGATGCAAGGCTTCCTTCAACCGCCGGGGTGTGATGGTGTTCAGCCGATAGGGTTGAGTCGTGCCGCGCGTTGCCTATTTCGGACCCGAGGGGACCTTCACCGAGGCCGCGCTGCTCCAGATGGTGGCTGCAGGCCTGGTGCCGGGTGGGGGCCACGTCGACGAGGTCTCCTGCGACAGTCCCGCTGCGACGCTGTCAGCGGTTCGCACGGACGACGCCGACTACGCGTGCGTGCCGATCGAGAACTCCATCGATGGTTCGGTGCTCCCGACCCTCGACAGCTTGTCGGCAGGCGCCCCGCTGCAGATCTACGCGGAGTACACCCTCGACGTCGCGTTCAGCATCGTCGTGCGGCCAGGCACCGAACCGGCGAGCGTCGAGACCGTCGCCGCCTTCCCCGTCGCCGCGGCTCAGGTGCGCCACTGGTTGGCAGGCAACCTTGCCAAGGCGGAGCTCGTCCCAGCGAATTCGAATGCAGCGGCGGCACGAGACGTGGCCGACGGTAGGGCAGACGCGGCAGTGAGCACCGCACTTGCGGCAGAACGCTGGGGCCTCGCGACGCTGGCGGCCGGCGTCGTCGACGAGTCGAACGCCCGTACCCGCTTCGTCCTCGTAGGCCGACCGGGCGCCCCACCCGCACCGACCGGGGCCGACAGGACCTCGGTGGTCCTTCGACTCGACAACGTCCCCGGTGCCTTGGTGGCTGCGCTGACCGAGTTCGCCGTCCGCGACATCGATCTGACGAGGATCGAATCTCGGCCAACGCGTGTGGAGTTGGGCACGTACCTGTTCTTCGTCGATTGTTTCGGGCACATCGCCGATGACCCCGTGGCCGAGGCACTCAAAGCTCTCTACCGGCGTTGTAAGGACGTGCGATATCTGGGTTCTTGGCCGACCGGGTCGGCCGTGGCCGGGACACCGCCGGCGACCGACGAGGCAACACGCTGGTTGAACGGACTTCTGGAGGGCATCTCGTGAACGGCCGCCTCGTCCTGCTGCGCCACGGCCAGTCCCTCGGCAACGTCGAGAAGCGCCTCGACACCCGCCCGCCTGGCGCGGCGCTCACCGATCTCGGCGTCGAACAGGCCTGCAACTTCGCACGCGAGTGGGAGCACCCCGTCGGGATGATCGTGCACTCCGTCGCACTGCGGGCGATCCAGACCGCATCGGCCATCGGAGAGCAGCTTTCGATGGAGACCCACGAGCTAGAGGGCATTCACGAAGTGCAGGCGGGCGATCTGGAGAACCGCAACGACGAAGACGCGATCGAGGCGTTCCGGGCCATCGGCCACCGGTGGCACCACGGTGATCTCGACGCTGCGCCACCCGGCGGCGAAAGCGGCCACCAGGTGCTCGACCGGTACGTGCCCGTCCTGACGCAACTTCGGATGCGCTACCTCGACGATCGGGCGTGGACCGGCGACATCGTGGTCGTCAGCCACGGCGCCGCCATCCGGTTGGTATCGGCGGTGCTGGCAGGGGTCGACGGTGACTTTGCCCTCGAACATCACCTAGCCAACACCGAGTGCGTCGTGCTGAGCCCAATCACCGACGGGCGCTGGAGCTGCGTGCACTGGGGCTCGGCGGCGCCACCCTTCTATGCAGACGATCCCGTCCCCGACGAAGAGCTAGAGACCGCCGACCCGATGGGCTGACTGACGGCCACCGCGCAGGTGCACCCGATCGCTTCGCAATCGACGGCGAATGAGTGTGGGATGTCGGGCATTTCGCAGTCGACCTCAGTGCACTCCAGCACGAACCACGCGTGGGATATCACGGTGCCATGGCAGTGTTCAAGACCGTCGCGGCACTTCTGACAGTCATCACTCATGATTAGTTCATAGCACCGGGGGCCGACGATTGGTCGGCGGCACGCTGACCAATCGAGGATCGGCGACGCTGCGGGGGCCGTAGTTTCCTGGGCAGTGGTCAGGCCCAGCCGAGTTCGTGCAGTCGGTCGTCGTCGATGCCGAAGTGGTGCGCTATTTCGTGTATCACCGTCACCGTGACCTCCTCGACGACGTCTTCGTCCGTCTCGCAGATCTCCAATAGCGCGTCGCGGAAGACGGTGATCGTGTCCGGCAGCGATCCGGCATAGGACGAATCGCGTTCTGTGAGGGCGACGCCCTCATAGATTCCCAGCAGATCTGGTTCCTCGGGATGTCGGTCCGCGACGAGCACCACGACGTTGTCGATCGCTTCTGCCAACTTGGGCGGAATCTGGTCTAGCGCGTCTCCTACCAGCTCCTCGAACCGTTGCGGGCTCATCCGCACGGCCACGGCTGCTACTCGCCTGGCGGAGGAATCACGGGCGGCGGAGCACCTGGCGGCGGTCCCGCGGGCGGGAGGCCGCCGTCCAGCGGTGGTGGGATGTCACCGGGCGGTGCGCCGTCAGCGGGAGGCGGCGGAGCAACGGGTGATGGCCCGTTGAGGAACGTATTGCCTGGCGGTCCCGCGGGAGCGGACGTGGTCGGGCTCGTGGTGGCTTGGCCAGGGAGGTGCTGGTTCCCTGTGGGTTGGGCCGGCGCCTGGGTCTGCTGCCCCTGCTGGTTTTGTTGGAACTGCCCAGCCTGGGTCGACGTGTCCACCACCGGCGGCGGAATCGGGATGGGCGGAAGCTCGAGTCGGTCCTGTGGGATGTCGGGTGGCGGCACCGGGGGTTGTCCGTTGATGGCCAGCGGACCCTTGGCTCCATTGAGCAGCACCGACCAGCCGCCGTTGCCCAGGGTCGCCCCGATGTTGCACGACACCTGGTGGCTGCCCGCAGACCAGCTCGGCAGCGCGATCGTGCTGTAGAACAGGGTCAGCGTCGTGCTGCGCAGCTGGATCGGGGCAAGGTATGCGTCGGTCATCTTCGTGCAGGAGTCCTTGATGAAGGCGTCCTGGTCGGCATCGGCAGGCAGCGGGCCTGGGAACTTCTCACCGAGGTTGACCGTCCCGGTGATCTCCATGGCGTGCGGCGCTGCACAGTCGATCGGGATGTCGGTGGGCTGACTGGTGACGGGGTCGATGCCGATGCACGTCCCTGCTGGCCACACCTTGGATTGGTCGAGGTCGGCGATCTTGCCCTTGAACGCCTGCTGCTGGTTGTTGGCTCCTGGCAGCTGCAAACCGCACAGCATCCGTCGTTCGCCGGAGTCTCGCCATGCCTTGTCTCCCGACCACAGGAGGCTGACCGTGAACTTTCCGTTCGGATCGAACTTCGCACCGAGGTGTTGGCGCGCTGCGGCCTGACACTGCTCCTGGCTGATCTGCTGGATGCGGGCCGCCGACGGTGGCGCGGCGTCGGGGCCGTACTCGCTACCGGGGAACGTCCTCATGTCGATCGACTCGGCGACCTCGAAGCGGTGTTCGTCGGCGCAGTTCACGACCTGTGCGGCGTCGGGCGTGCGCTCCGGCCAGTTCAGGCAGTCACCGCTCTTGGCGTGTTCGAAGGTGTCGTTGGTTCGCGCTCCGAGCAACGACCTTCCAGAGCCGAGTCCGAGCCCCATCGGTCCCTTGCCGTCGGGACCTGGGGGAATGGCGGTGATCAAGCCGGCGATGAGCAGGCCACCGAGGGCTGTGAGCAATAGGGCGCGGGTCGTCGAGCTGGCGTGCAGACCCCGCCACCACGGTGCCTCCGCATGGGGCGGATCGGCCTCGACGGTGAGTTCGTCCTCGCGCTCGGGTGCGTCCAACATCCGCTCTATTGTGACAGGCGCGTCGAGCGCTGTGACAAGTGATGCAGTTGTAAAGTTATGAGGTTGTGCTGTCGCACCCCGCGACTCTCGGCCGCAGAGCCCCGCAAGTAGGGTTTGCGCCGTGATCGACCTCAAGCTGCTGCGTGAAGACCCGGACCGGGTGCGTGCGTCGCAACGGGCTCGCGGTGACGACCCGGCCCTCGTCGATGCGCTGCTGGACGCCGACGCCGCGCGTCGAGCCGCGATCTCGCTCGCCGACACCTCCCGTGCCGAGCAGAAGGCGGCGAGCAAGATGGTCGGCTCGGCGTCTGCCGACGAAAGGCCAGCCCTTCTCGCGCGCGCCAAGGAGTTGGCCGACGTCGTCAAGGCCGCCGAAGTCGACCAGGTGGCCGCCGAGGCGGCGTTCGCATCTGCGCACATGGCGATCTCCAACGTCATCGTCGATGGCGTCCCTGCAGGCGGTGAGACCGACTTCGTCGTGCTGGACACCGTCGGCGAACCACCCGCGATCGACGCACCGAAGGACCACCTCGAAATCGGCGAGGCGCTCGGCATCATCGACATGGCCCGCGGTGCCAAGGTGTCGGGGTCGCGGTTCTACTTCCTCACGGGGTTCGGTGCGCTGCTACAGCTCGGGTTGATGCAGCTTGCGGTCCGGCTCGCGACCGAGAACGGCTTCACCTTGGTGATCCCGCCGGTGCTGGTCCGCCCGGAAGTCATGTCAGGCACAGGCTTTCTCGGCGCGCACGCCGACGAGATCTACCGGCTGGAGGCCGACGACTTGTTTCTCGTCGGCACCTCCGAGGTTCCGCTGGCCGGCTATCACGCCGACGAGATCATCGACCTGTCCTCGGGTCCGCGGCGTTACGCGGGCTGGTCGTCGTGCTTCCGTCGTGAGGCGGGCAGCTACGGCAAGGACACCCGCGGCATCATCCGCGTGCACCAGTTCGACAAGGTGGAGGCCTTCGTCTACTGCAAGCCGGACGAAGCCGAGGCGGAGCACCAGCGACTGCTCGGTTGGCAGCGTGAGATGCTCGCCAAGATTGAGGTGCCGTATCGCGTGATCGACGTCGCCGCAGGCGATCTCGGGTCGTCCGCGGCTCGCAAGTTCGACACTGAGGCGTGGATCCCCACACAGAACACCTACCGGGAACTCACGTCGACGTCGAACTGCACCACGTTCCAGGCGCGTCGGCTGTCCACCAGGTACCGCGACGAGAACGGCAAGCCACAGATCGCGGCCACGCTCAACGGCACGCTGGCCACCACCCGGTGGCTTGTCGCGATCCTGGAGAACCACCAGCAACCGGACGGCAGCGTGCGCGTTCCGGACGCATTGGTGCCCTACGTCGGAAGGTCGGTACTCACACCGTGACGCTCAACATGATCGAACTCGACGACGACGAGCTGCGGACCTGGTTCGGCTTCGGTGTCGCTGGCAACTTCGCGGGACATCTGGAACAGGCAGGTGAGGCGGCCGACTTCGTCAACGTCACGTCAGAAGGCACCGCACCCAAGGGGATATTTCCTTGGTACGCACCGGGATACGACAGCTTCCTCGGTGAATACCCGCTATCGCACGACGCGATCAAGTTGCCCGAGAGCGACACCCCGCTGAACTTGCAGATCGAACCCGAGGTGGCACTGGCCTGCGAGGTGCGCTGGCATGGCGACACCGTGGCGTCGTTGCGACCGTTCGCCCTCGGCGCGTTCAACGACTGCTCGATCCGGCGGCCAAACGCGCCCAAGATCAGCTACAAGAAGAACTGGGGTCCGGCTTCCAAAGGCGTTGCGGCGCAGTTCTTCGACATCGGTGACCTCACCCCGGATGGGCCGACGTCGACGCTGCGCCTGCTGTGTCACCTGCGGACGGCCGACGGCCAGGAGCATGAATACGGCGTCGACAGCCCGCTGCTCGGCTACTCGTATTACGGCGAGGTGCTGCTGGATTGGATCGTCGAGCGGCTGGCCAACCAGAAGGGTTCTCCCAATACGCCTTTGGAGGACGTCGGTGCGCTCATGGTCGCCAGCGGCAGGCCGGAGAAGCTGCTCATCGGCATCGGGGCGACGCGCTACACCGAACTCGGTGAGTCGACGTACCTTTCCGCGGGCGACCAGGCCATCGTGCGTGTCTATGACACCGAGTCCGACGCCCACTCAGAACTGCGGCAGACCGTGGAGGGCTAGCGACATGCCGGACGTCACCGTCGCCGAACTGTGGAGATTCCCAGTGAAGTCCATGGGTGGCGGACGTGTCGATTCGGTGCGCGTCGACCGGCGGGGCGTGCACGCCGACAGACTCTGGGCCGTTCGCGACGTCGAGAAGGGCGTCACCGCGTCGGCGCGGCGCATCCCGGTTCTGCTCACGTGTTCGGCGCGGTATCTCACCGACCCAGGTGACGACGCAGGACCCGGCAATGTGCCAGGCGTCGTGATCACGTTTCCCGACGGGCGTGAGATCGAAAGCGGCGACGCGAGCGTCGACGGCGCGCTGTCCGAACTCGCAGGCCGCGAAATGCGACTAGTGGCCCTGCCGCCGGTGGCCGACAAGAGTCAGCACCGGATGACGCGGCAAGATGCAGTCGCATACTTCGCTCCAGCTCAGGTGCGCAAGGACTTCGGCCTCGAGGACACCGAGGCACTACCAGACGTCTCGGTGTTCACGACGAAGGACGTCGTCACGCTGGCCCGTCACTCGACACCACCCGGCACGTTCGTCGACCTCAGCCCCGTCCATCTGCTCAGCACGGCAAGCCTGCGCGCGCTGTCCCCGGATGGCACTCCATACGAGGCCCGTCGATTCCGGCCGAACGTGCTGGTTGACGTGGCCGACCCCGGGGTCGACTTCCCGGAGTCGGACTGGGTCGGCGGCAGGTTGGAGATCGGAGCTGCCGCATTGGACGTGGCGATCCCGACGATCCGGTGCGTCGTGCCCACGCGTCCGCAGCCCGGCATCGAGCTAGATCGCGCCATCACCAAACAGCTCGCCGAGCGGACCGACCGCTTCCTCGGGGTATACGCGAACGTCGGCACGCCGGGTGTCGTGAGTGTGGGCGACGAAGTCCGCGTTCGGATTCCGGATCCGCCAGGAGTGCTGAAGCGTGCGGTTTCGACGGCAAACAAATCGGCGACCAGGCGCGTGCAACGACTGCTGGAGGCGACGGTGCTGCGCGAGCGGACCTAACGGGTTAGTCGTCGAGTAATTCGTCGAGCAGAGCGACGAACTCCTTGGGACGCAGCGGCGTGAACGCGGGGCTTGGCTTGGTGCCCGGTACGTCGAGCGTCACCAGCGTCGACTTGATCGGGCGCCACACGTCCAGTGGCAGCCAGCGTCGGAGATCGGGCCTTCCCCAGACTCGGAAGCGATTGAGCAATAGGCCAAGGGGTTCCGTCTTGTAGCCGCGGATTTCTCGCAACGGGATGACCTTGCTGGTGCCGGAGGGAAAGTGGTAGCGCCGCAAGGTGATCGCCTGGCGGTCCAACTGAATGAGTCCGTCGTCGTAACACTGCCCAGGTGAGCTCGTCACAGCTTCGAGCTCCTCAATTCGTGTCCCTTGGAGGTCAGGCAGCGGCCGTTCTCGAGGTTCCATTGCCAGCCGTGCAGGTTGCAGGTCAGCGTGGCGCCCTCGACGACGCCGAACTTCGACAGGTCGGCCTTCAAGTGGGGGCAGCGACGCTGAATCTCCCAGCCGTCCAACGTGATCGACGCGGTGTCGTCGTGCGCCTCCGCGAACCAGCCGTCGGCGTACGCGATCCGTTCGTCGGTCAGGCACTTGAAGAACGTGTAGAGGTACTCGTTGTAACCACCGACCCGCCACGCGCGGAACCGCGTCGACAAGAAGATGGTGTTCACCCAGTCGGGCTCGCGGTCGCGCAAGACCGTCCGCACCAGTTCGGGTGCGATCGCGAAGCCGTAGCGGAACTTCTCCTCCGGAACCGGTTCCCGCACAGCACGTTTCGGGAAGTCGATGACCACCGTTTCGCGGCCGAGGCGCAGTTCGACCGGGTAGCCGATGCCATCGCAGATCTGGTCGCTCGCCAACATGATGGGCTCGAACGTCGCCCGCAGCGGTTCTAGCAGCGAGTCACCGCTCGCAAGTGCCCACTTTGCCTTCGCGGCGGCCAGCACCGGCGCCATTCGCTGGGCATAGGCCTCGACGTAGGCGGCCTTGCCGGTGGTGAAGATCGCTTCTGCTTCGTCGTCGGACACGGGGTGGGTCAACGAGTTCAGTTCGGAACCGGTGAAATCGGCCGTAGTGCCCGGGATCATGAGAAGCCCGCGATCGTGGCCGTTGGCCCGCATCTGGTCGAGGAACGTGACCTGGTCGGGGAAGATGTTGGCCGGGTCGCCGTGGTCGTCGTTGAGATACCGCAGTTCCGGGTCGAGGAAGCACGGCGGCCCCGCCGACGGGACGACCCATGTCGCGTCGACCTGGGCGATGTACTGCCGACAGCGGTCCATCCCGCGCTGACGCTTTTGAATCCCGAACGACTCCTTGGCGCGAGCGGGCATGTCGTACACCATCGGATACCAGATCGCTCCGGAGAACTGCAGCATGTGGACGTCGACGTGGCCGAAGTTCTCCGCGAGTACGTCGAGGTCGAGCGGCCTGGCGTCGTTCATGTTGAACGCCACTGTCTCTCCGTCGGAGACCACGAGACCCGAGTCGCCGATCGGACCGTCGGCAGGAGCGCGCAACGCGATGATCATCACGTCCAGATCGCCCTTGGGTCCGCTCACGCGATGCTTGACGGAGTCCGTGGTCTCGAAGAACTCGTGAAAGCCCAACTTCTCCAGCTCGCGCCGCAACTCCGGCACCGGAAAGTCGGGCAGCAGAACGACGGCGTCCTTGTTGACGTGGCGGCGCAGGTGCTCGGGGTCGAAGTGGTCCTTGTGGAGGTGGCTGACGTACAGGTAGTCGACGTCGCCGATGGCGTCCCAGTCGAGCTGGCTGTTGTCGGGAAACGGGAACCACGACGCGAAGTACGCAGGGTTGACCCAGGGGTCGCAGAGGATGCTGCCCGCTGTGGTGTCGATGCGGAATCCGGCGTGGCCGACGCTGGTGACCTGCACGAATGCCTCTCTATGACGATGATGCTCGCCCTGGAGTTTAGCGGGATGGACTGGCAGGGGAGCTCCAGCGGTCTCGGTAGTCGGCAATCCGGCGGCGATCTGGGGGCAAACCATGGGCGGCTAGCAACTCTGCTTCCACGCCGAGGTCGCGAGCTCGACGTGCCCGCTGCACCGGCCGCACCGCGGCGATGACGGTGCCGACATCGGGCACCTGCACGGCTGTCTCGGACGGGTCACGCTTGCGACCATTTCACCTGCCAGGCAACCGTGCGCACTACGCTGGTCGTCGTGGAACCGGTATACGGGACTGTCATACAAGCCGCCAGAATGGTGTGGCGGCTTCAGGGGCTGAAGTTCACCATCACCGGCGTCGAGAATCTGCCAGTGACCGGCGGTGCCGTGATCGCGATCAATCACACCAGCTACTTCGACTTCACGTTCGCGGGCCTACCCGCCTACAAGCAGCATCGCGGCCGCAAGGTCAGGTTCATGGCCAAGAAGGAAGTGTTCGACTCCAAGGTCACCGGTCCCATCATGCGCAGCCTGCGCCACATCCCCGTCGACCGCGACAGTGGCGGCCCGTCGTTCGACGAGGCCTGCAGAAAGCTCAAGGAGGGCGAGCTGGTCGGCGTCTATCCCGAGGCGACGATCAGCCGCAGTTTCGAGATCAAGGAGTTCAAGTCGGGCGCTGCCCGGATGGCGATCGCCGCCGACGTGCCGATCATTCCGCACATCGTCTGGGGCGCCCAACGAATCTGGACCAAGGGCCATCCACGAAAGATGTTGCGCCCCAAGGTGCCCATTGCAATCTCAGTCGGTGAGCCGATCTACCCGACGTTGCCCGCCGTCGAGTTGACCGCGTTGTTGCACTCCCGCATGCAGCATCAGCTGGAGGCGGTTCAGGACGCATACGGTCCGCACCCGGCTGGCGAGTTCTGGGTGCCACATCGGCTCGGCGGCGGTGCCCCGACGCTCGCCGAGGCGAACCGAATGGACCTCGAAGAGGCCGCCGAGAAGGCAGCGCGCCGTGCAGAACGGACGGCGCCAGACGAGCAACCTGGATAGGCCGCAGATGGCTGCACTCCGATCTCCGACTCCGTCGACTCCGCCTGGATCTCCGACTCAGTCGGAGCCTGTCTTCCGCGCCCTGGAAATCGCGGCTAGGACGGCGGTGCGGGCCACCGGCACCCAGATCACCTACCGGGGTCTGGAGAACATTCCTGCCGTCGGGGGCGCCGTCGTCGCGATCAACCACACCAGCTACATCGACTTCCTTCCTGCGGCGCTCGCCGCGATGCACCGTGGTCGGCGCATGCGCTTCATGATCAAGGCCGAGATGCAGGACGTGGCGGTCGTCGACTTCCTGATCAGGCACACCAAGACCATCCCCGTCGATCGTCGGGCAGGGGCCGACGCCTACGCGGTGGCAGTCGAGCGGCTCGAAGAGGGCGAACTGGTCGGCGTGTACCCGGAGGCGACGATCAGCCGGAGCTTCGAGTTGAAGGACTTCAAGACGGGTGCCGCCCGGATGGCGATCGACGCGCAGGTGCCGATCATCCCGCTGATCGTGTGGGGCGCCCAACGAATCTGGACGAAGGACCATCCGAGGAGATTGGGCCGCAACAAGATTCCGATCACCGTGACGGTGGGCGAGCCGTTCTGGCCGTCGGGTACGGTCGACGAAGCCATGGCGCAGTTGCGCTCGGTGATGACCGCATTGTTGACCCCCTGCCAGGATGAGTATCCGCATCCCCAGGGTGAGTACTGGGTACCGCGAAGGCTCGGTGGCAGCGCTCCGACGCTTCAGGAGGCCGTGGTGCTCGAGGACGCAGAGATTGCAGAACGAGCCCAGAAGCGCACTCAGAGGAATGACCGTTAGTGCTGCCCCTTCTGATCGCCACCGACGTTGACGGCACGCTGCTCGACGAGCACGAACGGATCACACCGCGCACCAGGGCTGCAGTACGAGCGGCCGTGGACGCAGGCGTCCAGTTCGTCCTGGCGACCGGTCGACCGCCGCGCTGGATCGCACCCGTCGTGGACGCGCTTGGCCTCACGCCGATGGCGGTCTGCGCCAATGGTGCGGTGATCTACGACTCCGCCACCGACAAGATCCTGTCTGCTCGGACGCTGTCGCCGGACGTGCTGGCCGAGCTCGCGGAGATCGCGACGCGAGTCATTCCTGGTGCTGGGCTTGCCGTCGAACGGGTCGGCCGCAGCGCGCACGACGCCGCGACGCCGCAGTTCGTCAGCTCGCCCGGCTACGAACACGCCTGGCTGAACCCAGACAACACCGAGGTGTCGGTGCAGGACCTACTGAGCGCGCCTGCGGTGAAGCTCCTCATCCGCAAGGCAGGCGCGCGAAGTGGAGACATGGCAGCGGCATTGGCAGCGCACGTCGGCATCGAGGGAGACCTGACCTACTCGACCAACAACGGGCTGATCGAGGTCGTACCGCTCGGCGTCAGCAAGGCAACCGGCGTCGAAGAGGTGGCGCAACCGCTCGGAATCGTCGCCGCCGACGTCGTCGCCTTCGGCGACATGCCGAACGACGTGCCGATGCTCCGATGGGCGGGTCTCGGCGTCGCGATGGGCAACGCACACCCCGACGCGATTGAGGCAGCCGACGAAGTCACCGCACCAAACACCGACGACGGCTTGGCAAGGGTGTTGGAACGATGGTGGCTGTAACCGCCACTAGCCCTTGTTGATCGGGCTGAACCGTTCGATCTGTACGGGTGCGTCGGTGCCAATCGACGGTGGAAGGTCCAGTGGCACGCCGTCGATGACCCTTGTCACCGTGCCCTTCTCGCGGTCGAAGTTGAGCGTGCCGTGCTGGAAGTTCTGCACGACCCACTGCGGCTCCTGGATCTCGCCGCTGGTCGGCAACCCGAGAGCACCGCGTTCGTAGCCGAGCGCCGCCCACGCACCGTAGATGGCACCGGTGACGGGTTCGGCGCCGCTTTCCGGAGACCAGTACATGGCGCCCTTGTCGAACGTGACGTAGCGGGTCGGGCCATCGCCGGAGGCCTCGGGCGACGTGGGCGCTCCCAGCGGACTCGCCTCGGCCCCCATCGACGTCCACTTGTCGTAGATCGCGCCGCCGCGAAGCCGGTCGATCAGATCCTCGCGGGAGAGCGGGGAGTTGAAGCGTGCCGCGATGTCACGAAGCAGGTCCATCTGGGCGTACGCGGCGTTGCCTGGGCAATCGGTGATGCCGACGTCTCGGTGGGTGAAGATCGTCGGCAACGTCGCGACGACGCCCTGCGCGAAGAACGTGTACTTGCTGCCTTCTGAGGTCAGCGCGACCGTGCCCTTGGGATCCACTGAGTCGAGACTCAGACGCCACCCCAAAAGCCTTCCGGTGGTTCGCAATTGGATGGGGGTTGGTGGGACGTTGTCGAAGTCGCCGAGCATGGCGACGCTCCACGTGTCGACGTTGAAGCCGCCGGTTGCCGCACCTTCCACGGGTCTGGTCATGCCCCCCGCCCGGCCCTCGAAGACCTGGCCGTACTTGTCGACGAGCGCGTTGTAGGCGATGTCGCACCAGCCGAGGGTGCGGGCGTGGTAGTAGAAGATCGAGCGGACGATGCCCGCGGAATCCTCGGGTGCGTAGTCGTTGCTTCCCGCGGTGTGGTGCACGACTCCTGCTCGAACACCCCTGTCGTACTGCGGAGGTCCGCACTTCGCCGACTCGTCGGCACCCCACTGAGCGCGGCTGATGATGTTGGGCGGTTGACCGGGTGCCGTCAACGCGGTGGGAGGCGTCAACTGGGTGTCTGCGGGCGCCAAGGGCGGGCTGATCAGAACGGCGTTGAAGTTCTCCCCGATGGGCAGCTCGACGTTGGCGGGGATGTATCCGAGTCCGGGCTTGGCAGCGTCGTCCCTTGGCCCGACGGTCGCCGCCGGGGCGGCTCCCCTTCCCGATGTCGCCGCCGGGGCGGCTCCCCTCGACCGATGCACCGCGATCTGAACGTCATTCGTCTTGCCGACGAAGACTGGTTCGGTACCGCGGGCGCCGCCCGGTGACTCCACCCCCACGCCTTCGAGGTTCTCCGTGTCGTACCAGGGCCCCCAGGAGCCGTCGGCCCGCTTGGCTCGTACGCGCGTCGACGTCCCCGTCAGATCCGTGGCCGTCACCGCAACCAGCGAGAAGGGCGTGTCCTGGTGGAGGTCTCGAATCGTCTCGCCTGCACCGATGCCGTCCAGCGGCCGCTCGACGATCAGTGGTGCGCTGGCCACGGCATCGTCGCGTTCCGAACCGAGGCTGGGGTCCAACGCCAACGGCACCATCACCACCGTCGCTGCCACCGCGGTGAACAGCAGCGACGGCATGGAATGACGGCACGGCACGCGCTGATGTTACGTATGAGACTGGAGTTACCAGAGTTTCGACACGGGTTCGTCGCAGAGGAATCTGCCGCGCGCAACGACACCGCAGAGCCAACTCTTGGGCTTCTGCGGTGCCGTTTCGTCGAGAGACTAGGCGGGCGGTGGAACCGCCGCTGCTGGCGCGGCGGCTGCGGCAGAGGCGTTCTGCATGGCGCCCGTGATCATCGGCATGACCATTCCCTTGAGCAGGTCGATGGCCTGGCTCGCGCCCAATGTCTGAGCGGCGCTGCTGAGATCGCCCAACAGCCCGCCGCTGCCACCTCCGCCGGTGGCGCCGGGCACTCCTAGTCCCAACGAAGGATCGCCGAGCATCGGATAGCCGGAATCCAGACCGACGGGCGCGGAGATCGGCACCTCGTTGAGGCCAAGGCCGGTCGTGTTACCCACCGGCGGCAGGTTCGCCGCTGGCAGGGTGCCCAACGGGCTGGTGAGGGCCGGGTTGGTCAACCCGGGATTCGTCAAGCTGGCGTCAGTCAAACCAGGGGACGTGGCCGAGACGGGAGGAACGGTCAGGCCCGGCGCGGTGAGCCCGGGCGTGGTGACTGCGCCAGGGCTGAGCGCGGGGGTCGTGAGCCCACCGGGTGCGGTCAGGCCAGGCGAGGTCAGGCCAGGTGCGGTCAGGCCAGGTGCGGTGAGGCCTGGCGAGGTCAGGCCACCCGGCGAAGTCAATCCTCCGGGAGGCAGAAGGCCCGGCGAGGTCAGTGTCGCCGCGGACGGGGGCTGAGACCCCGTGAGGACACCCGTCGGCATCGGAGGCAGATTGACTCCGAACTGCGAAAGGCCCTGCGACAAGGCGCCGAGCAACTCGTTGGGTAGGTCGGTGACGAGGGCGGCCTGCACGAATTGGCGATGCTGCGGCGTGGCGTCCGAGGACAGCTGGGAAAGTGCGACAACTGCAACTGGACTTGCGACGGCCACGGCGGCGACTGCGCGCATGGCTGTTGAGAGCTTGCGTCGACGTCGGTTTGGCACTGAAGTCTCCTTGCGAATGTGACTGTGTATTAGTTGATGCTTCTTTTGATGACGTTGTCGATGGTACGTACGTGACTGATGAGACTGGAGTGACGATGCGGAATCGTGAGCTAATCGCGACCTGCCCGTGCGACGTGACTGACCCGCCGCGCATTCGGTCGCGGACACATCGGTCGGATACCCTTGCTGCCGATGACAGGCCACTATGACCTCCTCGTCGTCGGCTCAGGATTCTTCGGGCTGACGATCGCCGAGCGCGTGGCGACGCAACTCGACAAACGTGTTCTCGTCGTCGATCGGCGCCCACACATCGGCGGTAACGCGTACTCCGAACCGGAACCCGAAACCGGCATCGAAGTGCACAAATACGGTGCCCACCTTTTCCACACCAGCAACAAGCGGGTGTGGGACTACGTCAGGCAGTTCACCGAGTTCACCGGCTATCAGCATCGGGTGTTCGCGATGCACGAGGGTCAGGCCTACCAATTTCCGATGGGTCTTGGCCTGGTCTCGCAGTTCTTCGGCAAGTACTTCACGCCGGACGAGGCCCGTAAGCTCATCGCCGAGCAGGCCGCCGAGATCTCCACCGCCGACGCGGCGAACCTAGAGGAAAAGGCGATCTCGCTCATCGGCCGCCCGCTCTACGAGGCGTTCGTCAAGGGATACACCGCAAAGCAGTGGCAGACCGACCCGACCGAACTGCCTGCAGCCAACATCGCCAGGCTGCCGGTCCGCTACACGTTCGACAATCGCTACTTCAACGACACTTATGAGGGACTGCCCGTCGACGGGTACACGGCATGGCTAGAGAACATGGCCGCCGACGACCGCATCGAGGTCCGCCTCGACACCGACTGGTTCGACGTGCGAGACCAGCTGCGCGGCGACAACCCCGACGCTCCGGTCGTGTACACCGGCCCCCTCGATCGGTACTTCGACTACTCAGAGGGCCGATTAGGTTGGCGCACACTCGATTTCGAGCTTGAAGTGTTGAACGACCGCGGCGACTTTCAGGGCACCCCCGTGATGAACTACAACGACCTCGACGTGCCGTTCACCAGGATTCACGAGTTCCGGCACTTCCATCCCGAGCGCGACTACCCGACCGACAAGACGGTGATCATGCGGGAGTACTCGCGATTCGCCGACGACTCCGACGAGCCGTACTACCCGATCAACACCGATGCCGACCGCGCACTGCTTGCGGCGTATCGCGCTAGAGCCAAGGCCGAAACCGCATCGGCGAAGGTATTGTTCGGCGGCCGCCTAGGCACCTACCAGTACCTCGACATGCACATGGCGATAGCCAGTGCGCTCAACATGTACGACAACACGCTGGTGCCGCACCTCGTCGAGGGCGCACCGCTTGCAGACCCAGAAAGCAGCCCAGCATGAGCGACATTCCTTCAGGGGCGCTGGACGCCGGACAGACCCGCGCGGTCAGTCTGCTGTCCCGAGTGATCCTGCCCCGTCCCGGCGAGCCCCTCGACGTCCGCAAGCTCTACATCGAGGAATCCACCACCAACTCGCGTAGAGCCCACGCGCCGACGAGGACGACCCTCGAGATCGGCGCCGAGTCGGAGGTGTCGTTCGCCACCTACTTCAACGCGTTCCCCGCGAGCTACTGGCGGCGCTGGTCGATCCTGGATTCGGTCGTGCTTCGGGTCGAACTGGTTGGCACTGCGCGCGTCGACGTCTACCGCTCCAAGGCGACTGGTGCGCGAATCACCGTGGGCGGCAGCGCCGTTTCCAGCGGCAACTCGACCGAGCCCGTCGTCGCCGAGTTCGAGATCGGCCTCGACCCGTTCGAGGACGGCGGCTGGATCTGGTTCGACATCACCACCGACACCAAGGTGATCGTGCACAATGCCGGTTGGTGGGCACCGACCGCTGCGCCTGGCCGCGCTCATGTCGCCGTCGGCATCCCCACCTTCAATCGGCCGACCGACTGTGTCAACGCACTCGCGGCGCTGACGTCGGATCCGTTGGTGGACAACGTGATCAGTGCGGTCATCGTATCCGACCAGGGCACCAGCAAGGCCATGGACCATCCGGGCTTCGCCGCGGCCGCCGAAGCGCTCGGCAAGCGACTGTCGGTGCATGATCAACCCAACCTGGGCGGTTCGGGCGGCTACAGCCGAGTGATGTACGAGGCGTTGAAGAACACAGACTGCGAACAGATCCTGTTCATGGACGACGACATTCGCGTCGAGCCGGACTCGATTCTGCGGGCACTCGCGCTGAGTCGGTTTGCCAAGGTGCCCACCCTCATCGGTGGGCAGATGCTCAACCTGCAGGAGCCCTCGCACCTGCACGTCATGGGCGAGATGGTCGACGCGGCGAACTTCATGTGGAGCGGCGCGGTCAACACCGAGTACGACCACAACTTCGCCAAGTACCCGCTCAACGACGAAGAGGAATACCGCAGCCGGTTGCTGCACCGGCGCATCGACGTCGACTTCAACGGCTGGTGGATGTGCATGATCCCGCGGTCGGTCGCCGAGGAACTCGGCCAGCCGATGCCGCTTTTCATCAAATGGGATGACGTCGAGTACGGACTGCGCGCCGGTGAGCACGGTTATCCGACCGTCACGTTGCCCGGTGCTGCGATCTGGCACATGGCCTGGAGCGACAAGGACGACGCGATCGACTGGCAGGCCTACTTCCACCTGCGCAACCGACTGGTGGTCGCGGCCATGCACTGGGACGGCAACGTCCGCGGGCTGATCGGTAGCCATCTCAAGGCAACGATCAAACACCTTCTCTGCCTTGAGTATTCGACCGTCGCCATCCAAAACAAGGCGATGGACGACTTCTTGGCTGGGCCGGAACACATCTTCTCGATCCTGGAGTCGGCGCTGCCCGACGTGCGCAACATGCGCACACGCTTCCCCGACGCGGTGGTGTTGTCGAGTGCGACCGCGCTACCGACGCCATCGGACAAGAAGTGGCGCAAGAAGGTCAAGATTCCGGTGGGCCCCATGGCGATCGCGTGGCGACTGTCGCGTGGCGTCGCCCACCAGTTGTCCGAACACGATCCCGCGCATCACGAGCGTCCGCAGATCAACGTCGCGACACAGGACGCACGGTGGTTCTCCCTCTGCAACGTCGACGGGGTCACGGTGACCACGGCCGACGGGCGTGGCGTCGTGTACCGGCAGCGGGACCGCGAGAAGATGTTCGAACTTCTCCGTGAGTCGTTGAAGCGCCAGGCGTTGCTCGCCCGTAAGTTCAACCGGATGCGCAAGGTCTATCGCGAGGCCCTGCCGGTACTCACCAGCAAGCAGAAGTGGGAGACCGTCTTGTTGCCCAGTTCTGGACCCTCGTGAATCTCGCCGTCACCGACTCGCCGCGCGGTGAGGATGCAATCCTCGTTGCCGTGCAGTCGACGATCGCGGGGCGGCCTGGTGTGTTGCCCACGGCGCGCGCCCTTTCGCAATTCGGCGAACACAGCGCTGGATGGGTGGGCGTCTCGCTGCTCGGAGCGCTCGTCTCGCGGCGGCGCAGGCGTGACTGGATCGCAGCGGGCGTAGGCGCATTCGTCGCGCACGCCGTCGCGGTCGTCATCAAGCGGATCGTCAAGCGGGAACGACCGGACCATCCGTCGATCTCGGTGAACGTCGGCACGCCGAGCAAGTTGAGCTTCCCCTCAGCCCACGCCACGTCGACGACTGCGGCCTCGATCCTGCTGGGCAGAGCCACGGGACTGCCGCTTGTGTGGCTGTTGATTCCGCCGATGGCGTTGTCTCGCTTGGTTCTTGGTGTGCACTACCCCAGTGACGTCCTTACGGGAGTCGCGGTGGGTGCAGTGGTGGCCAAGGCGGTCGAGGCAGTTGCCGACCGCGGCGAAGGGAGAAGCTGTACAAGATGAGCGAGGAAGCGGCCCCGACCGTCGGTCCACCGAAGAACCTGTTCGCCGGCATCGTCAAGGCGGTTCGCCCTCGGCAATGGGTGAAGAACCTGCTGGTCTTCGCCGCGCCATTGGCAGCACTTGGCGGTGACGTCGAGTACGACTACCGCACCGTGGTGGTGAAGGTCGGCATCGCGTTCGTGACGTTCAGTCTGGCCGCCTCGTCGATCTACCTGATCAACGACGCCCGAGACGTCGAGGCCGACCGCGAGCATCCGACCAAGAGGTTCCGCCCGATCGCCGCCGGCGTCGTCCCCGAGTGGCTCGCCTACGTCTTGGCGGTCCTGCTCGCTGCTGCGTCGCTGGCGATCTCGTGGTTCGTCACTCCCAATCTGTCGGTGGTGATGGCCATCTACATCGCCATTCAGCTGGCCTACTGCTTTGGTCTCAAACATCAAGCGGTGCTTGATATTTGCATTGTCTCCTCGGGGTTCTTGATCCGCGCGATCGCGGGTGGCGTCGCGGGCGGCATCGTCCTGTCGCAATGGTTCCTGCTCGTGATGGCCTTTGGGTCGCTGTTCATGGCTGCAGGAAAGCGTTACGCCGAACTACAGCTGGCCGAACGTACCGGCGCCAAGATCCGCAAGTCGCTAGAGAGCTACACCAGCACCTACCTTCGGTTCGTGTGGACGTTATCGGCCACCGTCATGGTGATCTGCTACGGGCTGTGGGCGTTCGAGCGGGACAGGGTGGCAGGCGGTGCCTGGTTCGCGGTGTCGATGATCCCGTTCACCATCGCGATCCTGCGTTACGCCGTCGACGTGGACGGTGGCCTCGCCGGCGAGCCCGAGGACATCGCGCTGAGCGACCGAGTGTTGCAACTCCTTGCCCTGGCGTGGATTGGGACCGTTGGTGCCGCGGCGTACTTCAGCTGACCGACTAGCTGACCGCACGATCCGGGCGGCAGCCCGTCGTCTAGCGGGCTGGCCCGCATTTCCCTACGACATCACCGCGCGAGTGAGCCTGTGGATCGGCGTCCTCGCCGTGGCTGGTTTGTTCGGGTGGGGTGCCTGGCAACGCCGCTGGATCGCCGACGATGGTCTGATCGTGCTGCGTACCGTTCGAAATCTGTTGGCGGGCAACGGGCCCGTCTTCAATCGGGGCGAGCGGATAGAGGCGAACACGTCGACCGTATGGACCTACCTGGTGACGCTCGGCGGCTGGATCGGCGGACCGGTACGGCTCGAATACGTTGCGCTCGCACTCGCCTTGACGCTCAGCGTGGCAGGCGTCGCGCTCGCGATGTTGGGCGCAGGCCGGCTCTACGCACCCGGCCTTCTCGGCAGGCGGGCGCTTCTGCTCCCCGCGGGAGCGCTGGTGTACGTCGCGATTCCGCCCGCGCGCGACTTCGCCACCTCGGGACTCGAAAACGGTTTGGTGATCGCGTATCTCGGCCTGCTGTGGTGGATGATGGTGTGCTGGTCCCAGGCCCTCGGCATGGCGAGCGATGCGACGGCGCGCAATGCCACGACCGGATTCTTCGACGGCGCGCTCGCGTTCGTTGCGGGTGCCAGCGTTCTGATCAGACCGGAGTTGGCGTTGATCGGGGGGCTCGCGCTGGTGATGATGCTCGTCGCCGCGCGCGGGTGGGGGCGACGGCTGCTGCTCGTCGTCGCAGGAGGGCTGGTGCCCGTCGGCTACGAGGTTTTCCGAATGGGCTACTACGGCTTGCTAGTGCCGGGGACTGCGTTGGCCAAGGACGCAGCGGGCTCGAAGTGGCCGCAGGGTTTCGTCTATCTCGCCAACTTCAACCGGCCCTATCTGCTGTGGGTCGCAGGTGTCCTGCTCGTCGCGCTCGGCGTCGTGGTCCTTGCGGTTCGCAACACGCCGTGGTGGACCTCGACGCAGTCTCGCCCGAACTACGGCCGTCTCGCGAGAATGGTCCAAAGCCCGCCCGCTGCAGTAGTTTTCATGCTCGTCAGCGGTTTGATACAAGGTGCGTATTGGATCCGCCAAGGCGGTGACTTCATGCACGGAAGAGTGCTGCTGACTCCAGTGTTCTGTCTGCTCGCGCCGATCGCCGTCATTCCCGTCGTCGTTCCGGATGGCGCAGCGCGCTCCCGTGAGTTCGGCTATCTTCTGGCGGGAGCCACCAGCGTGCTGTGGCTGGGCGTGGTCGGCTGGTCGCTGTGGGCGGCGAATTCACCAGGACTCGGCCCCGACGCGACTCGCGTCACGCACACCGGCATCGTCGACGAGCGTCGGTTCTACGCCCAGGCGACGGGGCACGCGCATCCGCTGACGGCTGCCGACTATCTCGACTACCCCCGCATGCGCGCCGTGCTCGCGGCCATCAACAACACTCCCGAGGGTGCACTGCTCCTGCCGTCGGGCAACTACGACCAGTGGGACGTCGTTCCCGCCATACCGGGCGCGCTGGAGTCGACCGGGGAGACCCTGGGAAGGCCGCCGAACGAGCCAGGTCCGCACACCGTGTTCTTCACCAACCTCGGGATGCTCGGGATGAACGTCGGCCTCGACGTCAGGGTGATCGATCAGATCGGCCTCGTGAATCCGTTGGCCGCACACACCGCTCGACTGGACGACGGCCGGATCGGTCACGACAAGAATCTCTTCCCGGACTGGGCGGTCGCCGAGGGGCCCTTCCTGAAGGAGTATCCGTTCATTCCGCCGTATCTGGACGAGGACTGGGTCGCACAGGCGCAGGTCGCGCTCGGATGCAAGGAGACCGACGCCATGCTCACCTCGGTCCGGGGTGAGTTGGGTCCGCGGAGGTTCCTGTCGAATTTGCTGCACGCGGCGCAGTTCACCAGGTATCGGATCGACCGCGTGCCCCTCTATGAACTGGCTCGATGTGGGCTGACGCCGCCTGTGCCCAAGATCACGCCGTATGCGGGACTCCCTGCTACGGGGCCTTGACGGGAACCTTTGTCGATTTGCCGAGGGTCCGGGCTCTCTGCTTGGGTAACGCCAGAACCATATGAAGGCGATAAGCAATCTGTTGATTGAGCGCCTGCCATGAGCTGTGCCACGGAAGCCGCCGCGTCATGCGGCCCGGACATACGAAATTGGATGGTAAGCAGCAGATGCAGACGACGTCACCTCGCGAGCGAGGAGCAAGACTGCGCCAGTTTGGACTCCTCTTCGCAGCGGTGATGCTGTTGCCGGGGCTGAGCATTCTCGGCGACGGAGTGGGTGCCACCCCGACGGCCGCGGCCTTCTCGAGAGCTGGCCTGCCCGTGGAGTATCTCGACGTGCCATCGCCGTCGATGGGCCGCAACATTCGCATCCAGTACCAAGGTGTGACGGCCCCCGCGCCAGCCCAGCCACCTCCTGCCGATCCTGCGGCCGCAACCGCGACGCCGACGACGACGCCTGCCCTCCCGACGCCTGCGGTCGACGGCACCGGACCCGCGCCAGGGCCTGCGGTCGTGCCGGTGACCAGCAAGGCCGTCTATCTGCTCGACGGCTTGCGCGCCCAGGACGACTTCAACGGCTGGGACATCAACACGTCGGCGTTCGAGTGGTTCTATCAGTCGGGCATCGCGGTCGTGATGCCCGTAGGCGGGCAGTCCAGCTTCTACACCGACTGGTACTCGCCGTCGAACCGGAACAACCAGACCTACACCTACAAGTGGGAGACATTCCTCACCAGCGAGCTGCCGCAGTGGCTGGCCGCCAACAAGGGGGTGTCGAGGACCGGCAACGGAATCGTGGGGTTGTCGATGGCGGGCGGCGCCGGGATCATCCTTTCGGCGTATCACCCCGAGCAGTTCAGCTACGCCGCGTCGCTGTCCGGCTTCCTGAACCCGTCGACCTTGTTCATGAAGCAGGCCATCCGCTTCGCGATGATCGACGCGGGCAACTACAACGTCGACAACATGTGGGGCCTGCCGTGGAACGAGGCGTGGAAGCGCAACGACCCCGTCGAGCAGGTCGCGCGGGTCGTGGCCAACGGCACCCGACTGTGGGTGTACTGCGCGCCGGGAGGTGGCCCGCTTGACGAGAGCGTGGCACCGGATCAGCGGTTCAACGCCGACAGTCTGGAATCGCTTGCGATCGGCAGCAATAAGCGCTTCCAAGAGAAGTACGTGAAGGCTGGAGGCAGCAACGCGACGTTCGTTTTCCCTTCAGAAGGAAACCATTCTTGGGCTTACTGGGGCGCGCAATTGCAAGCCCTCAAGCCCGACTTGATCGCCACGCTCAATGGCTGAGGGGCGATCTCGGAGGTACGACTCCATAGAGAAGAACCACGCGAAGGTGTGGTTGACTACACGAGCACCCGCGTCGAGGAATCTCGTTTTCCGGGTGCGGCATACAACAGATGGGATAGGTAGCAGCATGGGTTTCGTAGGGAAGATGCGGGGAGTTTGGGCGCGCCGGTTCGCCGTCGTGGCCTTGGCGGCCGCAACGCTGCCCGGACTCATCGGCGTCGCCGGCGGTTCGGCGACAGCAGGGGCATTCTCACGGCCGGGTCTGCCGGTCGAGTACCTGATGGTTCCGTCCGCGGGCATGGGACACGACATCAAGATTCAGTTCCAGAGCGGCGGCGCGGGCTCACCGGCCGTCTACCTCCTGGATGGCCTGCGTGCGCAGGACGACTTCAACGGCTGGGACATCAACACGGCCGCCTTCGAGTGGTACTACCAGTCGGGGCTTTCGGTCGTCATGCCCGTCGGCGGCCAGTCCAGCTTCTACAGCGACTGGTACTCGCCGGCATGCGGTAAGACCGGCTGCACCACGTACAAGTGGGAGACCTTCCTGACGCAGGAACTGCCCGCTTACCTTTCCGCGAACAAGGAAGTCAAGCCGACCGGCAGTGCTGCCGTCGGTCTGTCGATGGCCGGTTCGGCCGCCTTGACCCTCGCGATCTACCACCCGGCTCAGTTCCCGTATGCGGGTTCGCTGTCTGGCTTCCTGAACCTTTCCGAGGGATGGTGGCCAGGTCTGGTCAACACCTCGATGGGTGACGCTGGCGGTTACAAGGCCAACGACATGTGGGGCAAGACCGAGGACCCGAACAGCGCGTGGAAGCGCAACGACCCGATGGTGAACATCGCCCAGCTCGTCGCCAACAACACCCGGATCTGGGTGTACTGCGGCAACGGCACTCCGAGCGGTTTGGGTGGCAACAACATCCCCGCGAAGTTCCTGGAGAGCTTGACCATCCGCACGAACCGGACGTTCCAGGAGAACTACATCGCCGCTGGCGGTCGCAACGGGGTGTTCAACTTCCCCGACGCAGGAACCCACGACTGGGGTTACTGGGGCTCGCAGCTGCAGCAGATGAAGCCGGACATCCAGCGCGTGCTGGGTGCAACGCCCACGGCGTAGCAACGTAGGACAGTGGCTGACGGCGGCGATCCCCCTGGGGCGCCGCCGTCAGTCGTTCTGGAGCAATGCGCAACGACGATGTGCTTGACTACTACGCGAGCTGTGACGGGTAACACGCAAGCGGTGAGGAAGAGGTGGAGATGAGGGTGCTCGCCAGTTTTCTGAAGGTCTCGGTGTTTCTTCGAGCGATGTGCGCGCTGACACTGGTCGCAGGGATGTGGGCGGCAGGTCCGGGCACCGCCAAGGCCGCGGCCGTCGAAAACCTCATGGTGCCCTCGGCAGCGATGGGCCGCGACATCCCCGTCACCTTCATGGCTGGCGGGCCGCACGCCGTCTTCCTCCTCGACGCCTTCAACGCGGGCCCCGACGTGAGCAACTGGGTCACCGCGGGCAACGCGATGAACACGCTCGCGGGCAAAGGCATCTCGGTTGCTGCGCCTGCGGGTGGCGCGTACAGCCTGTACACCAATTGGGAGCAGGACGGCAGCAAGCAGTGGGAGACGTTCCTATCCCAGGAACTGCCCGACTGGTTGGCAGCCAACAAGGGTCTCGCACCAGGCGGCCATGGCGTGGTGGGAGCCGCTCAGGGCGGGACCGCGGCGCTGACCCTCGCCGCATTCCATCCCGACCGCTTTCGGTATGCGGGCTCGATGTCGGGCTTCCTTACTCCCTCCGCGACGACGATGAACGGCGCAATCACCGCGGGCCTCGCGGCCGACGGTGGCGTCGACATCCGCAACATGTGGGGATTGCCACAGTTGGGCCGGTGGAAGTGGCACGATCCGGACGTTCACGTCTCGCTTCTCAACGACAACAACACTCGGCTGTGGATCTACTCTCCGGCGTCCGTGACGTGCACCGACCCAGCCGCGATGATCGGGTATTGCGATCAGGCACAGGGCAGCAACCGCGCGTTCTACCAGCACTACCGCGCGATCGGTGGGCACAACGGTCACTTCGACTTCCCGACTGGCGGGCAGCACGACTGGGGCAGCTGGGGTCCGCAGCTCGGGGCGTTGTCCGGTGACCTGGTCGCCGCCATCAAGTAGTCGCTCCGCAAAGCGTCAGGCCGGCCACCTCGGCGCAGCCGGTACCTTGGAAACGTGCAATGCGACGTGCGGCTGGTGTTGAGCCAAACTGGGTGTCAGGCGATGGGATTGGCCGCCTTGACCGCAGTTCTGGTCAGCGGCTGCGGAATGACCGACGGCGTCGCATCGACCATGAGCCTGAACACCTCCGAGGCAGCTTCCGCCGGTCCTGAGGTTCGCGGGCTCATCCAATCACCTGGCAGCCAAACGGGCCAGGACGGCGACGCGCTTCAGACCACGCCTCGGCAGCAGAGGTACCTCGATGCGCTCACACGTGCTGGCGTGAAGCCGTCGAGCGAACTGTTTGCGTTGAGCATCGGGTCCTACGTATGTCAGGCATCGGCGGCCAACCAGAGTGATCAGGCCGTGTGGGACTACGTCCTGCCGATGGTCAGAGGCGACGTGCGCGACGCCGAAACCGGCGGCGAGGCACCGCCTGTCGGTCAGGTCAACTCCGTGACGGCCGACTACATTCGCATCGCCACCGAACGACTCTGCTAGTCAGGAGAACATGGCCACCACCCGACGCCGGAAGCGGCATCGCATCCTCGCCTTGGCCGCTGCCGTCGCAGTGGCCGTGCTCGTTGGCGTCGTCGTCGTGCTGCTGTGGGTCTGGGAGCGTCAGCCCGAAAAGCCAACGGCGATCCCGCCGAGCATCGTGCCGCCCACCACCAGTTCTGCGCCCACCTCGCCGTCGAAGCCGAGGCCCGAATTCCAGGACGCCAGCTGCCCCGACGTCATGATGTTGTCGATCCCAGGGACATGGGAGTCCTCGCCACAGTTGGACCCCGCCAACCCGGTGCAGTTCCCGATTGCGCTCCTGCTGAACGTGACGAACCCGCTTCGCCAGGCATTCGGTGAGGACCGCTTGGCGGAGTACACCGTCCCGTACACGGCGCAGTTCCACAATCCCTTCTCGGCCGACGGTCAGATCTCGTACAACGACAGCCGCGCGGAGGGCACCCGCGCGTCGGTCAAGGCACTCACCGACATGAACAACCGGTGCCCACTGACGAGCTATGTCATCGTCGGCTTCTCGCAGGGCGCGGTGATCGCAGGCGACATCGCGAGCGACATCGGCAACGGCCGAGGTCCCGTCGACGCGGACCTGGTACTCGGCGTGACGTTGATCGCCGACGGCAGGCGGGAGGAGGGTGTCGGGAAGGACGTCGGCCCCAACCCCGAAGGCCAGGGGACCGAGGTCACGCTGCACGAGGTGCCGATGCTGTCGTCGCTCGGGTTGACGATGACGGGCCCACGTCCTGGCGGTTTCGGCACGCTCGACGACCGGGTCAACCAGATCTGCGGCAAGGGCGACTTGATCTGCTCAGCACCCCCGGGGGCCTTCTCGATCACCAACCTGCCAAGGACGCTGGAGATCCTCAGCGGTGCCGCCGGCGCCGGTGCGCCCGTCCACGCGCTGTACAACACACCGGAGTTTTGGGTGCTGGACGGCATGACGGCGCCGCAGTGGACGCAGGCGTGGGCGCGCGGCCTGATCGACGGTGCACCTCATCCGAAACACGGCTGATCCGATTTGGCCCGGGCCAGGTGTTCGCCTAACATTAAGAAATAACTAAGAGCGGTCGAGGGCGGCGCGACCCGAGTGGTACCAGGCGTCCCTAATCGAATGGCGGATGCTCGGTACGATCTTCGTTTGGCATTCGAATGAATGGCCGCATGTGCGGTGCTCGGGAAAACGGGCTTTGACAGGAGAGTGAAATGGCGTTCCACAACCCGTTCTTGAAGGACGGTCTCCTACGATTCCCCGACAACGGCAGTGTGGTCCGTCACGTCGAGAAGTGGGCGAAGGTGCGAGGCGACAAGCTCGCTTACCGGTTCCTCGACTTCTCCACCGAACGTGACGGTCATCCAAACGATCTGAACTGGGCCGACTTCAGCGTCCGCAACCGCGCCGTCGCGGCCCGCTTGCAACAGGTGACCGAGCCAGGAGATCGCGTCGCCATCCTCTGCCCGCAGAACCTCGAGTACATCATCGCCTTCTTCGGCACCCTCTACGCAGGCCGCATCGCCGTTCCGCTGTTCGACCCGTCCGAGCCCGGGCACGTTGGCCGTCTGCACGCCGTGCTCGACGATTGCCAGCCGACGGCGATCCTCACCACGACTGCCGCGGCCGAAGGCGTGCGAAAGTTCTTCCGCAGCAGGCCAGCCAAGGAGCGTCCACGCGTCATCGCCGTCGACGCCGTACCCGATGACGTGGGTGCGACCTGGGTACACGTCGACGTCGACACCGAGACGATCGCCTACCTGCAGTACACCTCGGGTTCGACGCGCATCCCGACCGGTGTGCAGATCACCCACCTCAACCTGGCCACCAACGTGGTTCAGGTCATCGAGTCGTTGGACGGCGAGGAGGGCGACCGCGGCGTGACGTGGTTGCCGTTCTTCCACGACATGGGCCTGATCACCGCGCTGGTAGCGCCGATGATCGGCCATTACGTGACGTTCATGACGCCTGCCGCGTTCGTGCGTCGTCCCGGCCGCTGGATTCGCGAGATGGCCCGCAAGCCAGGCGACATCGGTGGGGTCATCTCGGTGGCGCCCAACTTCGCGTTCGACCACGCGGCCGCCCGCGGCGTGCCCAAGGAGGGCGAGGAGCCGCTGGACCTGTCGAACGTCAAGGCGGTGCTGAACGGCAGCGAGCCGATCTCCGCGGCCACCGTTCGCCGGTTCAACGAGGCGTTCGGTCCCTTTGGCTTCCAAGAGAAGGCCCTCAAGCCGTCCTACGGGCTGGCCGAGGCGACGCTGTTCGTGTCGACGACGCTGCCCAACGATCCGCCGAAGATCGTCAACGTCGACCGCGACGAGTTGAACAACCATCGCTTCGTCGAGGTTCCCGCGGATTCGCCGAGGGCGGTTCCGCAGGCCTCGGCGGGCAAGGTCGGCATCGCCGAGTGGGCGGTCATCGTCGACGCCGAGTCCGCGTCCGAACTGCCCGACGGCCAGATCGGCGAGATCTGGATCAGCGGGCAGAACATGGGCACGGGCTACTGGAACAAGCCCGAGGAAACCATCGCGACGTTCCACAACATCCTCAAGTCACGCACCAACCCCTCGCACGCCGAGCGCGCGCTAGAGGACGCCACCTGGGTGAATACCGGTGATTACGGCGCGTTCTACGACGGCGACCTCTACATCACGGGCCGCGTCAAGGATCTCGTCATCATCGACGGTCGCAACCACTACCCGCAGGACCTGGAGTACTCCGCCCAGGAGGCGAGCCGTGCGCTGCGGACCGGCTTCGTCGCGGCCTTCTCCGTGCCCGCCAACCAGTTGCCCGACGAGGTATTCGACAACGCGCACGCAGGGCTCAAGCGCGATCCGGAGGACAGCAGCGAGCAGTTGGTCATCGTCGCCGAGCGTGCCCCTGGCGCCAACAAGATGGACCTCTCACCCGTGGTCGACGACATTCGCGCTGCGATCGCCGTGCGTCACGGGGTGACCGTCCGCGACGTCTTGCTCACCCCTGCGGGTGCCATCCCCAGGACGTCGAGCGGCAAGATCGGCCGACGCGCGTGCCGGGCCGCCTACCTCGACGGAAGCCTTCGCAGTGGGAAGGTTGCCAACGCCTTCCCCGATCAGACCGACTGACGGTGAGACAACGTGGCTGACACAGACGACACCTCGCGGCCCGCCGTGGAAGACAATTCGCGGCCCGCCGCGGAAGACGATTCGCGGCCCGCCGCGGAAGACAACACCCCCGCCGTGCCCCCTCGCACCGACATGACAGTCGCCGAGTTGCGAGAGTGGCTGCGCAAGTGGATCGGCAATGCCACCGGCCAGTCGCCGGATGCCATCGACGAATCAGTGCCGATGGTCGAGCTCGGACTCTCGTCGCGCGACGCCGTGGCGATGGCCAGTGACATCGAGGACCTGACCGGCGTCACGCTCACGGCCACCGTCGCCTTCCGGCACCCCACGATCGAGGCGCTCGCCACCGTGATCGTCGAGGGCGAGCCCGAAGACAATGAAGCCAACGACTTCGACGAGGACTGGTCGCGGTCAGACGACGTCGACGACATCGCGATCGTCGGCATCGGCACTCGCTTCCCAGGCGACCTCAATACGCCCGACGAGATGTGGCAGGCACTGCTCGAGGGCAAGGACTCCAGTTCGGACCTACCGGAGGGGCGCTGGGAGGAGTTCCTGGTCGAGCCGCGGATCGCCGAGCGGGTGGCCAAGGCGCATACCCGGGGCGGCTACCTGTCGGACATCAAGGGTTTCGACTCCGAGTTCTTCGCGTTGTCGAAGATGGAGGCCGACAACGTCGATCCGCAGCAGCGGATGGCCCTGGAACTCACCTGGGAAGCCTTGGAGCACGCAAGGATTCCGGCGTCGAGCCTGCGCGGCGAGAGTGTCGGCGTCTACGTCGGTAGCTCGAACAACGACTACACGTTTCTGAGCATCGCCGATCCCAACGCGGCCCATCCGTATGCCATCACCGGCACCGCCAGCTCGATCATCGCCAACCGAGTGTCGTACTTCTACGACTTCCGCGGGCCGTCGATGTCGATCGACACGGCGTGCTCCTCGTCGTTGGTGGCCGTGCACGAGGGCGTCAAGGCGCTGCGCGCCGGCGACGTCGACGTGGTGCTCGCGGGTGGCGTCAACGCGATGATCACCCCGATGGTGACCCTGGGCTTCGACGAGGTCGGCGGGGTGCTGGCGCCAGACGGTCGGTGCAAGTCGTTCTCGCAGGACGCCAACGGCTACGCTCGCTCCGAGGGCGGCGGCATGATGGTGCTCAAGCGCGTTGCCGACGCCCGCCGCGACGGCGACGAGATCATCGCCGTGATCGCGGGCAGTGCGGTCAACCACGACGGTCGATCCAACGGACTCTTGGCCCCCAACCCGGACGCCCAGGCCGACGTGCTGCGCAAGGCCTACAAGGACGCCGGCATCGACCCGCGGACCGTCGACTACGTCGAGGCGCACGGCACCGGCACGATCCTCGGTGATCCGATCGAGGCCGACGCGCTGGGACGCGTGGTCGGCAAGGGTCGCGCCGCAGACAAGCCCGCTCTGCTCGGTGCGGTGAAATCCAATGTGGGGCACCTGGAGTCGGCCGCAGGCGCGGCCAGCCTCGCCAAGATGGCACTGTCGCTCCAGCACGACAAGCTGCCGCCGTCGATCAACTACGCAGGGCCCAATCCGTACATCGACTTCGAGAAGATCCGGCTGCGGGTCAACGACACGGTCAGCGACTGGCCCCGCTACAGCGGCCACGCGATCGCTGGCGTGTCCGGCTTCGGCTTCGGCGGCGCCAACGCGCACCTGGTCCTGCGAGAGGTGCTCCCGTCAGATCTCGTCGAACCCGAGCCCAAAGCCGAAGTCGCAGAAGAGAAGTCGGCATCCGATACCAACGCGGTCTACGTCGGCGGCGTGCGGATGGACGAGTACGGCGAGTTCATCGACGACGACTCCTCGGCCGATGACTACGGCGACCCGGCCTTCGCCGAGACGACCTACGACGACCAGCACGAACTACCCGGCCTGACCGACGAGGCGCTTCGCCTGCTGGAGGTGGCCCGCGAGGAGTTGGCCGCCGAAGCCGATGCAGCCGAAGAACCCGCGAAACCACTAGTGCCATTGGCGGTTTCGGGATTCCTCACCTCGCGCAAGCGAGCCACCGCAGCCGAGCTCGCCGACTGGATCGAGAGCCCGGACGGTCAGGCCGCGTCGCTGGAGTCGATCGGCCGCGCACTCTCGAAGCGCAATCACGGACGCTCGCGCGCCGTGATTCTGGCCCACGATCACGAAGAAGCGGTCAAGGGCCTGCGGGCGCTTGCCGACGGCAAGCAGAGCCCGCTGGTGCTGGCTGCCGACGGACCCGTCACGAACGGACCCGTCTGGGTGCTGGCCGGATTCGGCGCGCAGCATCGGAAGATGGGCAAGAACCTGTACCTGCGCGACGAGATCTTCGCGGAGTGGATCAACAAGGTCGACGCGCTGATCCAGGACGAGCTCGGATACTCGATCGTCGAGCTGATCCTCGACGACGAGCAGGACTACGGCATCGAGACCACGCAGACCGTCATCTTCGCGATCCAGGTGGCCCTCGGCGAGACGCTGAAGGCTCACGGTGCGAAACCCGGTGCGCTGGTTGGTCAGTCGTTGGGGGAGGCGGCCGCGGCGTACTTCTCGGGAGGGCTTTCCCTCGCCGACGCCACGCGCACGATCTGTTCGCGCGCCCACCTCATGGGCGAGGGCGAGGCGATGCTGTTCGGCGAGTACATCCGCCTGATGGCGCTCGTCGAGTACTCCGCCGACGAGATCAAGACGGTCTTCTCCGACTACCCCGACCTCGAGGTCTGCGTGTACGCGGCGCCGACGCAGACGGTCATCGGTGGGCCACCGGAGCAGGTCGACGCGATCATCGCCAGGGCCGAGGCCGAGGGCAAGTTCGCCCGCAAGTTCCAGACCAAGGGTGCCAGCCACACCCAGCAGATGGCCCCGCTGCTGGGCGAACTCGCCGCCGAGATCCAGGGCATCGAACCGCATCCGCTGCACACGGCGTACTACTCGACCGTGCACGAGGGACAGTTGGTTCGTGCGGGCGCCGAGCCGATCCACGACGTGGAGTACTGGAAGAAGGGCCTGCGCCACAGCGTGTACTTCACGCACGGCATCCGCAACGCGGTCGACAACGGCCACACCACATTCCTGGAGCTGGCGCCAAATCCCGTGGCGCTCATGCAGGTTGGGCTGACGACTGCCTCAGCCGGTTTGCACGACGGGCAGCTCATCCCCACGCTGGCGCGCAAGCAGGACGAAGTCGACTCGATGACGAGCGCCATGGCGCAGCTGTTCGTCCACGGCCACGACCTGGACTTCCGCACGCTCTTCACGCCTGGCGTCGGTGCGGCGGATCACGCCGACATCCCGCCGACCCGGTTCAAGCGCAAGCCACACTGGCTCGACGTCCGGTTCTCGGCCGACGGGTCGGGGATCATCCCCGGCGGTCACGTCGCCATGCCCGACGGCAGACACGTCTGGGAGTACGCGCCGCGCGGCGAGACGGATCTGGCCACACTGGTGAAAGCCGCTGCCGCACAGGTTCTTCCGGATGCCACGCTGACCGCCTACGAGCAGCGAGCGCTCCCCGCCGCCGACGCGCGGCTGGTGACGACGCTGACTCGACACCCCGGAGGCGCGTCGGTGCAGGTGCACGCCCGCTCCGACATCGGTGGAGCCGAGTCGTCCTTTACCTTGGTCTACGACGCCATCGTGAGTCGTGGCGGTCAGGCTGCAGCGTTGCCGACGGCAATCGGATCGGGCACGGCGATCAATGGCCCCGTGGCGGCGCCTGTCGCCGCGCCCGAACCCGAGGATGACGCCGCGATTCTGCGGGACAACCTCACTGCCGGTGCGGGTCTCGCCGCTGGCTTCGCGAAGTGGTCGCCGGAGTCGGGCGAGCCGATCTCTGCGCGACTCGGCACGATCGTCGGCAGCGCAATGGGTTACGAGCCGGAGGACCTCCCGTGGGAGGTGCCGCTCATCGAGTTGGGCCTCGACTCGTTGATGGCCGTGCGGATCAAGAACCGCGTCGAGTACGACTTCGACCTTCCGCCAATCCAACTCACTGCCGTGCGGGACGCCAACCTGTACGCCGTCGAGAAGCTCATCGAGTATGCGATCGAACATCGCGACGAGGTCGAGCAGCTCGCCGAGGTGCAGAAGACGCAGACCGACGAGGAGATAGCCGCGGCCCAGGCCGAATTGATGGGCGGCGCAACGACGGTGGCCGAACTGGAGGAGATGCTTGCGAGCAAGGCCGCCGAGGCAGAAGCGCCCGCGGCAGAACCGTCGACCCCACCACCGCCACCACCACCGCCGTCGGATCCGTCCGGCCCCAAGCCGACCGCTGCGGGTGCGGCAGCCGCCGTGCTCAACCAGCAGGCGGTCGCCGACGCGCTCAATTCCGACGTGCCGCCGCGCGATGCCGCCGAGCGCGTCACCTTCGCGACGTGGGCGATCGTCACGACGAAGTCACCGGGCGGCATCTTCAACTCGCTGCCCGCGCTGGACGACGCGTCGGCGGAGAAGATGGCGCAACGGCTTTCGGAGCGGGCCGAGGGCACCATCACCGCCGAGGACGTCAAGAGCGCCAAGACCATCGAGGAGCTGGCCACCAAGGTGCGCGAGTTCCTCGAGGCCGGTGAGCTCGACGGCTTCGTGCGGACGATCCGTGCCGCGGAATCGGATGACCAGGTCCCCGTCTACGTGTTTCACGCCGCAGGCGGTTCGACGGTCGTCTACGAGCCTCTGCTGAAGCGCCTCCCCGCAGGCACTCCGATGATCGGGCTGGAACGCGTCGAGGGCTCCATCGAGGAGCGAGCCGCCGAGTACGTGCCCAAGCTGCTCGAGTTGAACGGCTGGACGGATGGGGCTTCGGGGAATGGGCGGGGCAAGCCGTTCATCCTCGCAGGCTGGTCGTTGGGTGGTGCGTTGGCCTACGCATGCGCGATCGGGCTCAAGCAGGCGGGCGCCGACGTTCCGTTCGTCGGCCTCATCGACTGCGTCAGGCCCGGCGAACCGATCCTCCACACCAAGGAGGAGACCAGGAAGCGCTGGGATCGCTACGCGAAGTTCGCGGAGAAGACGTTCAACGTCCAAATCCCCGAGATCCCGTACGAGCACTTGGAGACCCTCGACGACGCAGGGCAGGTGCAGTTCGTCCTCGACATGGTCAGCCAGAGCGGCGTGCAGATCCCCGGCGGCATCGTCGAGCACCAGCGGACGTCGTACCTGGACAACAGGGCGCTGGACACCGTCGACATCAAGCCGTACGACGGCCACGTGGTCCTCTACATGGCCGATCGGTACCACGACGACGCCATCACGTTCGAACCCGCATACGCGACGCGCAAGCCGGACGGCGGCTGGGGCGAGTTCGCAGCGGATCTCGAAGTGGTGCCCATCGGGGGTGAGCACATACAGGCGATCGACGAGCCGTACATTGCGAAGGTCGGCGCACACATGAGCGAGGCGATCAACCGGATAGAGGGTGACAAGTGACCGCGCACACCACGGCCGAGAAGCTCGCCGAACTCCGCGAGAAGCTGGAGCTGGCCAAGGACCCTGGAGACGAGAAGGCCAGAGCCCGTCGCGACAAGAAGGGCATCCCCAGTGCGCGTTCGCGCATCCAGTCGTTGCTCGACCCCGGCAGCTTCTTCGAGGTCGGTGCACTGGCAAAGACGCCGGGAGATCCCAACGCCTTCTTCGGCGACGGCGTGGTCACCGGCCACGGCAGGATCGACGGCCGCCCAGTCGCGGTCTTCTCTCACGACCAGACGGTGTTCCAGGGCTCCGTCGGGGAGATGTTCGGCCGCAAGGTGGCCAAGCTGATGGAGTGGTGTGCCATGGTCGGCTGCCCGATCATCGGCATCAACGACTCCGGGGGCGCCCGAATCCAGGACGCCGCAACGTCACTCGCGTGGTACGCGGAGCTGGGCCGTAGGCACGAGCTGTTGCGCGGGCTGGTTCCGGAGATCTCGTTGATCTTCGGCAAGTGCGCGGGCGGTGCGGTGTACTCGCCCATCCAGACCGATCTGGTCGTCGCCGTGCGTGATCAGGGCTACATGTTCGTCACCGGACCCGACGTCATCAAGGACGTCACGGGCGAGGAGGTCTCACTCGACGAGCTCGGTGGCGCCGATGCGCAAGCTAGGTACGGCAACATCCACCAGGTGGTCACCTCGGAAGAGGAAGCGTTCCAATACGTCCGCGACTACCTGAGTTTCTTGCCCTCCAACACCTTTGACGATGCGCCGATCGTCAACCCAGGGTTGGAGCCCGAAATCACGGCTCACGACCTGGAACTCGACACGATCGTGCCCGACGCCGACAACACCGGCTACGACATGCAAGAGATTCTGCTGCGGATCTTCGACGACGGCGACGTATTCGAGGTGGCCTCGAATGCCGGTCAGGCGATCATCACGGCGTTCGCCAGGGTCGACGGTCGCCCAGTCGGGGTGATTGCGAGCCAGCCCATGTACAACGCGGGTGCCATCGACAACGAGGAATCCGACAAGGCCGCGAGGTTCATCCGGTTCTGCGACTCGTTCAACACGCCGCTGGTGTTCGTCGTCGACACCCCAGGCTTCATGCCAGGCGTCGGGCCCGAGAAGGGCGGAATCATCAAGCGCGGCGGCCGATTCCTCAACGCCGTCGTCGAGGCCGACGTGCCCAAGGTGACGATCACGGTGCGCAAGTCCTACGGCGGCGCGTACGCCGTGATGGGGTCCAAGCAGCTCACCGCTGACCTGAACTTCGCATGGCCGACTGCGCGCATCGCGGTGATCGGCGCCGACGGCGCTGCGCAGCTACTGGTCAAGCGTTTCCCCGATCCGAACGCGCCAGAAGTGCAGAAGATCAAGGCCGACTTCATCGAGGGCTACAACCTCAACCTCGCGACGCCGTGGATTGCCGCGGAGCGCGGCTACATCGACGGTGTCATCGAGCCGCACCAGACCCGGTTGCTGCTCCGCAGCGCGATGCGGCTGCTGCGGGACAAGCAGATCACGCGCGTGCAGCGCAAGAAGGGCCTGACCCCGATCTAGATCGGATCGAGCGCCAGCCAGTCGTCGACCTCGAAACGGTCTCCGCGGGCCACGACCGTCGCGCCCCCGTGCCCGGGATAGTGCGCGGGAATCACGGCGGCGCGGGCTCGCGACGCCTCGGTGAAGATGCGTTTGCGGGTCACAACGGCGGCCGCGGGGTCGGCGTCGAATCCGCACGCGTCGTCCGGCCGGGGAATTTGAATCGGGCAGTGGGTGAGATCGCCGACGAACACGGCAGGCTTGCCCGCGTCCAGCCACAGCACGGAGGACCCGGGGGTGTGTCCGGGGGCTGGGCGAAGTCGCAGCGATTCGCTGAGTTGGAAGTCGTCGGACCACAGCTCGATCTGTTCCTCGACGGGTGTCACGCTGTCGTCGAACACGATCCGCACGCCCTCGCTGGTGCCGGCACCAGCGGGGCCGAAGTAGCGATAGTCGGCCTCGTTGATCAGATAGCGAGCATTCGGGAACGTCGGCACCCATTGTCCGTCGACTAGATGGGTGTTCCAGCCCACGTGGTCGGTGTGCAGATGCGTATTGATAACGACGTCAACGTTTTTCGGGTCGACCTCAACGTCTTCGAGTGCTTGCAGAAAGCCCGTGTTGAGCATGCTGAGTCCCGGCATGTGAGGACGCTCGCGGTCGTTGCCCACGCCGGTGTCGATGAGCACGGTCAACCCGTCGACGTCGATCACCCATGTCTGCATGGCGACGCGCCAGAGGTCGGTGTCTGGGTCGAAGAACGTCGGCACCATGAGGTCGGCGTTGTCGCGCCAAGCCTCCGCAGGTGTCTGGCCGAAGAGCGTCGTCGGGATCTGCCACTGCCACTCGAGTACGCGGCTCAGAACTGCGTTGCCAAGCCGAATGCGGTCAGCCATGGCTCGACCGTAGATGACGGGGTTCGCCGAACGCACGCATGTCGTACGCAAACGTCGAGAGCGGCTGTAAACAAGCGTGCGCTCGGCGATGGCCTAGCGCTACGGCTTGATCCTGATGTGGCCGGGAGTCCACAGCCCGCTGCGGGTAGCGGTGCCGAGATCCAGCGTGGCCGGCTGTGCGGGCACTATCGTGTCGAACCTGCGCAGTGAACCCCAGTCGCGGCCCCAGTCATGCGACAGATAGCTCGACATGACCTTCTGCCGCAATAGCAGGTCGGTGATGCCGAGCAGGCCGCCGTTGAGGCCGTCCTCCCACGTGTCGGTGTCGAGTCGTTTCGCGTTGTAGTCGGGCGTGATCCTGTATCTGGGTACTTCGGTCACCCCGTTGGTGTGCAGCATCGGCTGCTGGCACGGGAACGCGAGCCCGACGGCCCAGTCCATCAATATCGGCTGCTCCGAACCCAGGTATTCCTGCACCGTGCGCAGTTCGGGCACGCGCGGGGGGGTGACGGCAATCCAGTCGCCAGGCGTCAGCGAGAGGTCCTCCGCGACGACCCGCACCGCGCTGGCATCGGTGGGTATCTGCGCGCGGTCGAACCGGAGATTGCGCCACGACGGAATGGGCCCGAGGTCGTACGGTTCGACGCGGCCAGCCGGTGCAAAGCCGCCGTCTGGCCCTTGGCGGCCGTACTCGAGTGCGACGGTCTGTCCCTCGGTGTGCCCGTTGAACACGCTGTTGCCGGTGATGGAGCCCGCGGCCGTGATCACCACGAGGGGATGGGCGTCGTCGCGTGGCGGCAGCTGGTACCACGCCGACGTCAGCTTGCTCTGCTGTTGCGCAGGCCCGAGCACGTACGTACCCGCCACCGGCACCTGCGCCGGGTCGAGTCCGTATGGCAGCGGCACCGTCGAACCGTTGATGCCCGGGGTGGTCAGTTTGATCGGGCCGTACCAGTCATAGTCCGAGCCCGACTTCGGCAGCGGCTCCCGTAGCGACTGAGCAACGATGTGGTCTGGTACGCCGTTGGGCGTGAAGCCGACGGGCCCGACGCCACCGAGCGGGCCGAGCGGGCCGTAGTTGCCGGGCACCGGGGTCAGGAACCCGTCGTTGCTGTCCGGTTCGACGAGCACGTCGTCGGCAAGGCCGCAGCCGCCTCCGAACGCGGCGAGGTTCGACGAGGCGTTGGAGTAGGTGCCCCACTGCCGCACCACGCCCACCGCCATCGACCCGACGAACACCACCACCATCAGCCCGGCCACCACCGGGATCGGAGCGGCAGTGACGAGCCGTACCGCGCGGTTATCCCCGCGACCCCCTGCGAAGTGCAGCCAGAATGCCCACAGGGCCATGACGCCGAAGAGCGCGAAGAAGATGGTGCTGATGGTGAGGCCGCCGATCTTCGGCATCGCGTTGTTGAACGGCACCCCAAAGCTCGACACGTACCACCACCCGTTGGTGGTGGAGAAGCACAGCGCCAGGAGGAACATCACGACTGCTGCGAAGGCCATCCGGTTTCGTGGCGAACGCAGCACCGCGCGCGACACCAAAACCGTTGCGACAGCGGCCATCGCCGCGCCGACCGCCGCGAACAGGCCAAAGTGGTGCACCCACTTCGTCGGCGTGAACATCAGGAAGAACACCGTGCCGAAGATGATGCCCATCAGCCGCCACACCGGCCCACGGGCGACGCCGGGAACTCGCCCGCGACGCAACATGATGAACATCGACGCGAACAGGCTCACCGCGGTGATGAAGAAGCCGAAGCGCCGAGAAAGCGATCCGTCGACCGTCGGCAGGATGAGGTAGTAGTACCGCAGATTCTCGGTCCACCACTGCTGGCTCGGACCGATCGCGGTGCGAATCTTGGTGGCCTCCAACACCGTTGCCAGCGTCTGGTCGGCGAACACCACGGTCAGGATGACGGTGCCCGCGGCGAGCAGCGGCAGCAGCAGCGGCCACAGCCCGACGGTGCGACGCCTGCGCACCAGGATGGCGAGAATCGGCCTGCCGCCCGCAAGCAGTGCTGCCACGGCGATCAGACCGGTCGGCTGGATGCCGAGCGTGAACGCGGCTGCGGTGATCGCCAACGCGGCGGGCGTGAGTCTGCCCGAGATGATGGCGCGTTCGATCAACACGTACGTGATGAGTGCGCCCGTCGCGATCTGACCCTCGGGACGCAGGCCATTGTTGAACGGCATCCAAGCGGCGAGAAGCACCAGCCCTGCCGCCCACAGCGCCGGTCTGCTCGCGACAACGGCGGGACCGAGCCTTGGCAGCACCTCACGCGATAGCAGCAGCCAACACACCAACGCGCACACCAGGTCTGGCAGGCGCATCCAGATGCTGGCGTCACTGACGTGGGTCATGAGCGCCAGCAGGTTGTAGAACCAACCGAACGGGTCCTCTGGGCTGCCGAACCAGCGGAAGTAGTTCGACATGTAGCCGGCCCGGTCGGCGACGCGGGCCATCTGCAGGATGTACCCGTCGTCGCTGGAGTTGGCGCCGATGACGTGCCATACGAGGAACGAGCCCACGACGACGACGTCGACTGCGGTGAACGTGCGCCATCGGGTCGGAATCAGTCGCTGCATGCGGCGACCGTCGAGTTGATCGAGTCGCCAGAGGGCGAAGATCGCGACGATGGTGGCGACGATCGCGAGCAGCATCGCGGCGAGCTTGAGCGGCGTCGGCGAGCTGCTGAATCGGGTGTCGATGGTCGCCGACAGTGAAAGGCCTTGCGGCGCTGGGCCGGTCAGGCCGGTGAAGACGCCGACGATCGCTGGCTTCAGGTTCGGGTCGGGGAAGCCGGTGCGCAATTCCTTGCCGTCGGTTCCCGTGAGGCCGACGAAGGTCGCAAACGTACCCGTGTTGTCGGAGGTGACCTCGATGCGCGAACAGCCAGGGGCGCCTGCGGTTCCGACCACCTTCGCGCGCGGTGCGGTGCCAACGACGACGTTGCGGTCGGTGACGTCGACGCGGTCGGCCGTGACGGTCACGAACAAGCCGTTGAGCGTGGCCTGCTTGGCGTCGGCAGGGGCGGTGCCGAGGATCACGCCGCCCGCAGGGGGCATCGACCGCACGACGTCGCACGGCACGGTGACAGAGACGTCGACAGGGCTCAGGGAGATGAGCGGGGCGGCGACGTTGCTCATCTGACCGTTCTGCGGCCAGTTGAGCGTCGCCGTCGTCTGCACCACTGGCAGCAGCGGGGTGAGCACCGACAGTACGAAGCCGACGAGGCCGGCGACGATCGCGATCCAGCGCAGAGTCTTCAGGTTCTTCATGGCTGTGGCGTCCCCAGGGGCAACGCACGGATCGGCCCGCGACGCGTCCACCCGAACACGGTCTCGGCGCCCTGGTCGACGACGGCATTCGGGGCGTCGGCTGCAGGGACCACGCGCTCGTAGCGTTCGATCGAACCCCAGTCGCGATACCAGTCGTTGCGCAGATACGTGGGAATCGACGCCGTCCGCAGCAGCGCCTGGATGAAGAGGAAGGTGCCACCGTCGTCGGCGGACTGCCACTGGTTGGACGAAACGACCACCTGCTTGTAGTTCGGCAGGATGCGGTACTCCGGCAACTCGGCAATCCCGAGGTGCTCGGAGAACGGGCGCTGACACGGGAAGTTCGCGGCGGTGGCGATGTCCATCAGGACCGGGGTCTGCGACCCGAGCAACTGCTGCGCGGTCTCCAACACGGGGACGCGCGGCGGCGTGAAGCCAAACCACTGGTCGTCGGACAGGTTGGGGTCGTAGGCGACGATGCGCGCGACGTTGGCCTCGGGCGGTGCCCAGGCAAGCGGGAAGCGCAGGTTGCGCCACGCACGCTGCGGAGTGTCGACGGCGTCGATGGGCTGTACTTCGGCAAGCGGGCTGTACGTACCGTCCGGTCGCTGCACCCCCCACTGCAACTTCAGCGACTGTCCGTAGAGGAAGCCGCCCTCCTCGTCGTTGGACCAGATCGCGCCCGCTGCGGCGACCGTCACCAGCGGCCGGTCAGGAGTTCGTGCGGGCAGCGCGTACCACGCCGACGTGGCCTTCGCCGCAACCGCGTTCTCCTTGTAGCTGCCCATCACGGGAGTTGTTGCGGGGTCGAGGCCGAACGGCAGGTACACGTTCGATCCGTTGACGCCGACGGGCCCGTACCCACCGCCGGTGCCTGCGGAGAACCCGATGCCGACGTTCGGCTTGTTCGGCGAGCCGTCGGAGTTCACCGTCCCGGGGTTGGCGGTCACGGGTTCCGGTGGCTCCAGCGAGTCGGCCACCCCATTTGGCGTGAAGCCGACCGGGTCGACTCCGCCGAGCGGGCCGTACTTGCCGAACGGTTGACCTGGAACCGGTTGCAGGAGACCAACATTGGTGTCGGGTTCAGCCAGCACGTCGTCGGCCATGGCGCAACCGTTGCCCCCGGTGAGCGCTTCGACGTTGGCCTTCGCAGTGGTGTAGGCGGGGTAGCGGAACGCGGCGCCCTTGGCCATAGAGGCCACTTCGAGGATCACCATGATGGTGGCGACGACGAGCAGCGGCGTCGACGCGAGTACGCGGTTGCGCCTCGTATTGGCCACCTCAGTGTGCCCGGCGTAGTCCAACCGGAAGTGCAGCCAGCCCGCGAGCAAGCCGGTGGCAATCGCGAGCACTAGGAAGATCGTGGTCACGGGGATGCCTGCGATCACGGGCTGCTTGTCGAACCACGGCACGCCATAGTTCGCGACGTAGAACCAGCCGTTGATGCCCGAGGTCGCCCACGCGAGGACGAAGAGCAGCGCGGTGACGTACAGCGCGAGGTTGCGTCGGCTGTGCAGGCCGACGCGGGAGAACGCGAACGCGGTGACGGCAGCCAGGGCGCCGGTCAGCCCCGCGAATGCGCCGAACTGAACGGCCCACTTGGTTGGCGTGAACGTCAGGAGCAGCAGCCCCACGGCGGTGGTGCCGATGAGGCGCCACAGCGGGGGCCTGACGATGCCGGGAAGCGTGCCGCGACGCAGGAGCACCGCGAGCATGCCGAAGAGGCAGAGCAGGAGCACCAGCACCGCGAAGCGTCGGGTCAGCGAGCCGTCGACGCTGTCCTCGACGGTCAGGAAGTAGTAGCGGAGGAAGTCCTGGTACCAGGAGATGGTCGGGCCGACGGTGTACTTGATGCGAGCCGCCTCGGCGACGGTCGCAAGCGTCTGGTCTCGGAAGACGATCACGAACAGCAGAGAGGCCGACGCCGCGAGGGTGGCGATCGGCGCGAGGTATCCGTAGGTGTCGCGCTTGGCGCGGATCGTCTGGACGACGGCCCTCGCGCCGACGAGCAGGGGTGCCATCGCGATCAGGCCTTGAGGGGCGAGGGTGACGGTGAACGTCGCCGCGACGATCGCCGCGGCGGCAGGCCACAGGCGGCGCGCGCCGATGGCGTACTCGACGAGAACCCAGATGAGCACGACGCCGAACGCGATGATCGGTTCGGGCCGCAGCCCGTTGTTGAACGGCAGCCAGCTGGCGAGGAACACCGCGCCAGCCGTCCACATCGTGACCCTGTTGAGTGCGAGCCGTCTGCCCAGCCGCGGAATCACCCAGCGGCTCAATAGCAGCCACGTCGCGATGCCTGCGAGCGTCGCGGGCAGACGCATCCACACGCCTGCCGCACTGATCGCGCTCAGGTGGGCGAGTACGGACTGGTACCAGTCGAACGGGGCTTCCGCCGCGCCGAAGTATCGGTAGTAGTTGGCGACGTAGCCCGCCTGACCCGAGACCCGCGCGATGGTCAGGTTGTAACCGTCGTCCGACGACGTCGCGCCGATCACGTGCCACAGCAGCAGGGTGCCGACGACTGTGCCGTCGGCCAGCCACGTCGCCAGGCCCACCCGCCAGAACCGCCGCCACGCACCCCTCACCCGTCGACTGCCGCGCCGATCGAGCATCGCCAGCGCCACCACCGATGCCAGGGTGGCGAGCACTCCCAGCGTCATCAACGCCGTCTTGAGCGCCGTCGGTTCGGTGATGAAGCGGGTGTCGACGTCGATCCTCGCCCCGAGCCCCGGCTGTGCGCCGACCTTCAGATCCGTGAAGACGCCTGCGACCTGAGGCTTCTTCTCGACCGGCAGGGTGCCCGACGCGCCAGCGATGCCGACGAAGTCGGCGCCGACGCCTCCGACGTTGGCCCACAGGTGAAGCGTGCTGCAGGCGCCCGAATCGACGGCCGCGCGTGGCGCGACCGTGGCCACCGAGTCACGGAACGCGACGACGACCGTGTCGGCGTTGGCCTGGACGAACAGGCCGTTGCGCGTGGCATCGATGCCGCCGATGGGAATGGTCGAGAACACTACGCCGCCTGCCTTCGGCAGGCTCGCAACGGCCTTGCAGGGGATGGACGCGTCCAGCGCCAGCGGTGCACCCGATACGAGCGGGGCGGTGACGTCGGTGACCATGCCGTTGGCGGCGGCACCCTGGGGCCAGTTGATGGTCGCGGTCGTCTGCCGGACGGGAAGCAGTGGGGTGATCGCACAAAGGAGGATCCCGACGATGCCCGCGACGATCGCGACGAGTCGAAGGGTCCTTGCGGGCACGAGGGACAAGGGTATGCGACGAGCACGAGTGTCTTGCGGAGCCACTCCTAGCTAGGTCCGCTAGGACGGCCTGAGTGGGGCAGGGCTCCACAGCCCGCTGCGCGTCGCGGTGCCGAGGTCGAGACGAGCGGGCTGCGCGTTCGGATACCACGGAATCAGCTGCTGCAGTGCGCCCCAATCCCTGAACCAGTCGTCCTTCAGATAGGTCGGTACCGGGCTCGCACGGACCAGCAGCTCGGTGATGCCGAGCGGGCCGCCGCCGAGGTAGTCCATCACGGGCGAGTTGGCCTCTGCCCCGAACCTGTCGGGCAAGATGCGCCACTTGGGCACCTCGGTGACACCGTTCTGATGTCCGAAGGGCCGTTGGCATGGGAAGGCAAGCCCGACGAGCCAGTCCAACAGCACGGGCTGCGTCGAGCCGACGACGTCCTGCAGCGTGCGCAGCTGCGGTATTCGCGGCGGGGTGACCGCTATCCAGTGTTGTGGCGCGAGGTCGTCGTCCGAGGCGACAAGCCGCACCTGGGTGGCTTCCTTGGGGATCGCGGCCATCGGCGCCCGCAGGTTGCGCCAGGCAGGAACCGGCCCGATGTCGGCGAAGCCGAGGCCGCCGCCTGGGCGTCCCTTGGCCGCCTGCTCGTCGGTGGCCCATTGCACGATCACCTCGCCAGGGTCGAACCGTCCTGCGGCGGCGACCACTAGCAGCGGGCCAGCCTGATCTCGAGGCGGCAGGCGGTACCACGCGGAGCGAAGCATGGCTGGCTGTTGCGGTCCTGGTCGCCAGCTGCCCATCACGGGCGTGGTGGCGGGGTTGAGGTTGTAGGGCAGCCGGGCGCGGGAGCCGTTGACGCCCGCGGCGGCCGTCGTTCCGCCCTCGGTGCCCGGCTCGCTCCCCGTCACGACGGAACCGTCGGTGTCGGCGAAGTTACCGCTTCCCGCGGGCTCCATGACGGGGTCGGCCGAGATGTCTGCGGGTATGCCGTTCGAGCCGAATCCTTGTGCCGTGCCAGCGGATAGCGCCTCGCCGACCGGTGTGTCGACGGGCAGCAGCATGCCGGCGTTGGGGTCCTGTTCGACCATCACGTCGTTGGCGAGGCCGCAGGTCTTGCCGGTCAACGCGTCGAGGTTGGACCGGCCGACGGACCACGCTGGGTACTGCTCGGTCATTCCGAGGGTCAGCGACACCACCTCGAACACGACGACGATCCAGACCGCAAAGGCCAACGGGGCCTGCACTATTCGCGAGAACCTGCGGCGTTCGGCACCTGGCGGTGAGGCGTCGCGGCCGGAGAAGTGGAACCACGCCGCGACCAGCAGGGTGAGCACCGAGAGACCGAGGAGCACCGTGGTGAAGCCAAAGTGCCACTCCGGAAACTGATTCGACCACGGCACGCCGAAGTTCGACACGTACCACCAGCCGTTCACGCTGGCGAACGACAGCGCCATCATGAACAGTACTGCGCCGGCGAAGACCGTGCGGTTGCGTCGCGAGTTCATGGCCGTCGACGCAACGGCCACGGCGGCCAACGCCCCGAGCGAGCCCGCCAGCCCCGCGTAGACCCCGAAGTGGTGGGTCCACTTCGTCGGGGTGAACATCATCGCGAGCAGGGAGATGATGGTGATGCCGATGATCCGTCGGCTCGGCCCCGACGCGGTGCCGGGAATTCGGCCCTTGCGCAACGACATCGCCACCGATGCAGCCAACGCGAGAAGCAACGTGAGGACGGCGAACCTGCGTGCCACCGAGCCGTCCGGGCTGGCCATGAAGAGCCGTTCGTATCGGATGTGTTCGTCGAACCAGCTGAGGCTGGGGCCGACGACCGTCTTGAACGTGCTCGCCTGGATCTCGCCCGCCAGTGTCTGATCACGGAAGACCAGGATGATGGTGACGGTCGCCGCGGCCAGGATGGGCGCGAGAAGGGCAAGGTAGCCGAAGCGCGAAGTATGTTGTCCAACAATGGTCTTCAGCGGTCCGATCGCGACGAGCAGGGCGCCGACGGCGGCGATGCCCGTCGGACCCGAGAACAGCGTGAGCGCGCCGATGATGATCGCGAAGGCAACGGGGAGCAGGCGACTCGTCGCAACGCCTCTCTCCACCGAACACCAGGTGAGCAGCATGCCGACCGCGATGATCGGCTCGGGACGCAGGCCGTTGTTCAACGGCAGCCAGAACGCCAGGAACATCCCAGCAGCCGTCCATGCAGCGGCACTGCTCTTCTTCACCGCGTTGCCGAGACGAGGGATCACCTCCCGACTGATCACCCACCAACAGGCCAGACCCATCAACAGCGTCGGCAGCCGCATCCACACGCTCGCCGTGCTGACGTGCGCCCACATCGCGAGCAGGTCGTAGTACCAGCCGAACGGGGACTCGGGGGTGCCGAACCACCTGTAGTAGTTGGCCATGTACCCGGCGTGCTCGGACACCCGGGCCATGGTGAGGATGTAGCCGTCGTCGGATGTGTTGGCGCCGACGAAATGCCACCACACCATGAGCGCGGTGACGACGCCGTCGAGTGGGCTGATCGACCACCACCGTGGGGGAAGGAAGCGTCGGTGCCGCATGCCGTCCGCACTGTCCAGGGCGTGCAAGGCGACGAGCGAGATCACGGTCAATGCGACGCCGAGGATCATCGCGAGCATCTTCAGCAACGTCGGCGAGCTGCTGTAGCGGGAGTCGATGGTCGCCGAGAACTGCAGGCCCGGTGGTGCTGGCCCGGTCAGATCGGTGAAGACGCCGACGATCTGCGGGCGGAAGTCGTAGCCGCCGCGCTCACCGCGAAGCGGCTTGCCAGGATCCTCGGAGTCTGGCCCGGACACCAGGCCGACGAACTCGCCGGTGACCTTGTCGGCGTGCGCGGTGAACGTCAACTTCTGACACGCCGGGCTGAGCACCTGATCCATCGGTGCGGTGACGACGGGGGTGTTGCGGACGATGACGAGGAGGTCGTTGCCGACCCGTTCGATCAGCAGACCGCGGTCGACGGCCTTCGGCGCCTGCTTCGGCACGGTCGACAACAGAATGGTCTTGCCCGTGCTGGCGGGACCGTTGAGCCCTGAAGCTGCCTGGCAGGGCACGGTGATCGTGAGGTCCGTCGCGACGTAGCCGATCAGCGGGGCATCGACGCTTTGCCAGACACCGTTCTGCGGCCAGTTCAGTGCAGCGGTGGTCTGGTTGACGGGCAGGAACGGAGTGGCGATCGCGAACGCTGCGCCGAGCAATCCGGCGACGATCGCGATGATCCGCGCGGTGCGGTGATTGCCACCCGCAGCCGTTTCTGCGACCATCTCCCGCCGCTTCGCTTGCCCCGTGACCACGAGCCTAGATATTAGGTTCACTTACGGATCGCTAGGGCGTACGGGCCGATCTTGGATACGTCCCAGCGCGGGTCGTCGAAGATCGCCGAGTCCAGGGTGACCTGATAACGGCGGACGTTCGGCTGGTTGGGGTACACGTCGGAGGCCAGCCGCAAGGTGTAGGCGTCGTTGGCGCCCTGGCGCATGAGGAACACGGTCGGCGGTGGCCATGGCAGCGTGTCCAACGCCTTGATCAGCTGATCGGGTTTGGTGAGGGTGGCCCATCCCTCGATGGCGGCAGAGCGTTCCTTGAACTGGGCCAGCGGGTTCGCGTAGTGCGACGTCAGCCCCTGGAAGCCGTAGTAAGGGTAGAAGGCGAGGAAGCCGTAGTCGGCCGTCATCACGACCGTCTCGTTGCGCGGCCGTCCCGTCACCTGCGTGATGTGGGCGTCGATCTCCCTGTAGTACTTCTCGGCACCGGGTGGACGACGGTCGGCGCGCTGCCCGTAGCCGTCGGTGTCGGTGTACGCCACCGCTATGTCTCCCCTGAGCACGTCGGGGATGTCCTGAGCGAAGGTCATGGCGCCGATCGCCCCGATGGTGGCGGCGGCAGCGACGATGCGCCGGTTGGTGGGCGCGCCGTATCTTCCGGCGATCGCAAGCGTCGCCTCGACGAAGCCGAAGGCACCCGCCGCGGTGAACAGTACGGTCAGCGTCGGCTGCAGCCGGAACGACAGCAGGGTCGTACCGATCAGCGTCGTCAACATCGACAGCAGTGACCACGCGTAGACCGCAAGCACCGCGATGGCGAGCGCACCCGCGCGCGTCGAGGTGCGCGCACGGACGACGAGCCACACCGTGCCAACCACGCACAACGCTCCGAGCAGGGTGAAGCTCAGCATCGGGAAGGTCAGCTGCGCCCCGTCCATGGGTAGGTAGTGGAATGCAGTGCCCTTGTCCGCGGGTGTTCCCCTTGCGGCGGCGAGCAGAAACGGACCCCACCCAAGCAACGCGATGGCGCCAGCGAGCACGCCGATCACCGCCACGCGTAGCAGCGGATCCCACGTTCGCCTGGCAGCAGCGGCCACTAACGCCATGAGCGCCAGCGTGAAGGCGGCGTAGCCGAACAGCAGCGTGTAGAACAGTGCCGTCCCGCCGAGGAAGACGCCGACGCCGACGACCGCCACCCAGCCGCCTCGTCGCTGTCCTCCGCGTAGCCCCGACCACGCCAACACGAACACCGGCGGTAAGAGCACCGTGATGATGGCCGAATACGGCTCGGCAGGCGCGTACGCAAGCGTCGCGGCAGCGGTGGCCGTCGAGACGACCAAGGCCATCTCGAAGCGAATCATCGCCGCCCACAACACGAATGCCATCGCGATCGCAACGGTGATCGAGATGATCGCCCACGGCTTGAACATCTCCCACGCGGGGGTCCCCGTGAGCGCCGCGAGCCTGCCGCCGATCCAGAACCAGCCGGGCGGATAGAACGGCGGAAGCCCGATGTAGGTCATGTCGTGCGGCGCCACGGTGTCCGCGAGCCGCGTGAGGTACTCGGTGCGGAACTGCTGATCGACGGAGACGCCGAAGAGATACAGCTTGGTCGCGCCTAGCGGCATCGCGAGCGTCACCACCGAGAGTGCGGAGAGGAACACGCTAGCCGCGATCTGGGCGATCATGCGACTGTGCCTTCCCCCGGTCGCTTCGCTCCTGCCCGCCGAACCCCGCCGCCACAGCAGACCCGCAGCCAAAAGCCCTGCCAGACAAGCGAACTGGCCGACGGTGGTCAGCGCATGCAGTTGATTCGACGAGTTGAACGCGGGCCACTCGACGCGGGCGATCGCAGCCAGGGACACTCCCGCGACGAGCACGGCGACCACCAGCGCGACGGCAGCCGCTGCCGCCACGCGCAGCAGCGCACGCCCACCGATACTCAGATCGGCAGCTTGCGGAAGATCGGCCGCGGTACGTGTCGAAGCACCATCATCACGTATCGGAAGGCTCCCGGCGCCCATACCAGATCCTTGCCCTTGGCCGACGCCGTGACGGCGAGTTCGGCGACGTATTCCTTGTCGACGGTGAACGGGGCTTCCTTCGCGCCCGTTGCCTTCCAGTGCGCGATCGTCGTCGAGGTTCGCACCTGACCGGGCCGAATCACCAGCACGCGAACGCCGTACTCGCGCAGCACTTCTCCGAGTCCGAGGTAGAAGCCGTCGAGTCCCGCCTTCGTCGAGCCGTAGACGAAGTTGGACCGACGAACCCGCTCGCCAGCCGCCGAACTCATCGCGATGATCCGGCCGGAACCCTGAGCGCGCATCTTCTCGCCGAGCAGAACGCCGACGGAAACTGCTGCGGTGTAGTTGATCTCGGCGATCTGCACGGCCTTGCGCTGGTTCTGCCACAGCTCTTCGGCGTCGCCGAGCAAGCCGAAGGCCACGATCGCCACGTCTATGTCTCCACCCGCGAACGCCTTGTCGATGACCTCAGGGTGGGCGTCGTTCTTGACGCCGTCGAAGTCGATCCACTCGACCGACCTGGCGCCAGCCGACGTCATGGCGGCGATGGCGTCGTCCTTGCGCGGATGGTCGGGAAGGTCGGCGAGGATGACTCTGGCCTTCGCGTCGCGCAGGTAGCGCTCGGTGATGGCAAGCCCGATCTCGGAGGTGCCGCCGAGAACGAGGATTGCCTGCGGATTACCGACGGCGTCGAACACCATTTACAGCAACTCCAAACGTCGGGCCATGTCCGAGGCGAATACGCCGTCCGGATCGACCTTGCGGCGCATCGCGATCCATTCGTCGATGCGTGGGTACATGGCGTGGAACATCTCGGCGGTGGTGCGGTTGTCCTTTGCGGTGTAGAGCCTGCCGCCGAACTCGAGCACCCGCTTGTCGAGTCCGTTGAGGAACTCGCCGAGGCCGGGCCGGATGGGGAAGTCCACGCAGACGTTCCAGCCGGGGATGGGGAAGCTCAGCGGCGCCTGGTTGCCGGGCCCGAATAGCTTGAACACGTTGAGGAATGACACGTGACCGCTGGCCTGGATGTCGACCAGGATCTTCTTGAACTCGTCGACGGCCTCGACGGGGACCACGAATTGATACTGTCCAAAGCCGTCCGAGCCGTATGCGCGGTTCCACTCGCCGACCATGTCGAGAGGGTGATAGAACTGCGTCAGGTTGAGGGCCTTGCCGCGATAGGTCTTGCCTAGGCGATACCAGACTTCGGTCATCGACCCGAAGGTGAACTTGTTGGCGAGGCCGTTGGGGAAGACGTCGGGCGCCGTGAAGTACTGCGGCGCATCGAATTTCAGCGGATCCTTGGCCAGCTTGTCCGGCAGCTGGTCGAGCGTTGCCAGCGACCCACGGGAGATGACCGCGCGGCCGAGCTTCGGCGGCGCGCTCATCGAGTCGAACCATCCCGACGAGTAGGTGTAGTTGGATTCGGTGCCGTCGCTGTGAAAGGCGATGGTCTCGTCGAGGGTGGCCGTGACGTCACCATCGGCGATGAAGTACGCCGTCTCGGTCGGTGTCATGGCGATCGTGGCGCGAAGGATGATGCCGGTGAGCCCGTTGCCGCCGACGGTGGCCCAGAACAACTCGGACTCCTCGCCGGTGGGCGTGAGGGTGCGAACCTCACCGGAGGCGGTGAGCAGTTCCATCGACAGGACGTGGTTGCCGAAGCTGCCCGCGCTGTGGTGGTTCTTGCCGTGAATGTCGCAGGCGATGGCTCCGCCGACGGTCACCTGCCGGGTGCCGGGCAACACGGGGACCCACAGGCCCAGTGGCAGGCCGGCGCGCATTAGCTGGTCGAGGTTCACGCCTGCATCAACATCCACGATCGCGTCGTCCGCTTTGATCGAGTGGATCTTGTTGAGCGCCGTCATGTCGATGACGAGGCCGCCACCGTTCTGTGCGTTGTCCCCGTAGGAGCGACCCAACCCGCGGGCGATCACCCCGCGCTCACCGACGTTCCTGACGGCGTCGACGATGTCGCCTGCATCGGGGGTGGCCAGCACCGACGCAACGGTTGGTGCGGTGCGCGCCCAGCCCATGAGGCGCTTCCTAGTCACGTTTGACATCGTGACGAGGGTACCTGCCCTACTTCAGCTTGAAGATCACCGCGCGCTGGACGATGAAATTGATGACCGTAGCCGTGCCCTGCGCGACGACGAACGCCAGCGGCTTTCGCCACCACGAGTCGTCGAACGCCGCGACGAGGACGTGGTTGATGCCCACCTGAACGACGAACGTCGTGACGTAGAGCGCCCACACCGCAGCCAGCCGCGCGGTGCTCGGCGGGGCCTGGAACGTCCAGCGCCGGTTCAACAGGTAGGCCGTCGTCGTCCCGGCGATCCAGCCCGCGGTCTTGGCGAGGTCGAGCTGTACGCCGAACGTGACGTTCAACAGGATGTATAGGCCGTAGTCGACGATCGCGGAGAAACCGCCCGTCACCACGAACCGCCAGAGCTGGGTGGTCAGGCTCAGCTGCGGATTCATCGGGGGCTCGGCCACGTGCGCAGCTTAGCTACCGAGGATTTGCGTAGCTCGCGACCTCGATCAGGTTGCCGTCGGGGTCGCGGCAGTAGTGCGACGTCATCGGCCCGAGGGCGCCCGTCTTGGGCACTGGGCCCTCGGTGATGGTGACGCCGCACGAGCGCAGGTGTTCGCCGACCGCCTCTGGCTCGGCGTCGGCGATGAAGCACAAGTCAAGCGAACCCGGCGCGTCGACCTCGCCGGTCACCCAGTTGGGTGCGCCGGTGGGTCGGACGTTGATCTTCTGATCGCCGAATGCCAACGCAATCCGGTTGTCGCCGAACACGATCCGCGTCATGCCGAGGACTCGGACGTACCAATCGACGCATGCTTCTACGTTGCGGGTGTTCAACACCACGTGGTCGATGCGTTCGATGAGCACTCTGCCAGTCTAGAAAGGCCGTGGCTGCAGAGTTACCTGCTCGCGGGCGCCCTCGGCTAGCGCCCTGCGTGGTCAAAGCGGTGGCGCGTCGTCGTCGAGGGCTTGTTGGTGGCGTTTGCGTTGGGCGCGGCGACGTTGGGCGGTCGCCTTGGCCCGGGTGGTCTTGCGCAGGGGCATGGTCAGCCCACGCTGGGCTGCGTCGGCATTGCGGCGCGGTGGCATCGCGGTGCCGTCGGGTAGCGCGGTGCCTTCGGGTAGCGGGGTGGTGGTGTCCCAGTGCGCGAACAACAGGCGACTCCCCGATGGCCGGGTGTAGCGGTGCCCGGTCGGGCTGATCCACACGACGGTGCCGTCGGCGAGCTGTTGGTCCGACCAGCCACCGGGGCCGGTCCAGAAAGTCTTGAGCAAGTGATGTTTTCGGCATAGACATTTGGTGTTGCCGGGATGGGTCAACCCGCCGACGCCGTGCGCGATGGTGTGGTCGACATCGCAGTATTCGGCGGGTTTGGTGCAGCCCAGGAAGCAGCACGTCACGTCGCGGCTGCGGACGAACCGCGCCAGTTTGGCAGATGGCCGATAGTGTGGTTCTGCACCGAGTTCGCACGCCGCGGCGATCGGGCGGACCTTCGCGCCGAGCGCGATGAGTTGGGCCAGCAGCGGCGTGGGTACGATTCCACCGCCTGCGATCACTGCCAACCCCGGCCGGGGCGAACGAGATGCGGCCGCGGCTTGGGCCGGCACGGGCTCGGCGGTGAGGTCCGAGGAATTGGCACCATCAGCGACTGGCGGTTCTGCATCGGGTTGAGCTTGAACCGGTTCCGGTTCTACTTTCGGTGCTTCGGGGCCGGGCGCGGGCTCGGGTGCAGGGCCAGCGTCAGGGCCGGGGGCAGGGCCAGCGTCAGGGTGGGGTGCAGGGCCAGCGTCAGGAAGCTGATCTGCGATGACGTGAATGACCACGGCGTCCGCGCGTGCATCCGGACCGGCGGCGGCGCAGTCCTCACGCCCGCACGGACACGGAAGCGAAGTGCCGTTGGCAGCGATCACCGCGACGGCCTGGGTGCGGCGTTCCCCAGCACTGCGTGGATCGTGCGGGCACACCACCGCGACCAATGCCGCGATGCGCCGTTTGAGCAATTCGGCGTCGGTCACGCTGAACCGGGCCCACATCGTTTGAACACCAGTGGTGTCATCAGGCTTGCCGAACCCGAGATCACAGCCCTTGGCCGCGGCGGTGAACGCGTATACCGCCGAGGGGTCGTGGCGCTCGACGGCGGCGTCGATGGCCGTTTCGAGCTTGTCGGTCGACATCGGCCCGAACGTGCCTGCCGCGGCGGCCAACTCGGTGTCCACCTTCGCGATCACCTCGGGGTCGTCGATCAACTGGGTGCGCCAGGCGATCGTGTTGACTGCCTTGGCGCTCAGTTCCCCCTTGGCCATCATCTTGGCCACCTCGGGCAGTCGGTGGCGCAACGCGAGGGCCTGATGCATCTGGCCCGAGGCCACACGGTGACTCAGTCCGCACGCGGCGGCTATTTCGGCGGCCGCACTATCCCACGCGTCGCAAGCCCAACGCTCGCGCTCGTCAGCCAATTCCGAGCCGAGGCGCCTTTCGGTCAGCTCGGCGATCGCAGACAACCGGTTGGACGCCGCAATCGCCTCCGCCCGGGTCCACCCCGCGATGGCATCGACGATCGCCGCGTCACAGCCATCCGCAATGGCTTCGCCGTGGACCAGATGCTCGAACATGCGTCCAATCATGCTCACTCACAACGACATTCGGATACACCCAAAAACTATTCCTCTGGATGAAATCGTTTCTGTGGACAACCGAGCCGAAAACCGCCCACCCACGAAGAAACTGTCGGAACCTCGTGCTAGCGCACCTCCCAGCTAGCCGACCCTATAGACCGCTGACTTCGAGCAAGTGGCACAGGGCGTCGATCGCCGCGGAGAAGGCGTGATCGGCGGGCGCGCCGAAGTTGACCACGATGCCGTCGTCGGCCCGGACTGACTCGTCGGCCAGCGGGTGGCGCAACCGCGAAAGCCCGGACAGCGATATGCCTGCTTCGCTTGCCCTGCGCAGCACCGCGTGCTCAGTGCCGTCGGGAAGCAGGAGTAGCAGGTGCAGGCCCGCCGACATGCCGCTGATGCGGACGTCGAACGCGTCCAGCCTGCTGACCAGTTCGTCGCGACGTCTGCGGTATGTGTTGCGCATCCGACGAATGTGCTTGTCGTACAGTCCCTTTGCGATGAAGTCCGCCATGGTCAGCTGGTCTATGGCGTTGACGTAGAACTGCTCGCCGCCTGCTGCGGCAAGCACGGGCTCGACGAGGTCGTCGGGTAGCGCCATCCAGCCCAGCCGCAGCACGGGGGACAGGCTCTTGCTCGCCGAGCCGAGGTACGCCACCCGATGGGGGTCGAGGCCCTGCACCGCGCCGACCGGCTGGCGGTCGTAACGGAACTCGCCGTCGTAGTCGTCCTCCAAGACGTATCCGCTTGTCCGGCGGGCCCATTCGATCGCTCGAGTCCTGCGGGTCGGATGGAGCGGCACACCATGCGGGAAGAAATGGGCAGGAGTCAGCAGGGCCGCGGCTGCGTCGACACTGTCCAGTTCGTCGACGCGGGCGCCATGTTCATCGATGCCGATCGGCACGGTTTGAACGCCGAGAGACGCGATGGCGTCGCGAAAGATGAACAGGCCGTATGCCTCGATGGCGATCGGGCCCCGTCTGCCGAATACGCGAGCGAGCAGTTCGACTGCGTGCCGGGTGCCCGCGCAGATGACGATCGAGTCGGCGGAGACGCGCACACCCCTTGCGCGCCCGAGGTATTCGGCGAGCGCTCCGCGGAGTTCGGGCCTGCCACGCGGGTCGCCGGCCCGCAGCGTCTCGGTCGGTGCAGCGGTAAGAGCGCGACGGGCCGAGGCCAGCCATGCGTTGCGGGGGAACGCCGAGACGTCGGGTGAGCCGGGCATCAAGTTGTGGGTCGGCTCGCCACGGGTCCCGCGGGGACGATTAGGCGCAAGGGTGTCGGATGTGTTGACGACCCAGGTGCCTGCTCCCTGCCGCGATGCCAGCCAGCCCTCGGCGACCAAGTCGGCGTACGCCTCGGCGACGGTGTTGCGCGCCAAGCCGAGGTCGCCTGCCAGCTGCCGGGACGGCGGCAGCACGGTGCCGGTGGCCAACTGGCCGGACCGCACTGCGTCTCGAAGCGCGTTGACCAGCAGCTCTCTGGCGCCCCGCGTGCCGGGCGCAACGGCACCGCCGAGGTTCAGGTGCAGATCGCGAACGCCAGAATTGGCCCATGACTTCACGTCTGGATTGAACCATTGACGGAGTACTTTGCGCACTACCGTTGATGGCATGACCCAAATACTGGAAACCAAGAAGGCAACCGACCGGATCAGCATCTACAAGGTCTCGCCGGAGCTCTACGACGCGATGATGACGCTCAGCACCGCTGCGGCCAAGGACGTCGACCCGACGATCGGCGAGCTCGTCAAGATCCGCGCATCGCAGATCAACCACTGCGCGTTCTGCCTCGACATGCACACCCACGACGCCCGCAAACAGGGCGAGACCGAGCAGCGCCTCGCGCTCGTGGCCGCGTGGCAAGAGGCGGGCGACCTGTTCACCGTGCGCGAGCAGGCCGCCCTCGAGCTGACCGAGGCGATCACCGAACTGCACAACGGGCACGTCCCCGACGAGGTGTACGCGCGCGCCGCGCAGGTGTTCTCCGACCGGGAATTGGGTCAGGTGATCGCCATGGCTGTCACCATCAACGCGTGGAACCGGATCAACGTCGCGACTCGATTGCCTGCGCCGCGGCGCTGACCATCGACGGGGACGTCGTCACGAAACTCCACCGATCGGGCACCGACCCGCAGGCACTGAAGCAGCGCCTGCGGGTCGCGGCTCGTTCGGCGTGTGTGCTGTCGCCGCTTGACCTCGAGCCGAAGCGGGTGGGCGATCGCTGGTCGACGCGATGGCCACGCGTCGACGTCGTGGTGCCCGATCCGACAGATCTGCCGTGGGCCGACGCGGGCCGACTCGTCGCCCGCTTGCATACCGAGCCGACCGACGGGTTCGCCCTTCCGCAGGGTGGGCCTGCGCGGCTGGCCAGAGCGCTAGCGCGGTTGGACGATTCCGCGGCCTCGGACGTGATCCGCCGCGCCGCGGGCAACGTGGGTCAGTCGTCCACGAATCGCCCAGTCACGTTGGTACACGGCGACTTTCACCTCGGCCAGCTCGGCAGGCGCGATGGCGCATACCTCTTGATCGACGTCGACGACCTCGGCGTCGGTGACCCGGCCGCGGACCTGGCGCGGCCTGCGGGCTTCTGGGCGGCGGGACTGATTCCTGACGCCGATTGGCATGCGTTCGTCGACGGATACCGGGAGGCGGGCGGACCCGCACTGCCAGAGGGTGATCCGTGGCCCGTGCTCGAACCATTCGCCCGCGCGGCGGTCGTCGGCGCTGCCGCGAACCATCCCGACGACGAGATGCTCGTCGCGGCGTGCGCGCGGATGGGCTAGCTGGAGAAGAACAGGCGGCCGAAGCCCTGCTTGCGGTAGTGCTTGTCGCCGCGGTGGCCCCACTGGGGTCCGTAGCCGTAGTTGGGGCCATGGCCGTAGCCCTGTTGCACTAGCGGAGGCTGTGGCGCGGACTGCACGAAGCGGTTCTCCATCTGGGTCATCGCCTCTAGCTCCCCGAAGTCGAGGAAGATCCCTCGACACGTGTCGCATTGCTCCAGATGAACGCCATTGCGCTCGTAGGTCTTCATGACCCCTGCGCACTTCGGACACAACAGCGTGTTCCCGATGTTGGACGGCGTGGGAGGCTTCGGCGGCTCATAGGGCGGGATGCTCATGGTTCGACAACGGCTGAGAACCCTGGGAAGTGCCTGGGAGTTAAGGGCGGGACGTGTGTCATCAGAAGGGTGGTGATCGTCGACTGGGTCGATCACTTGTCTTCACAGCGTTCATCGGCCAAGAAAAGCGCCCAGAGCGGGAGTGCGTCACGATCGTCGTTCGTCGTAAAGGGCGAGTTGGTCAATACCCACGATCCCGATGGCGGCGGGGTCATCCACGAGATGCACCCGCAGGCTGTGGAGGACGCTTGGGGTGTCGTCAAGAGAAATGACGTCGGTGACGCCGATGAGATCTTCTTGAGGGACGCCGGCATCGTTGGTCGGAAGGTCAGCCAGCAGACGCAGCCGTTTGCCGCGCAGGCCGGTGGCGTCGTATCGGAATAGTCGAAAACCCGAGCTGTCGTCGAGTTCACCGTCGTTCATGTTTCTCATTCTTGCCAATGGCGTTCTACGAATCGATAGGTGGGAGGGACCCGCAACACCATTCGCGTCAGACCCAGTAGGGAACCCGAGAACGATACTGTCGCATGGCAAATGCCGTCACGATCCAGCCGACGATGGTCAGCACGATGACGACGACCCAGTGCCGGAGTTCCTGATCGGCACCCAACAGCGGCGCCCGCACGATGTCGACGTAGTGCAGCAGCGGGTTGAACTCGATGATCTTGGCCCATGTCCCCGCACCCTGCTGTCGCAGCGTCTCGTCGTTCCAGATGATGGGTGTCACGTAGAACAGCAGCTGCACCAGGCTGAACAACAGCGGGCTGATGTCGCGGTAGCGGGTGGCGAGGATGCCGAAACACAATGCCACCCATACGCAGTTCACCGCGATCAACGCCAGCGCAGGGATGAACGACAGATCGGTCCACTTCCACGGCTGAGGAAAGATGATGGCGATGATCACGAAGATGATGATGTTGTGTGCGAACAGGATGAACTGACGCCACACGAGCCGATACACGTGTACCGACAGCGGAGTCGGAAGTTGTTTGATCAGCCCCTCATTCGCGACGAACACGTCGGCGCCCTCCAGGATGGCGGCGTTGATCAGGTTCCAGATGATCAGCCCGAGCGTGACGTAGGGCAGGTGTTCGGCAAGGGGCAGGTGGAAGAGCGTCGAATACAACGCTCCCAGCGCGACGGCCATCGTCCCGGTGGCGATGGTGATCCAGAACGGCCCGAGCACCGAGCGTCGATACCGCTGCTTGATGTCCTGCCAGCCGAGGTGCAGCCACAGTTCGCGCTTGGCGAAGCCCTCGGCAAGGTCGCCCCACGCCCGCGCGAAGGTCTTCGACTGTGCGGCGGCGTCGATGAACGTCACTGGTCGCCCTTCCCGTCACTTCGCTCGCCCTGGCCGGGCCTCCCGAACTTCTCGTCGCGGCCAAGCCGACGCAACCGCATCCACTCCCGCAGGCCTGCGGGATCCCGTCTGCTGACGAGGAAGAACCAGCCGAACCTGACCCATTCCTGCGGGATGAGCTTCCGCAGCCCTGGCTGCGACTGCAGGTACCCGCGGTTGCGGTAGGTGAAGTACCGCTTCGTGGCGTCGTCAGGGTACTGCGTGTGCATGCGACCGCCGAGGATCGGCTTGAACTCGTCGGTGCCCTGCGGATGCAGATACACCGCGTCGAGGCAGGTGCCGAAGGGCAACCCAGACCGCACCAAGCGTCGATGCATCTCGACCTCGTCGCCACGCACGAACAACCGAAGATCAGGCACCCCAACGGTTTCCAGCGCCGACGCTCGGAACAACGCACCATTGAACAGCGACGCGATGCCGGGCAGCAGGTCCTGTCCGACGCCGCCGGTACGCAATTCGGCGACATTGCGCCTCCAGACCAGGCCGCGGCGTAGGGGGAACGCGAGGCGAGAAGGGTCGTCGAGATTGCATACCATCGGCGACACCGCTGCGAGAGAATGCCGTGCGGCACAGGACAACAACTTCTGCAATACCGAGGAATCGGCGGGCCTGCCGTCGTCGTCGGCGAGCCACACCCAGTCGGCGCCACGAGCCAGCGCAGTCAACATGCCGAGCGCAAAGCCGCCAGCACCGCCCAGGTTCCGCTGCGACGGCAGGTAGGTGCTCGGAACCGGTTGTCGGGCAACGAGTTCAGCCACCCGAGGGTCGTCATCGTTGTCGACGACGATCAGGTGGTCGGGTCGACGCGTCTGCCCCGCAACGGCGTCCAGCGACTTGGCGAGCTGGTCGGGACGCCGGTGAGTGACCACCACCGTGCAGACCGACTCAGTCATTTCGGCTGTTCTCGGCGATGATCTCGCGAACGTGGCGCGCGGCGTCCTCGCCCTCGTAGCCGCGGACGACCTCTTCGATTCCGCCGACCATCTTGATGGTCCCGTGGTCGATCCACATGGCCGTGTCGCATAGCTGGGCCAAGAACTCGTTGGAATGGCTGGCAAAGACGAGGATGCCGGATCGGGCCACCAAGTCCTGTAACCGCGAGCGAGCCTTCTTCATGAACTCGGCGTCGACGGCGCCGATCCCCTCGTCCAGCAAAAGGATCTCGGGGTCGATGCTCGTCACGACGCCCATTGCCAGACGCACCCGCATGCCGGTGGAGTACGTGCGCAACGGCATCGACAGGTACTCGCCTAGCTCGGTGAACTCGGCGATCTCGTCGACCTTGGCCAGCATCTGCTTGCGGGTCTGCCCGAGGAACAACCCGCGGATGATGATGTTCTCGAAGCCCGAGATCTCGGGATCCATGCCGACGCCGAGATCGAACACCGGCGCCACTCGGCCGTGCACCGTCGCCGATCCCCGCGTCGGCTCGTAGATACCGGACAGCAGGCGCAACAGCGTCGACTTACCCGCGCCGTTGTGCCCGACGAGACCGACGCGGTCGCCCATCTTGAGCGACATGGTGATGTCGCGCAGTGCCTCGATCACGACGACGTTGCTCGTGTTGCGGCCGATCGAACCACCGGCCTTGCCGAGGAACGCCTTCTTGATCGACCGAGACTTGGCGTCGAAGATGGGGAACTCGACCCACGCGTTCTTCGTCTCGAGGTAGGGGCCGGTCACGGCTATAGGTACTGCCCGGTCCCGGTCCCGGTGCCCGCTTGCCCGCGTCCTGGGATGCTCACGCCCGGCGGCAATGCGCCCTGGCGCATCTGTTCGAGCTGGGCACGCGCCGCCATCTGCTGGGCGAACAATGCCGTCTGGATGCCGTGGAACAGACCTTCCAGCCACCCGACGAGCTGTGCTTGCGCGATCCGCAACTCGGCGTCGGACGGGATCGAGTCCTCCGTGAACGGCAGTGTCAGGCGTTCGAGCTCCTCACGCAGCTCCGGCGCCAAGCCTTCCTCCAGCTCGCGGATGCTCGAGCGGTGGATGTCGCGCAGCCGGTTGCGGCTCGCGTCGTCAAGCGGTGCTGCGCGAACCTCCTCCAGCAACTGCTTGATCATCGTGCCGATCCGCATGACCTTCGCCGGCTGCTCGACGAGGTCGGTGAGCGAGGTGCCGTCGTCGTCGCCGGATGAAGGTGTCTCGCCCACGATCTCCACGCCGTCTTCTTCGGGATTGCTCGTCATTCGCCTATGAACTCCTGCTTGCTATTTGCCGATCCACTCGTAGATGCGGTCTGCGCCGTCGTCGTAGATCTGTTTCCACGACCGTGACTCGTCTAGCGACCTTAGTCCGTCCGGCATGACGAACCCGCGGACCACCGGCGTGCTGGTGATCACGTACCGGATGTTGAGTGCATGCACCGCCTCGGCGATGCGGGGATCGGTGTCGGCCTCGTCCGCGTACGCCCAGAAGATGAATCGGTGATAACCCGGGCCCTGCTGTTGCGGGTAGTCGTAGTGCGTCCACAGGGGGTGTAGCCCCGCGACGGCATACATCCACGCAGTGCCGTCGGTGTTGGCGTTGCCGATGAGGGTGTCGCGAGCGCCGGGCAGGGTGGCGAGATAGGCGAACGCCTTGAGATCGTGGTCGTCGATCATGACCTGGTCGTACTTCTGGCCGATCAGGAGCTTGTTGCGGGGGAAGTAGTGCCACGCGAGGCCGACAGAAACCGCAACCAACACCGAGGCCGTCACGGCATGCCCGAGTCGAGGACTGAGGCGTGGCGCCAGTCGACGAAGACCGGAGACGGCCCACGACGCGAGCGTGAACAACGCGATGCCGGCCATTGGGGCAAGCAGCATCGTCACGACGGCGGAGAGCCTGCGGGGGTCGCTGTAGAACAGGTCGCTGAACTTGCTGGTGATCGCGCCGATGGGCCCACCGAACGGGGCTGACGAGTGCACGATCGACACCACCAAGACCAGCCAGACCACGACAGGCCACCAGATTCGTCGCACCACCAGGATGACGCCGCCGATGCCAGCCAGCGCGATGAGCATGTTCTGGATCGGGAAGTCGTTGAGGTGGCGCGTGTGCTGGACGATCGCGTCGAAGAGCGCCTTCTTCTTGCCTTCGTGGGTGACGAAGGCGTGCCCGACGATGATCTCGGCCTGCTGCAGGACACCGAGGAATTGGGGCAGCAGGATCAGCAGCGTTGGGATGCCCACCAGCAGCAGGCTCGCCAAATCGGCCACTCTCCCGCGCACCGGATGCCACAGCCGGTCGCACAACCACCAGGCGAATGCGAACGTCACCGCGACGACGCCGCCGGTGATGTGCACCGAGAACACGCCGACCAGCGCGAGGATCGCCAAGGGAATTCGATCGCGATGCGCAACCACCGAGGAGATCAGTACGAAGGTCGGCACCGCGATGCCGTACGCGGCGAGGTTCGGCATGGATGCCGTGTCGAACTCGACGTAGGGAATGGCAGTGAACGACGCGGTGAGTGCGGCAGCGGCTGCGGCTGCACCCGCGGTGCGCCACTGGTCGGTCCTGGGTCGGAGCAGACTCCACGTCAGCACCGCCGCGCTGACCGGGAACAGCCAGATCGACACGGCTAGCGAGTTCAACGTGTATGCGGTGGTGGCCGCGGCGCCGGTCAGTTGGCACTGCAGCGCGGCAAGGGCGTGGAACGTGGACGGGTAGTAAAGCGCGTCGTGCGTTTCGACGTTGCGCAATTCGCCCATGTGGGTCGGTGAGGCCTGGCCGGTGTCGAGGATGAATCTGATGGTGTTCGCGTGCCAGACCGAGTCCCAGGTGCTTGGGACGGACTGCCAGTTCGGTATGCCACGCACGGCAGCAACGCCGATCAGCACTGCGCCGAGCACGACCCCCGCCAAGACGACCAGCGCAGGGCCCCTGGCTACCGCCAAGTCCTCGGCGTCGCGGTCGCGAAAACGGGCGAGAAGCAGTTGGAGTCCGACGATCACACCGACCGCAACGAGCAGAGCGATGAAGGCGGACAACACATTCCACGGGATCCCGACGGCGCCGAGCGGAATGATCGCGAGCGAGACGACGCCGTAGGTGATGGCCGGGCCCACCGCGACCGCAACCGGCCACGTTAGCTGTGCGCTGCGTGCGACGATCGTTCCCGGGACCACTAGCAACAACAGGGCGGTTAGCACCCCGAGCACCAAACTCACTGCATTAGTATGGCTGCCCAGGTGGTTCAGTTCCGCACCGCGGGTCGCGGGCGGCACAGGCTCAAAGGTGGCTGGCATGACATACGACGTCGCCCGGGTGCGGGGTTTGCACCCGTCACTGGGCGACGGCTGGGTACATTTCGACGCCCAACACGGAATGCTGCTGCCCGACTCGGTGGCCACGACCGTCTCGACCGCGTTCCGCGGTTCGATGGTCACGGCCTCTGGCCCGCATCCCTCGGCGCAGCGTGCCGCCGCGGTGCTCGTCGCCGCACGCCAGGCCATGGCCGATCTCGTCGGTGGGACCGAGGCAGGCGTCGTACTCGGACCCGATCGCGCCATCCTGCTTGCATCGCTGGCCGACGCGTCGTCCGCGAGGGTCGGCCTTGGGCAGGAGGTGATCGTCACCCGACTCGACGACGAGGCCAACATCGCGCCGTGGCTGCGGGCTGCGAATCGGCATGGCGCCAAGGTGAAATGGGCCGACGTCGACATCGAGACCGGCGAGCTGCCCACCTGGCAGTGGGAGACCCTGATCAACACGCCGACGCGGTTGGTGGCGATCACGTCGGCCTCGTCGACGCTTGGCGCGGTCAACGACATGCGACAGGTGACGAAGCTGGCGCACGAGAACGGCGCACTGGTGGTCGTGGACCACACCGTTGGCGCGCCGTACCAACTGATCGACATCAACGAGATCGAGGCCGACGTCGTCGCGTTGAACGCCGCGTCATGGGGTGGTCCACCGGTCGGTGCCTTGGTGTTCCGGGATCCCGCGACGATCGACACGCTGGGCTCGGTGTCGCTCGACCCGCTGGCGCGCGGCGCCGCGAGGCTCGAGGTGGGTCCCCACCAGTTCGGCATGTTGGCAGGCTTGGTGGCCAGTGTCGAATACCTGGCCAACCTCGACGAAGGGGCTTACGGCAACCGCCGCGAACGGCTCGTCACGTCGATGCAGTCGGCATCGGGTTACATGAATCGGCTGTTCGACTATCTGATGGCATCAATCCGCTCGCTGCCGCTGATCATGGTGATCGGCGCTCCGGAGGAACGGGTGCCGGTACTGAGCTTCGCGGTGACGGGCGTGCCTGCGGAGCGTGTGCTCAAGCGGCTTGCCGACAACGGCGTACTTGCGGTCTGTGATCCCTCGTCGCGAGTGCTCGACGTCATCGGCGTCAACGACGTTGGCGGCGCCGTCACGATCGGGCTGGCGCACTACAGCACGACGGCAGAAGTGGACCAACTGGTCCGCGCTCTCGCCTCGTTGGGCTGAGCGTCAATTCCGTACGCGCAGAAGGATTTTCCCAGGAACTTCACCGGACTTCAGCAGCGCGTGTGCCTGCGCGGCCTCCTCGATCGGCAGCTCAGCACCGATGATGGGGCGAACGCGGCCATCGGCGAGCATCGGCCAGACGTTCGCCACCACCGCCTCGGTGATCGCGCTCTTGCCGGACGGTCCATCCACCGGACGCGAGCGCAGCGCGGTCGAGATGACGCCTGCACGCTTGGCCATGAGCTTGCCCAGGTTGAGTTCCGCCGTCACACCGCCCTGGAAGCCGATGACGACGAGCCTGCCGTCCGGGGCCAACGCGTCGACGTTTCTGTCGAGGTATGCGGCGCCCATGATGTCGAGGATGACGTCGGCGCCCGCCCCGCCCGTCTCGGCTCTGATCCGTTCGACGAAGTCCTCCTCGCGGTAGTCGATCGTCACGTCGGCTCCGAGCACCGAACACGTCTCTAACTTCGCCGCGGACGCCGTGACGGCGACGCGCGCGCCGAGGGCCTTGGCGACCTGGATTGCGTGTGTTCCGATTCCGCTGGCGCCGCCGTGGACCAGCAGCATCTGACCGTCGGCGAGGTGTGCCGTCATCGCCAAGTTCGACCACACGGTGCACGCGACCTCGGGCAGCGAGGCCGCCTCGTGTAGGCCGATCCCGTCGGGCAGCGGCATGACCTGGCCGGCTGGCACGGCCACGCGTTCTGCGTAACCGCCACCGGACAGCAAAGCGCACACCTCTTGGGCGACAGACCACGGCGAAATGCCTTCGCCCAGTTCGACTATGCGGCCGGAAACCTCCAGCCCGAGGATGTCGCTGGCTCCGGGTGGGGGAGGATAGTTGCCGGAAGCCTGCAGCAGGTCGGCACGGTTGATGCCTGCCGCGGCCACCTCGATGACTACTTCACCGGGTTGGGCTGCGACGTCCGGCACCTCCTGCCAGGCCAGTGACGTGGATGATTCGGCGACGATCGCGTGCATGCCGACAACGCTACGGCGTGCTTTAGGCTTGTCGACGGTGGCGTGGCAGAGCGGCCTAATGCACTCGCCTTGAAAGCGAGAGTCGGCTAACACCGACCGGGGGTTCAAATCCCTCCGCCACCGCTCTTTTGATCAGTTCAGACCTTGGGTAGCCAGCCCGACCAGGACGGCGAGAGCACGAACCCTCGTCCCTGAGGGTCCTTACATGCGGTGGTTCCCTTGTCGTCAACCCCGCACGTCACGCCGTACACGGTGAGTGTGTGGAACGGGGGCAACACCACGCTTGTGGCGGGCTTATCGCATGACGTGTCGGTTGCTTGCCAGATGTTCCTGTCGGTACTGATGGCATTCACCCCGTATTGCCGATTGGACGGGTCGCAATGCAGAGGAGCCACGCCGGGAAAGTTGTTGCCAGTACAGCCAGCCGAGGGCGATTGGTTGAAGCTGCACCCAATTCCGTCGGGGGTGGCGAAGTTGTAGGCCGTCATCGTGGCATTCGGTCTACCGGGAGTTTCGTAGTGCAATGCATAGTCATCGGGATTGACCGGGGTGTAGCTGCTCATGTCAGGGAACTTGTCTGCTTGGGCAGAAGTGGTCGGATTGCTGGGGGTGGGCGGGTCAGCGGTGGCCGTGCAGGCCGACGATAGTTCCATGGTGGTGAGTAAGAGTAGTGCCGCTAGAAGGCGACTCATCATGATGGTCCTATCGCGCTGGTGGTTTGCCTAGTTATGGCTGGCTTGGTTTGACGTTCGCTTCGACGTGCTGCACGTCGTAGTGTGGCCCGTTCCATTGGCTGCCGAAGAGACCGAGGTTGTCGAGGGTCGAGCCGGGCAAAATGTATCCCCCGTACGGTCCGAGCACACTGTTCGCTGCGTTTGGAATGTTGTTCACTACCACGGTCGGATTCGTCCCGATAACAGTCGTTGGGTCGGTGCCAACGTGGACTTCGACAGTAAATTTTTCCGGTTTGCCGTCGTAGAAATTTGGTCCGGCGAGCACGGGGTGGCCGTCGATTTCCCTGAAACTGAGTTCGCCCCAGGTCTGGTTCGGGGGAGTCAGAGGCATCGTTGCTGGTTGGCCTGCGGTTCCCCAGGTGTGGTTTGCGGGGTTGTAGGCCTGCCAATTTTCTCGGTGGCTGATTTGGGTTGGGTCGTCGACGCGGTACATGCTGACACCTTGGCTGCGGTCGAAGGCGTCGGCGGCGATGTAGACCTTGCCGTCGCTGGCCTGGTAGCCGCTGACTTGCGTCGGCAGGCCGATGTGGGCGGTGTTTGGACCTGGGCCCGCGGTCGGCGGCTGCGCCTGGTAGCTCCCGTCGACGGGTTTCCACCCGGCGGCGGGGTCGTTGGTGACTTCGACCATCCAGGAGCCGCCCACGGGCTTGAGGGGGTCGGGGGCGTTGGTGTTGGTGCCGACGACCATCATGTAGGTCTTGCCGTCGCGGGTGGTGATGCTGCCTGCGGGCAGGGTGTTGTTCGCGCCCGCGTCGAGGGCCGCCGGGGGCAAGGGAAACAACGTGTTGGGGCCTGGCACTTCGTCGCGTGTCCCGCTGTTGAGGTTCGTTCCGGTCAGGGGCGCCCCGAAGTGTGGCCTGCCGTTCTTGTCGAAGGTGACCGGTACGGCGACCGAGGGGTAGTGCGGATTGCCCTCCCCGCCGACCTGGGGCTTTCCGTATGAGTCGCCGAAGATCGCGACCTGCTTGCCGTTGGGCAAGGTGACGATCTCGCCCAGATCGGCGGCCTTGATTCCGGGGATGCCGGGATCAGACCCGGTCCCCGCGACCGGACCGTTGTTGCGGACCTGGCCTGGGAGCAGCGGCCCATCGCCGGGTATCCCGAGGAGTTCGGGCAGCGTGGTCGCTGGCGTGGTCGGTGCGGGTAATCCGGTCGCCTTGGCGATTGCCTTGGCCAAGTCGGCGTCGATGCGGTCCCCTTCGGCAACCGCGTCGGCGATGCGGGCTTCGAGGTCGGCGATCTTCTGCGAGACCGCCATCTTGGCCTCGTCGTCGAGGTAGTCGTAGCTGGCTGGAACCTTGACCTGGTTGGTGGCCGGGTCGATCTCCACCGCAGGGGCAGCGGCGGCGTCGTCGAGAATCGCCTTGACGGTGTCAGCGAGCTTCTGTGCGTCTTGTTCGGCTCGGTTCATCGCGTCGGCGGCTGCCGACAGGTCCTCGGCCTTGACGTCGTGAGCCGCCGCTGCCATCAGCATGGACATCCTGGCCTCGTCGGCGGCTTGGCCCTGCCAGGTGGATGCCTTCACCAGGTCTTGGTAGAACTGCGTCGACGTGCTGTGGTTGGTCGCCCGGTCACGGGTCGCAATGGCGAGGTCACCGAGTTCGGGAACCCAGTCCTGCAACTCCTTCAACGACAACGACACGACTACGCCTCACAGCACCGAGCCGGCGTGCCCGATCCGATCGGCGCCGTCGCCGTCGGTCTGCACGTATGCGGTCGCTGCGTTGCGGTGACCGTGCGCGTGTCTGCTGAAGTGCTCTCCGAACTGAACACCGTCGCCGTCCCAGGCATGCAGCATCTGGGGCAGCGCGGCGGCTGCGCGACCCGATGCCAAGCTGACCTGGCCTGCTTGCCGACAAGCGGCCTGGTGCGTCGCGGTGAAATCAGCGCCGTGACCGTCGATGCGGTCTGCCGTTAGGTGCAATTCGGATGGACTGACCGCTAGCAGCTCAGGCATCGATTGCATGCAGCAAATTCTACTGCCGCGATCCCCGCTGATCTCGCGCGGATTTTCAAGGCTGACGGACACCGACGCATGCAAGACGGTCCATCAAGAGTTTCGGCTCCGGCAAGGGGTTCGAAAGCCCTCCACGTCCTTCCGCCACGTGACTCACACTTTGGGCAGCCACCCCGACCAAGACGGTGACAGCACGAAGCCTCGACCTTGCGGATCCTTGCACGCTGTGGCTCCCGCATCGTCCGAGCCGCACGTCACCCCGAAGACGGTCAGCGTGTGAAACGGGGGCAATTCCTTGGAAGGCAACGAATCCGTTTGGCCCGCAGCGCAGGACGGGTCGCTGGTTTTCGAAAGCCCCCTGTCCGTGCTCATGGTGTTCACGGTCTTGGCCATCGAATCGCAGTCAGCCGGAGGTATGCCAGGAAGGTTGTTGCCCGTGCAGACCGCAAGAGGCGATTGGTCGAAACTGCACTGGACGCCATCGGAAGTCTTGAAACCGTAGGTCACGAGCGGCGTTGGCCGCCCAGGATTGTCGAGTTCGCGTTGGTAGTCGTCGGGGTTGGCGGGGGTGTATCCGCTCATGTCCAAGAACTTGCCTGTTTCGGCAAATGTGGACGGGTTGCTGGGCGTGGGCGGGTCGGACGTGGCCGTGCAGGCCGAAGAGAGCCCCGCGGTCGTGAGTAAGAGCAGTGCTGCTACGAGGCGACTCATCATGCTTAGTCCTATCCCATTCACCGCTTGGGCGCCTCGGCCGCTCGCGAGACCGCCGATCGAACTTTTCGTCTGCTTGCGAGGGCTTCGGGAGCCATCTACTTCCTTTGCGCCCCTGTCATCAGGCTCAGACCTTGGGTAGCCAGCCCGACCAGGACGGCGATAGGACGAAACCCCGCCCCTGAGGGTCTTTGCATGCCGTCGTTCCCTTGTCGTCAACCCCACACGTCACGCCGTACACGGTGAGTGTGTGGAACGGCGGCAAGACCTTGTCTAGTGATGCGCTAACCGAACATGTAGGGCCGCTCAGAGGGGATTGCTGCACACCGCGGCTTGTGCCGATCGAGTTCTGTCGGAAGACCTCTTGGGTCGAGTCGCATATCGCCGCGGGGATGCCCGGGAGGTTGTGGCCGTAGCAGGCTGCCCCTGGCGGCTGGCCGAACAGACATCTGACTCCGTCAGGGGTGCGAAAGAAGTATTCGGTACGTTTCTCGGGGCGTCCAGGATTATCGAGCTGCTGTGCGTAGTCATCGGGGCTTGCAGGGGAGTAGCTGCTCATATCGGGGAACTTGCCCGCGTTGCCTCGGCCGCTCGTATCGGTGGGACTTGGCGGCTCCGCCGTGGCGTCGCAAGCTGACGTCATTCCGGCTGCTACGAGCAGCAGGGTTACCGCTATGAGTCGGGTGATCATGCCGGTCCGCTCGTAATTGCTGACTAATATCTCAACGGCGTGCTGCATGGCGTTCACGTTGATGTGTTGTACGTCGTACTGCACGGGCCCGTTGTCGGGTTGCCACCATTGGCTGCCGAATATGCCGAGATTAGAGAGGGTTGACCCGGGCAGGATGCATCCGCCGTAGGGCGCAGGCACGGTGTTGGAGCGCCGGGGCGTTGTTCATGACCACGATCGTCGGTCTAATCGGGTCTGCCACGCCGGTTGGGCCATGCACCTCGACCTTGGGGATGCCCGTGGGTCTTGGTTGAAGTTCGTGCTGGCGAGGACCGGTTTGCCGTCTATTTCTCGGAGGCTGATCTCGCCCCAGTTCTGACCAAATGGCGTGATTGTTGTGGTTGCTGGTTGGCCTGCGGTTCCCCAGGTGTGGTCGGTGGGGTTCCAGGGTTGCCAGTGTTCTCGGTGGGTGATTTGGGTTAGGTCGTCGACGCGGTACATGCTGACGCCTTGGCTGCGGTCGAAGGCGTCGGCGCCGATGTAGATCTTGCCGTCACTGGCTTGGTACCCGCTGACCTGTGTGGTCAGGCCCAAAGGGCGCGTGGTTGGGGGGTGTTGTTCGCTCCGGCGGCTGCTGCCAATGGCGGGAGCGGGAACAATGTGTGTGGGCCTGGCGATTCGTTGGGCAGCAGGCTGTTGAGGTTGATTGCATAGATTGCGTGCAGCAAATTCTACTGACGCGATCCCCGCTGATCTCGCGCGGATTTTCAAGGCCGACGGACACCGACGCATCCAAGACGGTCCACCAACAGTTTCGTCTCCGGCGAGGGGTTCGAAAGCCCTCCACTTCCTTCCGCCAATTCGCTCGTGCATGGTGGCCGAATCGTCAATTCAGGTGCAGGGCCACGATCTCTTGGCCGATCGACGTTCGTTCATCTTTGACCTGATCGTCGTGCTCGCCCGAGACGACGATCGTGACCCACGTCTTGTGATCCTCGACTGGGACACACACCACGGTCGTGACGATAGCTGCGCCACCCTTGCCTTGACCGATGATCTGGAAGTCGCCATCTTGCGCTGGCTGGAGGATGTCGTAAGGAAGCTCGCGTCGAGTCTTCAGCAATATCTCGATGTACTTCAACGCATTCCAGTGCGGGGTGTCGAGATTGAGAGTTCGCCAGTGCACGTGCATCGGATGTTCCTCGCTCGGGTCGAAATCCAGCCCTTCGTCGGATCCCGGAATCTTGGCACATCGGCGTGGCTTCCCACAGCCGTTTCGGTCTGCTAACGCCTCCGAAAGGCCCACGCCGCCATGTCGCTGAAAGATGGCTCAGATCTTCGGTATCCAGCCTGACCATGACGGGGACAATACGAAACCTCCGGCGAGGGGTTCGAAAGCCCATCCACTTCCTTCCGAGCACTTCCGCCACCGCGGCTGACTCGGGCACGACATCATCGGCTCACACCTTGGGGAGCCATTCCGTCCACGTGGGTGAGAGGACGAAGCCTCGCCCTTGGGAGTCCTTGCACGCTGTTGTCTTCTCGTCGTCGACACCACAGATCGCTCCGTAGATTGCGATGGAGTGGAAAGGGGGCAGGGTCTTTATCCGTTGCCCCAGGATCGTCTTGTTGTCCATGGTTATCGGCGCGTTGCTCGTTCCGAGCCCAGTGATGGTGTCGATGGAGTTAACACCGGTCAGTCCGGCAGCGGGGTCCCACGGTTGGGGAGGGGTAGCTGGGAAGCCGTTTCCCGTACAGCCCGCACCCAGCCCGGGACTGAACCCGCAGACGATGCCATCCGGAGTAAGGAAATAGGTCGCCGAAGTCGGATGTCCGGGAGATGTGGTGTCTATTCGGTAGTCGTCGACGTGGACGGGTGTGTATCCGCTGATATCGGGGAACTTTCCGGGCTCTGGTTTTGCATGCGCGGTGCACGCGCTCAGCAGGCCGGCGGCTACGACGCTGGCGGCGATGAGTAGTGGCTTGACGATCAAGGCTTTCCTATCGAGGTGCGTGGCCCGCACGGTTAGCGGGGTCAATGGTGCGGTGCGCCTGGACCTGTTCGACTGTGTATGGCACGTCGATGTCGGTGTTCCACTGGCTCACTAGGATTCCCATGTTGTCGAGTGTTACAGGCCGAACGAAGGCTTCACGAAACGGAAGTTGAATGCCAGGTTCCACAATGCAGTGGACTTCGTAGGACACCAAGTGTGGTCGACGTTGTGTCAGTCTGCTGACGGCGTCATCGATTCGGGTTGGACGCAGAATCTGCGCACGAGAACTGCGTGAGGCACGAAGGTGACGCGGGCAGTGCATGGCCTGTGACTGCGTCCAGCACGCGCTTCTTCTCGATCAGTGGGCGCAGGCGCCCGATGAGGAGCTGACGTTCATCAGCGTTGTGTTCAAGGCGCCAGCGACGCGATCCGGTGCCCCTCGTCGATGACTAGCTGACGAAGATCCCTGGGGACGGCGCCGCTTGCCAGTCGCTCCATGTCCTTGACCACACACTGTGCAGCAAGTGCGGTTATCGGTGTCGTCGCAAGATCGTCGACGTACGCCGGCAGGTTTCGATGCAGTAGATAGTCGGCAATATCGTTCATCGACGTCGCCGCCCAGTATGCGGAGTTTATGGGGTCCTCGCCGTTGAACGCCGCAATGGCATACACCAATGCTGCCAGCGCACTGTTCACTGCCGAATTGTAGGGTGAGTACTCGTCCTCCCAGTCTGGCACCATCCGGCTGTACAACGGATCGACGTATTGGCTTAGCTCTTCACTCGAATTGCCTTGAGCCACAGTCCAGCACGATTCGAGCGTGGCGTCGACTATGCGGCGATCTTCTTCGACGAGGCTGCCGACGTCGTCACCGGCCATGGTCACCGCGCGCTGCGCGTTGGAAAGCGCGAACAGGTAGCGAGTGCCGACGTTGACTTCTGTGACGAATGCGCGCACTGCGTCGTATGGAAACGGATCGATCATGGCCTCCTTGGTGAAGTCCTTGGGTGGGAGTACAACCGCCATCGGGATGCCAATCTTGTACGCGTGCAGCGCTCGCTGTGATAGTCGACCGCAGCATTCATGGACCAGTCCGCGCCAGTGGTCTCCCGTGGCGATGCACGCCGATCAATCGTCTTCTCGGAGCGTGCCGCGGTACGTGCGTTCAGGCTTACCGGCACTTACCCACGATTCATAGTCCTCATGGGCGTATCCATACACGCGGGTGATCTCTTCACTGGTGCGTCGACTGAGGGCGAACCCGATGAGCGTCATTGGGTAGATGAAGGTCTCGCGAAATGGCATGTCAATCGCGGGTCTCGCACCGCCACCTTGCTTTTCGTCTGGGGGCACCGCAACCCATATGCCCTCGAACGCCTGCCTGAAGGTCTCACCGATGTAGTAGACGTATCGCATGGTGCGGTGCACTGCCTCGTCAGTGGCATATGCGACGACGCTGTCGGCGTAGAGCTCAAGCAGTTTCGCTTCGATGGATTCCAAGCTTGCCTTGGTGAACATGCTGTCGCGAACCTCGGGCGCGTCCTCGATGGGAAACACGATGCCCATGGCGGCCTCTTGCATCTTGAGCCAGCCCTGAAACTTCTCATCGGCCTGCGCCTCGCGAAACGCCTTGGTCAGCTGAATGGGCACATAGTCAAACGTCGATCCCATCTCTGCGTCTCCGATCGGTCTGCGACAGCTGGTCCTCGCGAAGATGCCCCGTTGATCGCTGACCATGGTCTTTCCGAGCGTAGCCATCGGTTAGCGCCGCACTGCGCACCAATTTCTTACCGACAGAGCTAGCGCATGCGACTGAACGGTCAACGCGTCCACCGCTACTCGCCCTTGAACTCCGGTGCCCGCTTGGCGAACATCGCGCTGATTCCCTCGCTGAGGTCCTTGCTCGCCAGGAACGCCGAATTCCACGCCGCGACGTAGCGCAGGCTTGCCGAGACGGCCGCGGTGCGCTGCTCGTCGAGCACGTCCTTGATCCCGTTGACGACGAGCGGCGGGTTCGCGGCGATCTCCCTTGCGGTGGCGTGGGCAGCCGCCAACGATGCCTCTGCGTCGTCGTACACGTCGTTGACCAACCCGATCTTCTCGGCGCGCGCTGCGCCAATGTCCTTGCCCGTCAACGCGAGTTCGCGAAGATGACCATCGGACAGGATCAGGGGAAGCCTGGCTAGGCTGCCGACGTCGGCGACGATGGCGAGCTTGACCTCGCGGACGGAGAACTTCGCGTCCGCGCTGGCGTAGCGGATGTCGACGGCCGAGATCAGGTCGACGCCGCCGCCGATGCACCAGCCATGCACCGAGGCAATCGTCGGCGTGCGGCAGTCGGCGACCGCGGTGATGGAGTCCTGCATCTTCTTCAGGCGCGCATGGAATTCGGATCGGGGCTTGGCAAGTCCGTCGCCGGACATCATCGAACCGAGGGAGTCGCCCATCGCGGCGAGGTCGAGGCCGTAGCTGAAATTGCGGCCCGACCCGGTCAGGACGATCGCTCGGACGTCGGGGTCGGCGTCGAGCGTGGCGAACACGTCGGGCATCTCGGCCCAGAACGCAGGCCCCATCGCATTTCCCTTGCCGGGACCGACGAGTGTCACCTGAGCGACGTGGTCCTCGACGTCGATGGTGACGGAGTCGTATGCGTAACCCATGGGTGGCAGGTTACGTGCCAAGTGAAGCCGTTACGGAACCGACTTACGAACCCGTCTCGAGGACGTCCTTCACGACCTTCTTGCCGAAGAGCAGGCAGGCGCCCTTGGCGATCAGCTTCGCGCTGTCGGGCTCGTTCGCCACGCCCTTGTAGCCCGGATCCTTGACGATCGCGGTGACGACGGCCAACTGCGTCGGGTCGTCGAGATCGCGCCATTCGTTGCACGTCATCGTGAGGGAATTGGGCGGAGCAGCGACGGGAGGCGCCGACGCCGATGTCGTCGTTTCCTCGGACGTCGTGGACTTCTCGGACGTCGTCGACTTCTCCGACGAACTCGCTGACGGACTACTCGTATAGGTATGGGTCGACCCTCCCGAGCAGCCAGCGATCGCGCCGACCAGAACCAATGCCGCTACACCCGCCCGAACGTGCATTCTCATGTCGAAAACCATAGGCGCTGCGGCGTCACGGGTCTACGGAACGGGGCCGCCGACTAGGATCTCGCTGACGGTGCTATTCGGCAGGAACTGGCAGACCGCATCGGCCAGCGTCTTCGTGATGTCGGCCTCGTCGTTCCCAGGACCCGAGCCGTGTTGCTTGAGAATCTCGCCGATGACGGCGGTGCGGGTGGCCTGGTCGAGATCGAGGTAGTCCGCGCACGACATCGTGAGCGAATTCGACGGTGCCGGAACGTCGGATGACGGCCGCGGCGCCGTCGGCCTGGCGGTAGTGGTCCTGGGAATCGTCGGCGGGGTCGCGCGCCGCGTCTCCGGAACCGGTTGAGGGCGCATCGTCGCGGTGCCCGTCGTCATGTGCGAGCAACCGGTGATCGCCGCGATGAGGATCACCGCAGCGGCCGCCGTCCGAACGTGGGTCCGCATCCGGCAACGATAGGCCTTCTAAGGGCCTTCACAGCCGCAGACGCTAGACCCACTCCATTCGTGCCTTCGTCATGCCTGCGAGATCCAGCGCTTGGCGAACTCGAGGAACGCGTCGTTCTCGTGCTTCGCGGCGACGGTGACTCGTACCCCGTCGTCGCCATACGGGCGGACGATGATGCGGCTGTTCGCCGAGGCCTCCGCGAACTCCTGGGCACGGCCGGCCAGCGGCAGCCACACGAAGTTGGCTTGCGACGGCGGCACGGTGTAGCCCGCGTCGCGCAGTGCCGCGGTGACGCGCGCCCGTTCGGCGACGACGACGTCCGTGCGGGCGAGCAATTCGTCCGCCGCATCCAGCGACGCGATCGCGGCTGCCTGCGACACGGTCGTCGCGGTGAATGGGACGTAGACCTTGCCGAGCGCGGTGATGATGTCGGGGTCGCCGACGGCGTAGCCGACCCGCAGGCCCGCCAATCCGTATGCCTTGGAGAAGGTTCGCAGCACCACCACGTTGTCGTGCGCCCGGACGAGGCCGAAGCTGTCCGGCAGGAATCCGTCGCGGATGTACTCGACGTAGGCCTCGTCGAGCGCGATCAGGATGTTCGACGGCACCGCTGCGACGAACCGGGCAAGAGCCTCGGGGGCGACGACGGTGCTCGTCGGATTGTTGGGATTGCAGACGAAGATCAGCCGCGTCTTGTCGGTGATCGCCGCGAGCATGGCGTCGAGGTCGAAGGTGTGGTCGGTGAGCGGGACCTGCACGGGCGTCGCGCCCGCCGTGCGGACCTGCAATGGGTAGATCTCGAAGCTGCGCCAGCCGAACATCACCTCGTCGCCGACGGAGGCGGTGATCTGAATGAGTTGTTGGCACAGGCTGACCGAGCCGCAACCCACGGCGATGTGCTCGGGCGAGAAGGCGCCGTCGTCGAGGTGTTTGGCTAGCCGGTCGCGCAGGTCGAGGTAGCCATTGTCGGGGTAGCGGTTGATCGTGTCGGTGGCCCGCTCGATCGCCGCCCGCACGCTGGGCAGCGGGCCGTCGACGGTCTCGTTGCTCGCGATCTTGATGGCACCGGGGACCGTCTTGCCGGGTGTGTACGCGGGTATACCGGCGATCTCGGGTCGCAGGCGGGCGGTCACCCGAACAGTGTAGGGGGCGGGCTTGGTGTGCCCTTCGGATGTGCTTTGCCTTCGTATCCGTCGGCTGTGTACGCTGTGCCCTCGGCGGTTTCGATCGTTCAGGAGGCGTGCCAGAGTGGCCGAATGGGACTCACTGCTAATGAGTTGTCCCCCTTAAAGGGGACCGGAGGTTCAAATCCTCTCGCCTCCGCCACAGCAAGACCCTGCGGTTACAACTGAAGAAGACCAAGCGCCCGTAGCTCAACGGATAGAGCATCTGACTACGGATCAGAAGGTTAGGGGTTCGAATCCCTTCGGGCGCACTCAAATCGCACTCAAATCGTGCGTTTATTAACGTCAGCGACAGCCGAGCGCTATAACTGCAAAATGGGCGCGCATAGTACGGCAAGTTCTCCTTACAAGATCCACGGCGCCCTCGCCGCAGGCGCCGTGACGGGTGGGCTCTTCGCGGGCGTTGGATTGTGCTCGGCACCCACGGCCAACGCGACCTGTGCTTCGTTCTTCGGCATCGGCAACAGTGCTGAGTGCACCAGCACCTTGACCAGCGCAGCGATTGCCATCGGCAACGGAGCTGTGGCCCACGCCGACGGATCGGTCAGCGCGGCGTTCGTCCTCGGTGACAACTCCTCTGCAGTCACGGGCGCTGGGTCGTTGTTCAACCTTGCGATCAGCAGCGTTGGCGACGGCAACAAGGCGGAGGCGCTAGACGGCGTCGCCAATTTCGCCGTGAACATTGGTGGCGACGGCAATACTGCGGCATCTAGTGGCAACGCGTTCAACACCGCCGTAAACATCCTCGGCAACGGAAACACCGTCACGACCCAGGCCGGCAATGCCAACTGGGCACGAAACGTGTTCGGCGACAACAACACCGTGGCACTCAACGGTGGGACCGGAAATGCTGCGAGGAGCGCCTTCGGCGACGGCAACCACATCACCATCCAAGGCGGCAACTCGAACACGGCCCGAACACTCTTCGGCGACGCCAACACCCTCGCGATCACCGGCGGCTACGGCAACCTCGCTCGAAACCTGTTCGGCGACACGAACGACATCGCGATACAGGTTGGTTACCTGGACCTCGCCTCCAACGTCGTGGGTAGCGGTAACGAGATTACGTCGACGGGCGGATACGTCAACGGAGCACGGAACCTCGTCGGTAGCGACAACACGTTGTCGGCTGGGGGACCAGGCAGCAACCTGAACCTTGTGTTCAACACCGTAAGTGGAGGTAACAAGCTCTCGGCGGGTGCGTCGAACAGCACCCTCAATGCCGTGGTGAATGCCGGCGGAGGCGGCAACACCATCGGCGCCGGTGAGAGCGACGGCAACCTCAACGCCGGCTTCAATCTCCTCGGCAGAGACAACACGGTCACCGCAGGTCCAGGTCCCCTTACTCTGGCCGGTTCGGTGTTGCGGGATGGCCAAACGGTGACGAGGGCCAAGCCCGGCATCGCGATCAACGGCTTCGGCGGGGCTGCCGCTGCGGGCAATCGCGCCGCGACGTTCAATCCGAGCAAAGGGAAGGTTCGGAACGCGGCCAGTGCGACGACTTCGAGAATCAGGAAGATCAGAGAATCGGTCGCTCACTGACCTAGTGAGGCCGCCGTCGCCAGGGGGCGTGGCGGTCTCCTCCTTTGTTAGTGTCGCGGGGTGATTGTGGGTGGGCAGGGCGATGGCGATCGCGACTTCTTGCGACAGGCAGGCCCGCGACCGTCCTGGGATCGTGGTCGGCACGGTGATCAGGGCTCGCTCGATCGAGCGGCAGCGGGGGCGGCTCCCGGCAGAGTGACTCCTCCACCGACGCCTCCTGCGCCGACGCCCCCGCCAACGCCAAAGCTCGAACACGAGCGGCCAGGCACGTACGGTCCGATCACGCCACCCCGCCAACGACCGCCGAGCGACCCGCCGACGCCACCGGCCACACCCCCTGCTCGTCCAACGCCTCCGCCGGCCGCACCTCCACAACAGCAGGCGCCGCCGCCACCTCCGGCGGTGGACCCCTCCCGCTGGGAGCTGATGGGTGAAGAGTTGCGCGCCGCGGGCCTGGAAGAGGAGCAGAAGATCCTGTCCGCCATGGGATGGCGGAAGCTCTTCAAGCTGGAGGAATCACCCGACGAGCGGCGGGTTCGCGAGCTGAAGGCGGTCGTCGACACCCCGTTGCGAGGCACGCATTCGATCGTCGTGCTCGGCGGCAAGGGCGGGGCTGGCAAGACCACGACGGCCGTCGGCATCGGCTCGACGCTCGCCCAGCTGCGCAACGACAAGGTCGTCGCCATCGACGGCAATCCCGATGTCGGAGCCAACCTCGCCGAGCGGATTGACCCGACGACGGTCTCCTCCTACCGCGAGATCCTGGCCGCCGAGAGCCTCGACCGCTACGCCGACATGCGTACGCACGTCGGACAGAGTCGAGCCAGCGGCCTGGACGTACTGGGGGCCAACCGGGACGTCAGCGATCGAAAGCTGTTGGATACCAAGACATATCTGGCCGCGCACGAACGTCTGCTGCGGTTCTACTCCGTCGTCGTGACCGACTGCGGCACCAACGTCGAGCATCCTGTGTCCAAGGGCGTGCTGACGAACGCCAACTCGATCGTCGTCGTCGCTTCGGCTACCCGCGACAGCGCCCAGGCGACGGGCAGGGTCATGGATTGGCTCCGCGAGGCCGGCTATCACGACTTGCTTGCGCGCTCCGTCGTCGTTCTCAACGACGTTTCGGGCCGTGCCGATCGCAAGGTGATCGCGGATCTGGTCTCGACGTTCGCGCGGCGGGTGGGCAACGACCGGGTCTTCGTGCTGCCCTACGACCCGCACATCGGCACTGCGGGCGTGGTCGACGTTGACCGGTTACGCCCAGATACGCAGCGCCGCTTTCTCGAGATCACCGCCGCGGTCGCGACGAACTTCAGCCTGCCCGAGACCGGTTAGCCGTTCCCGTCGTTCCAGCCCGAGGACTCGTCCCAGTTGTCCGAAGGGGCGTTGTTCGAGCCGGGTGACTTGGTGGCGTCATGATTGCCGCTGAGCGCCTCGATCAATTCCTTGATCTTCACGGCCTCGTCGTCGGTTGGGATTTCCCCGGCCTCTAGGTCGTCGAGCAGGTCGGCGCGAAGGCCCGCGCCGTTGGCCGCTTCCTGCGCGGAGAGCCTGGCCTTCCTGCGAGCTACGTACAGTTGCTGGCCGAGCGTTCCGGAAGGCGCCGCGGCGTTGACGGCCATCAGGTCGTCGTAAACCTGGCGCACGCCACTGACCGCCAACATCACGGCGGGGGTGGTTCGGCTGCGCGCGGCGGCGGTGGTCAGCGTGGACTGGAGTTTCCGCAGGCCGGACAGGATCACGTCGGCGCGCTGGTGGAAGTCGGCGTCGCTCGGGTCGGGAAGCGACGCAATCGCGGAGCCGTACATGTGCATCGCAGCCTCGGCGAGACTGACGATTGTTGTCGCTTCACCTTCGTCTGGTGTGACCTTCGCCATGCGTATCCCTCGAATGTGGTGGAGTGGAGCCTTGACCGGTTGATCGTAACCACGAATGAGCTTGGCGGTCGCGGCAGCCTCTGAACCAGGAAGATGGAGCGCATGACACCACCGGTGATCCAACGCTGGATCGAACTGATCGACAGTCATTCCGACGTGAGCATCGACGACCTCAACGGTCTGTTGGCCACCGACGTGGTCTTCTACTCGCCAGCGGTCTTCACGCCACAACCGGGGCGAGAGAAGACTGCGATGTACCTGTGGGCTGCCGCGCAGATGTTCTCCGGGACGGACTTTCACTACCTCCACCACATGTACGGCGACAGGTCCGCGGTGCTCGAGTTCGAGGCCACCGTCGACGGCGTCTACGTCAACGGGGTCGACATCGTCCACTGGAACGACGATGACGAGATCGTCTCGTTCAAGGTGATGATCCGACCGTTCAAGGGCCTGCAGGCCATCATGCCGAAGATGGCCGCGCTGCTCGCGCCTGCGTGATGCGTTTGCTGCTGATCGCCGATACGCACGTGCCGCGGCGTGCGCGCGACCTGCCGTCGGCGGTGTGGGACGAGGTGGCTCTGGCCGACGTCGTGCTGCACGCGGGTGACTGGGTGGAGCCGTCGCTGCTCGACGAGCTCGAGTCGAGGGCGCGACGACTGGTCGCGTGCTGGGGCAACAACGACGGCGACGAGTTGCGCAGCAGGCTGCTCGAACGAGCCGACGCCGTCCTAGAAGGCGTGCGGTTCACCGTCGTTCACGAGACGGGCGCCTCGGGTGGCCGCGACGCAAGGATGGCGCGCCTGTATCCCGATACCGACGTGTTGGTGTTCGGGCACAGTCACATTCCGTGGGACACGACGGCGCCATCCGGTCTGCGACTGCTCAATCCGGGCTCGCCGACGGATCGCAGGCGTCAACCTCATTGCACGTACATGACGGCCGTCGTTACCGATGGTGCGCTGACGGACGTTGTGCTGCACCGTGTCTGAGGCTCTGACGTTGAGATCGCACTGAGGGCGAAGAAGTGCGAGTAGCCCCCGCCCTCATTGCGATCTCAACGCCCAGGCTCGTCGAACACGGTTGACGACTTCGCTCCGTGGTGTGCCCGTGACGATGCGAATCTGAATCCAGCCCAACCTCGCGAGGTACTCCGAGCGCACGATGTCGCGCCGCCATCGCCGACGCTCGCGATGGGAGTCGCCGTCGTATTCGACCGCGATCTTGACGTCCTCCCACCCCATGTCGAGGCGGTAGGGCGGGTAGCCATTGGGTCGCGGCACTGCGATCTGGGTTTGCGGTCGCGGAAACCCCGCGGCGATCAGCACCAGACGCAGCCATGTCTCCTTCGGCGACTCGGCACGCTCGTCCACGAGGTCCAGGACTCGGTCCACCCGTCGCGACCCCTTGACGTGTGGGTGACGTCGCGCCAACTCTTGAACGTCGACCGCCTTGAAGTGCGTCGCTCTCGCTAGTGCGTCCAGCCGCGCCACCGCCTCGCCAACCGAGTCTCGGCGGGCGAGGTCGAACGCGATTCGATCCGCCGTCGTAGTCGCTATCCCCCTGACGACCGAAACCTCTTCGTCGAGCAGAGTTTTCGCGTCGTATGAGCACCCCATCCGGTGCGCGGCGGCCGCCCCAGTTCAGCTCGATGTCTATGTCGGCGTCGACCCATTGGGCACCGTGTAGCGCTGCCGCCGCTTGGCCGAGCACGACCGCTTCGCGTCTAGACCACAGCCACGCCGCGGTTGTTCTGTCTTTCAACGTCAACTTTCCCCGACGCGGACCGTAGACGTCGGGGAACACGCGCTTGTAGAACGTCCGGAGCTCGTATCGGTTGATCGCGCCGCTAGCGAGCGCCTCGCTCCCGACGAATATCCGTTCCACGCGGGCAAGATGCCACGGTCGCGAGATACCGCGCTCGATTCATCCACACCCCCACGTTTTATCCACAGAGCACACGTTGACATCGCACTCAGGGCGAAGAAGTGCGAGTACCCCCCGCCCTAATTGCGATCTCAACGCGGAGAGTTACGTCCCGCCGTCTCGACCTTTAGCGTTCTGCCGCTGCGCTTGCGGTAGACGATCTCGAACACGAAGCTGGCCGCCAGCACGCCGAGCAGGGTGACCCAGGTGCTCGCTGGCCCGGTGTAGATCGTGTAGCCCAGCAGCAGGGCGAACAGCGCGGCGTTCAGCACGATCGCGAGGACCAATAGCCAGCGGTTGGCGCCGGTCTCGCGGTAGACCCGTAGATGCCCGGCGCTGACCGTGCCGTAGACGATCAGGAACGCAAGGCTGGCCATCGATCCGACTGCCGACAACGGGAAAAAGACCACGAACAACGCCGTCAGAACGGCCGCGACGAGCAATCCGACGTTGCCGCCCCGCCACACGCCGCGAGTGAAATCGCTTGGCAGTTCACCAGATTTCGCAACCATGAAGGCCAAGTTGGCGTCGCCGAACATGGTCGAGTTGACGGCGGAGGCCGTGGCGAGCAGAGCTGCGACGCCGATGACGACGAAGCCGACGTGGCCCAGCGCCGCTGCGCCCGCCTCGGAGACGACGTGCCCCTGGTTGGCATCCATCGACGGCAGACTCAAGGTCATCACGACGATCGTGCTGATCACGACGTAGACGATCACCACGATGCCGAGCGCGAGGAACATCGCGCGCGGCAGCTCCTTGGCGGGGTTGGCCATGTCGCCCGCCGAATTGGTAACCACCCCGAAACCCTCGTAGGTGACGTAGAGCAGCCCTGCCGCGAACAGCACACCCAGCCAGTGGTGGTCACCGTTCTCGGTGAGCCGTGCGGGGTCGGCCTTGAACGACCCGACTACCGCGAACGCCGCGAGGATCGCCAATTCGACGGTGACGACGAACAATTCGGATCGGCCGACCAGCTTCGAGCCCACCGCGTTGACGAGGACGACCCCGACGATGAGGACGATGCCGATCACCTTGCCCGACCACGCTGGCGTCTCCCATGGCAGCATCGCGCGGACGTAGCCTGCGAAACCTGCGCAATACAACGCCATGGCGATGATCCAGCCCAGGAATTGAAAGACGTTGAGGCCACCCGCAATGACACCGTCGCCGAAGCATCGGATGAGAAACTGAGCGGCCCCGCCACGGCTCGGATACTTCGCGCCGAGCTTGGCATAGGAGTACACGCTGAAGACACTGACCGCGCCGCCGACGAGGAACGACGCGGGCAACCAGACGCCCGCCGTGGTCGAGGCCAGACCGAGCAGGGTGTATAGGCCTGCCCCCATCATGCCGCCGACGCCGATGGCCGTCGCGCTCGCGACGGTGATGGAGCCCTTGTTGGACGGCGAAGCCATGCCTCACAGTCAATCATTCCTGGCGGTGAGGACAGCGTAACGAAGGTGCAAGGTCGCCGAACCCAAGGCCGTAATGACCAGACCGCAAGCTTGGCGGTATGAGCATCTATGACGAAATTGGCGGGTCGGCCGCGGTTTCGGCCGCCGTGGACCAGTTCTACCAAAGGGTGATCGCCGATCCGATTCTTGCCGGGTACTTCGAAGGCACCGACATGAAGCGATTGAAGGGACACCAGCGAGCGTTCATCGCTGCAGCGATCGGCGGCCCAGAGCCCTATCTCGGCCGCAACATGGCGGAAGCGCACGCCAGGCTCGACATATCCGAGTCTGACTTCGACCGCGTCGTTGGTCACCTGGTCGACACCTTGGACGCGCTGGGGGTGCCGACGGCGACCATCGGCAAGATCGGCGACACGCTGGCTCCGCTCAAGGCGCAGATCGTGCAGGGGCCGGCCCGCCAAGCGGGCTGATCGGCTGACGCAGCCGGTCCGCGGTGGCAGTCTCGGGAGCATGGATTCCAAGCCGCCCACGGCCAGCATCGCGTCCGCCAACGAAGAGCACGCCAAGGGTCTGCCGTTCGACGACACCCGCGACTTCGCCGATGCCGACAGGGGTTTCGTCGGCGCGCTGAAGCCGTGCGTGGTCACGGCGGCCGACGGACGCGTGGTGTGGGACAACGACGTCTACGACTTCTTGGCAGGCGAGGCTCCGCCGACGGTGCACCCGAGCCTGTGGCGCCAGTCCGGCTTGGTCGCCAAACAGGGCCTCTACGAGGTGGTCGAGGGCGTCTATCAGGTGCGAGGTCTCGACCTGTCGAACATCAGCTTCATCGAGGGTGAGACCGGGATCATCGTCATCGACCCGTTGGTCTCCACCGAGACGGCCGCCGCCGCGTTGGCGTTGTACCGAACGCACCGCGGCGACCGCGCCGTCAAGGCAGTGATTTACACCCACAGCCACGTCGACCACTTCGGCGGTGTCCTCGGAGTGACGACGCAGGCCGAGGTGGACGCGGGCGACGTCGCCGTCATCGCGCCGGAGGGTTTCATCGAACATGCGGTGTCGGAGAACGTCTTTGCGGGCACGGCGATGACGCGTCGCGCCGCCTACATGTACGGCACCGTGCTCGCGCGGGGGCCGCAGGGTCAGGTCGGCTGTGGACTGGGCCAGACGCCGTCGACGGGTGAGGTCGCGGTCATCGTGCCGACGGTCGACATCACCACCACCGGTGAGACACATACCTTCGACGGCATCGAGATCGTGTTCCAGATGGCTCCCGGCACCGAGGCGCCCGCCGAGATGCACTTCTACTTTCCGAAGTACCGCGCGCTGTGCATGGCCGAGAACGCCACCCACAACCTGCACAATCTGCTGACGTTGCGCGGCGCCCTCGTGCGCGATCCGCATGGCTGGGCGGGCTACCTGACCGAGGCCATCGACACCTTCGCAGGCGAGGCGGAGGTCGTGTTCGCCTCGCATCACTGGCCAACGTGGGGACACGACCAGATCATCGAATACCTTTCGCTGCAACGGGATCTGTACGCCTACCTCCACGACCAGACGCTGCGCCAGCTGAACCAGGGGTTCACCGGCATCGAGATCGCCGAGACCTTCCAGATGCCGCCCGCGTTGGAGAAGGCGTGGCACACCCACGGCTACTACGGCTCGGTGAGCCACAACGTCAAGGCGGTCTACCAGCGCTACATGGGATGGTTCGACGGCAACCCTGGCAGGCTGTGGGCGCACCCGCCGGAGGCGATCGCGCCGCGCTACGTCGAGGCCATCGGTGGCCTGGACCGAGTGGTCGAGCTCGCGCAGGCGGCCTTCAACGACGGTGACTTCCGTTGGGCCGCAACGCTGCTCGATCACGCCATGTTCACAGACCAGAACCACGGCGCGGCGAGGGTACTGTACGCCGACACGCTGGAGCAACTGGCCTACGGCGCGGAGAACGCGACGTGGCGAAACTTCTTCCTCGCGGGTGCGACGGAGTTGCGGGATGGCAACTTCGGCACGCCGACCCAGACGACGTCACTGTCGTTGATGTCTCAGCTGACGCCGGATCAGTTGTTCGACAGTTTCGCGATCAGCGTCAACGGACCGAGGGCGTGGGACCTCGACCTCGCGATCGACATCACCTTCCTCGACGCCGCCGAGAACTACCGGCTGACGCTGCGCAACGGGGTGCTGGTCCATCGCAACGTGCCCGCCGATCCCGCGACCGCGACGGCGACGTTATCGCTCGCAAACAAGTTGCGGCTCTTGGCCTTTGCCGCAGGAGATGCTACCTCGCCAGGATTCGAGATCACGGGCGACGCGGCGGCGCTGGGCTCGCTGATGGGTGTGCTGGATCGGCCGGATCCTGACTTCGCGATCGTCACGCCGTAACCCGCCATCCCTCGCGATTTCGGCGCGGTTCCACCCCATTTATGGGTCTGTGGTGTCTCGGGACATCGTTGACACTTTTGTCTCGGGACATCGCTGACAGTCATGGTGCCTGTTGGGGCTCTCGATTGCGATAGGTGCGGGTGGTTTTGTCGCCTGGTTGGTAGTTGCGGGTGGG